>Ga0118677_10001201_pt1 | contig 55683 bp, 45 predicted proteins | sample AliMusrvi5mmetaG_FD_86154 | JGI IMG/M metagenome (GOLD analysis project Ga0118677, IMG submission 86154)
CCCATGAGTTCTTCGATGCGCTCACTCAGCGTCAACGATCCTTCGGCTTGGTGAGTCGCTTCCATCCACCCACCCACATGCAAATTGATTCACATGTCTTAATTATTACTTAACGGCATTGCTCCTAACCCGCTTTTGACAGGTGGTAGGGCGGCCAACCGGAGTGTAGCGCAGATAGCCAGCCGCAGGCTGCCCGAAGGGCGAGCGTCAGCGAGGCAACCCCCAGGCCGCCGTCGTTGCCGGGCCGCGTGTTCATCGATGAACCCACGGCCACAACGCAGCCTCCCGGCCTGCCATGACGGCGCGGTGGGGACACCGCGCCCTACCTCGGATCTGGCCACAACTCGTCAGCCCCTCCCAGCAGGGTGGCTATGTTCCGCCCGTTGGCGTTTGCTGGCCTCGCAGTGAATGCCATCTGCGCTTGAGCCCTTGGAAAAACTTGCCGAGCAGGCGAAACAGCCTGGGCAGCAAAATCCATAGCAGCACGAGAATCACGGAGAAGACCCCCAGGGCAATTGCCGGGTGCAGGAAGATCAGCGCCGAGCCGCCGGTCACGGCGCAGTCCTCCGCCACGCTCATCGCAATGTTTGAAGCGGGCTCCGGCGAGTGGTTGATGACGAGCCGGGCTCCCGCTTTCGCCGTGTGCGTGGTGAGGGCCGCACCTCCGGCCAGCAACCCTGCGATCACCTGCATATGCGGCGGCAAGCTGCCCAAAGCCTGCATGCCCAGCAGCGCGCCCCCAATGGGCCGGATGAAGGTGTGCACGCCGTCCCAGAAGGAGTCAAGCCAGGGCACCTTGTCCGCCACAAACTCCAGCAGGAACATCACCCCCGCGACACCGAGTACCCAGGGGTGGCCCAGCACCTCCATGTCGTGATACTTGTCTGCAAGGTGCAACAGGTCAAAACGCACCAGCAATCCAGTGATCAGCACCGTGAGGTAGAGGTTGACCCCCGCGATGGAGGCCAGGCCCACGGCGACACCAAGTTGTTCGAGGATTGGCATGGCTCTTTGTAATCATGGTCGGCGAGGAAGGCGATTCCAAGTCTGGATTCACTTCACCGGTGAATTGTATGGTTAATATATTTAAATATAGTGGTTCTACATAATCGGCGGAACAATACGCTAGCCGGAATGAAGCGCGCATAATGGCCAAGGCTGCGCAAAATCGAATTGTGGGTGGCGGGGGAGGCGATGCGGGGGTAAAGTATTCTTCAATTCTCCCAATTACTAGATCATGTGCGGAATCGTTGGTTATATAGGCAAGCGTCAGGCCAGTCCCATCCTTCTGGATGGGCTCCGGCGCTTGGAATATCGGGGCTATGACTCGGCAGGTATCGCCCTGTGGACGGTTGGTGGCGTGGATGTCTATCGCAAGGCCGGTCGCATTGAGAACCTGCGCAAGGTGGTGAGCGAGGCGAATCCACCCGGCGACCTGGGGATCAGCCACACCCGCTGGGCGACCCACGGTGCTCCTACGGATGAAAACGCGCATCCGCACAAGGACCAATCCGGCAAACTGGCGCTGGTTCACAATGGAGTGATCGAAAACTATCAGGTCCTGAAGCGGGCCTTGATCGCCGATGGGCATATTTTTCAGTCGGAGACGGATACCGAGGTGCTCACCCATCTGGTGGGCAAATGCTACGACGAATCTGAGGAGCTCGATCCCAAGACGCGTCTGGTTGCGGCGTTGCAGACGGCGCTGTTGCGCGTGAAAGGCACCTTTGGCATCGCGGTGATCCATCTCGATGTGCCCAACGTCATCGTTGGTGCCCGCCTGGGCAGCCCGCTGGTGGTGGGCCTGGGCAAGGATGAGCAGTTCCTGGCCAGTGATGTGGCTGCAATCGTGGCTCATACGCGGGACGTCATTTACCTCAACGATTACGACGTCGTCACGCTCACTCGCCATGGCTACGAGATTCATTCATTGGACGCCAACCGCACGGCCAGCGTAAAGATCAGCCGTGTGGACTTTCAGGAGGAGGATGCGGAGAAGGGCAAGTTCGAGCATTTCATGCTCAAGGAAATCTACGAGCAGCCGCAGTCCATCCGCAACGCCCTGCGTGGGCGGCTGTCGCGGGAGGAGGCCACCGCCATCATGGGGGGGCTGAACATGTCCCCCACCGAACTGCGCAACATCGGGCGCATCATCTTCACCGGCTGCGGCACGGCCTACCATGCCGCCATGGTGGGTGAGTACCTCATGGAGGCGCTTGCCCGCATTCCCACGGAGGTGGAGTTCGCCAGCGAGTTCCGCTATCGCAACGTGCCCACCGACAAAAACACGCTGCAATTCGTGGTGAGCCAGAGCGGCGAGACCATCGACACGCTTGCCGCCCTGCGCGAAGCCAAGCGCAAAGGCATCCGCTGCCTGGGCATCGTCAACAACGTGGCCAGCACCATCGCCCGGGAAACGGACGGCGGGGTGTACATTCACGCCGGGCCCGAGATCGGCGTGGCGGCGACCAAGACATTCACCTCACAGGTCGCCATCATGACGCTGCTGAGCCTGCTGTTTGGCCGCATTCATCATCTGAGCAGCACTGATGGCCTGGAACTGATCGACGAACTGGAGGCCATTCCAGAAAAGATCGAGCAAATCCTCAAGCAGGCGCCCCGCATCAAAGAGATCGCCAATCGCTACGCCGAGGCGGAAGGCATGCTGTTCATGGGCCGGCAGATCAATTATCCGGTCGCCATGGAAGGCGCCCTGAAGATGAAGGAGATCAGCTACATCTATGCCAGCGGCCATCCCAGCGCCGAGCTCAAGCACGGCATCATCGCCCTCGTGAAGCCGGATCTGCCCAGCATCTTCATCGCGCCCAATGATGCCGTGTTCGACAAGAACGTGAGCAACATCGAGGAAGTGAAGGCGCGCAAGGGGCCGGTGATCGCCGTGGCCACAGAAGGGCATCATGAACTTGAACGAATTGCCGACGATGTGATCTATATCCCGCAGTGCAAATCGATGCTTTCACCTCTGCTTACCGTCGTGCCCCTGCAACTGCTGGCCTATTACGTGGCGCTGGCCCGTGGCTGCGACGTCGACAAACCGCGCAATCTGGCCAAGAGCGTGACCGTGGAATAATGCAACCTCACCTGACAACGCCCGCTCCCCAATCTCTGCGCCGAACCCTCCTCGGCGCGGCGGTTGTGTGGCTGAGCCTCGGCGTTGCCAGCGGCCAGTCCCCCAGGGTGATCAAGCCCCTCGCGCCCTTCACTGTGGTGCCCACCCTGACCTTGACTGCCTCCGTGGGCTGGACCGCGGATCAGACTCCGGCGGATTTCCTTGAGAACGTGGGCGACTTGGTGAAAGCACGCTGGCGGCAGATGTACCGGGAGCCGCCGGGCCGTCCACCCACGGCCCGCCCCGTTGTCGCCTACGCACTCGGCGGGTTGCTGGCTGACAGTTTCCTTGCCATGCAGGCCACCGATTCGCAGCAGTTCCGCAACAACAACCAGGACATCCTCGGTTATTGCCGCGTGCTGGGGCTGGGTGACAAGCTCGCGCCGCGCCTGATGTCACAGGGCAAGATGGCTGAGCTTGATGAGTGGAAGCCCTTGCGCCAGGCGGTCGTTGACGGGCACCAGGAGCTCTGCCGCGTGTTGCGTGAACAGCGCGACGAGGACCTTGCCGTGCTCGTGGACATGGGCGTCTGGGTTCGTGTGATGGACATGGTGTCTGGTGTGGTTGTGGACTCGCCCGATCCCTCCGTGTGGCCTCTTTGCGTCGGTTCGCCCGCCTTGCTCAAGGACTTGAAGCAGCGCTTTTCCCAGATGTCGGAGACCACCCGCCACCTGGAACGCATCGCCTCGCTGGGCGATTTGATCGACATGCTCTGCCGTCACTGGGTGAACGCCCCGCCACCGACCCTGGCGGAGGTGAAAATGACTCATGAAAAAGTCAGTGACCAGTGGGTGAAGTTGCAGTGACGGAAGGTGGTGAGAGGGCCATGGGAGGAGGGACTTTGGGGGCGGGGACATGGTTTTCGAAACTTCGTAGGGTGGAGACTCGGCGAAGGTGAGAGTGCTTAGTGCCTAGTGCTCAGTGCCTGGTAGAAAGTGAGAATTTAGAACTCATCACTGGGCACTGGGCACTTCGCACTAAGCACTTCCGACTCCCCTTCTCCTCCCCCCAAAGCTAAACACACCGCAAGACGCCCTCACCTCCCGCGTTCCCCACTCATGCTTCGCAACCTCCTGCTTGCCGTCCTGCTGGGATCCACCGCCCTGAGGGCGTCGCCGCCAAACATCCTGCACATCCATGCCGATGATCACCGGGCGGATGGGCTGGCGGCACTGGGCCACCCGTTCGTCAAGACGCCCAACCTCGACACCCTGGTGGCGCGCGGCACCGTCTTCACCCATTGCTACACCCAGGGCTCGATGATAGGTGCGGTGTGCATGCCCAGCCGCACCATGATGCTCAGTGGTCACTCCTGGCAAAGGCTGCCCGTGCGCAGCGGGACCAAGGGACCTCAGCAGTTGGTGAGCGGATGGGACGCCTCGAAATCGCTCCCCAAGGTGCTCAGCGCGGCGGGCTACGAGACCTGGCATTGTGGCAAGGGCGGCAACGAGTTCACGGCGGCCCTGCGGGCCTTCGACACGAACATCCTCATGGATGATCCCGGCGAGGATCGGCGAGGATCGAGCCACAGACATGGCGATGCGGCGGTGAAATTCCTGCGCGAACGCAAGAAGGGCCGTCCCTTTTACATGTATCTGGCACCGCCGGTGCCGCATGACCCGCGCATCACCGAACCCAATTTCACCGGGCTGTACAAGCCGGAGTCCGTGCCATTGCCGGTCGCCTTCCTGCCACAGCATCCGTTCGACAACGGTGAGATGGCGGTGCGCGATGAAAGGCTCGCCCCCTGGCCGCGCACACCCGAGGACACCAGGCAGCAGATCGCGGACTACTATGACTGCGTCACCGGCCTGGACTTCCATGTGGGGCGCATTTTGGCCCAACTCAAGGAGTCAGGCGAACTGGACAATACCCTCATCATTTTCTCCGGCGACAACGGCTTGTCGCTGGGCGAGCACGGATTGTTCGGCAAGCAGAACCTGTATGAATTCGGCGGCATGCACGTGCCCTTGGTCATTGCCGGACCTGGCATTCCCAAAGGCAGGACGGAGGCGCTGGTTTACTTGATGGACCTGTTCCCGACGTTTTGTGATTTTGCCTCCGCCAAGGTACCGGAGGGCGTGGAGGGCCGCAGCCTCCAGCCCATTCTTGCCGGTGGGAAGGAGGCTGTGCGCGATGTGCTCTACACCGGCTATCGTGACTGCCAGCGTTCCGTGCGCGACCAGCGCTGGAAGCTGATCCGCTATCCTTTGGTGGACAAGACGCAGCTCTTTGACTTGGAGGCTGATCCTCATGAGTTGGTCAATCTGGCTGGCAAGCCCGCGAACGCGGCGAAGGTCAAGGAGATGATGGCCCTGCTTGCCGCTGAGATGGATCAGTATGGTGACAAGTTCCCCCTCAGCGTCGCCCACCCCGCCTCTGGCGATTGGAAGCCGCCCGCCAATCTGCCGAAGTCCAAAGAATAGGATCCGTAAACGGCTGGTTTGTGACAGTAAAAGCGGTGCTCCCGGCTCTTGAAGCGGTATTTTACGGGAGAATTTCTCCCAATACGAGTTCCTCTTTGAACACTGGGCCGTTTCTGCCCACTATTGAAGGTCAATGCCGCAATTTAGTTATCATGCAGTCGACGGCTCCGGGAAGGAGATCAACGGGTCTGTCGAAGCCCCGGACCGGGCTTCGGCAGTGCGCCAGGTGAGCGGGCGCGGTCTGCAACCCTTCAAGGTCACGGAGGTCGCTGTTGCCACCGCGAACGCCAAGGCTGCGGCACCCTCGAGGACAAACTCCAAAGGTGTCGTCATCGTGCCCACCGGCCCGATCAAGATGAGCCCCTCGCAGGTGCAAATTTTCGCCGAGGAATTGTCGGAACTGCTGGAGGCCGGGATGCGCCTGGAACCCGCGCTGAAGCTGATGGAAGGCAAGGGCGAGACCGTCGTGCCCTACCGTCTGGTATCGCGCCGGCTGGGCGACCTGGTGCGCGAGGGCCATCCGTTTCACAGTGCCTTGCGCATGTCATCGCCTTCGTTTGGCGAGCTGTTTTCCAGCGTTGCGGCGGCCGGTGAGGCCGGCGGTTCCCTGGGCATGGCGATGAAGCGGCAGGCGCAGTATCTTTCCGCTGCCCGCGACATTCGATCCAAGGTGGCCGTGGCGCTGATCTATCCCACGTTCCTCACCGTGGCGGGCATCGGCGTGACGATTCTGTTCATGACCTTCCTGATTCCCCGCCTGATGGAGCTGATCAAGTCCTCGCGCGGCGGCGTGCCGCCGATTGCCGCCTTCCTCATGGCTTCCAGCGAGTTCCTCAAGAACAACTGGCTGTTCCTGCTCATGGGCATCGTCGTCACCGTGGTCTCGTTTATCGTGTTTATCCGCTCGCCGGGTGGCAAGCAGGTGTGGGACCGGATCAAGCTCAGGCTGCCGTTCGTGGGCGGCGTGTTGCAGGCGAGTTTTCACTCGCAGTTCCTGGAGACGCTGGCCAGCCTTTCCACCGGCGGCCTGCCGCTGCTGCGCGGGCTGGAGCTGGCCTCGCGGGTGACCTTGAATAGCTACATTCATTCCCAGCTTACCAAGGCCATTGATGCGGTGCGCGATGGCGCCAACTTGTCGCGGGCGCTTGAGCGCACGGGCCTGTTTCCTTCGAACATGGTGGAAATGGTGCGCCTGGGCGAGCACACGGGTGACCTGCCCGGTGCCTTGCGCCGCTCTGCGGACCGCTGTGCGAAAGATCTCGGCAGAGCCTTGGAAAAGGTCGCCGCCGCGATGCAGCCGGTCATTATCCTCATGATGGCCGGGGTCATCGGTGTGATGGCCTACCTGATGATCTCCATTATTTTTGACACGGTGAAGGGATTGCAACGCAAACGCACGAGCTTTTCCCCGCCTGCTCAATACCAAAACACGTATCCTAAGTATGAACACTTCGTCTAAATACCTCGCACACCGCCGGCTCCGCTCGCAGCGCAGCGGCTTCACCCTGATGGAAATGATCCTCGTGCTGGCGATCATCGGCATCCTTGTCGGCCTCGGCATCTTCGCGATGAAAGGCGTCGTCGGCGATGCTGAAATCGGCAAGGCCATGGCCGACATTCGCACCTTGGAAACCAACATTGTCCGGTACCGGACGATGGCGGGATTTGTTCCCAGCCAGTCGCAGGGTCTGGAAGCGATGGCCAAGAAGCCCAGCGGCAGTCCGGCCCCGAAGTCGTGGCGTCAGCTGATGGATCCCAGCGCGCTCACAGATCCGTGGGGCCATCCCTACCAGTATCGCAATCCAGGCAAGCGTAACACCGCTGGCTACGATGTGTATTCCATGGGCCCTGATGGCCAGGATGGCACGGCGGATGATGTGTATCCCTGAACACCGCAAGACTGGAAGACACCAGACACCAGACCTGAGGACACGAAATCCGGGGGCCTTGCTGAGCCAGGGGCCGCGATCACGAAACTTGATATGAAACAGTCCAGCCTAGCAATCGTTCGCCGTCCCAACCGGCGGGCGATGGGGGGGTTCACCCTGCTGGAAATGATCATCGTGCTCGCGTTGATGATCGTCCTGGCTGGGATGGCGGCGCTGTCGTTCACCAGCCTGGAGGAGGGCTCCGGGGTCGAGGTTTACGGCAACCGCCTGGCGCGCATGGCCAAGCGTGCCTCGCGCGATGCAGTGGTGCAGGGACGGCCAATTGTGATCGCCTTCGACAAGGGGGGCTTTGGTTTTGTCAACGAAGCCGCGCCGGGCAAAGAGGGCTACTGTGCGCTGCCGAAAAACGTCAAAGTGGGCGTGCAGCGCTGGAACGGCGGCAAGAAATTTATTTTGGCGACCGGGACCAACTGGGTGTTTTTCCCCTCCGGCATTTGTGATCCGCTGCACTTTCGGTTTGAGACTCCGGAAGGGAACATGGAGATGGGCTTCAATCCGCTGACCGGCTCGGTGGTGGATCAGGCGGTATATTTGACCCCATGACCACGCACACCGCCAGACTTGCGAAGCGAAGGACGGGCATGACGCTGTTCGAGGTGATCCTTGCCCTCGCCTTGTTCACCTCGGCGGCGGTGGCGCTGGTGGTGGCCATCAACACGATCGGCCAGGCCGTGCTGGAGGCGCGCAACATGCGCGCGGTGCAGCAGGCGATTGAATCCATCATGGATGAGTACAGCAAGCAGCCGCAGATTGTGGAACTGGACAAAGAGCTCAAGCCGGGTGCCGACGGCATTGGCTTCCGGGTGAAAATCACACCTGTGGTTAAGCTGGTGAATCAGGACGGCATGGCGCTCACCGGCCTGTTCCAGATTCAAGTGCAGGCCAGGTGGAAGGAAGACAACCGGCCGATGCACATGGAGGCTGAGACGTTGCGATATGCAGGAATGTACATGCCAGCTCAGTAACCATGGGCCACGGCCCATCGAAGCACGCGCCGCCCTGGGCTGCGCGGAAGGCGCGTGCACAGGCATGAAGCACGCACGCCTGCTGAAGTGCGGGTCTTCGCGGCATGGCCTGCCGCTTGTGGCTCGCGCAGGCTTCACGCTTCTTGAAATGGTCGTCGCGCTGGCGGTGTTTGTGATCATCATCGCCGGGGTGTTTGCCATTGCGCAGGGATCGATGGAACTGAGCACCGACATGAGGGTGGCGCAGGAGCGGTCCATGATCCGGCAGAACTTCATCGAGTTTTTGCGCGAGTCATTCCGCCGCCTGCCTGGGGATGCGGACATCACTTTGGAAGTGCAGGCGGCGCGCGGATCATACGTGCCTACGCTCAGCGTGTTCAACGGCGGCGATGCGTTCACGCCGGGCCCGGCGATCGGTCCTGATGCCAGCGTGGACTTGTTTGCCAATGAGATGCCCGGCGGCTACCTTCGCGTGGGGCTGCGCATGGTGGATGCGGATGAGACCAGCCAGCGGCGCAACGCCCAGGGGCTGGCCCCCCAGCGTCGCAAGGGCGGGCCCAATGACGTGGTGCTGCCCCTCGTTGACCGGGTGGGGCGTTTCGAGTGGCAGTTTTACGACGCGCAGCAGCAGAAGTGGGTCAACACCTGGAAGGGACCAGGCCGGCCCCTGTTTGCCGAGCTGAAGTTCGCGTTGGATGACGGCGATGTGTCGCGCTCAGTGTTTTGGATCCCGCCGATCATGAAGCGCCCTCTCAATGGCATGCCGGGGCAGCCTGGCCTGGGACCGGACGGGCTGCCTCTGCCCCCAGGTACGGCAGTCACACCGGGAGCCGCGCCCACTGGCACCCCTCCCACGCCCACCTCCAACCCGATTGATCGCCGATGAAAAACCCGCAACGATCAGCGCGGCATAAACGCGGCTCCGCCCTGATGGCGGTGATGTGGATCATCGCCCTGCTCACGATGCTGGTAGCCACCGCCGAACTGCTCTTGAAGGAGGACGTGGAGACCATCAACACGCGCAGCGACATGTTCCATGCGCGCATGCTGGCCGAGGCAGGGCTGGCGATTGGTTCAAATCCCGCTGTGAAGCCGGATGATGTGAATCTGCTGCGCCATGAGGTGTCACCTGGCGAGGGTTACATCGTCTCAATGCATGGAGAGGACGGACGGATCAATCCCAACAAGCTGCTCTTGAGCGATGATCCGCAGAACCGCAGCGTGCTGCTCAACATCACCCGGGCCTGGGGACTGAACCTGGATGAATCACAGATCATCATCGACTCCTTGCAGGATTGGGTGGACCAGGATGATTTTCAACGCCTGCACGGGGCGGAGAAAAAGTTCTACAATACACCGGGCATGCCCTTCAACCGGCCCTTCCGCAGCGTGGATGAGATGGCGCTGGTGCGGGGCATGGATGCGGTGGAGCGGCGTTACCCGAACTGGCGCGACTGGTTTAGCGTGTATGCCTCCGGAACGGTGGATGTGAATGAGGCTTCTGCCGAAGTCCTCACCGCCCTCACTGGCGCAGATCCGGTCATGGCGCAGCAGTTCGTCTCGCGCCGCGCCGGACCCGATGGCATTCCCCACACCAAGGACGACCTGACCGTTTCCGATTTGCAAACCGCGATGCGCCTGCTGGGGATCAGCAATCCCCAGGCGGGCGGCGTTATTCTCGGTGTGCAGAGCAGCATTGTGCGAATCGAAAGCGTGGGCGTGGTGGGAGGTTTCCGGCGCAAGCTCTACGCCATCCTCAATCGAGGCATGTCCATGAGCGGTAGTGGGAATTCAGGGCTCGCCTCTGGTGCGGGCATCAGCGTCCCGGGCAATGTCGCCCCTGGTGCAACGGAACCAGGCATTGGTGCCCCCGCCATCCCTGGCGCTGCCCTTGGCATGACGGGGGGCACCCAGATCCTCTTGCTGGGCGAGCAAGATGTGCGCGGGGACGAGGGACCAATGACGGTACCATCGCGGAGGTGAGGGGGAGCGGAATGACGAATGACCAATGACCAATGACGAATGTCCATTGAGGGAGGAGACATTGCTTCGATCCATTCGTCATTGGTCATTGGTCATTGGTCATTTCCCCTCCCATACCTTCGTCCCGTCCAGCCATGTTTGGCGCACCTGAGTATCTTTCAATTCATCGATCGGACAGGTTAAAACGTCGCGGTCGAGGAGGATGAAGTCCGCGCGTTTACCAGGTTCGAGAGAGCCGGTTTCCTTGTCCTGAAGCAGCACCCTGGCGTTGTTGATGGTGTACATGCGGATGGCTTCCTCGCGGGTGATGCCGCCTTCGGGATGCAGAGGTTCATCCATGAAACGGCACTTGCGGGCCACGGCAATCCACATGCCGAGCCAAGGATTGTAGGGGTTGATCGAGCGCAGGCCGCCGATCTTCTGCATGTGATCACTGCCACCGCCCACGGGAATCTTGGCATCGTAGATCGCGCGCAGCGGTTGAAAACGGCTCATGCGTTCATTGCCAAATTGCTTTAAAAGGGTGCGGCCGTCCATATAGAACCAGATCGGCTGGAGATCGATCACAGCGCCCACTTCGGCCGCTTTGGCGATGCTGTCAGGTGTCATGAAATTGCAGTGGGTGATGCAGGGGCGTGTGGTGCGGATGGGTGTGTCCTTGTTCACTTCGTCGTACACATCGAGGAGCAGCTTCACCGCCCCGTCGCCCACGCTGTGGGCGGTGAATTGCAGGCCGGAGGCGGCGACTTTGCGCACCATCTTGACCAGAGCGTCGCGCTTGATCTGCTGCACGCCGCGGTACTCCGGGTCATCGATGCCATAAATTTTGCTCACGCCCCAGGGCTGCTGCATGAAGGCGCTGCCGGTGAGCATGCCGCCATCCAGCCACACCTTGGTGCCGACGATTTGCAGCATCGGATCGGGCTTGCAAAGGGGGTTGTTGATGATCTCATCAATCGCCTGTTCCGTGGTGCGCCACAGGGCCCCGGTGGGGAAGGTGTGGGAAAGACGCAGGCGCACCGTGAGCTGATGCGTGTCATAGAGCTTCTGATACACGTCGATGCTGCCTTTGCCCGCGCCCCGGTCTGCGATGGTGGTGAAGCCCACGCTGTTGTAATCGGTGAAGAGCTTCTTCACGAGGTCAAGGGTCTGCGCGGCATCCGGAGATTTGCCAAAGGATTTGGCATTGATCTTCGGGCTGATGGTGCGCATCAGCCCGGTGGGCTCGCCAATGGCGTCGTGCTCGATTTTGCCGGGCTGGCCTTCGGGGATCTTGTAATTGCGGTCGATGCCCGCAAGCTTGAGCGCCAGGCTGTTGAGCATGCTGTCCGGCCCGGTGCTGAAGTGCACGGGATGCTTTGGCGCCACGCGGTCCAGCTCTTCGCGCGTGGGGTAGCGCTGTTCCTTGAGGCGGGTGATGAAGATCTGCCGGACATAGATGAGCGAACCCTCTGGAAGCACCTTGGCACGACCCGCGATATAATCGAGCAACTGCGGGATGTCCCCGATGTCCGGCACCTCATGGTCGAATTCATAGGTGGCCGCCCCCACGGGGTGCGCATGCGAATCCATCAGCCCCGGCAGCATCATGCGCCCGCCGAGATCCACCTGCCGCGCCTGCGCATGACTGGCGGCGAAGGCCTTTGCCTTCTCGCCGAGCGCGACAATCCGCCCCTCCTCCACCACCATCGCATCACTGATCGAGAAGGCATCATCCACGGTGACGATCTTGCCGTGGGTGAAGATCGTGGGCTGCGCGGCGAGCGAGGAGCCGCAGAAGGCGAGTAGCAGGGCAAGGAGTTTCATTTTCATCGAAAGTGTGCGTAATGAACGAACCGGGATGGGGCGGTCTTGTGGAGGAAAGGGACGGGGTCTGAGGACCGTATGCCCTTGTCGCCCACGCTCATGAACACACTCGCACGCACAGCTCTGCTCCTCCTTCTTGGACTGACCCCGGCCATGGGAGTCGAACCGCCGCCGATCAAACAGGTGCGCCAGACCTCCGGCGATACCGTGGTGCAGCCGGACTGGGCGCAGCGGCTGACTCTCACCGTGGGACCGGGCGAGGACGCGACGATCCGGGGTGCCACGGACAAGGCATTGCAGGCGGCTGTGGACTATGTGGCCCGCTTCGGCGGTGGCACGGTCAAAATTTTGGCCGGGACCTACAAGCTGCGCAATGCGGTGTACCTGGCTTCGCATGTCCGCCTCGTGGGCGCAGGCGAAAAGACCGTCCTGATCAAGGAGCCAAGCGCCAGCACCACGCTGGCGGCGGACAGCGACTGGTTCGACCAGGAGATCACGCTTGCCGATGCTTCGGCCTTCCGGCTGGGCGACGGCGTGTGCCTGCGGGCCAAAGAGCCCAGCACAGGCAAGCTGACGGTGCTGAAGCGCACCCTGGTGGCACGCACCGGCAGCCGCTTCAAGCTGGACAAGGCTTTGCGCGAGAATGTGTGGCGCCTTCAGGGTGGCACCGTGTCCACCCTGTTTCCGATTTTGAGCGGAGAATTCATCGAGGACGTGGTGATAGAAGACCTGGTGCTGGATGGCAACCGGGAGCATAACGATGAACTGGATGGCAACTATGCGGGATGTGTGTTTTTACAGGACTGCAACCGCGTCACGATGCGGCGCGTTCACGCCCGCAACTATCATGGCGACGGCCTGAGCTGGCAGATCTGTCACGACGTCGTGGTGGAGCACTGCACCAGCGAAGGGCACAGCGGCCTTGGCTTGCACCCCGGCTCCGGCTCGCAGCGTCCGATTATGCGCGACAACGTGCTTCGCAACAACAGCATCGGCCTGTTCTTCTGCTGGGGCGTGAAGCACGGGCTGGCGGAGAACAACCAGATCACAGGCAACAAAGTCGGGGTGTCCGTGGGGCATCACGACACGGACAATCTCATCACTGGCAACACCATCACCGGCAGCAAGGAGGCGGGCATTTTGTTCCGGTCCGAGCGCGGGGCGGATTTCGCGGGGCATCGCAATAGGGTTGAAACCAACACGCTGCGCGACAACGGGGGAGAGGCGGGCGCAGCCATTGACATCCAGGGCGGCACGCAAAGCATTCATATCACCGGCAACACCATCGAGGACACGCGCGGGATCGCGAAGCGCAGCGGCGTGCGCGAAGGGGCCGAGACGAAGGACATCGTGCTGGAGGGCAACACCATCCGCGGTTTCGCTCTGGACGTGGAAAAAAGAGAGCCGTCACCACCTCAGCCACGGCCCGCGGGGCTCTGAATCGGCGCTTGACTCTTTGCCCTGATCCGGCAGCACTTCCGCATGGCGCAAACTCCACACATCGCCCAGGACATGATCCGGCTCGAAGCCCTGCTTCGCGGTCATGTCGCGCCGCATTTGAAAACCAAAGCGGACGCCCGCATCCTCGATCTCGCCTGCGGCCGCTGCGACGAGGCGGAGACGCTGATCAAGGTGGTGGGGGAGGAAGCCAGGGCCGATAAAGTGAAGCTCATTGGGGCCGACATTCGCATCCGGGAGATCCTGCAGGCACGCGAGCGCACTGAAAAACTGGGCGCGGAGTTTTTGCTGGAGGACGCCACGAAGCTCACGCAGCACAAGCAGCTGGGCGACGACTTCGACATGGTCTTCCTGAGGCACCAGAATTACTGGCACGGCCCGGAGGTTTGGAAGAAGATCTTCGACACCGGGCTGGCCAAGCTCGGTGACGATGGCCTGATGGTCATCACCAGCTACTTCGACAAGGAGCACCAGCTTGCGCTGGACGCCCTGCAAAAGCTGGGTGCGGAAGTCGTGCTGTCGAAACGCAACGAGGTGTCGCGCGATCTTGAGACCCAGGGCAAGTCCGTGGACCGCTGGCTGGCGGTGCTGCGCAAGCCGGCGTGAGGGATGTGCCTGGGGCCCTGTTTTGTTGGCATCCACAATGGCGTGTGTTCAACAATCAACCATACACATGCACGAGGATTCGCACGGACATGGCGTCCGCTCCGCACGTCTCTTGAACGAGGTGTATAACGCCAGCCTCTGAGGCCAGGCCTCAATTCTTCACAGCATCCGCAGCCTTCGGCTTGGCGAGCGTGAAGACCTTGCGGTCCATGTGGCTGGTGAAATCGTCTTCAGCGACGACGACGGGCGCGCCTCCTTGCGGAACGCTGAGCTTGGCAGCCCAGAGGATCGCATTGGTCACAAAACGGCGCTGGCTTTCGATGTGCCAGCTTGAGTGCAGGTCCGCACCGGTGAAGCCAATCGCACGGCCACCGCTGCTGCGCTCATAGGCCCAGCCGATGATCTCGTCGCGGCCGGCGTGGGATTTCGCGTCCGGGGTGCTGCGACCGCTGTCCGGCAGGGGGCCGGTGAGCAGCGGTGTCACGCCAGTGGCAGCAAAGTGCATGTTAAAAAGCCAGCCGTCGTGCGGGGCCTCGAAAGCGGTGACACCGGCGAGCGTGGGGTGGGCGGCACCGGGGGAGAGATGCATGTCCCAGTGGCCGCGGCTGCCAGTGTCCTTCTGCCACACGCCACCAAGCCAGCCCTTGAACTCATCGGCCTGGGCGGCCGGTACTTCGACGGATTGGTGCATGCAGACGAGACCCGCGCCGGTGGCCATCACGGCGCGCATTTTCTCCCAGCGCGCCGGTTCCAGCCAGGCGAGCTTTTCACCGGCGTCCATGTAGCTGACCACGGCCCTGGCATTTTTGAAGATGGCTTCATTCTTCGGCCAGCCTTCGGCGACCAGCACGGGCCACACGCCCGGCGTCTGCTTCAAGCATTTCATGAGCAGGCTGCAGCCCGCGAAGTACTCGTGCTGCCCGGGTTTGTTGCTCACGCTGCCGGCCAGCAGGATGATCTTCGTCATCGAAGCATCCGGCGCATCGACCTCCAGCGGCACCTGCTTTTGTTGGTCGGTAAGTTCAGCGTGAAGCGGCAGGCACAGGGCGGCGAAGAGGAGGGCGAGGAGTCTCATGGTGTGGAGAGTGCATTCAACGTGGGAGGCGGGATGCAACTCTCAGTGATTGTGAGCTGCGGGTCTTCCTATGCCTTCGTGATATACAGGACGGCTAGTGGCGGCAGGGTGAACTCTACGCTCCAGGGCTGGCCGTCCCACGGCACTTCCTCGGCTGTGAAGGTGCCGGCGTTGTCCATGCCGCTGCCGCCATACTGGGTGGCATCGCTGTTGAGCAGCTCACGGTACACGCCGGGTTCGCTCACACCCATGCGGTAGCTTTCCCGGGGGACGGGGGTCGCATTGATGACCACGGAGACCTTGTCGCCTTTCGGTTCGGTGCGGATGAAGGAGAAAATGCTGTTGTCGCCGTCGTTCGCATCGAGCCAGGAGAAACCGCCAGCCTTATGATCAAGCCCGTGCAGGGCGGGGCGGCCGGTATAGAGGGCGTTCAGGTCGGTGACGAGCTTTTGCAGACCGGAGTGCTCATGGCCCAAGAGGACGTGCCAGTCGAGGCTGCGCGCTTCGCTCCATTCCGTCCACTGGCCGAATTCGCTGCCCATGAACAGAAGTTTTTTGCCGGGGTGCGCCCACATCCAGGCATAGAACAGGCGCAGGTTGGCGAACTTCTGCCAACGGTCGCCGGGCATCTTGTTGAGCATGCTGCACTTGCCATGCACGACTTCATCATGGCTGATCACGAGGATGAAGTTCTCGTCATACGCATAGAGCATGGAGAAGGTGGCCTCGCCGTGATGATACTTACGGTGAATGGGATCCTGCTGGATGTAGTGCAGCATGTCATTCATCCAGCCCATGTTCCACTTGTAGCTGAAACCGAGGCCGCCGCTGTCGACCGGGCGCGAGACACCGGGCCAGGCGGTGCTTTCTTCGGCGATGATGATCGCACCGGGATGCTTGTGGTGGCAAAGGGTGTTAAGCTCGTGCATGAAGGCGATGGCCTCCAGGTTTTCACGCCCGCCGTGCCTGTTGGGCAGCCACTGGCCTGCCTCGCGGGAGTAGTCGAGATAGAGCATGGAGGCCACGGCATCCACCCGCAGGCCGTCGATGTGGTACTGTTCCAGCCAGAACAGGGCATTGGACACGAGGAAGTTCTTCACCTCGGTGCGCCCGTAATTGAAGATGAGGGTGCCCCAGTCCTGGTGCTCGCCAAGCCGGGTGTCCTCGTGCTCATACAGGGCGGTGCCGTCGAATTTGGCGAGCCCATGCTCATCCTTGGGGAAGTGGCCGGGCACCCAGTCCACGATCACGCCCAGGCCTGACTGGTGGCAGCGGTCCACGAACTCGCGAAAGTCGTCGGGATTGCCGAAGCGACTGGTGGGCGCGAAATAGCCGGTGACCTGGTAACCCCAGGAACCATCGAACGGATACTCGCTGATGGGCATGAGTTCGATGTGAGTGAAGCCGAGGCGCTTCACATAGGGGATCAGGTCGTCCGCCAGTTCCAGGTAGCTGAGCGGGCGGTTGTCCTCCGCCTCCACCCGCTTCCAGGAGCCGGGGTGCACCTCATACACGCTCATGGCCTGATGATAGGTGTCGCTGGCCGCGCGCTTCTTCATCCATTCCCCGTCGGCCCAGACGAAGCGGTTCATGTCCCAGGTGAGCGAGGCGGTCTGCTGACCGTTCTGGCCGAAGAAGGCCATGGGGTCGCTCTTGGTGCGCAGGTGGCCGTGCGCGTCCACCATCTCGAACTTGTAGTGGGTGTTGATACACACGTCGGGGATGAAGATCTCCCACACACCGCCCTCAAAGCGGCAGCGCATGGGATGTCGGCGGCCGTCCCAGCTGTTGAAGTCGCCCACCACGCTCACGCGGTATGCATTGGGTGCCCAGACGGCGAATTGCATGCCATGGACTCCGTCTTTGACCTTTGGGTGTGCGCCCAGGCAGTCATAGAGCCGCTGGTGCGTGCCTTCACCCAGGTAGTGGAGGTCCAGCTGGCTCAGACACTCCCCGAACGAATAGGGGTCCGCCGTGCGTTGCGTGGTGCCATCGACGTACTTGATCACGAGATCATACGTCTGCCCGGTCAGATCGGCCGGCAGCTGCGCTTCGAAGAGGCCGTCCTCATGCACGCGCTGGGCTTGGAAGGTCCGGGAGCCATCGCGCAGAACCACGTCCACCGTGCGGGCCGCCGGTTGGAGAGTCCGTACGACGGTGACATCCGTGCCGGTCACCTGATGCTGCCCGAGGAAGCCAAAAGGATCAAGATGGCGGGCTTCCAGAATCGCGCTGACATCTTGGGCAGGGGAGTAGTGGGATTGGCTCATGTTTGGCCCACCATGAAACAGGCGGTCCCTCTATGCCATGCCGAATTTGAAAGAGTGCGACGCACCGCAGGCCCTCAGCCTCCCGTTCGTCCTCGTGTTTTTCCTCGAGCCTGAAGTCTGTGAGCCCTCCTCCGTCCGCTCACTGCCTTTTGAGCAGGGGTTCAAGGTGTGTTGCACAGATGCGCCGCCAATCCAGGCGCGCACCGAAGGTAAGGCGGCGCCTGTGGCGGCTGCCCACCTGCGGGTGCGTGATGATGCGCTGGGCAATGGCGGCGGGTGCCTCGTCCAGGTCGAAATACATGACCTGGCCCAGGCCTACCTCACGATGCGCGGCAATGTCGGAGCAGAACACCGGCAGGCCGTGCAGCGCGGCCTCCACGATCGGCAGGCCAAAGCCCTCCGATTTGCTTGGAAAGAGCAGGGCATCGGAGACCTGGTAGAGGCCGCGCACGTCCTCATCCGACAAGGTGCCGGTGGTCCCCAAAAAGTAGGCGTAGTGTTCCAGGTGGAGCTGCTTCCACAGGTTGATGAGCTCGTCGCCATAGGCCTTGGAATCGGCTTGATGCGGATCAGGCGCCCCGGTGATGAGATATGCCACGTCCAGGCCCAGGGACTTGAGCGTGGCGGTAACTTGAAGGCCCAGCTCGATGTTCTTGCGCCGCACCACGCGGGCCGGATGGACAATGACGTGGTCGCGGTCCCACAACCGCAGATGATCCGCCAGGGTGGAGATGCGATCCGTCAGATTGAGAATGCGGGCCACGTCCACGCCGTTGGGAATCACGCGTACGGCGCCCTCCGGCAGGTGGGTGAGGCTGAGATACTCCGACTGCCGTGCCGCCGAGACCGCCACATGGGTGCACCCCGTGGGCGGCTGCTTGAGCATGGTGAAATCCGGCTGCTGCCAGGGCAGATGCATGTAGCTGGGGTTCACGGCGGCCACGTCATGCACCCAGTTTACCCAGTGAACCTCGGGCCGGTCCACCGCCAGCCCGCGCAGCACAGCCGTGGCGGTGAGGTTGAAGGGCATCGTGAACAGATTATGCACGAACACGGCTTCGTGATCTGCCAGCAGCGCGGCCAGCGGCGCGCTGCCCTCGGGATTGAGCTCCTGGGGGATGACGATCCGCACTCCGGGAACCACCGCATCGGTATTGCCGCACATCAACGTGACCTCGTGCCCGCGCCTGGCCAGTGCCTGGGCCTGCTCGGCAACAATACGCTCCACGCCCCCGACAATCGGTGGTGCGGTGTAGTGAACGATGGCGATGCGCATGCGGAACTGTCGTGTGACCGGCTGGGGTCGCAATCAATTGCTGCAGTCTTCCTCTTTCTACTCGTACTGAAGCCTGTATTCTCGACGATCCGCCGCCAGCGGAGGAAGAGCGGGGGGAAGACGAAGATTGAAGCAGGCTTACTTCTTCGCCTCCGAAGCGGCGGGGGTGGGCGGCGAGGTGGCGGTTTCCGTGGGGAAGTCCGACGGCACCGCGGCGGTGCGCTCCACCGTTCCGGTGGCAGCCCATTCCGTGCCGCGGCAGAGCACTGTTTGGAAGCCCTTGCAAGCCATCGAGTAGTCGGCATGCCCCATCGGGGTGTGGAATACGCGTCCCTTGTCGTGGTTCAGCACCATCATCATGGGCTCGGCATTGTGGGTTTGATCGGACACGGCGCTGGCCAGCACTTCCACGTTCTGGGCCGGACCGCGCAGGCGGTTGTAGAGTTCATCCTTGGAGTGCATCCACTTGAGCGGCAAACCTTTGGTGATGGGGTGGTCCGGGTTCAGGACGGTGATCAGGAAGGGGTTCTGCGCCCCATGCGATCCGCCGGGGCCAGGCGAGGTGTCGCGCGCGATCTTGCCATCCACCACGTAGAGCTTGGGACCGTCCTTCTCGTTGCGACCGCCCCAGCCGCCCACACCGATCATCTTGTTGTAGGCCTCCCATTTGGGGAAGGAGTTGTCCGCCGCGTGCACGCACACGAAGCCACCGCCGCCGGACACGTACTGTTCGAAGTCCTTCTGAACCCGCTCCGGCCAGTCCTCGCCATTGTAATTGCTCAGCACCACCTGGTAAGCGCTGAACTTGGGCCGCCAGGTTTCCCAGGCCGCCTTCTTCGCCGCTTCCGGCTCGGGAGCCGCCTTGGGGTCCTTCTTCGCGGGGGAGGTGCTCACGTCCACAGTGAACACGCCGCTGCCTTCCAGCGCCGCCTTCATGACGGGCGTGGTGGCCACCCAGTTGTGATTGTTTTGTCCGTCCACGATCAGGACGCTGATCTTGTCGGCCGCCTGCGACAGCAGCGCCGCGGAAGCCAGTGCCAGACTGGTGATGAGAGTACGCATGATTGGGGAGGTGGATAAAACACGATCTTGGGGGGCACAAGACAGACGACGCTAGGCCGTCTTGGCAGGAGGCTGCTTCTCTTGGTCATCAAACTGCCGCCTCAAACCCTCGAGCCGCTCTTTGATCCGCGCCTCAAGCCCGTTGGTGCTGGGCTCGTAATACACGCGGCCCTCGCCTTCCGGCAGGCAGCGCTGGGGCACAAAACCGCCCTCAAAATCGTGCGGGTAGAGGTATCCCTCGCCATGGCCGAAGGTCTTCGCACCCTTGTAATGGCCGTCGCGCAGGTGCTTGGGAACCGGCAGCGTGCGCCCGTTTTTGACGTCTTCCAGCGCGGCGTCAATCGCCGCATAGGCACGGTTGCTCTTGGGCGCGGTGGCGATGTAGATGGTGGCGTGGGCGAGGGGAATACGCGCCTCGGGCATGCCGATGAACTCCACCGCCTGCTGCGCGGCGACCGCCACGCGCAATGCGTTCGAATCCGCCATGCCCACATCCTCGCTGGCCGCGATGACGATGCGGCGCGCGATGAAGCGGATGTCCTCGCCCGCATACAGCATTTTCGCCAGCCAGTACAAGGCGGCATCGGGATCGCTGGCGCGCATGCTTTTGATGAAGGCGCTGATGGTGTCGTAATGCGCATCGCCGCCACCATCATACACCAGCGCTTTTTGTTGGGCGGACTCCTCCGCCACTGCAAGGTCAATGACGACGGCCCCGTCCTCGCCAGGGGCCGAACTCAGGGCCGCCAGATCCAGTGCCATGAGACACTTGCGCGCATCGCCATCCGCCACCGTGGCGAGATGGGCCCGCGCCTCGCCTGTGATGCGCACGTTGAGCCCGCCCAGGCCGCGCTCTGCATCCGCGAGGGCGCGGTCGATCAATTGCTCGAGATCCGCCTGGCTCAGCGGTTCCAGGGTGAACACCTGCGAGCGGCTCACCAGCGGGCTGTTGATATAGAAGAACGGATTGTGCGTGGTCGCTCCGATGAAGCGCAGGGTGCCGCGCTCGATGTGCGGCAGCAGCACGTCCTGCTGCGCCTTGTTGAAGCGATGGATCTCATCGACGAACAGGATGGTGGTGCGCCCGTTGAGCCGCTGGTAGTTCGCCGCCGCTTCCGCCGCGCTGCGGATGTCCGCCACGCTGCTCTCCACGCCGCTGAGCGAGACAAAGCGCGACTTTGTTTCCGCGCACACGATCTGCGCCAGCGTGGTCTTGCCCACGCCAGGCGGCCCATAGAAAATCAGCGAGGAAAACCGGTCCGCCTCGATGGCCCGGCGCAGCAGCTTGCCCTCGCCCAGGATGTGCTGCTGGCCCAGGTACTCCGCCAGATTGCGCGGCCGCATCCGCGCTGCCAGCGGCACGCTGTTGGCGGCCATGGCACGAGCCTGGGCGGGCGGGGTATCACTGGCGAACAGATCGGACATGGGGGCGGCCGGCACCGTGGCGCGCTTCGACCTGGATGGCAACGGGCAAGGGGGGCCGTTCTCACCGAGGAATCGCGGCGTTCGAGATCAGGTTGGAGCGGCCCCCGCGAACCGTAACCGCCTTGCGCAGCCAAAGCAAAACGGCGGGCTCGTTCGCTCACGAACGGCCCGCCGCTTGCGGTCAGTCACTGATCAGGGAGCCTCAATTCCAACCGTGGTGGTGATCTCCCCAGCCGCCGCCGGCCGAGTTTAGAGGCTGGAAGCCAGTTGGTGGCCAGTTCCAGCTCCAACCCGAGTTGGAAGAACCGGCTCCGGCACCCTGATAGTTTGTCCAGTTAACCCCCGAATTGCTGTTGCTTGCGGACGAAGCACCGCTTCCTGAGACGGTCAACGAACCGTAGCGCTTGGTGGTTGAGCCCGGCGCGGGAGGCGCAACGTAATAGCCCACCGCCTGATCGCCGACGATGAGGCCGCGGAAGGTGACCGTCATCGTCGTGCTCGTGGCGGTGTCAGGCAGCTTGAACGCACCGGTGACGTTGCCCGTGGAGGCACCGAAGGTCATGCGCAAGCCCTCGGCATTCGGAGCATCGAAGGTGGCACGGTTGAAACCGGCCACGGTGAACCAGACATTGATGTCGGAGTCGAGACCATCGCCGGCGAGGTCCACGTTGGTATTGTCCGTGCCAGGCTGCACGCCGAGCACGAGGTCGGGTGAGACCGGGGCGGTGTAAATCTGGCCGTCCACGCTGAGTGTGTCAGCGATGAAGCCCGTGGGGAATTGTCCGTCTGGAAGGCTCGGCGGCCGCACCCACACGCCTGTGTCGGAATAGAGCGACTGGCCGTCAACATTGAGTGCCGCGGACAGCAATCCTTTCCGCCCATACAGCGGAACATAGACGGGGACCTGTCCCGATGCGCCAAGCCTGCCTGACCATGCGAACGCCGTGCCGTCGGACAGATGGCCGGCGATCACCGAAGAACCCGAGGGATGCACGTTCACCGACAGGAAAGAAGAGCCCAGTGCCGCAGTGACCTGCGGGCCTGAGATGCTGCCGTTGTAACGGCCCAACAGGTCGGTGGAAACGGGGTTCGAGGCGGAGTAGGGAGACCGGAAGGCTCCAAAGGTACCCACCACCGCAGCCGAGGAGTTGTCCGTCAGCGAGCCATCCAACCACGCGTCTTGCGCGCTGGAAACATCGACGCTCGGGGCCGTGGCGGAGAACGCCAGTGAACTAAGGCCCGGACGGTTGATGGTTGCGGTCACGGTGTCGCCAGTCCAGGTGCCGGTGAAGGGGAATGTCCTGCCGCTGTCGCTCAGGGTGAGCCTGCCGGAGGTGGAGCCCGCATTCGAAACAGAGAACGTTACCACACCGAAGGGCAGCCCGCCGCTGAGGTCCGAGGTCACCAGCGCATCCCAGCGACCGGCGAGCGCCGGCGGCACATCGACCACGACCGTGAAGGTCACCGGGGCCGCGACATTGCCGCTCAGGTCCGTGGCGCGCACGCTGATCACCGAGGTGCCGATGCCGAGGGAAGCCACATCGAAACTCCAATTCGCGGTAGTAGGCACCCAGTCATTGCCATCGGCCACCGGGGTCGAACTGTCGATGTTCGCCTGCTGCCAGCTTGTTGGGTCAGATGGCGTGGTGGTGACTTCCACCGAAGCAATCCCGTGGCCATCAATCGCCGTGCCTGACACGGTCATGTCGCCATTGTTGTTCGCAGAAGGGGCCGTGCCCGTGACGGCGACCGCAGGCGGAGTGAAGTCGAGTTCGCCGGACAGGCTGGCTTGCGTCAAATCATCATTCTCGGTGAATCCGCCACTGGTAAAGGTTTGCGTCGTGGTGACGGCATTGCCGGACAGATAGACATTCGCGTCACCTGTGATCGAACCGAAGCTCAGGCTCAGGGTGCCGAGTGAGCGGACGGCGGGATTGGTCACGCCGATATAATTCTGCGAGAACGCCGGAGAGAAAGGCCCGGCATCGTCTGGCGAATTGGCGGAATTGACCAGCTTGATGCTCAGCGTATCAGCCGTCCACGACAGCGCCAAGCCTTCGGTTCCGATGGGTTGGTTGTTGGCATCCCAGCCATGCGTGGGGAAGAACACCGAGGTATTGCCGGCCACGTAGTTGGGATCATCGCTGAGGGAGTACTGCACACTCAGGTCGCCCATTTCCAGGGAGAAGCCCGTGTCCGGTCCGATGTCGGTGAGCGCCTGCCCGGCCATGCTGGCCTTGATGGCAAGGTTCATCGCATCCACGGCCTGCACCTGCGGATACTGCACGGTGGGATCCGTGGGATCAGTGATTGTCGCCAGGGTTTCAGTGTGCGTTTCGGTGAAATTGAAGACCGGTGTGAAAGTGGCTGTGGGCGTGAGCGAGTCGCCAGCAGATTGTGCCTGTGCTAAGGAGCCCAGCGTGGCGGCCACGAGGGCCAGCACGGGAAGGCGGAGGGTACGGTTGAGCTGAGTTGTCATAACGAGGAGGGATCAGTTGGGAAGAACTGTGGTCGTGAGCGGGAATTGGACGAAATCGGAGCTAACATGTCAAAAACATTCTCATGACAGAATGTTCATGTGGGTGGTTGGCCTGGATCGTGCGCCTGGAACGGCTGGCTTGCCCATCCCACGGGCGTTCACGGCCCATCAGGCGGTGGTGAGACAGTCCGTCTGCACGCGTTTTACCACAGGGTAGGGGCACCATTGCTGAATGGTATGTCTGGGACCCCTTGGCAGCGTAAGAAAAAACCACCTAATGGTGGCTTGAATGATACACGGGGGCTTCATTTCCCGGCAGCTTGAAGGTGCGCGTGCGGTCGCCCGGATTCATTCACAGAATGAAGAGACGTGCGCGATACAGGGTTCGAACCTGTGGCCCCTACCATGTCAAGGTAATGCTCTACCACTGAGCTAATCGCGCATACGATCCCGTTAAACGGGCGACTGCATACAACGGCGGGCTGGCCGTTGCAAACGGATTTTATGAAGAAGCGAGGGCGGCGTGGAGGGCTTCCCGGCCGATGCCGCGCAGGCTAAAGACACGGGTGATGGTGTCTTCGATGAGGTTGTTGGGACAGGAGGCCCCGGCGGTGATGCCGACGACGACCGGGCCGGTGCCAGCAAGCTTCTGCGAATACGTTTCTTTCTCGCTTTTGGCGTGCAGATCAAAGTGGACGATCTGCTCCAGGGTGCGCAGGCATTCGGCGTTGCGGATGAAGAAGGTGGGAAGCTGCTGCTCGCCGATCTCGACGAGGTGGGTGGTGTTGGAGCTGTTGTAGCCGCCGACCACCAGGAGGACGTCCATGGGCCGCTTGAGCATTTCGAAGAGGGCGTCCTGGCGCTCCTGGGTGGCACCGCAGATGGTGTCAAACACCTGGTAGTTCTGCTTCGCAAGCTCCTCGCCGTCGCGGTCGAGGACGGCGCGCTGCACACGGCGCTGCACTTCCTCGGTCTCGCTTTTGAGCATGGTGGTCTGATTGGCGACACCGACACGCTTCAAATGCAGATCGGGATCGAAGCCCTGTGAGTGCGCGCCTTCGAAGCGCTGCAAAAAGGCCGCTTTGTCGCCGCCGTGGCGGATGTAGTCGCAGACGAAATCAATGTCGGCCAGGGTGAGGATCACCAAGTAATGGCCGTTGCCCTTCTCGCCGAGGGCACGGGAGGCGGTGGCACGTGTTTCCTCATGCACGGCCTTGCCGTGGATGATGCTGGTGACACCTTGGGTTGCGTAACCGCGCACGCGCTTCCAGACGCTCATGACGTCGCCGCAGGTCGTGTCCACGACCATGCAGCCGCGTTCGCCAATGAGATTCATGAGCCGGGTCTCGGCACCGAAAGCTGGGACGATGACGACATCCTCGCTGGTGAGGGTGGCGATGGTCTCCTCCTGCTGGCCCAGGGGGATGCTCACAACTCCCATCTCGGTAAGCTGGCGGTTGACCTCCTGATTGTGAATGATCTCGCCGAGCAGATAGACTTTGCGCTTGTCAAAGACCTTGCGGGCGGCGTAGGCGAGGTCGATGGCGCGTTCTACCCCGTAGCAGAAGCCGAAGTCCTTGGCCAGGCGCAGCGTGGTGTTGCCGAGGGTGAGGGTGCCGCCCTTGGCGCGGATCTGCTCGACAAGGGGGCTGCGGTAGTGGCTTTCCACCTCAGCCTGAACTCGCTCCATGACCTCCGGCGTACGGACATTGACACGGCGGCTGCGTTCGGTGGCGTTTTGGCGCATGAGGGGGAAGAAAGCGAAGGACTGAGAGAGGGCATGGGAGATTACGGCTCCCAGCCCTTCGCCGATGGGGTTCAATCCACAAACATGTTGCCCTTGTACACGGCGTCCTGATAGACCTTGTCGGTCAGCATATAGCTGTCAGGGGGATTGGGCAGGGGACCGTCATCAAGCACCGGCAGGGTCCTGCCGATGGTGGCGTCTTCGGGCTGGGAGGCGGCGACGTGGACTTTCGTTCCGACGCTGACCAAGGCGAATACTTTGGCGGCGGAGGTCTTTGGCAGGCGCACGCAGCCGTGGGTGCAGGGATGGGGCTTCACAAAGCCCCAATGGAAGCCATAGGCGGGGGCGAATTCACACCAATAGGGCATGGGGTATTCGCCATAGCTGTGACTGCGGCGTTTGGGTTCCTTGCTGGTGATAGTGTGGGTGCCGGCCGGCGTGGGGTGGTTGGATTCGCCAACGCTGCAGGGGGTGGCCAGCAGCACGCGGCTACCTTCCATCACGTACAGGCGCTGCGCGCCGGTGCTGATTCTCACCGAGACGGCGGCGGGGTTGTGGGCGCGGTGGGCCGGCGGATCAAACGAGCTTGAATAGTTCGTTTTGCTGGCGGGTTTGACACTGGAACAACTGCTGAGGCAGGCGGCGAGCGTCATGGCGCTGACCGTCAAGAACTGACGAAGGGTGATGGGCAGAGTCATAGAACGATTCGAATAGCACAAGGTGCGCGCTTCGCCAACGAACATTCTCGCCAAGCCCAAGTTGACCCCGGACAAACGAACTTTGACGCCGAAAGCGAGGCGATCCGCTGGCTGCGTGCCAGGTATGGGCCGTGAGGCCGGGGGCTCACATGGCAAAGATCTTGTCCATGCTCGCGGTGAGCTTTTGCAGACCGCTGAAGATCTGGCCGCCGCGCTGTTCGCTGATGGCCCAGCCGGTGTAGCCGGCCGTGTCGAGAGCGGCCATGATGGCGGGCCAGTTGTTGCTGCCTTCGGTGAGGTCGCAGTCAAAGCCTTTGTAAAGGCCTTCTTTCATCATCTTGTCCACGTCGAATTCCTTGACGTGAATGCGGTTGATGCGTTTGCCGAGGACTTTGACCCATTGCTCGGGCCAGCCGTAGCGCAGGACATTGCCGATGTCGAAGTGCCAGCCGACGATGGGGTCGCCGATGTCATCAAGGAAGCGCACGGCTTCGAGTGGGCTGAGGATGAAGTTGTTCCAGACATTTTCGATGGAGATGTGGACGCCGAGTTCCCGGGCCAGTGGCACCGCCTTCTTGATCTGGGCCACAGAGCGCTCCCAGGCAAGGTCATAAGGCACGTCGGCCTTGACCACGCCGGGCACCACGAGGATGGAGGTGGCACCGTAGGCCTTGGCGTCGCGCAGGGTGGTGAGCACGCCTTGCAGGCCCTCTTCGCGGACCTTCTCATCGTTGTCGGTGAGGGTTTGTTTCCAGTGCGTGTGGCAGCAGACGCTGGCCGCCTTCAGTCCGGTGGCGCCGAGGGCATCCAGTACCTCCTGCTGATTCATGCCGCCGTGGGGTTCGATACCTTCGTAGCCGGCGCTTCTGGCGGCCTGAAACTTTTCCTGGAGCGTGCCTTTGATCGAGAGGGTGCCATACATGATGGCCTTCTTGAGGTTGCGTTTGGGCTTGGTGGCCGCCTCTTGCGCAAAGGCGGTGGCGGCACTTGCGGCGAGGGTGGTGGAAAGGAAGTGGCGGCGGGTGGGCATGGGAAACCAAAGGAGGCAGGAAGGGCATTCTTTCCGCAGGAGACGGGGGAAGTGAAGAAGGCCCGAACCCCCAAAGAGTTTCGGGATGTCAATCTCTCCGTGGGGGATGGGGGAAGGGATGAGTACATAGTGCCAAGTGCGCAGTTTGAAGGGAATGCCCTCTCAGAACTGGGCACTTGGCACTACGCACTGGGCACTTCACTGCCCACCTCAATCACCAAGGCCGTGGCATTGTCCCGGCTGCCTTCCTCGATGGCGCCCAGGACGAAATCAGATGCAGTGGCTTGATTTTGCAGCATGTCCGCTATGGCGTGGTCCCAGAAGCCGTCAACGACGCCGTCGGTGCAGAGCAGGAAGCGGTCGCCGGGCTCAGGACGCACGGCGCCCACCTGGGGTCCGGCGAACCGATGCCCGGCGCCAAGCACTTCGGTGAGGACACTTTTACGGGGGTGCTGGCGGGCCTGGCGCTCGTTGATCCCGCCGTTGCGCCGGAGCCAGCCGACGTAGGTGTCGTCCTGGGAAAGCTGCTTCAGGCCGCCTGCACGGGGCAGGTAGTACAGGCGGCTGTCGCCAGCATGGCCAAAGTACATCCACTCAGGACTGAACCAGCATAGGCTGAGGGTGGTGCCCATCTCGTGGCATTCCTCATAGCTGCGACCGAGTGTAAGCAGGTCGGCATGAATGGAATGGAAGAGCTCGGTCAAAATGTCGTCCGCACCGGTTGCGAGGCCGCTGGCGGAATGCTTGAAACTTCTGGGCAGGAGGCGGGTGATGCGGTCGGTGGCCATGCGGCTGGCGATTTCACCGCTCCTCGCCCCACCCATGCCATCGCTCACGGCAAATACATAATCGGAAGTGGCGAGGGTGCCTGCCCCCGTTTTGCCCAGAAGGCACACGTCCTGGGCGTTTACGGTGAGGGCAAGGAAGGCGTCTTCGTTGTTGCTGCGGAAGCGACCCCTGTCGGTCATGCCGGACCAACGCAGGATGGCGGGGACGACTTCTGAGGGGAGAGGTAGGGAAAGGTCGCTCACAAGACAGGGGAAGGGAGACGCCGGAGGATGGGGTAGAATGCGGCGGAAGGGCAAGGCAATTTCCGTGCAGAGGCCAAGTTGCCGAGTCAGCGTTTGTCTTTCTGGTCAATGTGGGTAGGATCACGGCGCGGGTGTCAGGGTGTGTCTTCAGCAACCCGGCACCGTGCGTCTGTTTTCCTCCTCCGTATGGCCTTTGGATCGATCGTTTTTCTGTTGCTGCTCTATTACATCCGCCCTCAGGACTGGGTGCCTGGGATGTCAGGGTTCAACATGATCAAGCTGGTGGTGGCCACCGCGATTATCGGGCTTATGAAACGTGATCGCGAGGAGCCGCGATGGCGTTTCATGTCATCACCGCATGAGTGGGCGATCATGATTTTTTATGTGTATGTGGTGTTGACCGCGGTAGACCCGATGGCGGCAGCGACCGATCTGGGGGCGCTGGTGGTGTTCTCCTTCCTCGGCCTGCACACGCTGACGACGGAAGTCTTGCTGGAGCGTTACCTCAGATGGTGGTTGATTGCCCTCGTCGGCGTGGTGGTGATGGTTGGGGTGACGCAGATGGGCATGGACATCACCGGCGTCCTCCCTCTGATCGACAAACTGGACGGGCGGTTCTTCCTGAATACCTTCACACTCAACAACCCGAATGCGCTGGGGCACACCATTGTCGCCGCGCTGCCGCTGGCATACTACCTGTGGTTCTGGGATAGCAGCGCGTTCAGCCGGATGCGGGCGGTGGTGTTTTGTGCCGTGGGAATTTGGTCGGTCATTCCGACGGAATCGAAAGGTTCATTCATTTCCGGAGCGGTAAGCTTCCTGATTTCCTTCCTTTTTGGCCGCAAGCTGCTGGTGCAAGTGGTGGTGGGGCTGGCGGCGCTGGCCACGGGCGGCACGATTTTGGCGACACTGCCCCGAATGGAGGGCATGAAAAGCCTGGGCAGCGATCAAGGCGTTCAGGGGCGCATGCTGGCCTGGAGCATGGCGCGTGCGGTGACCTTGGCCCAGCCTACGGGGATGGGCTACAAGCAATTCTTGGCCCTGATCCGGTGGGAGGGGCTTCTGGTGGAGAAGTCCACCCACAGCTCATACGTCCAGGTGGGGGCCGATCTCGGCGTCATCGGGCTCACGCTCTATGTGGGGATGCTGATTGCGTGCGGGCGCTCGTTGGTTCAGTACCCTGGGCTGAATCCGCCCATGGAACGCTGCCGCCGGGCGCTGTTCGCACTGCTGCTAGGCATGTGCATCTCGGCATGGATGATCAACCGGGAGTATTACACTGAAGTGTTTTGCATGATGGGAGCGGTGGCGGCCTATCACCAACTCAGCGTGAAGCAGCGCCGCGAGGCGGCAGTGGCGGAGATGGAAAGACTGGTGGCGCTGGCAGACGCCTCCGGGGAGGCCGCCATTCCGGAATCCGGGCTTTTGCCTGCGTTTGAAAAATCGGCGCCTACACCCAATGGGAAGGCGGCGGAAGATGATGACTACGGCCTGCCGGCCCTCGACGGGTTGGGTCGTATTGCGAAGGCCGAACGCGTGCCGGGATTGTGGACGCGGCTCGGGATGCTGGACGTGCTGATGGCTATTGCCGCGGGACAACTAACACTGCAATTTTGGGACTACGTGATGGCCTCCATCAAATGACGGTGGCAGCACTGGCGTTCTGGCTGACGGCCTTTCTGCTCGCCTTCACCTATGCGGGGTATCCGGCCTTGCTGTGGCTGCTGGTGCGGTTGCGGGGAATCGCCAGGCCCTCCATCCCGGACAACTCCTTGGAGCTTACCCTTTCGGTGGTGCTCGTGGCACGCAACGAGGAGGCGCGCATCGCGGCTCGGTTGGTGAACCTGATCACCTCCGACACCGCGGCCCTGCGTGAAATCATTGTGGTGTGTGACGGCTGCACGGATGGCACGGCCAGCGTGGCCGCCAGCTTCCCGGATGACCGCGTGCGGGTGCTTAAAGTGGAACCGGGACGTGGCAAACCCGCCGGTGTCAACGCGGGCGTGGCGGCGGCCATGGGCGATGTCGTGGCGCTGTGCGATGCGCGGCAGCGCTTCACACCGGAGACGCTGCCCCGGCTGCTGGCCTGGTTTGCCGATCCAGCAACCGGAGCGGTGAGCGGAGCGCTGGAAATCGAGTCCTCAAAAGGAGGTGCGGGGCAGGGGGTGGATGCCTACTGGAAGCTGGAGAAGCTGATCCGCCGCTTGGAATCGGACCTGGATTCCTCGATCGGATGCACTGGAGCGGTGTATGCACTGCGGCGCAGCGCGTTCCGGCCCATCCCGGACGACACGCTGCTTGATGACGTGGTGATCCCGATGGGCATTGCAGCCCAGGGGCTGCGCGTGCGTTTTTGCGCGGAGGCCGTCGCCTTTGATCCGCAGACCCTGTCCGGTGCGGCGGAGCACCGGCGCAAGGTGCGTACGCTGGCGGGCAATTTTCAAATGCTGTTCCGCCACTCCGGGTGGCTGCTGCCGTGGCGGCACCGGCTCTGGTGGAAGCTGGTGGCGCACAAGTACCTGCGCCTGGCCGGTCCGCTGCTGCTGGCCATCGTGCTGGCGTTGTCCTGGGTGCTGCGCGAGCAGCCGTGCTATCGCGCGGCGCTGGTGCTGCAGACCGGCTTCTACGTCGTGGCCCTGCTCGCCGGGAGGATGCCGCGGCTCAGGTGGCGGGTGCCCGCAATGGCGGCCGGCTTTCTGTTTCTGCAGATCTGCATCGTACGGGGGTTCTTTCATTGGTTGACTCTGAAATCACAAAAAGGCTGGAAGTGAAAACAAGTCGGTTGATCCGAGGGCTGATTACTTTAACACTGCCCGACACTTTCGATGCGCGCCCTAGACCGATGGCTTTTGCCTTATCTCCGCCAGTCACTAGGGTCCCACGGCCCGGTGCGCCGCGTGTTTGTCGCCGTCGCGGATCATTTTGAGCCCTTTCATCAGAGCGACCGCCAGGGCGCGCTGCGGCGCATGCGCTCCTGGCGCGAGAAGTTTCCCCGGTCGATAGCAGGCCTGCATGACACTGCCGGACGCGAGCCCCGGCACACCTTTTTTTATCCTGTCGAACAGTATGACCGGGACGTCGTGGAGGACGTGACGGCCCTCTGTCATGAGACAGGTTCGGAGACGGAAGTGCATTTGCACCATGATGATGATACGGAGCCCACGCTGCGCGCCAAACTCGCGGAGGGGGTGGGGCGGCTCGTGGAGCATGGACATTTGTCCCGGCATGCGGATGGGCGGACTGCTTATGCCTTTGTGCATGGCGACTGGGCGCTCGCGAACAGCGGCCCTGGCGGGCAGTGCTGTGGCGTGGCGCACGAAATCGCAGTGCTACTGGAATCCGGCTGCTATGCGGACTTTACTTTTCCATCAGCTCCAGATTCCAGCCAGCCCAGGCGCGTCAACTCCATGTACTATGTGGCTGACACCGGATCGCCCCGCACTTTGGAGCACGGGCCGGACGTCCGTTGCGGAGCGGCAGCTGCCCCTGGGCGTTTGCTCATTGTCCAGGGTGTGCTGGCGCTGAACTGGCAGCGGCGCAAGCTGGGCGTGCTGCCGCGCATCGAGAACAGCGACATCACAGGCAGCAACCCGCCCACGCGTGAACGCTTTCAACTGTGGCTGCGGCATGCCCCCCGGATCGCCGGGGTCGAAGACTGGGGCTTCGTGAAACTTCACAGCCACGGCGCCACCGAAGCCAACAGCAGCGTGTTTCTGGGCGATCAGATGCGCGATTTCCATCGCTATCTGTGCGAGGACTGGGCCACCCAGGACGGCAATGCGCTGCATTACGTGACCGCGCGGGAAATGGTCAACGTGTTGCGTGCGGTGGAGGCGGGTGCGCGCGATTTTGTGCCCACCATGCTGGACTTCCATTACCCGCCCCCGGCGATTTCCCTGTAGATTTTCAGGTAACCACCGGCCATCGCACCGATGGAAAACTGTTCCACGACACGCTGTCTGGCAAGCTGGCCTTGTTCGGCCAGCACGGCCGGCTGGCTTACGATGACACCTAGAATCTGGGCGAGGCTGGCGGCATCGGGCAGCTCGTGCAAGAAGCCGCCTCGACCGTTGACGACGGCCTCGTTGTTGCCGCAGGCCAGATGGGCCAGCACGGGCACGCCGCAGGCCATGGCTTCAAGAACGGCATTGGAGAGGCCCTCCACCTCGGAGGGCGACACCAGAAGATCCATCGCCTGGTAGCAGGCGGCCATGTCTGAGCGCATGCCAAGCCAGTGGATCCGGTTGGCGAAGGGATGGTCCCGCATGGCAGCAATGATGGTCTCACGCTCGGCACCATGATCACCCACCACCAGCAAGTGGACATGGGGCGCGGCCTTCATCACCGGGACCAGGGACTCCAAGAGCATAAGGTGGCGCTTTAGCGCCACAAACCGGCCCACGATGCCTAGCGTGGTGACGCCCTCCGCGGGCAGCCCGAACCGTTCCCTGGCTGCGCCTTTCGCAGGTGCCGGGGCGTATGCATCGCAGTCCACCCCGTTGGTGATTGCCGTCATGCGCCGGCTCCTCAATCGCAACGCGTGCAATGAATCAAGAAGACTGCCTGACACGGTATGCACGGTGTGGCAGCAGCGATACAGCAATCTGCGCGTGGCAAGCCTGCGCGGGGAAAGATCCTGCGGCTGGATCTGGCCATGCTCTCCATGCAGAATGGGAACCGTGCATCCTCCCAGGGTCGCCAGTGAGGCGTAAATGAGCGGACCCAGATTGTGCGTATGCACCAGCGCCGGCCGCTGCTGCCGGATCACCCGCGCCAGGGCCAGGAGGCTGCGCTGGGAAAAACCGGTCTGCTTGCCTAGCACCGTTACCGCCTGTGGGTCAGGGAGTCTCTCGGCAAAACTGCCCCTCTCGCGTAGGCAGGCAACGTGGGTGCTGATTCCACTGGCAGCCAGCTGCCGCGCGATGTTTACCACCCCGTTTTCCATCCCCCCGGGGTTAAGTGAATCGACCACGTGAACCACAGAAAATCGCGGTTCAAAATATTTATCAGCAATGTTCATTTAAAAACCACCGTTTCTTCACTCGCAGATTGCTCTATTCGACCCCAGGAACAAGAGCGATAATTTTTTTCGAACAAATTGATGACAAATGCCAATTTTCAGATAGCAGTTTCGCCCTGCATCCAATATCTTCACAGATATTGACCGTCCAAGTTTTCCCGGCCCCTTTGGTTTGAGCTCCTCCCAGCATCCGCCATGTCTGAATTTGCGAAAAACTTCCTCTTCCTAAACGTTCATAATTCATCATCGACAGTGATGGTGATTCTTGGCGGTATCTGGTTGATGTTGCTTACAGCCGGTCTCTGGAGTGTTTCCTCGCAGAATCACGGCTTCACTTGGAAGTTGCTCTGGTCTGTGGCACTCATCGTGCTGCCGTGGGTCGGGATGTTCCTATACTCATTTCGATGTGTGGTTGCCTCAGATTTTGCTTTCCTCAAACCGCTGGGGTTCAGCGCCGGAAAGCACGACCGCTTTAAAGCAGCGGCGAAAAAGACCAGATGATTTGACTGAATAGTTTTGAACACCCCTTGCCTCCCTCCTCAACCTTGCCTCCCCTAATCATGCGAACTCCTCCTCTCGCACTAATGTTGACCCTCGTTCTGGCTCCTGTGCTGGCCAGCGCCCAGGCGGTGGTAGTAGATCCAGGGCAAACTGTTACCCCCGGCATTGGTCCGGATGTCACGCCGGGCTACTATCCCACGTGGCAGTCATCCCAGCCTTCTTCCTCGGGAGGATCGACCCCGGGTCTCCTCTATGGCGGCCGGTACACGAGAACAGGCTGGCCCACCGGCCAGACCACGGTGCAATACCGTGATGATCTGCAGCCGGGTACGGCGCCTATGATCAGCCCCTACCTGTTGCGTAACGAAGTCACCCCGGGCGGGCAACCCACCAATGGGCACACGGCAGACCTTTACTTGTCGCCCTTTGTGCCTGGGACGGCGGTTTTCTATTCGAACGGGGACCGGACAAACACGCGGATCAGCTGGGATGCAGGCTTGTCCCTTCATCAGGATGTTGATGTGCAATACGCCCAAATTCAGGCAGGGCCGCTGTTTATCAATTTCACCCAGATTGAAGCCGACCTCCTCTATTCAGATATTTCGGGTCCCTACGCCCAAAGCCTCCCGTCTGATGGCTTCATCGCTGCTGTCGGCCTCTATTTTAACATCGATCTGCGAATCAGCCCGCGGACGTTCTTCACTGTGGCCGGGGCTCTCTTTTATGTGCCCACCAGCAATCGGGTCGGTTTCTACCTGACTGGTGGAAACGCCGCCTTCGCCCAGTTCGAGCATTCCTTCGAAGTAGGGAGCTGGGACGTGACGATCTTTGATTATATCGACGCGATCTCGCCGATGAACTACCTGCTGCAGAATCTCAACAGTTCGGCGTTCGACAGGTCAGGGCTCTACACGCTTGGATTCATCTCCCAAAACTTTGACGACCGTCCTTTCTCAAGGGTCTATTACCGTAATACGGTGGGCATCAGGGGTTCTACCTTCCTGGGGCCGGACCTGCGGTTCTCCACCGGCTATGAGCACTATGACACCTGGGAAGGGAATGGCGACCATCTGGTGCATCAATTTAACCTCGACCACTATTATGCTGGGCTCTTTTATGAGCCGAAGGATCTCTGGCTGATGCCCTGGGTTACCTACGATGCTTACGAATACGACAATTATGCGGGGTCGCTACAGCAGGTCTTTGCCGGTGCCACGATGCCCATCAGCCCTGAAATACAAGCCTATGCCCGGGTGGGCTACGGCTGGCTGAGCGGCCATAATGGCAGAGGTTTTGACGACGGCAGCCTGGTGTGGGATGCGGGTATCAGCCAAAAAATCTCGCTATCGTGGAATCACTCCCTCGCCGTCGGCAACTCCTACCGGATCAGCCCGCTGTTGCAGACCACCAGCGGCCTGTATGGCACATACACGATCAATTACGCCCCGCCAGAATCCAGGTTCTCCGCTGCGGCCTCGGTGACAGCCGAGCATGCCGAACCCTATAAAAACGACCAGTGGCTGGCCACAGCCACGGTGGCTTACACTCTCGACGAAAGAACCACCGCCCGGGCTTTGGTCCTGTACTCGCCCGCCGTTTTTGAAGGTGGCAACCGCAGCGTCTGGCTCTATCGTGCGGAGCTTGACCGAGAACTGACCTCCTCGTTGTCTTTGCGATTGATCTACCAGTACACCGACTGGGACACAACGCAATTCAACAGCTCATACCAGGACCAAATGGTCATGCTGTCCCTTACCCAAAAGCTGTAAGCGCAAGAGTTTGCTCCCTCACCCTCCTCCCAGACCTACCATCCTCCTAAACCAACTGCCATGAAAGCCTTGACTCTTATCCATCCCTCTTCAGCGCGCGTTGCTGCGGTGTTCGCTCTGTTGTCGGGCGTGACTCTCTTTGCTGAAGATCCGCTTTACAAGTTGCCGCCGGAAACCCAGCGCGACATGGGTAGCGGATACGAGAAGAAGCATGCGACTGCTTTGAGGTTGTTGTCTGAGCCCGGCTCCAATGTTAAAGCCCTGGGCTTTGACATTGATACCGATGTCAATCGTGATGGCGTCATTGACTATGCAGACCAGCGCTGGCATGAATACACGCCTCCTGGATGCGTGCTCAAGGTGGGTGAGACCACGGCGATCAAGATGAGAATCTTTTCTGCCATCCCGTATTACCCAGGCAGTGCCGTGGCGCGCTTGGAAGTTTGCGGCATCAACCGTGACAATCCAAGGGGTGAATTTGCTTCCCTGGATGAAGAAATTCATAAGACCGGCCACGTGATCATCTGGACGGATGCCCAAAAGTCGCACAAGCTTCTGGACTCTGCCGATCCTAAGATGCGTGTCGTTGAATGGATCATTCGTCCAGGCTACATTCTGCCCGAGCACACAGGTGTTCCTAATACCGTGTACCTTGAGGCCGTCGGCCACTCAGGCAAGTACGCAGGCGACGTTCGTGTGATGTCCACCATCGCCCCGCTGCCCGCCGCCAAGGGTGAGACCTCGTATCATTTCAGGGTCTCTGAGGATCACATCCTCTTTACCGTCCTGGGCAAGTAATACGGCAAGTTGTTTAGAACAGGAAGGTCCGGCCCTGGCCTATGGCCAAGGCCGGACTTTTGGCAAGTATTACCGGACAATGATGCATCTCCAGTCAACTGACTGGTTGATTATCTTGGTTATTGGCATATACCAATAGTCCTTTCACTCCTCCTTTTTATACCGATGAATTTTCGCTGGAACCCTTCTGCTTCGTTATCCTTGGTTGGTGTCTGCTTGGTACTCTCTGGCTGTGGAACTTCCTCAGGCCCCGCCACCCCGCAAATGGGGATGCCAACCCGTTTGGCGGCAGCGGATCTGGCACCGCGCACCCTGCTCGTTCCGGGTGATACGCTGGAGGTCTTCGTGAAAGAGGACAATAAATTTGACGGTCAATACAAGGTGCGCGAAAACGGCGACATCATTGTCAAGCAGGTTGGGCGAGTGAAGGTGGGCGGCCTTACCGTAAATGGTGCGCAGGAGGCACTGCGCCAGGTCCTCGAATCTTCCCAGCTTGCTCACCCGACTGTGATTATGGATCGGGTGGGCACGATCACCTCGCAAACCTTTGAGGAAAAGGCCAAACTGCTGATTTACGTGACCGGTGCGGTCAAAACTCCGGGCCAGCACATGATTGCCGTCACCAACAACCAGCCCATTCTGGCCTATGAAGCTTTGCTGATTGCCGGCGGCACCACAGCGTTTGCCGACGAGGCCCATGCCTTCATTCTTCGGCGGGGCGCAGGAACCATGCGCTCCACCATTCCTTTGAACATTCGCAGCATCCGTCAGGGCATCGGTCCGGACGTGCCGCTGCAGGAAGGCGATCTGATCACCGTTCCTGAACGGCGTTTCGGCCTCAACTTTTAGTGCTCCGCCCCTCGTCCCGGAATTATGCAGAACTCAAAGTCCACAGAGCCACGCTTGGTGGTGCAGTATCTAATCGCTACGGGTCTGCAATTTTTGCAGTTTGGGCGGTTGATGGTCGTTCTCTTCGCCTTTGGGCTGATTATCGCCCTGGCCTACTACGTCTATGGACGGCCGATATTCTTCTCCCGATCGCTGGTCCGCGTGACCATGCTTGGGCTGCCCGTGCATTCGGACAGCGGCAAGGATGACTCCTCGGCGGGAGTTGCGGTCTATCGTTCCCTCACAGACCGGCTGCAGTCTGGCAGCCTGGTGCTGCGCACCATTCAGAAACTTGGGTTTATCAGGAAGGGCGCATCGCCTGAAGAGGCCGCTGCAGCTGTCATACCGCTGCTGCGAATTGATTACGTGGATGGCGACACCTTCATGGTGAACGTGAACTCCTACTATCCCGAAGTGGTCCGCAAATTTACGCAGACGCTGATCGGCGAGTTTGAGGCGAATGAGCGTGAAGTGCGCGAGGAATTTCGTGACAGGGCGCTGGGCGCCTACATGAAGGAGCTCGATGATTTCAAAGCCAAGCTGCATGAGCAAGTGAAATCCCGGTTGCAGTATGAGCAGGAAAACTCGCTCGCTGAATTGTTCATCCAGCAGAACAGCCTGACCAAGGTGCCAAAGGAGATTGTTCTGACCAAGGAGCAGTTGCGCCAGATGGAACAGATCCGGCGCTACTTCGCGAGCCAGGAAGGTGAATTTGATGTCGTGTCGAAGCTGTCGCTGCTGTCCTCCTTCAAGCTGGACCAGCCTGTCGAAATCGGCATGCTTACCCGCGCTGTAGATGGCTCATTGGCTCCGGCCGTAAACGAAAATGCCAAGAAACTGGTGGATGTGGTGGTGCAGCCCGGAATGGTGGCCCCCCTAAATCCCTGGCAGAAGCTGGAACAGCGCCAGCGTGAGTTGAAGGCTGAAATCACACGCAAATCCGTGGACTATCGTCCGGGGCACGAAGTGATGGTGGCGCTGAACCGCGAACTCAATGATGTGGAGGACAGCCTCAAGGCCGAACTCGCGACGACGCAGCAGAAATTCGACCTCGATTATGACCGGCTGCAGAACAAACTCAAAGAGCTGCAGGCCAAGATGCCGGAGTACAACGAAGTGACCACCAAGTACGAGCAGTTCCGCCAGGACTACACCCTGGCTGACAAAGGGCAGCTTGAGTGGGACAAGGCGCATGCCGTGCTGTCCGCTACCATTGAGAAATTGAAGTATGGTGCAGGCAAGGATCGTCTTCATCTGACCTTCCTTGGAGTGGAAATGATCCGCGATATTGACCCTGTTTCGCCCAACAAATCCAAGCTCGCCATGATTGGTCTCGCTCTGGGGCTGGGACTGGCCTGTGGTACGCCGATGGCGATCCGATTCCTCAACACTAGCGCCTCGCGGGTTCAGGAGATTGAGAGCACCACCGGTCTGACTGGCATCGGAGTGGTGCCCGTCACTTCCGCTGCCCAGTTGGAAAGTATTTTTCGTTCCAACGCCATTGATTCGAAGGTTCCGAATCATTTGCTCGAATCCTTCCGCATCATTCGAAGCCAGGTGCTGATCCGGCCTAACAATCAGAACAAAAATCAGGTGATCATGATCACCAGTGCCCGCCCCTCGGAAGGCAAGAGCACCCAGGCCGCCAATCTGGCCTGGGCGTTTTACTCCATGGGCGAACGCACTCTGCTCCTCGACTGCGACTTGCGCAGGGGACGTGTCGCCAAGATCACTGGCGTCAAAGGAGCGCCTGGCATGACTAATTTGCTCCTGGGAAGATGTACTGATGCGGAGGCTGTCTGCAAGACCCAGAGCGAACTGCTCGACGTGATTCCCCGCGGCCCGGTGATTGCCGGCACCACGGAAATTCTTTGCCAGCCCAAATTCCACGACATGATCAATGAGTGGCGCAAGCACTATGACCGCATCATCATCGATGCACCACCCATCCTTGGGTTGAGCGAAACGGCCAGCTTGCAGCAGGTGGCTGACGGGGTGGTGCTAGTCGTCCGTTCCGAGGTGACGCGACACGTCGATGTCAACATGGCTGTGGACCAGCTTCGCAAAGCAGGCGCGCACATCTTTGGGTTCGTTCTCAACGCGGTCGACTTGAGCAAGCTGACAAACTACTACTATTACTACTACTACTCACCTGACTACTACGGTGAATTCCTGCCTTCCGATAACGAGGCGGCCACTGCCTGATTTTCAGGCTGGGCGGCGGCCTTGGTCGCAGGCTGCCCGGTGAGCATGCGCCGGGTTGAGTGGGGACTGCGCCTTTGGGCGCAGTCGCTTATGCAAAAAGTTCAGCGGTGGGGGGCTGCTGGTATGAATGCTTCAAGCCGCGGGCGTGGCCTGCGTTGCGACTTTGCCCACCCTCGAGCGGCCAAGAAACGTGGCGCCTTCGGCTGCCGAGAATGTGCCAGCGGAAATATCGCCGATGATCGTGGCGCTGGCTTTGGCTTCGCAGCGCTCCTGTACCGTGATGTTGCCTTCCACTTTGCCCCATATCACCACGCTGCGAGTTTTGATGTTGCCCTTGATAAAGGCGTTTTCGCCCACAGTCAGCGCACCGGGAGAAGTGATTTCGCCCTCTACTTTGCCTTCGATGGTCAGGTTTTCCAAAAAGGAGATGACACCAGTGATCTCGACATCCTGGGCAAGTGTGTTCGTTTGGTTCATCTTTGGTACGGGGGTTTTGGGGATCGTGGAATGGATCGCTAAACGAGTACGCTGGTGCAACCGGATTCGCCTCATTTTTGCCTTGAGACAGGGGGGCGGAACGCGAAACACCTGATTTGTTCGGGTCTTTTCTCGTGTGGCCTTCGGTCTTCGATACCGGCCTGTGCCCTCAGGTCTTTGGTCTTTTGTCCTCACCCGCCATCCAGGGCGAAAACTCCGCTGGCACCTCTGCCTTGAATTCCATCCGCTGCATGGTCACCGGATGCTCGAATCCCAGCTTCCAGGCGTGGAGCATGAGGCGGCCGGTCTGGATCTTCTGCCGGGGCGGATGCCCATAGATGACATCACCCAGGATGGGGCATAGCAGGGAGTCGCGCATGTGTACCCGGATTTGATGGGTGCGCCCGGTGAAAAGGGTGCATAGGATCAGGGCGCAACCCCCATGCTCGCCCACGATCTGCCACTCCGTGATGGCGTTCTTGCCGGTACCGTCGAACAGGACCGCCATGCGTTTGCGGTCCACGGGGTGGCGTCCGATAAGGTTCTCCAGGCGGCCGCTCTTCTCTTTGGGCATGCCGTTTACCGCCGCCAGGTACAGCTTGCTGATGCGCCGATGGGCGAACTGATCGGCGAGGGAGGCATGGGCACGATCATGTTTGGCCACCACCAGGCAGCCGCTGGTGTCCTTGTCAAGCCGGTGCACGATGCCGGGCCGCACTTCGCCGCCGATGCCGCTGAGGTCGTCGCAGTGGTGCAGCAGGGCATTGACCAGCGTGCCATCGAGATTGCCTGCCGCCGGATGCACCACCAGCCCGGATGCCTTGTTGATGACGACGATGTGCTCGTCTTCAAACAGCACGTCGAGAGGGATGTCCTGCGCCAGTACGGAGACATCCACCGGGGGCGGCACCACCAGCGCGATGCGGTCGCCGGTGCGCAGTTCGCAGCTCGGCTTGGTGGGCTTGTTGTTGAGCAGGACATTGCCATCGCGGATGAGGTCTTGCAGCCGTGAACGCGACATGTCCGCCACCTTGCGTTGCAGGTAGCGGTCCAGCCGTTCGTTGACGCCATCAGCGGCGGTGACTTCAAAATCCATGGGCAATCATGGCGTGGGATGGGGGCCGGTGCAATGCCTGCCGACAATCCTCCTCTTCCTCCTACTCCTGCTCTTCCTCTGCGGGCGGCGGCAATGAGAAAGAGATATGTCCTAGAGCACCTCAGGGACCCATTCCGTTGAGGCTATGGTTGTCGATCAGGGCGCGCTTTGCTGCCAGGTATTCAAGGTAGGCACGTCTACCGCAAAACCAAGCCGCAAGCCACGGCAAGGCTGCATACAAGCATGCGAAAAGGATGTGAATTCTCTGAAGCGCAAGAAAGTGCTCCAAACGAACCGGATCGGTGAGAATGAAATCGCCGGGAGGTCCCCCAATGTGTGGCCAAGTGATGGCTGCCCCATCCACGCAGCCGAATCCAATCACTAGCATTCCGAGAAACGTGGACCAACGCTGCTTCCGCATCCCTTCTGCAAAGGCCAGCACAAACAGACCCACCATGAAGGTGATTTGAAGCAAGTTGTCGGAGGTGAATGGATGGTCCGGCATAGGGAAACAACGCCGCCGCTCTTTGAACTTTAGCTTCGATTCTATGTCTGATGAGGTGCTCGCTGCAAGTCTCGAATCCACCGCCACCACCCGCTGAGGATGAGCAGGAGTAAGAGGAGGATCAACACCCCGGCATCATACTCTCCGTCTGCGCCAGCACGTCATTGAACGGATACCGCTCGAGCAGTCCGAAGGCATTGTTCTTCATCAGCCGGTCGCGCGACACGGCGGGGCTTGAAATGCCGCACAGGAATCGTGCCACCTGTCTTGGAGCGCGCAGGGCGGCATGGCCTTCAGCTACCAGCCCCTGGATCGCTTCGACCTGTTGCACTGTGATGGCAGGCTTGCCGGAACGGGGGATCACGCGTGGGGCGGTGGGTTTGTCGTTGCAACTGCCGCAATGGCCGCAGTCCTGCTCCAGGTCCTCGCCGAAGTAGCGCAGCATATGCCGGGTCAGGCAGGTGGGGTCGGCCGCCAGCGCCATCACCTTGTCCAGCCGCTCGGCATCTTTGACCTCGCGGATCTGAAAGAGTTTTTGCATGCGCTGGGTCAGCACTTCGGGCTGGCGCTTGGATGCATCGCCGCACAGGCGGTATCGATGGCGCATGCCGCTGGGTTTGAGTTCGATTTCACCGGCCTCCTCCATCCAGTTGAGCGCCTTGAAGATGCGCTCGCGGGGTTCGCCCATGCTGGCGGCAAACTCGTCCAGATTGTCGATCTTGAGCCATTTGTAGCCCCGGGTGGTGCTGGCGAAGAGCTTCTTCAAAAAGGCCTGCCGCTCCGGCTTGTGGCCTGCCAGCAGCCGCGCCTCGGTGTCGCGGAAGCAGAACTGGTAGCCGGTGTAAACCGCGCCCAGCGGTTGCAGGATGCCGTCCAGCTCCAGGTAGGTGAGCACCGTCTCCATGACCAGCGGACGGATGTCAGTGGTGCGCGACAGGTCGTAATGGCTGATGCTGAACTCATCGCCCTGGCGCAGCAGGTGATCGAGCAGCATGCGCAGGGCGGCAGGCGTGGGGGTGTCGCCGAAGACGAAGTTTTGCAGCACGATAAGGTCATCCGCGCAGGCGAGCATCTCACAGTGTGAGCCCTTGCCGTCGCGGCCCGCGCGGCCGATCTCCTGCTGGTAGTTCTCCAGGGTCTTGGGCAGGTTGTAGTGGTACACGGCGCGGATGTCCGCCTTGTCGATGCCCATGCCGAAGGCGATGGTGGCGACGATGATGTCAAGATCGCCGCGCATGAAGCGGTTCTGCACGTCCTCGCGGTGCTCCGGTTTCAGCCCGGCGTGATAGGCCTGCGCATTTAGTCCGCTCTTGGCCAGGTGGGTGGCCACGTGCTCGGCGGTCTGTTGCAGGGTGACGTAGACGATGGCGGGGAAGCGCTTGAACTTGGCCAGCTTTTGGGTGAGCAAGGCCAGCCGCTTCGCGTCTTCGACCGGCGTGACGTACATCGCCAGATTGGCCCGGTGGAACGGGGTGAGCGTGCAGTCTTCAGGCGCGATGTTGAAGGCCTTTTCGATGTCGCGCGCGACGCCGGGCGTCGCGGTGGCGGTCAGGGCCAGCACCGGGTGCAGGTTCAACCGGCGTGCGACCTCCGCAAGCCGCAGATACTCCGGGCGGAAGTTGTGGCCCCATTCAGAGATGCAATGCGATTCGTCGATGGCGAGCAGGCTGATCTTGGTGCGGCTGAGGCGCTCCATGAAGGACTCGCTCATGAGCCGCTCCGGGGCGATGTAGAGCAGCTTCAGGGTGCCGTTGCGCATGGTCTCAAAGACTCCCGCCACCTCGCCGGCCGAAAGCGTGGAATCGAGCCGGGCGGCGGCAATGCCGCGGGCGCGCAAGGCTTCCACCTGGTCTTTCATGAGGGCGATCAGCGGCGAGATCACCAGTGTGAGCCCGTCCAGAAGCAGGGCAGGAAGCTGATAGCACAGGGATTTCCCGCCGCCCGTGGGGAAGATCGCCAGCGCACTGCGGCCCGCGAGCAGTGCCTGGATCACTTGTTCTTGTCCGGGCCGGAAGTGCTGATGACCAAAGTGCTGTTCGAGAGTGGCGTGAATGTCGGGCATGAAGAGGGGAGGGAACCGTGAACGGTGATTGAACTGAATGCAAGGCGCGGCGAGTGCATTGTTATTTCTGCTGTTCAAGCTGGCTGTGTTTCGCTATCCCATGCGGGTGATGAAACTTCTGCCCCTGATCCTTGGCCACGCTCTTGTGGCGCTCTGTGCGCTTGCTGAAGACCCGACGTCTTTTCCGGGCTCCGAGCCGCTGACATGGACGGGCGACCTGTCCGCCCGCATGCATGAGGCGGCGCTGCACGACGTGGACAAGATGATCACGGACTCTTTGCCCGCGCGGGCGCAATACTGGCATCGTGACGAGTCCTCGCCAGAGGCGTATGAGCGCTCCATTGAACCCAACCGCGAGCGTTTCAAGAAGATCATCGGCCTGGTGGATGCTCGGGTGCCGGTGGTGATGGAACGTTTTGGGGATGATACGAATCCGGCGCTGGTGGCGGATGAGGCCAGGTTCCGAATCTATCAGGTGCGCTGGCCGGTGCTCAATGGCGTGCATGGGGAGGGATTGCTGCTGGAGCCCAAGGGTGCTCCGAAGGGCTGGGTGGTGGCGCTGCCGGATGCGGACCAGACGCCGGAGCAGGCAGTGGGCCTGGCACCCGGCGTGGAGGGCAGGCTGTTGTTCGCCCGCCACCTCGCAGACAATGGCTTCGAGGTGATTGTGCCGACGTTGATTGACCGAAGCACGGCCGGTTCTGGCAATCCTGCCATTGGGATGACGAACCAGCCGCATCGCGAATGGATTCACCGGCAGGCCTACATGATGGGCAGGCACATCATTGGCTATGAAGTGCAGAAGGTGCTGGCCGCGATCGACTGGTTTGACCAGCATCGCAAAGGCCGGCCGGTGGGTGTGGCAGGTTATGGAGAAGGGGGGCTGATCGCCTTTTATGCGGCGGCAGTGGATACCCGGATCAGCGCAGCGATGGTGATCGGCTATTTCAAACCGCGCGAGCAGACGTGCGACGAGCCATTGTATCGCAACGTGTGGGGCTTGCTGCGCGAGTTCGGCGATGCGGAGATAGCCTCGCTCATTGCGCCACGCGGGCTGGTGGTGGAGCACCATGAGGAACCGGAGGTGGGCGGGCCGCCCGCACCAGTGATGGGACAGCGCAAGAGCGCGGCGCCGGGACGTCTCGTGACGCCGCGCTACGAGGATGTGAAGGGCGAATATCTCCGCTTCGTAAACTTGGTTCACGGTGAGTTTCAGCAGCGCAACGCGATCATGGAAAAGGGCGGCACCCGAGGACTGTCGGTTTTTGCGGCGAGGCTTGGCACGCCTGTGTTCGGCGTCTTCGGGGATGCGCCGGTCAAAGACCAGCGCCGCTCGTTTGATCCGGCGGTGCGCCAGATGCGCCAGATGAAGGAACTCGAGGCTCATGTGCAGAAGCATGTTCGTGAGTCCGATCACGTGCGCGATGACTTCTTCCTTCTCAAGCTGCTGCCGCAGTTCCGCAGTGAGCCATGGTCCTATCAGGCAAACTATGGACCACTGGCCTCCGTGCCCTTCATCGAGGCGGCGAAGGAGTACAAGAAGTTGTTCTGGAACGAGGTGATCGGCAGGATTGAGACGCCGCTGCCACCCCTGCATCCACGCACGCGCAAGGTCTATGACGAGCCGAAGTGGACTGGCTATGAGGTGGTGCTGGATGTGGGTGAGGAAGGCTTTGCCTGGGGTGTCCTGTGCGTGCCGAAGAACCTCAAACCCGGTGAAAAGCGCCCGGTCGTGGTGTGCCAGCATGGCCGGCATGGGCTGCCTAAGCTTGTGATTGAAGGTGATACACCTGCGTACCACAATTTCGCCGCACGGCTGGCGGAGCAGGGCTTCATCACCTTCGCTCCCCACAACCTCTACCAGAAGGAGGAGTATTACCGCACCCTGTCGCGCAAGGGCAACACGGTGAAGCTGTCGATGTTTTCCTTCATCCTGCGTCATCATGAGCAGTGGTTGAACTGGCTGGAAACCCTGCCTTTTGTGGATGCAAAACGCATCGGCTTCTACGGCCTGAGCTACGGTGGTGAATCGGCCGTCCGCCTGCCACCCCTGCTGGAGCGTTACTGCCTGTCGATCTGCTCGGGGGATTTCAACGACTGGGCGCGCAAAGTCGCCAGCACTGACGACCGGCACAGCTTCATGTTCACCGATGAATGGGAGATGCCTTATTTCAACATGGGCAGCACCTTCAGCTACGCGGAGCTCACGTACCTGATGTTCCCACGCCCCTTCATGGTCGAGCGTGGCCACCACGACGGAGTGGCTCCAGACCCATGGGTGGCCTATGAGTTCGCCAAGACCCGCTGGCTTTACTCCCAGTTCGGCATGGGGGACCGTGCGCAGATCGAGTTTTTCAACGGTGGCCACACCATTCACGGGGAGGGCACCTTCGAGTTTCTGCACAAGCATCTGGACTGGCCGGTGAAGTGAATTGGGGAAGTGGACAAAGAGATGGGAGGCCAAGTTTTTTTGTCATTCTCTGCCCCTTCATCGCGTTGCAGGGCACATGAATCTTGTCCACTCGTTGCTCGTGCTTTCGTTCACCGCCATTTCGGCGATTGCCGAGGTGCCGCTGGTCGTGGATGGCAAACCCCTGGCCGTGCTAGTGACGGCCGATCGTCCGAGCGAAGTGGCCAGGTATGCGGCGGAAGAATTCGCGCATCATGTGGAGAAGGCCACGGGGGTGAAACTGTCCGTGGCCACCGAGAGCATGGTGCCAAAGGGCAGCCCTGGCCGGGTTTTTATTGGTGCCTGCCAGGCCCTGCGCGCGGCCGGAATCGAGTTGGGCAAGCTGCCGGCGGAAGCCTTTGTCCTGCGCACCAAGGATCAGGTGCTTATGATCGCGGGCGATGACTCCGGCGGTGACCCCATGGATTCCAGCACCCGCGCGGGCACGCTCTGGGGTGTGTATGAATGGTTGGAAAGGGAACTGCACGTGCGCTGGCTATGGCCCGGCGACCTGGGCACCTTCGTGCCGAAGACGACAGGAGTGGTGGCGCATGAGGTCAGCGACACCACGCCGCCTCGCTTCTTCCAGCGCAAGCTGCGCCCCGGGCTGGGATTTACCAGCGAGCATCCGGCGCTGGGGTTTACCGAGGCGGCGGCAGGGCAGTTCAGGCACGATGAGTTGGTGTATCTGCGTCGTCACCGCATGGGCCGCAGCTTCACCTTCGGCTATGGCCATGCGTTTGTGGACTGGTGGAAGAAGGATGGCAAGGAGCATCCCGAATGGTTCCAGCTTCGCGACAACGGCCAGCGCGGTCCGTCGAAGTCCGGCGGCAGGTTTTCCATGTGCGTCTCCAATGCCGATTTGCAGCGCGAGATCGTGGAGCGGTGGGCGGCCAGGCGCGGCATTCGTGCCGGCACGCCCTCCTTCGTGAATGCCTGCGAAAACGACATCCTGGGCTTGTGCACCTGTGAAAAGTGCCGGGCACTGGACGGTCCGGCGCCTGCGGACTACCTGAAGTTCTACTCGGCCAGTTCCAAGATGGTGAGCTCGCGCTTTGTCTCGGACCGCTACGCCCACTTCTGGCTGTCGTTGCAGGAACGGGCGGCACAGATTGACCCCGATGCCGGAGTCATTGGCTACGTGTACTTCAATTATTTCCAGGCTCCGGTGAGCGGCATTCGCCTCAATCCGCACATCCTGCTGGGCTTCTGCCCTTCGTCAGGGTTCTTTCCGCGTTCGAACGAAGAGCATGAATGGATGAAGCAGCAGTGGAGCGGCTGGCACGACACCGGGGCGCGGCTGTTCATGCGCACCAACCACCTGCTCGACGGCTACTGCATGCCCAGCATTTTCGCGCATCAGTTCGCCGATGAATTCCATCACGCGGCGACTCATGGCATGGTCGCCACGGACTACGATTCGCTCACCGGCCACTGGGCCACGCAGGGGCCTAACCTATACGTGGCGGCACGGCTGCACGTGCGGCCCGAAGCCACGGCGGATGATCTTCTGGCCGAGTACTGCGCCGCCTTTGGCACGGCGGCACCGCTGGTGAAAAGCTGTTTTGACTATTGGGAGACCTACACCTCAGATCATCGGGAGCAGATCAAAAAAACGATGGAGGAAATGCACGCCTCGCGCTGGCGCACATGGGCCATCGCCGCCCATGTGCTCTATCCGCCCGCCTGCTTCGAGCCCGCTGACACCCTGCTTGCCCAGGCGGCAAAGGCGGTGGCTGCAGACCCCGAGTCCGCCGCTCGCGTGCATTTCCTGCAACTGGGGCTGGACCACGCGAAGCTGTGTGCGCGTGTAAGCGCGAAACTCACGGTGGCCGCGCCCAGCGCGACCCCGGAGGAAACCAAGGCGCTGCTGGCCGAATTGATCACATTCCGCCGCGCAGCAGAGAATAGCGGCATCAGCAATTTCAATCACCTGGCCTGGATGGAAGACATGAGCTGGAAGCTGTCTGACGAGACGCGCAAGACACCGGACTTGTACCCGTGAGGGCGGAATGAACAGCCATTTTGGAACGCTTCGCGCTTTCTTCCTGGCAATTGCTTTCCATCTTCGCGCATGAATCAAACCATAGTGATACGGTGCGGCCTTCTTCTGGGGGTGCTGCTCCTGGCGGCCTGCGAGGGGCCAGGGACGACGGAATTCGTGGGCGGGGCGGGGCACAGCGTGTACGGTGACCGGCCAGGGCCGAAGGGGTTCCATACGGTGCTCATCGACGCGGGGCATGGCGGCAGGGACTCGGGAGCGCGCGGGCGTATCCGGGGCATGCCGGAGAAGGTGGTGGCGCTCGACATTGCAAAGCAGTTGCAGGGCGAGCTGTCTGGCTCGTTCCATGCCAGCCTGACCCGTTCGGCGGATGTGTTTATTCCGCTCAATGACCGCGTGGCGATGGCGAACAAGGCGGGCGACGCCATCCTGGTGAGCATTCATCTGAACGATGGGCCGCGACGGCTGAGCGGGGCTGAGACATACTGGTGGCGTACCGACAGCTACTCGCTGGCAAAACGGGTGCAGAGCAGCCTGCGCGGCGTCGTCAAAGGCTCCAACAACCGCGGGCTGGTGCGCCGCCGCCTGCGCCTGACACGCAATCCGGAGATCCCCGGCATCCTGGTGGAATGCGGCTACGTGTCGAACCCCGGTGAGGCCGACCTGCTCTCCGGCCCCGGATACCGCAAGCGCATCGCCCAGGCGATTGCCAGGGCGATCCGCGAGCAGGCGGCGAATGGCGATGCGGGGATGGAGCCGCTGCCGAAGCCCATTTACGCGCCACCGAGCAAAGCGACGGATGCGCGAAGCTAGTATGGTGTGTTAAAGGCTGGGAAATGAATACAAACCCCGCCCGGAGCGTCTTGACTCTGCGCCGCTCTCCATGATCTTCGCCGACTTTCCCCCCAATGTCTGAAATCTCCCGCCGTCCTGGCATTTCTCTGGTCACCGCCACCGCCATTGTCGTGTCGAACATGGTGGGCACGGGAATCTTCACCAGTTTGGGCTTTCAGGTAGGTGATCTGCCTTCCGGCTTCGCGATTGTCGTGCTTTGGGCCGTGGGCGGTCTTTGCGCGTTCTGTGGCGCGGTGTCCTATGGAGAACTGGCGGCTGCGTTGCCACGTTCTGGCGGCGAGTATCACTACCTGGCCAAGGTGTTTCATCCTGCGGCGGGTTTTGTTTCAGGCTGGCTGAGTGCCACGGTGGGATTCTCAGCCCCGATTGCGCTGGCGGCGATGGCATTGGGCAAGTATTTCAGTGGCGTGGTGCCGGGGTCTTCGCCCTTGGCGGTGTCCATGGCGGTGTGCGTCGGGGTGACGCTGATCCACATGACCGGCGTGAACGTGGCCAGTCGGTTTCAAAACACAGCTACGTGGTTGAAGGTGACGCTCATTTTGGTCTTCATCGCGGCCGGCTTGTGTGTCAAGGAAGGGCAGCCGGTTTCATTTCTGCCGATGGCCGGCGACTGGAAGCTCATCACCAGCGCTCCTTTCGCGGTCAGTCTGGTGTATGTGATGTATGCCTATGCCGGCTGGAATGCCTCGACTTACATCGTGGGAGAAGTGAGCAATCCCGGGCGTACGGTGCCGCTGTCCGTCGCGATCGGCACCGTGCTGGTGAGCGGATTATACGTGGCCTTGAATCTGGTCTTCATGCATGTGGCTCCCATCAGCGAACTGGCGGGCAAACTGGATGTGGGGCACGTGGCCGCCAATCATATCTTCGGTGCGGACGGTGGCCGGATCATGTCGGGACTCATCTGCCTGGGACTGGTATCCTCGATCAGTGCAATGACCTGGGTGGGGCCACGAGTGGCCATGGTGATGGGCGAGGATGTGAAGCTGATGGCTCCGCTCGCCGTCAAGTCAAAGAGCGGGGTGCCCGTTGCCGCCCTGCTGTTCCAGCTTGCCGTAGTGGTCGTGCTGTTGCTCACCGCTTCCTTTGAGAAGGTGCTTACGTATGTGCAGTTCAGCATCACGCTGTGCTCCTTCCTTGCGGTGATTGGCGTGATGGTTCTGCGGTTCACCCAGCCGGATCTGCCCCGTCCTTACCGCACCTGGGGCTACCCTGTGACACCGTTGCTGTTCCTCGCCATCAGTGCCTGGATGATGTACTTCATCATGAAGGATCGCCCCACCGAATCTCTCTATGGCCTGGGCACCCTGCTGCTGGGCCTGCTCATTTACTTTGTTTCCCCGAAATTCCCCTGCCCATGAAACCCCTGATCATTGTTGGTGCCGCCTTGCTTGGCGGCGTGTTCGCAGCGCCAGTTCATGCCGCCGACCCGGCGACTCCTGATATGCAGGCGAAGTATCTGGCGGGCATTTCGCTGGCGGGGACGGCTTTGGGAGATCTCGAACAGGAGCCGGCCTGGCGCGAGCATTCGCGTGATTTTCAGAAGGCCTGGGCGGAGGTGGACAAACGGCAGGTCTCCAAGATCGCCGCCTGGATGCCGCAGGTGGCGGGTGTGACCTATCAAGACACCAGCCCGCTTTTCTACCTGTTCAGCGGCCCGGACTTCTTGTATGCGCATGCGTTCTTCCCCAATGCGGCCACCACCATCATGTGCGGCATTGAGCCCGTGGGATCACCGCCGGATGTGGCGATGCTGGCGCCGGAGTCCCGTGCCGCCTCCTTGCGTAATCTGCGCAAGTCCTTGGAGACCGTGCTGGCCTTCAGCTTCTTCAAGACCAAGGACATGAAGAACGACCTGCAGAACACGGCATTGAACGGCACCCTGCCGGTCCTGTACTTGTTTATCGCCCATGCCGGCTGCACCATCCAAAGCGCGGAAAGCGTGTGGCTGGATGAGAAGGGCGAACTTGTGCAAGAGCGGGCCAAAGTGCCCGGTGCCAGGATCACCTTCACCGGCCCCTCGGGCAAACCGCAGACGCTGTTTTATTTTTCCTCCGACTTGTCGGACGAGGGCATCAAACGCAACCCTGCCTTCATGACGTTCTGTGACAAGCAGGGCCAGGGCAACAGCTTCGCCAAGGCGGCGTCCTACCTCATGCACCGGTCGGATTTTTCCACGGTGCGCGACTTCCTGCTGGCCCATTCCAAGACCATCATTCAGGACGATTCCGGCATTCCCTACCGCTTCTTCAAACCCGGTGAATGGGTCGTGCGTCTGGCTGGCCATTACCGCGGGCCGATTGATCTGTTCAAGGAGTGCTACCAGTCTGATCTGGAGCAGGCATTCCGGGCCCAGCCCGCGTTGGACCTGCCATTCAGCGCCGGGTACCGCTGGCACTCCAACGAGTCCTCGCTGATTCTGGCCACGGCGCTGAAGGCGATTCCGAAGGCAGTTCCGACGGCAGAGGTGGTGAAGCCGTAGCGTGGAGATGGATGCGACACCTGCTTGACGCACCGTCTCCCGCCGCCTTCCTTCCCGCATGGATCTAGCCGACGTCTGCGCTCATTGCCTCTCGCTTCCCCATGTGGAAGAGACCACGCCCTTTGGGCCTGATGTGCTGGTGTACAAGGTGGGTGGCAAGCTTTTCGCTTTGACTGTGCCCGAGGATTTCCCCGCGCGGGTGAATCTCAAGTGCGCGCCGGAACGTGCCGTGGAACTCCGCGACGAGTACCCTGGCATCACGCCCGGCTACCACATGAACAAGCGCCATTGGAACACGGTGCTCCTGGATGGCAGCGTGCCGTCAAGGCTCGTGCGGGAGCTCATCGAGCACTCGTATCAATTGGTGGTCGCCTCGCTGCCTGCGCGAATGCGCAAGGAGCTGTAGCTGTAGCTGTAGCTGTAGCTGTAGCTGTAGCTTAAAACTTCCACTTCTTCGGCTTCTTCGGCTTCGTGAAGCCGCCGAGGCCGGGGGGCATGCCACCGGGGAAGCCGCCTTTGCCGCCCCCCATTCCAGGCCTGCCACCCAACCCGGGCATCCCGGGCATGCCTGGCATTCCGCCGCCGCCCATCATGCCGCTCATGAGCTGGCCCATCATGCCCTTGTTTTTCATGAGCTGGCGCATCATTTCAAACTGCTGCAGAAGCTGGTTGATCTCCACCACGGGGCGGCCGCTGCCACCGGCGATGCGTTTGCGCCGGCTGCTGTTGAGAATGGCGGGGGACTTACGCTCCTTGGGCGTCATCGAGAGCACGATGGCCTCCATGTGCTTCATGCGCTTTTCGGTGTCGGCACCGCCGATCACGTCCTTCAGTTTGCCCATGCCGGGAAGCATGCCGAGGATGCCTTGCAGCGGTCCCAGGCGCTTGAGCATTTTCATCTGGCTGAGGTAGTCAGTGAAGTCAAACTCGGCGCTTTCGAAGCGCTTGGCCATGCGCTCGGCTTCCTTCTCGTCGATCTCTTCGGCGGCCTTTTCCACGAGAGAGACGACATCGCCCATCCCGAGGATGCGCTGGGCCATGCGGTCGGGATGGAACACTTCGATCTGCTCGACCTTTTCACCCACGCCCATGAACTTCACCGGGCAGCCGGTCACGCGGCGCATGGAGAGCACGGCACCGCCCCGGGCGTCACCGTCCAGCTTGGTCATGATCAGGCCGGTGATGCCGATGGCCTTGTGGAAAGTGTCCGCGACGGCGACGGCTTGCTGACCCGTGGCGGCATCGGCGACGAGCAAGGTCTCGCCGGGGAGCACCACTGCGCATACCTTTTTGAGCTCATCGAGCAGTGCCTGATCGACTTCCTGGCGGCCGGCGGTGTCAAAGATGGCGATGACTCCCGGGCCTTGTTCGCTGACCCATTTCAGGCCGAGCTCGGCGGCTTTCACCGGATCGGTCATGCCGGCCTCAGGTTCGTAAACCGGGATGTCCAGGGAATTGCCCAGCACCACAAGCTGCTTCACCGCGGCGGGCCGGTACAAGTCCAGCGCCACGAGCACCGGACGCTTGCCCTGCTTTTTGAGCCAGAAAGCGAGCTTGCCGCAGGTGGTGGTCTTGCCTGCGCCGTTCAGACCGGCGACCAGGATGCGCGAGGGCGGGGCGAGATTGAGTGCGGTGGACTCGCTGCCGAGCAGTTTGACGAGCTCATCGTGGAATATTTTGACGATCTGCTGGCCGGGCTGCACGCTGCGCAGCACCTCCTGGCCGAGCGCGGCCTCCTTGACCGCCTCGAGCAGGTCCTTGGTGACGTTGAAGTCCACATCCGCCTCCAGCAGGGCCATGCGGATCTCGCGCATGGCATCGGTGATGTTGGATTCGCTGATGCGGCCAAGGCCGCGGAGCTTCTTGAAGGCGTCTTCGAGACGTTCTGATAAGGCGGAGAACATGAGAATGAAAGTGCGGAGTGCTTAGTGCGCAGTGCTGAGCGCGGAGTCAAGCCCGGGGTGCGGGCAGGGGGAAACGAATGGGTCCGCCTTGTCACAGTACCATACGTGGGAGGTTTCTTGTACCACGGAAGTGGCCAGGTCAGGACAGAACTCACTTGCACGGTCAGACATGCTGGTGAGTATGCGGGCCACCTCGCTGCATAATCCGAAGAGTTCCGCCGCCATGATCCGGTCTACGTAGCCGCTGTCCACCGCAGTGATCAGCCAGTGCTGGGTTTCAAAAGTTTCCGCCAGCGCATCGCTAAGCTTGCTGATGAAGTGCCTGGAATAGTCGCGCTTGGCCCATGCCTCGGCAATCTGAGCGCCGATCGAACGGGAGGCTCTGCGAACCTGATCGGTGAGAGAATGCTTCTCTTCGGGTGGAAAGGTTTGAGTGAGCGCAAAGGTCCGGCCTTGCAGAGCCCTGGCTCGCTGATAAACCAACAGCTCCCAGAGGAGCCGGGCGTAAGGCAATGGGGATTGCGGTTTCATACGAGGGGAGGGGTGCTCAGCGCTTAGTTCCGGAAGCTCAGGACTGGGCACTGAGCACTACGTACTGGGCACTTTTCACTTCTTGCCGGGTGCCGCCGTGTTCGCTCCCTGTGGCTCCTTCGAAGTTCCCCCGCCCCCCGCCGCCACCTTCGGCAGGTATGCCGCCGTCAAGTCCACCTTGAACCTCCAGGTGACCATTTCTTCGGGCATGTCGATGTTGCGTTTGAAAAGCAGGGTGACGGTGCAGTCTTCGCGGCGCAGCTTGGTCGGGAGCTGATAGCGCAAAACGAAGGTCTTCGGGTCGAACTCGGCGGGAACGATGCCGTAGCCGCCGATGCGCAGGCGCAGGCTTTCGGAAACAATGCTGCCCAGCCGCAGAAGATTGGCTTCGATCACGGGCCGGCGCTCGGTGATGGTGCTGTTGGGCGCGGGACTGAGCTGCACCAGCTGCTCGCCTTTGTCATTTTTGGCATCGACGGCCACGGACTTGGCGTTGCCCAGTTCTCCGCGGCTGTGGAAGCTGCTGGCGAGACGGAAGTTGCCGTCCTGCTCACCGTGAATGATATAGCGGCCCAGCTTGAGGTCTGGCGTGTCCCACGCCACTTTGTTGTTGGCCACGGTGACGCCGCCCTGGTAGCCCGCCTTCAGGGCGGCCTGCTCGATCACCTCGTTGTGGTTGCCATAGGGATAGGCGATGGAGAGCACAGGCTTGCCCAGGTGCTCCTCCAGGAATTCCTTGCTCTCCTTCAATTCCTTGACCAGCCAGGCTTGGTATTCCTCATCGGTGCGGTTGCCCTTCTTCGTCAGCATCTCGTGCGAGACGGTATGGCTGGCCACTTCACAGCCGTTCGCCATCATTTCCTTGATCTGCTCCCATTTCATCGAGCGCCCGCCAATGTTCACATATTTCTTGTAAAGGTAGATGGTGAAGGGGAATCCCATCTCTTTAAGGATGGGGTAGGCATACTGGTACACGCCCACCCAGCCGTCATCCATGGTGAGGACGATGCACTCCTCCGGGATGTTTTTTTCACCCCGCTTCCAAGCCAGCACATCGCTGAGGGGGATGACGGGGATCTTGGAGTCGCGGATAGCTTCCATCTGCTGACGGAACTTGGGTTCCGCGATGAGCATGGGGCTGCCGCCGCGGTCCCGGAAATCATGATAGCCAAGGATGGCGACGGAGGCCGATTTGTTCACTTCCGGCGTCGTATCCGGTGGCTCCTCGGCGGCGGGAGTGGCGGTGGCGGGGTGCGCGGGATGCGGGGCGTTGGGATCAAAAACCTTTGGGTCATCCAGCGTCTTGTTCATCGCCTCTTCCTGTTCGGGCGTGACGCTCCCCTTTACCTTGACCAAATTCCAAGTCCGTTCGAGCTCCGCGTCCGACAAGCCACAACTTACCGCGTATAAGATACAGGCACCCGCGGGAGCTTTCTCGAAGCCGAAATCGTTGGAAGGTCAGCCAGGGTCTAGGACCCCAGAGGTAGCCAGCTGCCATTCTAGAGACCTTGAGTCCCACATGCACACACTATCCCATTCACCCGACCTCTTGCATTAGTGGTTGATCTTTTGGCGACGAGTCTGGAAGGTGGCATGACATGTGGTCCATCTTTCAAGGAGCCATTGGGAGGGGTGCTCGCCCTTGTTGTCTGTAGTGCTTTTCGCGAGCTTGTCGTGACCATAACTAGGTTTCAAACTCCCTTCAACCCCGTAACTCCGTACC
>Ga0118677_10001202_pt1 | contig 55683 bp, 50 predicted proteins | sample AliMusrvi5mmetaG_FD_86154 | JGI IMG/M metagenome (GOLD analysis project Ga0118677, IMG submission 86154)
GAAAGAGAGCGTGAACAGTATAAGCAACTAAAATTATTCTCGTTACGTTAATTGTGACGAATACCCCGCAGCTTGCTGCGATTGGGATCCTTTATTTTTTATGTGTCGAAGTAATTGAGTTTTTATATATTTTCTTATATAAATCAAGTCATTTTTGTATTTAATCTATATACTGGTTTTTTGTTCTATTTTCCCATTGTTTTAGATATCAAATTTACTAGTATTGATATACTATCCACCATGGTGGATTATTTTATCACATAGGGAATTTAATCATTCCCTATTCCGCTGTGCGGGATAAAAACGACGTGAAAATCCATTACAAGAGAATTCTTTTATGGATTTTCTACGTCTTATTTTACTAACTTCAAAAAAACACATGTTTGGAAAACTTATTACTTTGATAGCTGGAGATTATAATCAAAAACAGCTCAATAAATTTCGACCAATAGTCAAAGAGATAAATGGATATTCAACTCAATTTGATTCACTTTCTGATGATCAGATCAAAGCCAAGACTCAAGAATTCAAAGATAGGCTCGCTAAGGGAGAGACATTAGATGATATCTTACCTGAAGCGTTTGCTGCCGTCAAACAAGCATGCAAAAGGATGGTGGGATCTGAGGTTGAAGTCAAAGGCGAAATGTTGATCTGGAATATGGTGCCTTATGACGTGCAGTTGCTTGGATGAATTATCTTACATAAAGGGATCATCGCTGAAATGAAGACGGGAGAAGGAAAGACATTGGTTGCTATCATGCCTGTGTACTTAAATGCTTTACTCGGCAAATGAGTGCATGTAGTTACGGTCAATGACTATCTTGCTTCTCGTGATGCCCAATGGATGTGACATGTCTATGCTCGATTATGATTGGCGTGTGGATGTGTGACCAAAACTGTTTCTCTTCAAAGAAGAAGAGAGGAATACGCAAAAGATATCACCTATGTCGAAAATTCAGAATTAGGATTTGATTATCTGAGAGATAATCTGGTCAAATCTATGAAAGATAGATCGCTTGTCTGGAGACCGCTCAATTATGCTATCGTGGATGAAGTGGATAGTATCTTGATCGATGAGGCAAGAACTCCGCTTATCATCTCTGAACCCAATGCTGAAGCGACAGAAAAATATCTCTATTATGCACAGATAGCCAAAGGTTTGACTCCATGTACCGTCAGGAAAAAAGTATCTAAATGATTGCTTCAGGAATTGCTCACTGATGTAAAATCAGGAAAAGATCAGGAAGAAGATGGTGATTATTATATCGATGAAAAAACGAAATCTGCATCATTGAGTGGCAGAGGAATCACAAAATTGGAAGAAATTCTTAAAGTAGAAAACTTATATAAAGACCTTGGATACGAAGAGATTCATCATATCGAAAACGCGCTTCGTGCACAGGCAGTATACGAAAAAGATAAGGAATATATCGTAAAAGATAACGAGGTGCTTATCGTCGATGAGCATACTGGCCGTACGATGCCAGGAAGAAGATTTTCTGAAGGTTTGCATCAAGCGATAGAAGCAAAAGAAGGCGTAAAGATCCAGAAAGAATCCAAGACGCTTGCAACGATTACCTATCAAAATTTTTTCAAACAATATATGAAGCTTGCGGGTATGACGTGAACCGCATTGACAGAAGGAGAGGAGTTTGAAAAGATTTACGAACTGTCTGTTTTAGAAGCTCCTACGAATAAACCAACTATCAGAGTCGATAGAAATGATAAGGTCTATTACAATGAATCTATCAAACGAAAATTCGTCAAAGAACATATCCAATTCGCTCATGATATCGGACAGCCGATCCTTATCGGTACGGCAAATATCGCTACTTCAGAATATGTTTCCAGGATGTTGGAAAAAGATGCAATCACTCATTATGTCCTGAATGCAAAGTTCCATGAACAGGAAGCACACATCGTTTCTCAGGCAGGGAAGTACAAAAGTGTGGTAGTCGCAACGAATATGGCTGGTAGAGGAACAGATATCAAACTTGAACAATGACTCAATGAAAAGCTTGCTGATAATTATGCAAGATGGATCAAAAAACAGCTATTGACTGATAAAAAATGAGTTTCTGCTGATGTATATTCATCCATTGAGTTTGAACTTACTATGGATGGGATTAGACGCGAATTGTGAATAAATGATGAACTTATCAGGCAAGCTGAACACGATCGGGTCAGTCATAATGGTATTTTGATGAAAATAAAATTTAATCGCAGTAAGAAAAAAAATACTGATACATTCGCTGAATTGCTCTTTAAACCTGCTGATGTCACCGCTACAGAAACTATTGAACAGGATTTTCATTACTGATTATTTATTCTCGGTACTGAAAAACACGAATCAAGGAGAATCGATAATCAGCTCAGAGGACGTGCAGGTAGGCAGGGTGATCCTTGAATGTCTGTCTTCTTTGTAGCCCTAGATGATCTGATTATGCGCAAAATGTGATGAGAAAGAATCCAATGAGTTGCTGCTATGTTACTTGGAAAGCAAGATCTAGAACATCTTGAACTTAGTCAGAAACAATTTACCAATTCTATCATTAGATCACAAACACAGATGGAAGGCTGGAATTTCGGTATCAGAAAACATCTTTTCGATTATGATAGTGTCATCAGCAAACAGAGACAAGCAATCTACAAAAAAAGGGATGATATCCTTTGAAGCGAAACTGATGAAGAACTTAGAAAATATCTTGTAGAGCAAATCAAACTTGAAATAGAGGAAAATATGAGTGATATCGTTCGTCAGCAGATAGCCAATGCTAAGGTATTGGAACAATCTATCGCTCAATTCCTTCGTGTGATGGACAAAGAATTTTCGTTGAAGTTTGAATATTCCCAATTCCAAAAATTTGAAGAGATGACTTTTGATCAGCTTCAAGTTGAGCTTACACTCTTTTTGCTTGATCAGCTCAAAGCGAAATTTGCGATGATGGACGTCAATAGACTGTATCAAATATTCAAAGACGTATACTTATATCATTTGGATACTTTACGAGTAAAACATCTCGATGATATGGAGTATCTCAGAGATAAAGTAGGTCTAATGGGGTATGCTCAACTTGATCCTTTGGTGGTCTATAAATCTGAAGCGTATGATAAATTCCAGATATTGTTATATAGATTAAAATTCGATGTAACTGCATATATCGCCGGCATCGATTTCGCTATGGTCCAACAGCAAGACCAGATGCAGCAAGTGACTATTGCTAGTTCACAGAGCGAAGCCGAATATCTCAAGATGTTGGAAAAGGTGAGTGCTGAAGTCAAGGAAGTTTCGTTCGAAAAACCGACTGTGAAAAAAGAATCAGAAAAAATGATCTATGAAAATAGTGATGGTTTTGAAGTCTTTGAAGTCGATGATAAAAATCAACCAAAATGAACTCCTCAAGTGTTCGACGAACTCGTCATTCCGCAACCATGAGCTAAGGTCAGACCCAATGATCCGTGTTCTTGCGGTTCAGGGAAAAAGTATAAGAAATGTTGCTGAATGAAATAATTAAAAAATTAAAAGATTAAAAAACTGAAAAATTGTTTACAAGCTTATATAGTTTTTTTTTCGTCATAAGTCTTATCTAAAAGTTTATACTCATGGAAATAGAAAAATTTCTACTAAATTATAGTGATTAGTAGAGATTTTTTTTTGAAATGAGTCAAATTTTGATATAGATTATTGAGCCAATAAACTAAGTTCTAGTTCTTATTTAACAACATACCATCAAATATTTGACAAATCAAGGAATATTGTATATAATTGACATACAACCAATAAACCATTTATTAATTACCTTACTTTATAATGAAACCTACGGTAGACTTTCTTAAAGATTCGCATCTTGATAAGATGGAACAACTAAAATGAATACTACTACAATTTAAAGATGAAAGGGGAATATTACATACTATGTATGAACATTTTTATAAAAAGTCAGATATAGATGATAGGGTTATGGCGTATCTTTATGGTGCAATATATAATATGACGAAAAAAATACATAATATTTTATTTTTTTAATATATACCATGCCAATAGAATGAATTAAAATCGACAATAACCTTGAAAAAGAAACCTGAAAAAAAGAGACGATAGACAAAATTAAAACTCTGGATGAATCAGCTATAATAGATTTTTTAAATAATGAACCTCTTGATGTTGTCGTATCATGAACTGGAAAAGATGAAGTAGTAGAAAAGAAAACGATGAAAGATATTATGCAAGCGTTTCAAAAGTATACCATAGATTGAGTGTCTGTATCCTATACGCCAGATGCTCCTGAATGGATAAAAAAAGTTATCGATACTCCTGAACATGATGATTTGCTCTATCTTATACAAACCATCAAATCTGCATTAAGTATGTGAGTACCCTGAGCAGCTAATGAAGCTGGTGAAACTGTTATACCTCCACTTGATATGCAGACGATAAAGGACTTACGTTTATTACAGTGAGAGATACAAGATGTAACGATTGAAGATATCAATAAATTGACCTTATCTGATAAACAATGGGTTAGTCCCCAGGGAGTACTCAAGGCTCTTACCAGTCTCAATAAAATAAACCCATCGTTATGAAAAAAAATATCACTTTTGATAAAAAAATGAGATATCCTCTGAATACAATTAGCTCTTGGAATGGTAGTAGGTTCTCCAAATATCAATAAAAATGCTGATGGCGTTTTTGGAGCATCTACATTGAACAATCTATGAGCATGAAAAGTCGTGAAGACAAATCTTGCTATTACCTCATCATTTGTGCGAGGTGACGATATATTGCCATTAATCCCCAATCAGATCCTTATAAATGATATGAATGATGTACGAAAATGGTGATGGTCTTGAGAAGCACAATTTTTATATTTTCCCCATCCTAAATTTTCACAATCATTTTATTCAGATTGACGTTTTGTCCAAGAAATAGATGTTACGAAGCCACAAAGTATATTAGAAAGGGCAAGTAAGGGGACACAATTAAGTACAGCCACTATTGAGTGAAAATGGTCATATAATGAAGATGGGCAAATGACAATCACTTTTGGTGGGGGAATAAAGGAAACCAATTCTGCAGTAGAAGATCTCGAAGCAAAAATGAAACTTAATAGATATATAGTATCAGGAGGTACCCAATGACCTTAATTTCTTCTTTTTTTTGTCTGGTATTTCTGTACTGTTTGTTTTGTTAATATCCTATTTATTTGTACTATAGTCAATGACCTGACCTACTCATATCATGGCATGATTGATTATCGGCCAGTTGACCTGAGATTATACGACTGCCGTCGCCTGTTCTTTTTTGATAGATGTAGATCATCTTGTACCCGTCATCAAGGATGGATTTTTGTTTCATCCTAAAAAATTACGACATGTTATGATCAATCCAAATGTTATCAGAGATCCAGAAACAGGAAAAAAAGAGGATGAGAGAAATTACTTGCATAGCGTATTTATCTTTGTTATTTTATCTGTAATAGTGCTACTTATCAATGTTCCAGTAGGGATCGTTTTTGCTATCGCTTACGCTACTCATCTGTGTTTTGATATGCTGGATAAATCTGATTACTATCCTTTCTTTCCATTAAAGCGTATCAATGTTAAGTGAATCATCCGTTACTGTTCCAAGCAAGAACTCTTCTTTGCTTCGGGATTATTTGTTATTCGATTAGCACTCGTATTTACTCATACTAGAATCTAATTTCTGAATTATACATTCTACATTCTGAATTTTAAAAAATGGAATATAGCATTTTCGGTTGCAGACTTAATAAATATTATCTCAATCAATGGCTTCAATATTTTACTAGTCATCCTTTTGCTGAACATTCATATTTGATTACCACCTGTGAGGTGACAGATAGAGCAAAGCAGAAGTGGATAAAATTGGCTAAAAAAAAATTAGCTGAAGGCTATCATCTCTATCTTACCTGATGCTGAACCCTCAAAAGAGGAGAAATACTTTCATCTGAACTTTTTTACGGATTGTATCCTGATCTGCGTCCTTTTTCAAACTCGATTACCTTATTATGAGAATCACCATTGCAGTCATCGCGAATGAAGTGAAGCGATCCAGATGTTGATTGCTTCGCCTCTGGCTCGCAATGATTTCAAGAATTAAAAAACATTTATACCAAAAAATTTGTAGTCATTCAAAATGGATGTGATAATTATTGCAGTTTTTGTCTGACCGTACAGAAAAGAGGGAAGCATATATCTAGAGGAATGGAGGAAATAGTAGAAGAAGTGAAGAAATTCGAGGAATGATGAGGAAAAGAAATTGTCCTCACGGGAGTCAACATCGCTGCGCGGTGATGCAGTACTTCAACTAAGCCAAACGAATCCAAATTTGCTTCATTGCTTCGTGAGATATTGCAACAGACGATTATTCCAAGGATAAGACTTTCTAGCCTTTGACCTGAATATTTAGACGATGACTTTTTCGATGTCATCAAGGATCCAAGGATATTGCCGCATTTTCATCTGTCGATCCAAAGTTTTTCTGATAAGGTTTTGAAAGCTATGAGAAGAAATTATACACTGAAAAATCTGAAGAATATTCTGAAAAAATTTAGAACAATGAAGATTAAAGTGCCAGTATCGATTGGAGCAGATATTATCGTCTGATTCCCATGAGAAACTGATGAAGACTTCAAGGAAACTTTGGATGGTATTGAAAAGTTTACAATAAATAAAGTGCATTCGTTTCCGTTTTCTGATCATCATATAGGAGAAAAAATCCCTGCTTCGTCATTACCAAATCAAGTGGATGCGGTAACTAAGAAATACAGAGAAAAACAGTTGAAAACAATCGCTGATACAGTTGAACAAAAGTTTTATCAAGTAAACAAATGAATCATTCATTCAGTTTTGGTTGAGGGAAAGGGCAGTGGTCGGACAGAAAATTATATCAAGGTTGAGGTCGATCCGAAGCATACAAGAGGAGAGATTATTCAGATACTGTTATAGATTTTTTTTCTATATCCTCTCTGCTTTTATAATCTATGAAGTGTATTTCTCCCTCTTTATCTTGGAAGGTGCAAATACGTCTATATCATCGTGTCTCGTATATTGTCTGTTGAGTATTATCTATATATACTTTCTTATTCTTTTTTCTGCATTCTAATCGAATACCTTGTATATTCCATATTTTTATTATCTCTTTTGCACTTTTTTTGTGTAAAACTTCTCCTATTCATTTTTCTTGTTCATTTTCCAGGACTCAAAATTTACTATTATGTGCACAATTAGGGAGTATGTATTTTCCATCTTTATCTTTTTTTATAATAGTTTCATCTATTTGTTTAATTGTTATTCATTCTCAATTTATTGGCAATGCTTCATCCTTTATAGCGAGACGATATGCAATGGGTCTATGCTCTTGATTATATACAATACAGGCAAATCTTTCTGGATTTGTGCTGTAACTTATCGCTTGTCTTTCTCGTTTCTCTTGTTTTTCTTTGTTGTTGTGATATGCTATTGTCTTGAGCATTTCTTCCAAATCTTTTGATCATGCTTCTTGTATCTCTTGGATACTGATTGCATCTCATTTCTTATCCGTTCATTTGAAAAACGTCGTATTTTGTACTTTGAGTATCCTTATTCAATCTTCATCTATATATGCTGCTCATTCTTTTATAAGACTTTCTCGTACGCGATCTGATTCTGGTGATGATATCCGTGATACTAGAGGCAGTTTATTTACACGAACTAATTCTTTGTAGGTCGCTTTCCCATATTTCTTATTCCTTTCGTTTTCGTTGATCTCTATATCTGATATGGATATCTGTCCTTGTTTTGGATGAAATCAAATATCTACCCATCAGATTTTTTTCCCTGTTTTATCGAAAATATTGTATTTTTTGATCATTTTTCACTCTTCTATAAGCTCTAATGTCACTTGGTTCCCTTGTGTGATATTTGCTTCTTCTTTTTGCGACAATGCTTTTATTTCATCTGCTTTTGCTGTATCAGTACTATTCGCTATTCTACTTGTTCTGTTGTTGTTTATTCCATTCTTATCTTGTAAAATATCTTTATTCCATTCATTCTTTTGTTTAAATAAATGATGACTCCATTTTTCAAGCCATGCTACTTTTTTTCCAACTGATATTTTTCGTTTTTCCTTATACTGTTCCTTTGTTTGTTTATCTGTTTCTTTGATAAATTTTTTTTGTTTTCCTGTTGTCCTTTTGAGCGCGTAGAAGTATTTTGAAATCAGCGGATGTGTTTTGAAAAGCTCTATAAGCGCCATATGTTCTCACACTATCGGTATCATAGACATATTACTTAAGCGATTTTTGTCCTTTACATGTTTTCCTACCATGAGAATCTCTCCATGGATGATAACCCTTTTTACAATATATAGACATATCCAGACAAGAATTCAGGTCAAGACTGTAGGTCCTAAAATCGCTACCAATGGAGCAATCAAATAGGAATTTATGGGAGTATAGAGTATAGATGTTCACCGAACAGTCATCCATATTTTGATAGATTCACGAACTTCTGGATTTTTAATATCTTCTACTATCTGATTTTTCTCTTCTTCTGTGATGATTCATGCATCGATCATATCGCTTAATCCTTGTCTAAATTTTGGAAATCATTTCTGTTCAGAATCTTTATTAAGCAATTTTCAAAAAAATCCATCATCATTACCCTTGTTTTCTTCTGATGATTCTGTGATATCTTCTTGTAATGTACCTTTGTTTTGTTTGTCAGACGTTAATAAATCTTTTTTAAGAGAAATAATGTTATCTCATGATTCAATAATATTGATAGAGGGTATCTTTTCTGTGCCTATTTTTTCTAACTTTGGATCCTGTTCTAATACATCATCTACTTTTTTTTTCGTATCATCAATAGTATCTCCTATCTCATTGTTAGGTCAATGTCATTCTGGTCATAAGAGAGGTGTTAGGATCATTATATTTAAAGGCTATATAAACTACTTCGCTACTGGAGGAGTTGCTGTCGTTTCAACTACTGTCGTTACTGGAGTTGGGGTTACTTCAATCGGTGGTGTTGGTATGACTACAGGAGTTGGTATTCCAAGAATTGGTGTAACTGTTGGTACGGGAGTTGCTGTCGCTTCAGTTGGAACGGGCGTTGCTGCTGGAATATTAGTTGCTTCAACTACGGGAGCTCCTGTTGCAGATACTGGTGTTGCTGTTTCTGGGAGTTTGGTTTCATCTGCGTTCATGCCAAGTCTTGCTTCCATTTCCGCATCGACAAATTCTCTTTTTCTACCATATTTTTTGCCTGAATATTCTTTCAAAATAGGGACTATCTTTTTGTTCTGATAATCTTTGGTGTAGATCATGTTCATACTAAAGGCACGAGTAGTCGAGTTGTCGATGTTCAATTTTATATATGCTTTATAGTTTGCAATACCGACGATGTCTTCTTGGGAGAGAACTGGTGCATATTCCTTTTCGAGAAACTCTGCATCGGGGGCACCGACTTTGAATGATTGCATCGTACCCACGTTACCAAAGACGGCTGCTTTTACATCGTTTTTTCCACCACCGACATCACCGAGTCCTTTTGGAGGTTCGAGCTGTGCGATATATTGATGCGCCATGATGAGTGAAAGTCTGTATTTTCTAGCTTCTGATAAAATATCTGCAAACGTTCATGAAACGAAGTTTTGGAATTCATCCACATAGAGGAAGAAATCTTTTCTCTCTTCTTCTTTTATTCTTGCTCTTGCCATCGCTGCTGTGTAGATTTTGGAGACGATGATCATACCGAGGAGATTAGCATTAGATTCACCTATCTTACCTTTGCTGAGATTGATGATGAGTACCTTTCTATTGTCCATGACGTCTTCGAATTTGAATGCTGATTTGGTTTGTCCGATGATATTTCTGATGAGCCTATTGGTATTGAATGATACGAATTTCGCTGAAAAATATGGGATGATCTCTTCTTTCTCTCTTTGTCCCATCGCATTGAATGTTTTTTCCCATCGATTTTTTACCGTGGGATTCGTTACTTTTTTTACTTTATATTCTCTATAGCCTTCGTCGGTGAAGAGTCTGACGATGTCCAATAAGGTCGGTCTGTCCTCGAAGTCTTCGAGCAGCGTTAGGCTTCCGTATTTAAAATATTCTTGTAATCTTGGGCCGAAAATTTCTGGACCGAACATCTTGATAAATATTTCTGTTGCATCGTTGACGACTCTATCCGCTTCATCGAGGATATTGATTTCATACAGATTCAATCCCATCGGTCTCTCTTCATTTCCTGCATCAAAATAAATGATGTCTTTTGCTCTTTCTTTGGGAATATACGCAAGCATATCTTCTGCAAGATCGCCGTGCGGATCGATAAGGCATATTCCATCGCCATTCCATATATCTTGTCTCGCTATTGTTTGCAAAAAGACGGATTTTCCTGTACCTGATTTTCCTATACAGTAATGATGTCTCATCCTATCATCTCTCTTCATATAGACAGGAGAGAGCGTGTTTCTGTAGATGTTCGTTCAAATCAATATTGCATCTTTAAATAATTTATATCAGAATCATTTTTTCTGGACCATTGACCTGACGTATTTTTTGCTATTTCCATCTTTATCCGTTTGTTCTATGACTTCTTTTCCTTGTAATTGTATATCGGTAAACTTTTCTACTGGCTCCAAAAGCTCTTCATTATGCGTGGTCTCAGCTACAGCTCGATGTTTTTTATAATCAGCTAAGATGATATCCAATTTACCTCATCTATACGTCTCTGCAAGTTCTCCTCACATAATATAGCCGTTGTAGTCTTTTGGTATCGGAAGATTTTCTGGTGCGGGAAGCACTTTATATTGCATCCATGAAATAATTGGTGAACGATTATAGGTAGCATCTGGGAAGTGAAAGATGGATGTCAGTTCGTTTATTCAGAATTTAAATCATTTGTAAAAGAAACTAGTGATGAAGTTGTTTACAGCTATTTTCCACAATGGTTTATAGAACCGTCAAAATGCATCTGCTTTGGTTTGCGGATCCTCCATTTCATTTCCGTATTCGTCTCCATAGACGGTGGTTGCACTTACGATATTATCGAGATTACTCTTGAGATTATGTTTGTCGTCAGAGCTTGTTACGAGGAGCACTCCGGAGTCGAAAAATGGCAATGCTGCTTCCTCTCCCATGGAATTGAGGTAGTCCTCTTTGGCTTTGATCATACGTACCATGGTGACTTTTTCTTCCTCTTTCTGAGACGTTAATAATTGCTGGCTTGGTCCGCTGATGAGGAAACTTATCAACTTCCGTGGCATTAGGATATATTTTCGCCATGCATTGCTATGCTCATAGACAGAAAGATTCTTATAGAGTCTATCGACTGCTTTTTGAGATTTCAGATTAAATTTATGTCCTATAGGTTTGATGGGAATAACGATACTAAATGTATCATATCTCGAAACTTTCCCTATAGCGTCTACGATATTGTTTATCGGATCATCAGGTTGCTGTTTGTAAATCTTGATATTGAAGATCGGATCCTTCTTGGGTTCCAGTGGCATGATGTCTCGGAATTTTTTCTTGAAAAAATGCGGTCTCGTCGTCTTCTCTATCGAGCAGTTAGGAAACTGAGCCGAGATAGCGCCTTCGAGGATCTGCTGGTATTCTGGATAGGTTCAAATAATAAAATTGAGCAGTCCGTCTTCGTAGTGATAGATCAGCGTGTTCTTTGGCTTATCAAACATGTTTTTCATAAACCTATCTTTCAGACTTAGTGATCCTATCTTGTACATATTGTGGATGACCTGCGCCATACGTCAGATTTTTTCTTTCATATCTTTGGCGAGCTCTTTTTCTTGTTCGAGATCGAGTTTGCTTTGCCCTCTCGGCAGCATGACTTTTAAATAAATTATCCTTCTTGCGTTAAATACATCGTAGAAGAATCTCATCATGCGTCTGACGATAATGAGAAAGAGCATTACAACTATAAAGATCAGTATCCCATTGATGGCATATTGTCCGTAGTTCTCTACTAATCCTTTTCGTCCTGTTTGTGTAGCAACTGTCGCTGTGGTGGTTGTTTGTTGATTTTTTTGACTAGGCAAAGTGCTGAATCCTGGTCATTGTGTCGTAGCAGGTGGTGTATAGTTATTTCCTAATAAAAAATTTTTTATCTGAGCGATTTCTCACATGAGTTGCATACACGTCGTCTTATCTTTCCCTCGTGCGACATTCGTCAACTGCGAAACGTTATCCAGTGATGCTGGATTCTTGAGATATTTTGCTTGGATAAGCTGTTCACATAAACCTAATTCCATAACTATGATAACTAAATAAATGGATTCATGATACATGATGCAAGAACTGTATGGTCATATTATTAAATAGTTCTTGGATCTTGCATCTAGTATCTTGCGTCTAATGTTAATTATAGCCGAAACGTGCTCTTTGTACAAAAAAAACCGGCTTTTGTTGGTTGTTCTAGGCCGTTTTTGTAGAAATGGTATATAATAGTAGGTCCTATAAATTATTACAACTTCGTATTGAAATAAGTCAACATATTAGTATACTAAATCTAGTTTTATATTGTAATTCAAAACAATGACAAATCTAAATAAACTAAGTATCAAAGATTGAGAAAAATGATTTATTCTCAAAATTTTGGAGAAAACTGATTTAACTGATGCTGATCTTGCATATATTCTTGGAGATAAACATATTGCTATAATACAAAAACTACAACTTACCAAGAAGAGAGAAGCATACGAAAAATTACAACCAGCATGATTTGAATATGCTCCAGCATCAGCAAAAGAAAAATGGGAAGAATATAAAAATACAGATAATCTTGAGAAATTGCAATGGATTCACGACAATGTTTCCTATAATGCAGATCATACAATGAATATTCTTAAACTTAAAAAGACATTCTGCGAAGATGTTAGTTGAACAGGTAAGAATTGTAATTGGGAAGATGCAAAACAATTAGCAGAATCCAAATGATATACACTGCCTACTGATTATAACGATTGTGATTCTGATGAAGTAAAACAAGATAGCGATTGGTATAAAGTGATAAACATATTCAGTAATGAAAATTGAGATACTGTTGAAGGTATGAAACTCTTTAGAGATATAGCATGATGTAATAATCGATATTGGACATCAACTGAGTACAAGAACGATAAATGAGAAAAATTAGAAGGTCTTGCTCGTTATAGAATTTTGAATGCGAGCTATATCCTCAGAAGCTGATTCACTATGATCTACAATAGCCGCGTCTGCGGTTTCAAGAAGTCTATGAAGTAGTTCCACCGAAGGTGGACAGAGGGATTTGGTGTCTACGACTAAATCCTCCTATGCTTCGCACCACCCCTCCTTTAAAAAGGAGGACAAATAGGAATCTTTCTTATTCTAAGCCCTCTTTGTTTATACAGTCAATTATAGTCGAAATGTCTCCTTTGTACAAAAAAACGGCTTTGGGATGTTGTTCTAGACCGTTTTTGTGGAAATGATATATAATAGTAGGTCAATTAAATTACCATAACTTCGTATTTAACTAAGTCAACAGATTAGTATACTAAATCTAGTTTTATAACTAGCTGATGAAAAATGAAAAAACTCGCTTCACAACCGATTTGAACACTGCAACCAACTTGATGATCAGATAAAGTAGGCAAACAAAACGTCGGACCTTTTCTTTTTGTTGTGATTGTACAAGATAATAACAAAGAAGAACCTTTCGCTGAATTAAGACCGGCGTGATTAGATAATGCGCCTCAAATGACCAAAAAATATCGAAAAGAGTTAGAAAATAGATGACTTGAAAGTGATAGAAATGCCATTAAAGAAATGAACTTTTTTAAATGAAAATTTTCGTACAATGAAGATGGAACGGTAAATATTCTGAAGCTCGATTGAGGTATGACTTTCTGTGCTGACATTTCTGGGAAGTGAGAAAGAATGGATTGGGAAAGCGCAAAGAATTTAGCAGAAAAACAGTGATATAACTTACTTAGTGATTGTAGTGAATATTGCTCTTCTGCAGAAAAACAAGCTAGTGATTGGTATAAATTAAAAGAATATTTTGGTACTTATACAGATGAATGAGCAATTAGATGTATGCTGTGATGTCATATTGGTTACCATTGGACAGCAAGTAAATTTATACATAAGGATTGAAATGAATTTCTAGGCTATGCTTGTTCTAGAGAAGTTCTGATGGTTCGCGTCTATGGTCTCCCTGCTAAACAAGGTAGTCATCAATGAGTTTGCGGACGAAAGAAGATGGAGACTAAATAACTACCGATTCCTAATTAGTTTTATATCTCACTGATAAAAAATGCACAAGCTTTCTTCACAACCAACTTGATGATCAAATAAAGTAGCTAAACAGAATGTCGGACCTATTCTTTTTACTGTGATTGTACAAGATGACAAAGAAAAAGATTTTTCTGCACTCAGACCAGAATGATTGGAAAATGCCAATCAAATAGCTCAAGACTATCGAAAAAAATTAGAAGATAAATGTGTTGCATGAGATGAAGAAGCGATCAAGGAGATGAAGTTTTTCGAATGAAAGTTTTCGTACAATAAGAATTGAACGGTAAACCTTCTTAAACTTGATTGAGGAAAAACTTTCTGTGCTGATCTTACTGGGAAATGGAATGCAATGACTCGGAAACGTACGAAGAGTTTTGTAGAAAAAAAATGATACAGATTGCTTACTGATTGGAATGAAGATGATTCTACAGAAAAGAGAAAAGATACTGACTGGTATAAATTATTAGAGTATTTTTGATCTTATGCTCATGAATCAGCCTTTAGATGTATGCTTGGATGTGATATTGGTTGGTATCGGACAGCAACTCCTTATACAAATCCGGATATTGCTCGAAGTAGACGCCTGTACGAGTTAGACGTCTACAGAGAATGGCATTATATGGACTATGAATTCTTCGTTTGCGGACGAAAGCCTATGGCGGCTTAACTAAATAAACTAATTGAGAATTAATAGTTTATAGTTTATAATTGATAGTGTAGGATTTGTTCTTCTATGGACTATTGTAAATTACAATAGTTTGTAAGGAATAATACCTACATTTTTCGTTATTCATTATTAATTATTCCCCGCTGTGCGGGACTTCGTTTCACTTCGCACTATCTTTTAGTTACATCATCATAAATTTCCTTCCACAGATATGCGCAGAATGCCCTGACCATGGAGCTGGCATAAGAGCCGAAAAGGATGCCGAGGAAAAATAATCCGTAGACGCTTCGTTTGACAGCGGGATATTGGATGATATTAAAGACGATGGAAAGGTAGATCAAGATGATAGGGATTAAAAGGATGACGAAGATATTGAACGATCGATTGACGATCAGGTTAGTTTGTATTCTGAGATATTTCAGTGTTTCTTTGAAGTATTTGAAGGACATATTGCAGCTTTGGATGACTGCTTCATACGGTCATTTCCCTTCGATGGTCATGATATATCTCGTGAAGACTTTTAGTCCATTGATTACGGTCATCGCGACAAACCAGAAGAGTAATAAGAAAATCGTAAAGCTGCTGTGAAAACCTCCGGAGACCGCTACTTTCAATACAGCTAACCGATAGACGGTCGGAGAAATCATCAGCGATAAGATGCCGTATTCGAACATCGGAAAAAATATCGCTCTCCCTTTTCTGAGGGCGTTTTTGATGCTCTTGTCCTTATCATTCAGATAGTAGATGATAGCTGCTTGTCCGATGGGGTAGACGATGGAATAGGCGACGAAGAGGAGAATGGATATAATAATAACCCAGTTTATAACTTGATTTCTGTTGATCTCTTGGACGAAAAATTCAGCGACCTTGCCAACATAAAGGCCGTTTGCGTAATTCCTCGCGAAGAGAGTATTCACGTTCAGGATTATCAATAAACTCGCAATCAATGAATGAAAAAAAGATGTCACTAGCGTCAGTCTGATAATCTGGTGGTCGTTTTTCATATAGTCGATGGAGCGTTTGAGGATGGACTTTAACATGATTATTAAGATGGAAATATGGAACCCTCCTTGGTGGAGGACAAGAGATGGAAAAATTCTGTTATTTACCATAGTGTATTTATGGAAAAGGGTGGTATAGACAATAGGAAATTAAATTTTGGCTTAAAGCTAAAAATTTATGTTTTAAAACAAGCAAACCCCCTAAATCACCCCTTGACAGGGGGACTTGAAGGAAAAATATATCTTATTAATTTCCCTTTGGCCTGTCCTGTGACTGAAAGGAATCCAGCTAAGCTGGACAAGGGAGTCCCGCTTTGCGGGATAAAGGTCGGAGTGGGTTTGCTAAAATAAAAAATAAATAAAAGTTTTAAGTACTATCGACTAAAGACTATCGGCTACTTAGTATTGCAACATTTGGCTAAATAGCTATAGTAATTTTGCTTTATTTTGTAGTATTTACAGATGAGATTTATCAAAAGACTTATCTTCGTTATTATCCTATTGGTGATTGCGTTTTTTATCTATCGTTTGATCAACCCAAAGGCTGCAAATGCACTTTTGCATGATATGAAATCATTTTCCAATCAAAGAATCGGCACTCATTTTTCTCTCAGCGGAACAATTATTACTATCACCTGAGATGTCATTAATACTACAGGAGTGGTTATTGAACAGACATGATGACTTCAAGAGATTACTGGTAATGATGAACTTTTGCTTAATGATAGTGATTCTTCTCAAGAAAATCTTGATACAGGCAGTATAACTACATGAACAGATACAACGTGAATAGTTGTTCCTTGTCCAGCCATGTCGACGATCGATTCATGTCCGACGGGACAAGAAAAATATATTACGTATAGTTCATCTTCTTGCGGAACATATTATGCATGCAGAACTAAACCAACGTCTACTTCTTCATCTACGTCCAATTGATCTTCTTCTTCCAATACGCTGCGTCAAGCCGCAAAAGATCTTAAAAACTTGTTTGGAAACTAATTAACTAGATTTAGAATTTAGAATTGATGTATAAATAGTATTCCGAAATCCTTAATAGGCGAAGCTCTTAATCCTTAATAACCGAAGCCCTTAATGTTTTAATATCAATCTTATATTATGAATCTTACCCTCAAAGACTATATAGCTAATGATGCTTTACAAGCACAGGATGTCGTCGCTCACTATTTAGAGGCAGCAAAAAAAATGAATGCTGACTATTTTTCCTTTGTGAGATTTCATGAAGACTATATTGCTGCGCATGTGGATGAATTTGCCAAGAGGCCGCTCAAGGCCTCACCTATTGGTATCAAAGATATTATCCTTACAGAGGGCTATATCAGTTCTTGTGGATCTAAAATACTGGAAGACTATGTAAGTCCGTATAGTGCAACGTGCATTCTTAATCTGGAAAAAAACTGATGACTGATGATAGGCAAAACCAATATGGATGAATTTGCAATGTGATCGACGACAGAATCTTCGTATTTTGGCAAGACGATAAGTATGTATTGAACCAATAGAACTCCTGGCTGAAGTTCATGATGATCTGCCAATGCGGTTGCTTCAGGTGCATGTATTGCTGCCTTGTGAACTGATACTGGATGAAGTATTCGTCAGCCTGCAGCATGGTGTGGCATTGTATGAATGAAGCCGACTTATGGAATGGTTTCTCGTTATGGCGTGCAATCCATGGCATCGAGTTTAGATCAGGTCTGAGTATTTGCCAAAACAGTAGGTGATGCAGAATTACTTTTACAAGCTATCGCAGGCTTTGATCCTAAAGATTCGCAGAGCGATCTCCGTGCTGATGCGTTCGTGAATGATAAAATATCTCTTGATGAAAAATCAGTGAAGAATTTTAAAATAGGAGTTCCGAAGGAGGCATTGGTTGAGTGACTTGATCCAAAGATCAAAGAGCTTTTTCTTGCAACGATAGAAAAAATCCGTGCATCATGAGTCGTTGTTGACGATATCAGTTTGCCCATGCTTGCATATTCCGTGCCCATGTATTATACTTTGATGCCTGCAGAAGTAAGTACAAATCTTGCAAGGTTTGATGGGATAAAATTCGGATTGCAGTCAGATAGTATGGATGCAGATACCATCCAGAAATATTATGAGACGATCAGGTCTACGTGATTCGGTGATGAGGCGAAGAGGAGGATATTACTTGGGACCTTCGTTTTGAGCTCTGCAAACTATGAGGGATATTATCTCAAAGCACAGAAAGCGAGAGAAGAATTACAAGCAGAATTTGATAAATTATTTGCAACCTACGATATTATTCTCACTCCCACCGTACCTGAAGTTGCATGGAAAATAGGCTCAAGAACTGATGATCCACTCAAGGTATATTTAGCTGATATGTATACGATCCCTGCAAATATGTGAGGTTTGCCAGCGATGTCTGTCCCTATGGGAATGGTGGAAGATTTATGAGAAATGATGCCGACTGGTATCCAATTGATGGCCGATAGACGAGCTGAGAATAAGCTTTTTGGATTCGGGAAATATTTGGAAAAATTGCTTTCGTAAATACTGATATGCGTAAATACTGTAAATGGCGTATACTTTTTTGCGAGTGGTACTTGTTGTTGAGATTTCGTCCGATTTCATTATATCCTAGCCACGAAAAAACGATCTCGTCGTTTAATGGATAGGACACAACCCTGCGAAGGTTGTAATCCCGGTTCGACTCCGGGCGAGGTCAAATAAAGTCTATAGTCCTTTGGTAACGGCTTTGCCTTTAGGCATTAGCTAAAGACTAATAACTAATGACTAATAACTATTTTGGGTGATTAGCTCAGTTGGTAGAGCGTTTGCTTGACGTGCAAAAGGTCACAGGTTCGAATCCTGTATCACCCAGAGAGATATTTTTACCATCTTAATTAAGATAAATTCACAACAATATTCAAGTCCTTTCCCGTTTTTAGAAATGATGAATATAAAAATAATGAATACAGGAAATTTTGCCAGAAATTGGTATGAATACCATTTGATATAGTGATACAAATTCATTCAAAAGAACAGTTAGAGAATGCTACTATACTACAGATGAATTGCGTTACTGCTTTGCGTAAGGTGCTTTATGATACGTTGAATATCCGACTGCCACCATGTTATGTCTGGAATTTGCCCAATTTACTTGTGAAACGTTATAACTATAACAAAATTATTACTGACGAACTACAAAATGGAGATATAATTTTTTTGAAAAAACCTTCTAAAGATCGTATTTCTCACGTAGTAATGTGATTAGATCAATATCAAATCTTTCATTCGTGTAGAAGTAGAGATACTGTGATAGAACTTTTTGATTGTCTTGATTGAGAATACTCAACTGAGTATTAAAAAGTTTTATATATTTTTATCGACTATTCTTTATTAAATATTTCATACCTGGCTTCGTGCTTGGTTTTTTTGATAATTTGTGTTTATAAGTTAAACTTAGTTTAACTTTCTCTTGATTTTTAGTTCAACTTAGTTATACTCACATCAACCAATTGGAATTCTTTTTAATTTTTATCCTAATTTACTATGAAACAGTACAATGCAACCGTGCTTGCCAAGTGACAAGTCGTTATCCCCAAAGATTTAAGGGATGAACTTTGAATACACGTGGGAGATGATCTCAATTGTTTTGTGAGATGATCCGCGTTGGTCCTCAAGAAAAAAATCCAGACAGTTTCTTATTCATCTACCGATTCAGGTGAGCAAATCCCTTGGTGAGTTGAATCCAACGGAAAGACACTATCTCTTGCTCTAGATGAAATGAAAGGAATTACCTGTCTTGTATGAAAGACATGATTCTGAAAATCAGTCCATGCACTCAATATGATGATCAATATGTATATGGCAGGAAAATCTATCATTGTCTTTGATCCGTATGGAGATCTTATAGCTGAGATTAAAAATCATATTGCGGATCTTGGGGACACATCAATGTTCCATTATATTCTAGGAGAAGCGAATGATTGGTCGTCGTTGAAGAAAAAAATATTACACCATAAGTGACAAAAAGTCATCGCTATCAATGCAAACTTTCAAGGTATTTGAGCTAAAGAATCTGCACAGTTATTACAACCGATAATCCTTGATTGTTACAAGGAACTAGCGAATGATGAGACTGCTGTATTTATCGATGAATTCAGCAACTACTTTAATGAAAAAATCTTATCAAGTATGGTAAGTTCTAACGTCTATACGTGCATATTGGATCAGTCATGGGATACATTCTCAAGAGATCAGGTCAAAACCATATTTGCTGTGCTCAGTCATATTGCAATCTATCAGATAGGATGACTCACTGCCAAATATTTAGTAGACGATCTTGGTTTATCGCAAACAGTGCAGAATCTAAGGAATGTCGAAAAATATCATTTTTATTTTCATTCTTTTGTGTGAAATACCAGTGCAGGGAAATTATTGCTTTCCATCTATCCTCTTGGTTAGCATATAACCATATATCTGGCTTATTTTTAGAAGAAATTCTTGCTATGAGTCAGATTTTTTTTATTTTCCGACACTCTTGACGTCCATATAAAAATGAATATAACTTTTTTCCGTTTATTTTTTTACTATTCTATCATGTCCAAGGAAGATAAGAAAGATATTTTATCGCATATCTCTGAAATCTCATCGGATTTGCTTCCCCAGCAAGAAAAGCTTTCTCGCAAACAGAAACTTCTGAAACTTCTGTTGACTACTGATCTCAAAAATCCTCGTCTTCGACCGGTATTGAGACCTATAAAAAAGAATCTTGCAAAAAACTTCTCTTTTTCTAACTATTCATTCCAATCAGATGATATCAATGATCTATTCCGGGTATATCTGAATGAAGGCAAGGATATCTATGTCTGGTCCAAACAAAAAAAATATCTGCCGAGTCTCAAAGTCAATGTGTGAAATCCGCATGCTACTTCTGCTGCTCCTACGAAAATCATTCCATTGCATCACTATAGGGCACTTCTTAATACTATCATACATCAGGTAGCTTCTCATATCCATGAGATACAGCCTTTGGTCAAAGAAGCCAAGAAACAAGCTTCGCTTGCTCATCCTGAGCGAGCAGAACCTGTTTTCACCAAATTGGATGCAGAGGATGAATCAAAAATTATATCTCAGATCACTACCGAATATTTCGATACGCTTATGAAAGCAAAGTTTAAAAATGCTGAAGTGAAATATGATCAAGATCGATTCGATGATCAATGCAAAAATATCTCTGATCCTTTCGATCAAGGAAATTATCAGGAATTGATGCTCTTTGCGCTTCGAGGACTTCATTATTTCAAAAAAAGAGATGCTGTATATAGTGCATTTTCTCGTGCACAGTTAGCATCCTATCTTTCTTTTGATCTGCCTGGAGAATCTCCGTATATGATTTCTTTGCAGGATTTTCTTGAACTCTTTGAACAGCTCGATTTCAAAAAACATCTTTTTGCTCTTTAAACATATATTCACTTTTTATCTATCATGGAGTAATGAGAGGTAATGCTCTCTATTTTTTCGTATGCTTTCAGGTGTTAGCTTTTGGAGTTTATTAATAAGTTTAGTATCAGAAAGCTCTGTTTGGCTGATAGGAACAGCAATGCCGTCGATAGTTGTACTGTCTTTGATATGAAGAGAAAATGGAACTCTTGCTAATTTTCCTGGAGGAGTATTGCTTGTATCCAGTATAATCGCTCATTTTTTTCTTTCATGTCAGGCAAAAACCTTTAATTTAGTCGTTTTGCTTGCTTCAGCTGCCCGTTTGCTTATGAATCTTTGTTCCTTGTTTTTTCCATATGACAGATAGGTATCATAAAATATATGATCAATATTTTTTTTGAGCAATAAATAGATATGGAAGCTTGATCATGTTCGGAGAATTACCGGTTTGTAATCGATAAGTTCCGTGAATTGTTTGTCAGATAAAATTATTTTTATCAGTTCTCACGTTACCTTTCTTGCATTGTCAGCTGAATTATCTTGTCTGTCGATGTCGATGAATATTCTGTCCATAGTATTGCCGTATTCATTATTGCAAGCATAGAAAAAATTCACTAACTTTCTCGGAACGAAATATTTCCGCAGAAGAATCTGCTTATCACTTAGTTGTTCTCTTACTTCATCGAGGTGGTGATTAGCTCTGAGCTTCAGAAAATTTTCATCTATTCCATTGAAATCCTTGATAAATACCGGTGGATTCTTTGTCCCTCTTTCAAGCAAAACGAAATTCTCTCAGACAATTTTACTGGCGATTTCCTTCGTTCATAAAAAATCTTGCAGGTAAGGAGCTACTTTACCATATCGTCAGAGAATGTCGAGATTTCAATAGGGATGGAGTAAATCCATAAAGTGTATAAAGTCTGTAAAGTTGAAAGTCGTGGTATGTATTTTCTCTTGCCGTCGAGGGGACTCGAACCCCTGAGTCTTTCGACATACGTACCTGAAACGCACGTGTATACCAATTCCACCACGACGGCATAATTAATTATATATCAAAGCTAAAAGTTTTATTACTAGTGCACCTCACAAAAGAATAGTTACTACAACGTCAGATCGATAGAGCTTGTGATGAACACGATATTCTCCATAATCCATTATTCCTACAAATATCGCTATGAGTCACATCTCTGTATAAAGGACTCGTCCATATGATACACTCGTGAGGATAATGAGGATGATAGTCATCTCTATACTCGAAAATAGCATATGGATTCGTCATGATTTACTGATGTGGTGCGATGTGATGAGGTGAGTGTTTTCTACTTTTTTGTCTAATGATCGCAGATAATGGACTATAGCATTGAAGAGTAGTGATGTAATGAATAAAGGTACCACTATTTGCCATGCTATGGTGATGGTAAGAAATGCGAAAAGTATATTTATAGGAAGAAAAATCCAATCACCTCGATAACAGGTCCGATGTCTCTTGAATATCTTCAATGTCTTTTCTTGTTTAGAAAAATGATATTGCAAGCAAAAATTAATTATAGGAATCGCTGCTAGTACTATTAAGCCTGTAAAGCCCATAAAGTCTATAAAACTTAAAATGGTAGATAGTCTATAGTCTGTAGTCTATCGTCTACATTATTTCCCCCCTTTTTTCTGAAAGAATGCTAGATAGATAATCGGCAAAAGACCAAGCGTATTGAAGATAAATATGCAGATGAACCATGTCAATTGTTTCTTCGTACCTGCTTTCCAAAGTGCGATAGCTTTCCAGACCATGTCTCGTACCATAAGCAATCCAAGTAAAATAATTGTCCCTTTGGCGAGGACTGGCGCTGCTTGAGCAGCAATTGCGGTTGTTCACATAATTTTTATATTAAGAGATTAAAAGATTACGAATTACGAATTAACGGATTGTATCATGTTGCTTCATGTAGCCTCATATTGCTGCGATCTGGGACAATATGTATCAACATGTGACGACATATTAAGTCCAAAGTTCTAATTTAAATTTTCAATTATTTTTTTTATCTGATTTTTTACTTGCGTGAAATCATTTACAAATCCTGGACAGAATATTTCTTCATGCTTGGCTAGCTCATCTTCTACTTCTTCGATACTCATTTCTCTCGCTTCTACAAGCTCCTCGTTGAGCTGGATTTCGTCATCGGTCGTCCCGACAAATATCCCGCAGAATATCTTGTATATCTTATCGTCATTGTGCACTTCCTGATAAAATTTTTCTAGACGCGTGAGTGGACACTGGATATTCAGCTCTTCTTTGAGCTCGCGTTGTGCAGCGTCTGGATATGATTCTCCTTGCATGACGTTTCCAACGGCTGCGAGATCGTATTTACCGGCTACGTCATCCTTATGATCGGCTCTTTTGCAGACAATCAATTTCCCGTTTGTTCTCAACAAAAATATCGCGACAACTCTCGAAATAAATCCCATTTCTATCTTCTTGCTCTTGAGCTCTTGCCCTATGACTTGGTCGTTATCGTCTACTATATCTACGAGATGATCGAACATGTATTCAATTAATAAGATAAATTAAATCTCTATCACACTTCCTGTTCATAATTTCTCAAATGGAATAATTTTGTATATATCCATCAGAGCCTCAAAATCAATACAGTGCATAGGGTATAGATATTTTACTTTTTCCTTTTTAAAATATTTTATTGTTCCATTAAGAATTGTTTTGTTTGACTTTCCAAATAAATGGAATCATCAGATTACTCATAATAGCTTTTGGCCTGTTACTTTTTTGGCGTATTCACAAATGTTACCGATGCCTGAGTGAGAACATCCCGTAACAACGAAAACTCATTTTGGTGTTTTTACAGCTATTGCTGAATCGTCAATTATTCTCTTTCATGTCCTATATTTCCCTGTTTCAAACGCTGTTGTGAGTGGTATCTCTCAAAGAAAAAATATGTTTGGAAGAAATTCTATCGGTATCTTCGATGTTATTGTCTTAAACTTTTTTTGAATCATTGTTGCTTCGTGTTTTGGTAGATCTTTTAGTACTTGTGGATGAAACAATATATTCTTCTTGGTTTTAAAATTATTAAACAATAGTCATCCAGCATGATCTTCATGATTGTGAGACAACACTACAAAGTCTGTCTTTTGTAGATCTATTCAAAATATTTTAGCATTTTTTACGTATTGTCCTTTACTTGCTGTGTCAAACAATATTTTACTTCCATTTACCTCTATGAACAAAGAAAGTCCATGTTCTGCCTTAATATCGTACTTACATTCATGTATCATAGAAACTGAATTTTCACAGAGTACGGTAATTTTCATCTTTGTGTTATGAAACTAAAATCCTTCCAGCTCAACTTTTTTCTATCTTACCTAACTTTAACAATAGCGGCTCAACGTCCTCTTCGACTGCTTTTTCGTTGATTCATAATTGTACAGCGATGGCTTTGACGCCGAGAGGTCTGTCGGCTTTTTCTAGTATTTCAAGATATTTGGCGTGAAGGGGAGTCATACCGCCTTCTTCGATTTGGCTGTGGGTAAGGAAGTTGTTTCGAAGGGATTCAGTGAGGATGTTCCCCTGGGATAAATCCACAGGGTTGCGAGTGACGACATAGTCGCGGATCTTGATACAGAGGTTATGAATTTCTCTTGGCACAGATCAGACTTTTTCGGCTATCTTTTTAACGACATCATTGCTTGTTTTGATCTCATATTTATCGAGATATTTTTTGATCATTGACTCTTTTTCGTCTGGTGTGTATTCCATGAAATGAAAATGATAGACAAATCTATTTTTGATCGGTTGGCTGAGGGACTCGGATTTCGTCGTTGCTCCGATGAGGGTGAATGGATTGATCGGGATTCTGACGTTTCCTCATTCCGGCATGACCATATCGATCACGAAGTCTTCCATCGCGATGTAGAGAACCTCTTCAATATTAGGTTTCAATCTATGGATCTCGTCGATAAACAAAATATCTCAAGTTTCAAGCGTATTTAAAATACTGATGATTTCTGAGGGTTTGGTTATTGCATAACCAGTGACGGCTTTGATATTTACTTGTCCTTGTCTGGAAATAATATGTGCCATCGTCGTTTTTCCAAATCCACTAGGACCAGAAAATAAGATGTGCCCCATGTGTCACTTCCTTTTTTTGCCGCTATCGATCGCTGTTTTGACGATGCCTTTGATATGTTCTTGTCCGATAAATTCTTCGAACGTGTCCGGTCTTCACGTGTGATTGATATTCAAAAGTTTGTCTGTGTTAATTTTCTTTACTTCCATTACTTTCGCGTTATTTAATTAAATGATTATTCCATTTCGAATTGTGAATTTCGGATTCTTTTTTGTTTTTAAATTCGTAATCCGTAATCCGCAATCATTTAATTGGTTAATCTGTTTTTTTATTCAGTCTCATAAATTTTGGATAGTGGACTAATAACAATGCTAGGAATAATATGCCTCGGATTGCTCCGCTGAGGACGTCGGCTTTGAAATTCTCTTTCCTGGTCTGGATGAGTCGAGTTGTCTTATCTGCTTTACAATTTGCTATCTCTGTTTTTGTAGGCGCAGCGACATTGTTTGGATTGATGTTTGTCGGCTTTGGTATCATACTTGTGTTGCACGCATCGATTTCGTAATATCTTTCTCCAGCGATGTATTCAGTATCGCTGATGATGACTTGTTTGCCTACGGTATATAATAATATCCCAAATGATACTAATGTACCGATTATTCCCACGAGTGTAAGCAGAAGAAAATAAATTTTTATTGGACTTCGAAGATGATTTTTTATGGGAATCTGTTTTGTGGGTACCATGATGCTCTATGATAATAAAATAAAAAGGGACTATTTGGTCTGATTTATTTCATAATATGCATTAGTATTATTTATAGGAGAGATAGTGTAAGTAATATCTCCTATTCTGATAGTTCAATCAAGGAGCGAGAGATTACTGACGATGAAACTTGTCGTTCAGATTTTTGTTTCTGTATCGAGCGAAAAGATATCTCCGTATCGTGCAATGTTGTTGGTCAGATATATTTCTGTTTTGGATTTCACGACTTTGTATCTCTGTCCGAATATTTCAATATATCCTACATCCAGGTTCCCATTCTGCAAAAGATTCATATCTACGTAAACATCTGATTGCGGCATATTATTCGTTCCTGTACTTATAGATCCTGGAACTGTGCTGATAATCTGATTTTCTATGGTATTGTTGTTGAGATTCTGGGTGATCTGATATTTTATTTTGAATCTATAGAGGAATAATGCTACTTCATATCTTGTGATCGGATTTTCAAAGGTCACTGCATCAGCAGGTCAGATCATACCTATATTCTGAGCTTTCTCAAAATAATTCGTCCATCGAGGAGATACGTTTTCATCGAGTTTTCCTCCTTCAAACAATCTTATGATGACTGCAATGAATTCTGATTTATTGATGGTGCTTTTGGGATTGAAATATCCATTTGATCCTTGCATGATGCCTAGTTGACATGCTTGCTGTATATAGGTCACTAATGATGCATCCGCATTGGAGAGGTCTTGGAAATTACAAGTATCTGCTATTGTCCCTGTTGAAGTGAATTTGAATATATTAGCAAACATGGTCAAAATTTTTGCTGCTTGTTCTCTGTTGAGTATTGCAAATGGCTGGTATTCTGGTATGGTTTTGTAGTTGGTCAATCCATTGTCGTTCATCCATCTGATCGCTTCGAGTAATTCAGGATCATTGTTTATACTGAGCGAGTCAGCCAATGTTCCAAAATTTTCAAGCATTCCACTACTATTTTGTCCTGTAGTTCAGATATTGGAGAGTTTGCCCAGCATCATGAGTTTCATGGTTTCATTGGTGACTACGTTTTTGAGTCTCCAGATATAAATTGCTATTTCTCTTCTCGTGATTTCTGTATCAAACGCTACCTGATTATTGAGTGTAGTGAGTCCAAGTGCTTGGCTTTTGATATAATAATCTCCCCATCGCGGTACTCTGTTTTCATTAGATATCTTCCCTTCGAATATTCTCACTAATAATGCCATCGCTTGTGGCCTGGTGAGTTTTTGTGTAGGTAAGAATTTATTGTCCGTGGTCCCTTTGAAAATTCCTCGTTTACAGGTATTGATGACGAAACCGGAAAGACTTGGATCTACTTCTTGAGCATCCAAAAATGTACAGCTTGCATTCTTAGTATCTTGGCTATATCCGAGTGTGACAAATGCTTGTCCGATTATTTTAGCAGCTTCTTCCCTTGTCAATCCATCATCAGCTCTATAGTCAGTTTCATTATTATATTTTGTCAATCCGTTTGCATACATCCATGAGAGTGCTTGCTCGAATTCTGTTCCTGTTGTACTTCATCAACTTGAGCTATTTTGTCCTGTAGTATTTTCTCATGTACTATTCGTTCATGTATCATTACTTCCTGTGCTATTTACTCAGGTACTATTTACTCAGGTACTATTTGTTCACGTAGTGTTTATTCATGTAGTTGTTCAGCTACAAACAATAGAAATGACTAATCCACTAATTACGGGATGACAATCTCCTGTGCTTATGCCACCTGTACTGATGTCTCAGGTCGTATCTGCTTTGGTAGATGTTGGTACGACTAGCAAAATAGTAGCCGCTAAGCATATGAAGGATATTCAGAGTAATTTTTTGTTCATAATAAACGATTAAACGATAAAATGCCGAAACGCTAAAACGATTTATATCAAAGATATACTAAATATGCACTACTTTTCAATACTAAATAACTCAAATACATAGACATATTTGCATTATCCAGGCTTTTCTACTAAATATATAATAGTCTATGCTTCCAATAATCTAGTTTCTCTTGAAAATCTCCGGCAAAATAGTAATACTACAAAAAAACCTTTTATTTTTTTGTTGTTATAAAAAAAATGACTCACGTACAAAGAACTTTGGTAGTATTGAAGCCTGATAGTGTAGGACGTAGTATTGTCGGAGAGATTGTTTCCCGTTTTGAAAGGGCTGGACTTCATATTACAGCGATGAAAATGCTTCGTCCAGACAAAGATTTTCTTTTCCATCATTATGAAACGATTTGAACGATGATTACTAGACATGGAGAAAAAATATTTGAAGATACGGTTGCTACTATGATGAAATCTCCTGTTATCGCTTTGGTTTTGGAAGGTGTGGAGGTAGTAGAATATGTCCGCAAAATCGTTTGATCAACTGAACCAAAAGGTGCTGCTCCAGGAACTATCAGAGGAGATTATGCTCATATGTCCTATGGATATGCAGATAGAGCGGGATTATGAATCGCTAATCTTGTCCATGCATCAGGTAATGCAGAAGAAGCAGAAAAAGAGATAGCTCATCGATTCAAGAAAGAAGAGATGTTCGATTACGATCCGCTGCATAAAACATTTACTCGTTAGACTTAGACACAACTATCAAGACACAAGTATCAAGAAAAAAATAAATCATCAATTATTATCTTTTAGTTTGTTACGTCATTAAAAATGAAAAAGTGAATACATGGAAATTATTACAAAGATGTCGAAGTGAATTGCATCTGTGGTGCGAAATTCATCGTCAACGCTACTATCCCTGGTCCGCTCAAAGTGGAAACCTGCTACCAATGTCATCCAGCATTCAACAAGGATAAAGTCATCAAGAAAGTTATCAAGGGAAGGATGGAGAAATTCCTAGAAAAGCAGAAAAAAATGGACAGCATCAAACCAACTAAAAAAACTAAATAGATACTAGATAAAAGATTCAAGATGCAAGAACTATTTAGTAATATGGCTATATTGTTTATCTGTCATTTATCGTTTCGTCGCCTGCCCTCGGCACGCCGGGGTTTAAGCGTTTAGTTCCCGCTTTGCGGGACTACGTTTTACTTCGCGTTTAGTCGTTCAGTATGTTGAGAAAAAAGATCATGAAAAGGTATGTAGATGTTGATACTATTTTTCATGTAATCTGACATAATGCGAGTGTTTTCATCAGATTAACACTGAGGACACTCCTTTTTCTATTGGTCTTGTATGTGCTCTTTGTTGTCCTAGATAAATATATCATTCGAGCTTATCTCCCTTGGTTTTTTGGTATCCTTGGGATAGTTTTTTTCGTAAAATATATTATTGATTTTCTTAACATATATTTAGATTGACTGATTCTTTCTGAGGACGGCATTACCATATTTATGCGGGAATGACTCTTTCAATACAAGACCGATTTCTTCGAACGAAACAAAATAGAAACGGTTTCTCATGACCAAAAAAATTTTCGAGACAAACTTTTCTCCAGAGGTGATCTGATTATCAAGCTAGAGCATGGCATAGAATATCCGTTTGAAAATATCAATACTCCTCAGAGAGAGGCAGAAAAAGTTTTGAAGTATAAAGAACAATCTTTATTGGCAAATCCTAATAAAGCTAATCCTATCGCTGACGAAAAAATGGCCATCATCGCTGAGGCATTGAGTGAAGTAGTGAAAGAATATATGGACAAGAAAGATGCTGAGGCTGATGAAGAGGAGAATTATTAAACTAAGATTGAAATATTGAAACATTGAAAGATAAAAAGATTGAGTTATTTATATCCTACAGTTCTTCTATGTCTGAATATATTATTATTGTAGACGATAACGATACGGTTTTGGGATATAAAGATAGAAACGAAATTGATTATGGTCGTGACATATATAGAGTTTCTTCATTGTGGATTACTAATTCACAATGAGATATTCTTCTTGCTCAAAGAGCTTTTACTAAAAAAACAACTCCATGACTTCGATGACCTGCGGTTGCTTGAACTAATGCTCAAGGCGAAACTTATGAGACTAATATTATAAAAGAGGCTGAAGAAGAGCTTTGATTGAAAAATATTAAAATTTCTAAGATATCAAAAACATTTGTTCGTGATCGTAAATTTCGAAGACAGCAATTTACTGCTGTTATGGATGTGTCTATCAAAGATTTACTATTACAAGAAAGTGAAGTTGCACAAGTAAAATGGTTCACTCCGTCAGAGATAAAAGAACTTTTTTTGGATCAACCAGAAATATTTGTTCCCTCTTTCAAAGACATTATTGATATTTTTTTGCGTTTTTAAACCTACCTGTCGTGTGTTGGTATCGAATTTTTTTTTATTGTCATTGCGAGGCACGAAGCAATCTAAATTTGGATTATCACACCTCATTTCATTCGGTTCGCAATGACTAATTTGTTTATCTACAATAATTTTAGTTCTTTCAAAACCTTTTCGTACTTTGGGTAATCGTTCCCAAATTTTTTTTGCATGTATTCTTGGAGGATATTTTTCCAGTCAGCGAAACCGTTGAGATCGTCTGAAGAAACCTTGAAGGTGGTTAATAAATTGTCCAAGTTTTCCATATCTTTTTTGAGTCTGATATCCTTACATGCTTTGCGAAGGTCAGGCTCGATAAGGGAGTCCATCTTGTCGTAATCGATATGTTCGACGTTGAGTGTCAGTGAAATATTTGTTAGGTTTGGTGCTAAGTCTTCTTTGAAGATGATGTCTCGGGCGGGAGAACTGAAATAACTTTTGTTCAAATCATTGATCGCTTGCAGTTCAGTCAGGAGCATTTCTTTGCTCACGGGATCCTTGCTTCTGATGGTGACTTGTGGATTGATCATCAGCGGCAGTGCCGTAATTTTTTTATTTGATGTGTCGTACTGAAAGATATATTTATTCTGATTCGTTTCCAGTGAGCTTGTCGACCACACACTTCCGAGACAGAGATAATTGGTATGGGTGAATGGCTGGTGCAGATGTCCTGAAATGAACTTGCTACTTGGGATATCGAGAAACTGTTCATTGAGAGCAACATCTTTATAATTGAATCTAGATTTCTGTCATGGAAAAGGAGTGCCGTTGATATAGTAGTGATGAAAGATCGTGAGGTTCGGATGTTTGTCGATTTGTTCAGATAAAAAATTATTGATATATCAGGAAAACGCTTCATGTTTATTCGTCGATTTTCCTAGTAATGCTGCCAAATCGCTGATAGCTTTTAGTCTCTCATTTTTGGGCGTGTAGGTATTCGCTTCATAATCCCCCTCCACGGCTGGCAAGTCCGGTAAGAAAAATGGTAACAATAATATCTCTTCGCCTTCTATCGTTTCTAATAAGGGCTCAGTTACGAATTGAAGCTTCCCTTTATTTGGCATTCAAAACTTAGCATTTAGCATTATAGTGAAGGCTTGCTGCGCTTCTTCAAACACGAAAGAATTTCCTAGTCGATCGTGGTTACCCGAAAGGACATAGACGGTTTTTCACTGTCCAAAAAGCTCTAAAAATAGTTTATATAATTGCAATAATGCGTTTCTATCATAGGCGAAATGGTAGACATAGTCTCAGAAAAAGACGATGGTCTTTTCGTCGGGATATGCAGAAAAAATATCTCTGAGTCCGGTCAGGATTTTATCTTGGTAGCGAGTGTTGATATGGATGTCACCGACTAATAACATTAATGAATTAGCGGATTACGGATTAAATGATTACTGATTTGTATTGTTCCATAAGCATAATAATTTAGTTTGTAAAAAAAAGACGGAAATGTAGTATATTGATAATGATAAAATTTTTTAGTTGTCATTGCGAGGACTCCGACTTCTCGGAGGACGAAGCAATCTAAAGATAATGAACTAAGATTGCTTTGCTTCGCTCGCAATGACTAACGATGTTTCATCGTTTGGTTGTTTAGTATGAAAAAACGTTTTCGGCTTGCATTGATTATTGTCTGCATTGTTGTCCTTGTTTGAATAAGGGTGTTTTCTCCTGAAAATAAAAAAAATATCTGACTATCAACTCAGTCACTTTTAACTACTAAAAATACTCCAATGAAAATTTCCACTGATTTTGTCGATAATGGACCGCTTCCTTCTAAGTATACCTGCGATGGGGAGGGGTATTTCCCACAGCTTACGGTAGAAAATATCTCTACCGACGTCAAAAGTTTAGCCCTTATTGTCGACGATCCTGATGCATCTGGGGGAGTGCGAGATCATTTACTGCTTGCCAACATTCCTGTTGATGATCATGGTGCTGTAACTATTTCACAAGATAGTTTTGATGTATGAATACTTGGACAAAATGGTCGATGAGAGCAGGCATGGTGAGCACCTTGTCCGCCAAGCGGTATACATAGATATATTTTCAAAATTTACGCACTTTCTGATATGCTAGAAATCTCCTCCTGATTTTCCAAAGAGAGGCTACTAGAGTTGATGTGAGGGAGAATCGTTGATCAAAAGCAGATTGTAGGATTGTATAAAAGGGACTAGGAATTAAGAATTAAGAGTTAAGAGTTAAGAGTTAAGAATTAATAGTTAAGAATTAAGAACAAGGGATTATACATTAATATTTTTAGTTTGTTCTTGAGAGAAATCTCGAGACCATTTTCTTTTGTATTTTAAGAAAAAATCACTATAATGCTAACATACAGTAGATGTCGGACTAGAGTAATCTAGCTTTCTACACCCCTCAGCGGAAGCCATTCCTACTGGGGTTCTTATTTTATTGGAAAATAATTTTGTTGATTTTCTGTTTGATTACAGAAAGTTGATTGTATGGGAGTAAGGGTATATCTTTCCCGTTAACTTTGATGTTATTGAGTTTTCTTGTGAGTCTCTTGATGCTTATAACTCTAGCTTGATTTAAAACACAAAAGATTCTAAATGCCAATCCATAATCGATAAAGTTTCCAATTGTATAATAGGCATAAGAAAAATTGTGATTATATTTGGTTGTTATTGGTACCATGCTTATCAAGTCTCATCCAATTCCTGTTTTGAGTACAAGGATGGGTCTTACAAATTCGTCATCTTTTGAAATCTCACTTCCGATGTTGACTCAAATTTTACAAAGCCATATTTCTCCTGGTTTGACTATTTTTCTATGATGTGTAAATTCGATGTATTGCTTATTCTTATTCCATATATCAAAAAGTTCCCTCGTCTTTTCCATTCCTTTCAGCGTATCATATAAATATCGTTGTAATTGTAGATTACAAGTATCGATTTTTCAAGAGAAATTTCGTTTTTGTTATTTTGAATTTCATCTATTTACCATGGTTTTTAACTCATCTTTGAGATGGGTGGCTATTACTTATTTTCTCATTTTCGTTTCCTATATCTCTCTTCTGATCTCTTGGTTTGTTGTGCGATTTCTTTCGATATTCTTCTTACCTTTATAGTCTTATGGCCAAGATAGACAGCTTTGGTGAATCTATGGACGCCGTCCAGAATAATCCATTTGCCCTTATGAAGATATATTTCAATCGGATGCTCTAGATTTGCTTCTAATGTCTTTTTCGCATGAAATATTTCTTTGTCGAAATTTTCTATCAACATTTTTGGAGTCAAATTCCGATCATCTGTTCATTATTGTTCGAGATAAGGAATATCCATATTATATTTTATCTCAGCAATGTCTATCTCTTCCGTAGGGATATTGATCGCTCGTAATTTTGGATCATCTATTATAAAGCCGATATCTAATATCTCTGGTAATGGCATGTCTACTATTGTAAATAAAAAATTACTTTCCCAAAAACTTTCTTAATCTATAATCTATATCTCCTGCACTATATACTACAACGATACTATCTTTTTGGGCTTGTTGGATAGTTTTTGTTGCAGTTGAAAAATTTGTGGTGTATGTTCATCAGCATACTTTTGCGAATTTACTCCCTAATTCTTCAACTGTTTTTATGTTCTTGTTTTGAAGGAGACCGTGGTCGATGAAGTCTTTGATGTTTTCCCTCGCTGCGTAAATGTCGTAAATCAGAATATTATCATAGTGTTTCAATGCGTTGGCAAAGTCATTTCGTCCACTTACGATCCTGTTTATCTGATGAGGCTGAAAAATGACGGAGAGTTTTTTCTTGGGAAATTTTTGTTTGAGTGCCATGTAGCCAAAGTAGATAGATGAGGCCATGTGCCCGTAATCGGTAAATATTTTTGCTCAGTTTTTGTTTATTCATAGATATTCCATTCTCCTTCGTAGTCATCTGAATGTCGCCATCGTGCTCAATATCTTGATTTTTTGCTCTTTGCATACTTTCGTCATGAGCTCGAGGATTAACGAACCATTCACGTCATTATGTTTGCCTCGGATATGTGTAAACGAAATTGGCTTGATGGTAACTAGCTGTACGTTGCAAGGAGTATGTGGTAACTCCAGTCATTTTGGGATGAATATTTTTTTCTTCACGTTGTTGACCAGTTGCTGAAACGCTGAAAGATAATCTTTCATATTTTTGTAGTAGTCGGTATGATCCAGTTCTAAACTTGTGATTATCGCATAATCGAGATCTAAGTAGAAAAAATGTCTTTTGTATTCACATGCTTCAACAAAAAAACTTCGTTTTTTTATTAGTGACCCCGGCGTGCCGAGAGCAGGCGAGTTAAAAGTTCATAGTGAAGAGAACCCCTTTCCCGTGATGATATAGTCGAAAATAGTCCTGATATCTTTTTTCGCTTTGGGGTTGATGACATAGCTTTGCGTATTGAATTCCGGCACGAGCGCTCATAAAATCCCTAGTCAGAAATTCGGCATGATATTCTTTGCAGTATGAATCGCTAATGCGGTCGATGAGCTTTTGCCGTTGGTGCCTGCGAATCCTATGGTAGTAAAATATTTGGAGATCTCTCCCAAAAATTGGAAATAATTCAGGATGATCATCACCTTTTTGTTCGCTTTCATGATTTTTCTCGCTTCGAGAACCTCCTCGCATTCAGCTGTCGCTTCAGAATAAATGACGACATCTCATAAGTGAATTTTATGTTTTCCATGACCGATAATAACTTTAAGACCTTTCTCTTTCAACTTATCGGTAAGTTCGCTTTGATGAGCATCAATGCAGACGATGTTGGTATATCATAAATCTTGGAGTATTCATGCTACTCCAGACATCCCTGTTCATCAAGCTCATATTAAGACTATGTTGCTCATAAATAGATTAATGGATTAAATGATTGTGAATTAATGAATCACGAATTAATGATTTATGCTTAAAATTTTATAATTAGTGCTTTATAGCATGATAATGAAGATGATGAGAAAAACAATAAAAAAAACTATAGGTAGATGTCCTATAGTCTTCATGTATTCGTTATGGGTATGCTGCTTAATGAATACGTTCCACTATAGCAGAAGTTTGGTTTAATGGGGATTCGTTACTTACAATAGAGATATTAAATTCTTTTTTTCCGTCTGATAAGCTGTATTCTAAGCTGCCAGTGATGGCTGCCATTATTAATGGGTATTTTTTTTCTATTCGATATTGTTTTTCTCCGAATTTAATTGAATCTATACCCTTGGTGTTAATTATTTTGTTACAGAAATTATCTGTAAGAGTTGTTTTTTCTCCGCATTTCAGATCCATTAACTTCTGATTGTCTGTTTTGTTGCTGCATGACATAAACACTAGTGTTATCATGATAATCACGAAATATTTTTTTGTTTTCATTTTAATTATTTTTTTTAACTATGGTTAGTTAGTATTTATTTGTATGGTAAAGTCAATGAGTAAAGTTAATGAGAGAAAATGTTTATTTGCACTGAAAAATTTTGGAATTACCACTTACTCAGATAGCTTATTATATTTATAGAGGGATTATCTAACGGTGATATTTTTGTCTTATTTATCAGGGCTCAACAAATTTTTTAAGGAATTCCCCATTGCTGTCTCTTGTTTTAATGTTTTTTGATAAGCGGTTATATAAGATTTTTTAAGAAGAAATGATCCTGGTTTAAATGTTTTTTTTCTTTTCTGACTATGGCTTCATGTACGGTAAATTCTTGTACGTCGCGAATATAGTTTCCTAGCATCTGTGATGTTTCTTCTGGTGAAAGTCTCATAGCTCACGATGTTCATAGCATATCATTGAGTGGAATAGCTACTTTCATGCCAAATACTGAATTTCAGGATTCATCTAAATGACGTCATAAGGTAACAAAAGATCAAATCCCAGGATTAACATGAAATATAAGTCATCAAACTCAGCTTTTGGCTGTTAATGCCCTTGATCATGCCACAAAAAGACTGGTTCTGCCTGTTAAGTCATAGAATCAAAATCAATTCATCGCATTCATTGCTCTAACCGCACAGTCTTGATCAAATACACGCTGTCCATTATGTCCCATTCATCATCTTGCTAAAACTAATCCCATGTTAGTTAGATCTTTCACAGATAATCCTATGGAACAGGCCTTAGTATAATTATCTAACGCTGGTATCATTTTATCAATACCAAATCTTCCCTTTGTAGCTAAGGCAGCAGCAATTCTCAAATTACTCTCCCAATTTTTCTTTTCAGATTCATATACGTTTTGTAATATAGATAGATTTGGATTTCCTGTTAATGTCTTCATAAAATCCATAAACTCTTTTCGATTAGTTATTTCGGAAGCTGATGAGATTCATCCGGCATTATTAAGTGGATGGTAAGCAGTAGTAATACCAGAGCTTTCACCTGTAATAGGGTCCTGATTAAATCTTTTTGCTACAGGTTCTCAGAAAGCGATATTTTTTGGATCTGCTCATTTATACAAAGCAAACAGATACAGAAAAACTTTGACCGTGGATTGTGCACTTACTATAGTATTTTGTGCTTTCCCTATAACCCTAAAATTTCAATGCATATCTGCAACGCCGATAGCTGTATCTGTTGGATTTCATTCCACATCATCCTCTAATGCAGGTATATAATTTGCAATCACTCATTCCTCAGGCTTCGCTCGAGAGAGAATGGATTCCAAGTTTTCTATCGAAATATCCATTTCATCCAATGTGGGTGGGATTGGTTGATTTTTAAATTTCATTTTCAAAACGGGAAGTTTCATAGAAGGATTTTTTTCAGATGTCTTGCCCCCACCTTTTTTATGCATGTTTATCTTTTTCATATTGCAACATTTTTTATAGTTAAAATAAAATGCCTCATTATTATATTGATAATATATTTAAAGCCAATACTTTTTTATGTCGATTTTACTTAATCAAAAAATCACAATTTTCATTGTGATACTTGTGGAATTATGGCTAAGAATAGAAGAGAAAAATACCCAGGGAGGGACTCGAACCCTCACGTCCTTACGAACACCAGATTTTGAGTCTAGCATGTCTACCATTCCATCACCTGGGCAAGTTGAGTGGTTGTGAGTATTTACGAAAATCTTAGTAAAAATCAATTGATTTTATTCCCTGATTATATACATATCATGTGATGAATGTTTTTTCATCGTATTTTATACGATAATTTGATTGGATCATGGACTTGAATAAAGTAATGATTATCTGAAGAGCTACCAATAATTTGGATGTCAAAACCATCGAAAGTAGCTGAACTTCTGTTGTAAATTTCACTGTTGCGACCAACAGGAAGTTTAAAAACAAGGAGGGGAATGTACTTGAAGATGCAGAGTATCACAGATGCGTAGCGTATGGAAAGTGAGCTGAAGTATTGGCGAAGTATTTGAACAAAGGAAAAAGAATTTACATCGAAGGAAGATTGAGAACGAGAAAACGACAAGACAGCGAAGGCAAAGACAAGTTCTCTACTGAGATCATCGTTGACAACTTTATCTTCTTGGATCCAAAAGGACAAGGAGGGGATGATGAACATGTAGTAGCAAGTGCTGAACCTGTAGTCCCAGATGACGAAGACGTACCATTCTAAAACGATTAAGCGTTGAAATGACTAAATGATAAAACGACGTATATATATGTCGATATTTATGTATGCATATTAAAAAAGTATCAGTATTTTGACATGAATAATTTTATACATTAGATTTTTTTGATAATGACTTTTAAAACGAAAATGAAATATTTTTTCTTGGATATCTTTGATATGATATCTTTTTTGATATTTGTAGGATGAATAGTCTTATTTATCAGATTTTTTGTTGCTAATCCGTATACGGTTGTTGGAGCAAGCATGTCTCCTACTTTTTCAGAAAATGATTTTATCATTGTAGATAAAATAACTCCAAGATTTAATCACCTTCAAAGAGGTGATGTCATAGTTTTTGTTCCTCCTGGCAAAACTATTCCTTATATCAAAAGAATTGTTGGACTCCCTTGAGAAACAGTAAAAATTAAACATGATGGTGTAGAAATTTGCGAAACCCAAAATACTATAGAACAATGTAATACTTTAAAAGAACCTTATTTGGCTTCATCTATAAAAACAGAAGCAAGATGTGGTATCGATGAATTTAAAATAAGTACTGGATGATTTTTTGTAATGTGAGATAATAGATGATTTTCTACTGATTCTCGTTGTTGTTTTGGATTGGATTGTTATGAAGGTTCAAGTTATGAGGTGCCATTTGATCATATCATCGGCAAAGTATATCTTAGATTTTTCCCTAATTTCAAAACATTCTAAATCTATTGATTTTATTTTTAGTATATCAGTATGAAAATATTTTCCAATTTTGATACGAAATTGAGAAATCAAAAGCATAATGAATATATCCAACAATATGGTGTAGATAATATCACTTGTTTTGGCAGGAGTAAACTCTACTACTGGATTAAAATTTTTCTCCCTAGTATATTAATTATCATTATTTCTGTACTATTGCTTATCCTATTTTATAATTGGGCTCAATGATTATGGTTTAGCTATGTACTTATATTATGTATATTAATTGATATAATATCGTTCTTTCCTATTATAAGAAATTATATAGATTATAAGATGGACTTTATGATTGTAACACCAGAATCATTGATGATGTATAATCAACGTGGTTTATTAAAAAGGGATGTCGTTACTGTTGGTGTTCTCAATATTAAGACGATTTCTATCGAAAAAGATAGATTTCTCTATGATATTTTTGATAACTGAGATATTATTATTCTCTCTGAATCCGATATTCCTTATGGTGAATTAGTATTTAGTTGGATTCCTAGACCAGAAAAAAGAAGAAATCAGATTGCTAATATTATCTGACTTGATAAAAAAGAAGCAAATTCTAGATAATAATTTTGATTTATACTCTTTTACTTTTTTTTTGTCTTATGAAAGAAACAACTGATATTCCTCATATCCCTTATGATATTTATGAGTCTCCTCAAGAGATTGTCATTCTCCTGCCGCTTTGAGGAGTCAAAAAAGAGACGATTAAGCTTGCGATAAAAGACTATAGGCTTGTTATTACCTGAGAAAGAATTAAACCCAAAGTGAAAGATAATTTGATTCCTCTCAAAGAAGAATGCTATCGATGATTGATAAATCAGATCATTGATCTTCCTCCTCAAGTGTATTTCGATAAAATCCATAGTAAACTTACCTCTGATAATACCTTGCAAATAATCGTACCAAAAGCATTGATGCCAGACAAAATTTCTCTCGAAGTGGAATACGATAAATAGCTAATAGACTATGGCCGATGGACTATAGCCGTAATATTGTAGGGGAGAATAGTATTCGTCTTTATTTTTTGTTGTCCTTGTGGTGAAAATATATTTTATATTTCACTCATTTTTTTTGACAAAATTCTCTGATGTCGGATGCTATTTGATTCCGATATTCTTCGTATTCGCTTCATTCATAGATTGCTTGGTATTTCTCTACAAGCTTAGGTTCTCTTTCATGGATGATCTGATATATTGTTTTTTTGATCGATGGATAGAGGTTGAGATTTTCAAATCGATATTCATCTACATAGTCCTTGGTATCTTCAACAATTTCTTTCCATGCGGTAATCTCAGGTAATAAGGGGGAAATGAAGAGGGTAGTATGAATTCAGTGTTCGTGAAGTGTCTTCAGACTTTCTTTTCTTTCTTGTAACGATGGGGAATTTTCTTCAAACAGCTGTTTTATGCTTTCGTCGTTTGCACAAAAAGAAGTAACGATATTTATTCACTTCATGTGTTTGAAGAGATCGATATCACGTATTACCAATTTAGATTTCGTTATAATATCAATATTTGCTGAAAGTCATATGAGCTTTTCTAAAATATTTTTGGTTATTTGATATTTTTCTTCGATTGCCTGATACGGATCGGTTACGGATCAGATGACAATATTTTTTCCTGTATACTTTTTGAAGTCTTTGATGAGGTCAGTACTATTCACTTTGATATCCACGAATTCACCCCGCTTGTCCTGTATATGTCAGGTGAATTTTTTCATAAAGCTTGCATAGCAGTATTTGCATCCATGACTGCATCAGATATACGGATTGATAACAAAATCCGCTCCAGGTAATTTCGATGGAGTAATGATAGTTTTAACCTGTTTTTCTTCGATTGTTATCATGCTGTCGTTTGTTTGTATGAAGTGAGATATCCCGTAGCTAATCATCGTACAATGAAGAAAATATAGTTGACCATGCTGTCTTCAAAAACATGCAGAAACAGTCCCATGATGAGTAAGGCAATCCGTCATATGGTTAAGCTCAATCGTAGAGTGTATATCAGAGGTTGCTGTTGGTTTTTTATCTGTCCGAAATATCTTTTTATTCACAGCGTCACTTTTTGGATCTGTCGAATACACAGTGCCCAAATAAGAAAACCGATAGTTCAAATGTCCAACAACAGCTGGATGAAATAATTTTCTGGTAGAATTGTTCCGTTGTGATGTACTGCAGGTCATGATGTGCCAAGTCCATATCCACCAGGTTGTTGGATAATGTATTTTATGCTATCGAAAAATTTGACTGCGTGGATACGTGTAGAATCCCATTTAAGTATACTTAATCCTATCAATCCTGCTATGATGATGAGTAGTAATCATCGAGCTATTTTTTTATTTTTTTTGATCCATATACTGTTTAAAAGTATAATCGCTACTGCTCAGCCGATTCGTGCAGCTCTGGAAAGGGTAAGGAGAATAGCAAGAATTCGCAGGAGAATAATGATGCTATTTCGGAGCATTTGTTTATTGGTGAATCGTTGTCTGATATTCAGCCATTTGCTTTTGCATAAGGTAATCATGAAAGGAAGGAATGCGATGAGGAAATATCCGTAGTTATTCGGTCATGAGAATAGTCCTTGCCGTCTCGACGTCCCTTGGTATCCTGTCAGATAATAGATAGGAGGTTTTGCACCGAAGACGAAGTCATTGAATGGGCCATAGCCGATATGGAGGAATATATCCGGTCGGATGAACTTTGCTATCTGCCATATGAATCCTAGGATTACTGTCGTCACCAAAAAATACTTTATAAAATTCCAAAACCTTTCCCTGTTTTCTTGCTTTTCTGACCATAAATGTCCGATAAATGTAGCTGAGAGGAAAATAGGAATGTACAGAAATCCGTATTTGATCCCGATAAATATGTCAGATATATTTTTTCCTTTGATAAAGGAGATGCCTACCGAAAATACTACAAGGATGATAAATGTTATTCGTGGCCGTTTCCATTGTCTGAGATATGATTTTAGATGTTTGGTATTTACAAAAATTACCAAGAGCATAAAAATCAACCAGATTGCATCTCTGATGATGGCTGGTGCATTGGGATGTATTCATCACAAAATCCCGTATTGCACTACGGTTATCAGGATGTGGTAGAGGACGATGAAGATGAGAAAACTTTTGATGAATTTTAGCATTGAAAAAGAATGAATAATGAAAAATGAATAATGCGAAGTCCCGTATAGCGGGGAAAAATGTTGGTATTTTTTTATATTTGTTCTTGGAGCAAAAACAATGGGAAAAATGGGAAATAAAAAAACAGTTTCCAAAAAGGAAACTGTTCGATGCCTATGAATAATATATTATGTGTTTTGGAATAATGTTGTAAACAGCATAAACTTTTCGTCTTGGGATACGCCCAATTTCTCTACCCGAAGATCTTCTTTGATTTGTATAAACTCTTTTTCGCTGATTAAATCAAGCTTATGTAGTACTACTGCCAGGATTTTCTCGCCATGAAATCGTTTTATATTTCCAGCCATCAATACAATACCGTTCTTTATCCTGATTCCAGCAGCTGATAAGTATCCTCCGGGTATATCGGTTGTTAGTATTGACACATCTGCTCCTGCTTCGGTCATTTTTGCTAAACCCACTTTGCAGGAATTTTTATGATCTGGTTCATCTTTGATTTTGATTCCATTAATATCCAAATATATGAAATCGTTGAACTCTTTATAATATACCATAATGGTATATTGAGACGTAGCTGCTTCGTCTAAACCATAGACATTACAAAAGACCTTTATTGCTTTTGCAATTTTGTTTTTAATCTCGAATGTTAACATAGTTTTTTTTGTTTATTTTTCTTTTTATAACTATTTCTTATAAAAAGTCAATCATTTCTGTATACGAAAAGTAGTTGAAACTCGCTATCTAAATCATATATTTTATCAGTGGTTACTATTGTCAGAGATCATCTTTATTCGCGCTTACCGTTATCGGTATTTACGCATTTTACGCTATTTACGCACCTATGAAGCTTAGTATAGTCATCCCTACGAGATGAGATCAGAATATGAAGAACGTAATTGCGTGTCTACAAGCCCAGACCTTCAAAGATTTTGAGGTTATCTTTATCCTGGATAAGAATATTACGGATTTCGGATTACGAATTACGAATTGTGGATTACAACATTTGGATGCTCGTTTTCGTTTTATCACCAATCTCAACTCAACATTTCGTTCCAAGCGTGATGTGAATGATCCTAGGATTGGCGGTAATGCAAGTGAATTGAGAAATTACGGAATCAAGGCAGCAAAAGGTGAATTTATCCTGCTTATCGATGATGATGATCGATTTGATGATGATTATTTACATAATTATATATTCTTTCGGGAGAAACAAAAAAAGATCCTCTGACAGGATTTCGTGCTCTGTCCTACCTTGATGTATAGGAAGACCGGTCACGTGCAGAACTACGGATTCTCGCATTTCAATTATCGATTGAGCAGACCTTCGCTTGCCCAAATAGGCGATCAAGAATGGATTTCTGTCCAAATGTATTCAGGCAATTCATTATTGGCTCCTGCCTATATCATCAAAGATCATCTTTTTGATGAAAGACTTGATTTTGTAGCTGAAGACATGGATTTCTCTCGTAGCATTACGTATGTAGGTATCCCTATAATTGTTTTGCGTGATTTGAAAATCTATCATATGGAAAGTGATAAGGATATTTTACAAGAGGCTCGAGTAGGCAATGAATATGCTGCATATAGAAAGGCAAAACATAGAAGAATCTTTGTCCAGAAATATGCTTCAAGGATAGATAAAGCTAAATTTTATCTTTCCGGACGATTGGGACAAGCAGGTTGGCTGATATTGAAAGTCTTGTTGTATGGAAAATGAAGACCAAGATGGAAGATTATCCGTGCGATTATCAGAGGAACGTTTGTTCCTTTGCATAAAAGGATATGCTCTTTATAGGATACCTAAAGGACTGCATGAAATATTTGCCCTAAAGGACTGCATGAAATATTTGCTTTTTTTGTGATCTCTGTGTATAATTATAGGTAATGTACAAGTATTTTTTACTTACTTACCTATTCTATCATGTCTGTTCCCGCTTTTGATAATGACGCTAATATGTCTGTAGCTATTACTCCTGAGAGTGCTCCAGGTATCTTGGAGAAAAAATCAATCAGTTTAGCCAATGCCTCGTCCAAAGAATTGATGATGCTAGTTCAGGCAGCAGCTAATAAGGAATACGAGAAAGAGATGGAGGAAATTAGATCTTGGAATTTTGAGTTAGAGAATTATAAGGCAGCCCTTGGAACTAGTAAGATATATCGTGATGCGAACTATTGGTATAATGGAAGCTTAGAAGAAAAAATAAAATGATTTAAGGTTGATTTAACATCCGGGATTGCCCAATATCCCAAAAAATGAGTGTCAGATCGTATAGTGTGAGAATGTTTATTTAACAAAGAATGAGTTGCTCATTTGATTAATAAGGATAAAATGCCAACTTCAATAGATATTGAAGAAATGATTAATGCACAGAAATGAGTATCGGAAAAAACCAAATATACTAATTTTTGGTATCAGTATATTGCACCTAGAAAGGAATCATGACAATACAATCCAAATAAAAATGAAATATATATATCAGACGATTGTTATGCTTTTTGGGTAAAAGATTATGATGATATGAAAGTATGTGTCTTATATAAAAATAATTCTCGTCCCACCTATCTTAAAGATTGAGATGAAAGCTATTATGCTCCTATTGATAAAGGATACTTTCCTGTTTGGCTCCTTGATGATGAAACTTTACCAAAAGTACAGAAAAGAGTAGAAAAAAGAGCTGATGAGGAAGAAGAAAATGAGAAAAGAGAAACAGAGAGGGTATTAAGAGAGCAGGAGTAATGTAGTATAATCTTTTAAAATAAATCTTATAATTATAATGACGTTATCGCTTTACGGTGGTGACGTCTTTTTTTTCGAAAATAAATAGTATAAATTATCGCCAATATTATTATGTTGGGGATGAAGATGATTAAGCTATTCCGATGGATACCGTTAAACCTATAGCTGGAAATCGGCCAGAGAAATGGCGTCGCAAAAAATGCTAATGAATGGGTCGGTATATCTATGAGGATATGTAATAATCGTGCAAAACTCGCTTTGACGGGTTTTTTGTATATCAATCGAAGTACTCAAAAAACCACTGCCCAAGTAATAAGGCTATGGGTAACATTATATATTGCATAGACGTATGCTGGTTGTGTGTGTCATGGAGCACCAAGTGTAGTGATGTTTCCAGAAATTAGCGCGATGATAGCTATCGCAGAAGGCAAGCCAAAGGCTAAAAGGTCTGGCAATACGCCAAATCCTGTGGCAAGTCGAAATTGTTTTTTATTCTTTGTTCCAAAGAGTGCTCAGCCATACAGACCGTGAGAGATGATATCCACTTTAACACAATTAATAATTAAAAATGAAAAATTAATAATGTCGGAACTGTCTTCTTATGGACTATACTATTGCTTAAATTTTTTGCGTGTGTTTGCTTTAGTCTTTGAGCTTTAAGCTTTCGGCTAATTCATGTTGCATTTTGAGGATTTTCTTCTGGTAGGGGTAGACTTTAGTCGGGATTCCTAGGAAACTAGCGATGAGGAATAAATGCAGTCTGCTACTTATGACCATATGTGCTTGAGCAAGCACGTGAACGAAATGATTAAAATCTTCTTCTCGATCCAATATACTAAATTGCTGATCTTTTATCCCCGCTCATTCCTTTATTTTTTGTGCGTATTTCATATCATCATATTGTTCGCCATTCCCTTTGGCGACCGGAACATACATTATCTCATATCATTGCTCGGAGAATTTTTTCACGTCTTGAATGATTTCTGGAAGAAACTTTTTAGCATTATAATTGAGATTAATAACAATATATTTTTTTGCATGTTGAAGTGTTCAATTGTTCAATTGTTGAAGTGATGCCCAGTCATATGCAAAAAAAGAGGTATCCATAAAATATTCCACTTTTTGAAATCCATAGGTTTTCAATTCGTGAACGGTCTCATGGTCTCTTGCGAAGATGCGGTTCGTTCTTTTGAGGAGTAATGTGAAGAGAAATCTGTTGAATCGTTTTTTTGGTAATTGGATTCATCCCATTAAGTAACGTGGTTTCTTTCGGGAGGGGAGAAATGATGCTAATCGATATCGATAGGAGTGTTTGTTCTCTTCCGTGATGATTTCTCCTCAGCCGATAATCACGGCGTCAACTTTTCTCCAAAGCTTCCATTCTTTCAATTTCCCTTGGCGAATGTATCTGATCCAGGAACGGATGCCTTTGGGTATCTCAGTTACGAAGGTTATTTTTGATGTATCTAGAAATTGGCTAAAGAACTTTTTAAGTCGTTCAGGATTGTATGCGGCTATGGTTATTATCTTTTCTTGCTGTAGTAATAATTTAACGGTTCATAATAAAATCAGTTCGTCTCCTAGATTCTTGTAGGATCGATTGCCGATGATGATAACTTTTTTTTCAGTGATATTTAGTTTATTCGTAACTTCCATATCTATCTATTACATAAAAAAAAAGGACTACTCTTTGTATAGCAGTCCTTGAAATTTATGCAAGTGAAATTTATGTAGTTGCTTTTTCTTTCCAAAATTTAGGCGTGATGGCATTGAGATAATCGCAGTATGCTTGCTTGTTTTCTTCAAGTGTCGGAGATATCTTTTTGAGAGATCATCATCGTCATGCAGATACTATTTCTGTATCGAATTTTGTAGACAATAGTTTTGCATCATCAAATTCTATATCTCTGCCTGGTATGGAAATAGTGAATGGTTTTTCTGAATTAGCTTGCTTATCTTTGCATATTTTCTTGATATAATTGGTAAGACTTGCTGCTTTGAATAGTTCATAATAACTAGTAAATTTGAAAACTGTAAGTCCTGTGAGTGATTTATTTTTTAGATTGATTGTCGTAGTTTGGTCATATGTTTTGAAACTTATACTTTCTTCTGTCCCTGTAATATCTATCTTTGGATCTACTGTTGGCATAGTATCATAGAAGGTATTAAGTGCTAATAGTAGTTCTTCTTCTTTCTCGGTATCCGTACCCGCTAATACTTTTATCTTGTCTGCTAATCCTGTCTTATCTACTACAGTAGTCTCTTTGTAGAAGACATCACCTCTTGCATCGAGTTCTTCGATCGTATAAGCATCGTCTTTACCTGCAATATAATCTTCTACGAGATATTCTGTTTCTGGATTCATCTTATTATATTTGTTTGTCTCCATATATGCTGCTACTTTTCCAAGTTTTGCTATAGCATCACTCGCTTTTTTATTGAATTTATCATCTTTTTTTGTGTCATCCTGGATATCTTCCCGAGTGATTCCCATCCCTTGGAGGGCAAGATCTATCATGCATTTCTCATCATCTTTTCCTACGGTGTCGAGAAATCATGCTGCTGCCGTATTTTTTTTGGATCCGCTCGTGAACATGGTCTTGAGTGTTTCGTATTTGTCAGGATTGATTTTCATATGATTTTTATCGTCATCTTGTGCCAAAAATTCCTTTATCTCTCCATAGGTCAATCCATTGAAGAGTGCTGTAGCTCAAGGAAAAGATTTATATTTGAGCGAAGTATCACTGGTTTTATCTTTTTCTGTATTCCCTGTCGCTGTTCCTCAAGGAAAGAGATTAGTTATCTTTTCTGTCAGTGCTCCTCATTTGAATATTCATCCTATTCATTGACCTGTCCATGCTTCTGATCAAAACATAAGCGCTGTGGGGATTCCCAATCGTGCCCGATTTGCTGAATCATATATTCCTGTTCCTCCTGTATATTTATCATTTGCACCTTTGGTTCCTCTATCGCTTTTAAATACCATTTTGAATGCGCTGGAAAGCATTTTCCATCCTAGAAAGATTGCACCCCCAGTGAGTGCAAGACTACCTACTCCTGATCGAAATTGTTTTTGTTGTGGTTTCATATTGCTTTGATCCAGCCGATATTTGCTTATTCCATTTATTCCTCATTTTTCAAATGCTTCTTTGCTGCTGTCATATGGGTTTGCGATATCTTCTTTCTTAACCTTAGTTGTAATAGTTCCTGTGTTGTTTGTTTCTGTCCCTGTATTGTTTGTATTTGTAGTGTTTACGTACTTTAGCGTATTTCCAGCTACCTTATTGAGTCCCATATATGCTGCCAGTGTCGGATCGAGTTTTGCAAGTGCATTAAATTCTGCTGCATGTACTGGTACAAATGGCGTTTCTGATGGTTTGAAGGTATTTGGGTTATTGATCACTTTATTGAGATAGGTTTCCAACGCTTCGAGATCTTGGCTTATTTCCTGTCTTTTCGCTCCTGTAAGTGCCCGTGTATCCAAAAGTGCATATTCTTTATTCGTCTTATTCAATGCTTTGCTGAGTTTTTTAGCATCTTTTACGTCGTTGATGACGATGTTGTAATATGGTGTAGTATCTCATTCTTTTGCGATAATATCGTTTCTTGTTTTGATCAAATTCGGTTGATCTGTTTCCATCTCCGTCAACCGATCGCTGAATTGTATCAGTGTTGTTTTCATATCAAATCCGTTGATATCATCCATTTCGACATCTTCAAATTCTTTTTTACTGTCCTTGGTTTCTCGTTTTATTTTATACTTCTTGTCTGTATTTTGACTCAATCGTTCTACCTGTTTTTTCATCCTGTATAATCTGTCGAGACGATCTTGAATCTGTGCTTTATGCGCTTTTCGAAGGCCTCTATCCAATCTATCATCTTTTTTGGTGTCTTTGGCGAGTTCTTTTTCCTGTTTCAAAAATGTGATATTCCTCTCGATATGTGCTTTGATAGTTGTGATGTCGCTAGCTTTTTCTACAGATGTTTTTTCTTTCGCTATGTCTGTTTTGAGGAGATCGAGATCTTCTTGGTTTTTGCTTTTGATATATTGGAGCTCTAATCCTTCCAATCTTATCAATACTTGCTGTTCTGCTGTCCATTTTTCCTTGGTGCCTAGTTCTGTATAGAACCTTTGGGGCCGGTTAGTAAGTGCTGTTTCTGTGGTCACAGCAAAAAGGTTTTTGCCATTGGCAGCGAATATATATTTGTCTTTATCTTGTTTGATTTTAATATCAGTAAAAACATCATCAATCTTGTTGATGGCCAATTCTTTTTTGAATTCGTCGTAGGTATAAACGTCCTTTACGTTCAACGATTCTCATGCTACTGCCGTTTGTATCTCTAATTTTTTGATTTCCATACCAGTAGTATAAATAAAATTTTGTATCTCAATTATATCTACAAAAGGGAGAATTGCCAAAAAACTTACGGTAAATAAAAAAATAGAGTTGACAAAAACCCTAAAAATGCTTAAATATCCTTAAATATCCTTTTATCCCTTATATTGGTCGAGTGAAAGCTCTTTTGTGATGGTATTTTCAAACTCTATTGTTTTTTCAGAGGAAAGTTTTTCTGTAAGCTGATAGTATTCTGCAATATAGGTCAGTAATTTAGTGAATTCCTGTTTATCTATAGTGATATTGTCATGATGTTTAGGTAGTAGCTCTTTGATATAATTGATGTATTTGGTCAGATATACATCTCCATCAAAGACCCATATATCCTGATAGATGGATTCTAAGTCTAGTTTTTTGATTTCCTCTTGATAAAATGGAACAAACATACCGATGACGACTATAGTATTCATACTTTTTCTCAGATGTACGAGGTCTGTCTCTTCATGTCTCGTTTTGAAAAACGTATGATATATTTGTTTTATCACTGTATCACTCTTGATGTCTTTGAGCAGAAATGTCAAAAACTTTGCCAGATTATTGTTGGTTGCTTTATCTTTTTTGATATCTTGCCCGACTTGCTGAGCCTTTTTTTGATCGTCTTGGACTCTTCTTACTGCTTCTTCAGTCACTTTGTTTACATCTTCCCTGACTCATCCTCCGGCATTTATATCGTCTAATGCACTACCTCCTATTTCATCAGCCATTATTTTCTACTAATGAGTAAAAATTACTTATGTACCAAATGTTTTTTCTCGGTACGTATGCTTGGAAATGTATACTTTTGTTCTTGAAATTCAACAGTAATTGTATATACAATCACCACACGATTTTTTTGTTGTATCGAAAATACTTATGGTGAGGTGGATGAGTGGTCGAAGTCAGCTCACTGCTAACGAGTCGTACGAGCGATCGTACCGCGGGTTCGAATCCCGCCCTCACCGCCACTAAGGCTCTGTAGCTCAGCTGGTTAGAGCGCGTCTCTCATAAGGACGAGGTCGGGAGTTCGAGTCTCCTTGGAGCCAAATAATGGTTAGAGCGTCCCGATTCATCGGGAAGGTCGGGAGTCCGCCACGGCGGATAAATTCGAGTCTCCTTGGATCCAAATCAATAAAACTAACAATTAACAGATAACAACTAATAATTAATGAATAGAAAAATACCATCTCTGCCTGCCGCAGGCAAGATTGTTAGTTATTAATTGTTCACTATTAGTTAAAAAAGAACACCGTCATTCAAAAACATACTTTATTTATTATTTACCCTATTCTCATGGCTAAAAAGAAATGATGAAGAATTGTTGTAGCAATGCAATGCAAGGAGTGTGGAAAGACCAATTATCACACGAGTATCAACAAAACGAATACTCAAAAATTAGAATTGACCAAGTATTGTAAGCAGGATAAGAAAAAAACCACCCATGTATCGAGAGAAAAATTGAAATAATCTCGTTATTTCCTAAAAATTTATCGAAAAAAATTTTTATTTTTTTATACATTCATTATGTTAGTTATAAGACTTTCCAGACATGGAAGAAAAAATTTAACTGTGTACAGAGTTGTTCTTTCTGAACATACTAAGCCTGTAAAATATTGATATAAAGAAGTTTTGTGATCGTATGATCCTGTGCAACATGCATTGAAGGTTGATACGGATGCTATTATCTCATGGATTAAAAAATGAGCGAAGCCATCAGAAAGATTAGCAAAACTCTTATTGAAAGAAACAAAGAACGAACTTTTCAATAAATACATCGAATATAGAGAGAGAAAAGGAGTAACCAAGAAAGAGGAGAAAAAATAATCAGAATTATATGAATTCTTTATCTTTTTTCTTTTGAGAATGAGTAGCATCTATTCTAATGCTGATTTTCAAAACGTCATCTTGACCGTATTGGCCTTGATGGTCCTTTTGGTTGTAGTTTGATGTATATATACATTCATTCGTGCAATAATTCTCTTTATTTTCTCTCATAGCAAGGAAGAAAATAAAAAAAAATGACGAAATAGTATTAGATTTATGATTATCGGTGTTATTTTGACTATTGTACTCTTATTCTTGGTACCTGTGGTGCTTAGATGGATGAAAGTTCCAGAATATACACTCTATACGCCACCAAAGATTTTTGGTAGAGCAGGGGAATTAGTAAATTGATTATTTAACCTTGGCAATGTGATCAAACAAAGTCAAACCAATAGTGAATATAACGGTCAACTTTATGATACCAATGTAAATTCTTCCTCTAATTCACAACTTCCACAACCCATCACGAACGATGCATATAATCTCTAGTATTTTTCTGATATAAAAATTATTTGAAAATAGCTGATAAATCATTACATACTCCTTATATCTATGCTTTTAGTCTTTCTGTTTTGAGATGCATAAAAAATTTAATATCTCTGAAAAAGTTTCAAAATTTGTTCAAAAATTCTGAAGATTTACTAAACATCAAAAAGTATTTGTTCTCTATCTTTGGGCACTTGCATTCTTTCTTGTGGTATTGCCGTTGATCAAGATTTCTCCAGTAAATGATATCGCTCACTCAGTACGACTATTCAATGGACATCTCTTTAAAATCCTCTTGATCATTATTGTGAGTATGGTTGTCCTTTTGAGTTGGAATATGAATTTTAAATTCAAAAACTTTGTAATCGGATATTTCGGATTCAAAGAAAATGATTCGCTCTTTAACTTTGGTTTCCTCTGGATCATTGCAACAGCATTTCTATGAGTCGGTGATGCTATCAATGTCGTAGGGACAACAACACAAACAATCAAACTTACGTGATCATATTATTTCATCCAACTCTTCCTTCTTTTGGGACTGGTTTTGACCTTAGTTTCTGTTATTAAACACGCGAAAGAAAATGCTGGCAAGACCAAGATTGTAAATGTAGTTGATGAGGATGCGATGAAAGAAATCCAGCATAAGAAATCATTCAAAGGTCTTTTTGATGAAGAAGATGAAGAAGAAAACAAAGAACATCATCATGACCATACCTTTAACTAAATGACGAAACGCTTAAATAATTTTACTCTATTAAAATCTTATTATGAAAGTACAAGTAAATGAAGGTTGCATTATGTGTGGTGCGTGTGTTGCTGCTACGGAAGGTGTTATCTTCAAAATAGAAGGTGCGTCTGCCACGGTTATTAAACAACCAGAAACTCCTGACGAAGAAGAAAAATGCAGACAAGCAGAAATGGGTTGTCCTTTGCAAATCATCAAAATTACAGAATAATCAATGATTTACTCCTCTAAATATCTACTCCTCTAATATATCTATACTACTAAAAATCAACAATCCATGGCAGTGAAAGTTTGTATTGGATTGTTTTTTTGTTATCTCGTAAAATCGCTCTGATTTGATCGTTGTTGGTAAGGTCGCTTGCAAAATCTCAGAATTGGCAAGGACATTGATTACATGTAGTAGGTTTGACAATGATGATATCATTTGTCATTCCGAGGAGAGGAGTTATTCATTGCTGATTACATCATAAATCCTGACCTATATCTGGACAACCATTATTATTTATCGGGCCTTGGATTGTAGGGCAGAGGTCTTGGATATCGGAGACTCCATCCCCATCTGTATCTGTAATGGTCTGTCCACTACCTATGGTTAGTGTTGTTTTTTGTGCATCTCCGATGCCGTCTTGATTGAGATCTAGTTGATCAGGATTCGGAGTGAATGGTGCGTTATCAAGTGAACATATTCATTTATAATGCTGTGCTAGTATTCATTGATTGAGGTTCGCATTCGACGTATCGGGATTGCTTTCGTAGGAACAATCCTTATTTTCAAATTGGATTAATCAGAGGAGGTTCGGCACTCCATCCCCATCAATATCATCAGAACAAATATCTGGTATACCATCTTTATCCATGTCACATTTGTAGAGTGAATGCAATGTTCCTTGCAATCGTCCATCCAAGCAGCGATCATTTCAATTGACAGCAATAGTCACCTGATCTTTCAGATAGGTACATTGATCGATAGCCATACTCTCTTGAGGAGTCAGAGATCCATGTTGTTGGTAAGCGTGGGCGAACATACTTGGCATCTTTTGTATTCAAGTTTTTGTCTGGGAATTTCCGTCTGCAAAATCTATTGTCTGGAGAAGCGGTGTTTTGAGAAACGTTCCCACTATATGGATATTGAAATTTATTTTCTGTCCTATGCTGGTTACTAAAGATGAGGGTATCATCACCAAGGCATACGATGCCAAAAGTGTTTTATCTTTTATATTGATGGTTATTATATCTGTAATCGAACTTCAATCAGTGAATGTAATCGTCTGGGTTATTATTTTTTTTCCTGGCTTGGTATATGCATACTCCATCGTGAGTGTGGTATTGCTTTTTTTTGCTCCATCTCAAAAATCCCGATTTACCGAAACGATATCTGATTGCGAGATATTGTAGGTATTGGTATCTAAAAGAATTCTCTCGTTGACTTCAGGATCGGAGATATTACTTCTTAGAAGTGTTCATTTCCCCTCATCAATTCCGATGGTAAAATAACTGATACCTACAAGTTCTCCGTTTTTGTATCATTTTATCAATACTGGATTCTCTCCTGATGTCGTAAATATTTTGTGTATGGTTTCATTCGCAGTTTTTTTTATGCTACTATTCTCTCTTTCAAATATCCGTTCTATCTCATCAAAATCACCTGCCAATACCGGCGATATAGTACTTTCTATATGACCTTTTCATCAGATGATGCTTGCTCTGGCTTGCATCGATTTATCATCACCAATTTGTCATCCTATCACTACAATGACTTGTGCATTAGCTTCGGCATTATTTCCTTTAGCTGTCGCTTGTACATTGTAGGTGCCTGGTAAAAGAAATGTATGAGTAATTGGTGATCATTTCCCCTGCGTCCCATCTCCGAAATCTCGATCTACTTCATTCACTTCTCCTTTGCTTACTGCGGTGAATGTCGTCGTTACGGGGGCACTTCATTCTAGTTTATCGATATCAATGTATAGTCCAATCTGATTTCCTATGGTTTCGCATGCATCTCAAATACCATCATGATTGGTATCTTCTTGTCAGATATTTACTACAAAAATACAGTTATCCAATGTTCCTGTCCGTCCTATTAATGATTTGATGTTGATGTTGCCATTATCATCGACTATTCCGATAGGATTTTTTATGGTATCTTCATCGATGTCATCATCACAGACATCACCTATTCCATCGTGATCGGTATCTGTTTGATGAGAGTTATAGCTATTGGGACAGTTATCCTGTGCGTTCATGATTCCATCACAATCGTAATCGTTATTGAATGCACAATTCACTTTCCCATTGAGTTTAAATAGTGTTTCCAATACAGTTTTCCCATCGATGGCTTTGTCAATATTTGTTCGTTGACTCTGGTCTATATCTATAATATTTTGGCTATAGAGGAGATTGAGTTCTGCGATTGGCCAAGTTCATTGTTTTATCTTGCCTATCACCTGCATATTGCATTTTGTTAGATTGAACATGCAATATTTCAGATAGAGGTTCACTTCATTCGCATTTTGGAGTGTGCAGATATTGTTGCAGGATTTGCTTCTGTCAGTAATTATTTTTTTATCATTGGTAGTGAAATTTTTTGCTTCATAACTATCTGTTTTGAGTGAAGTGACTCGTGTATTCACTTCTTTCCGATTGAGATTGATATCCTTGTATATGTATTTGGCTAGGATGTTTATTATTACTTGGATAAATTCTGCTGTCGTAGTTTTTTTCATTCCGCAAAATTGTCCTCCGCATACTGGGCTTGTCGCCTTAGGATATCATCTCATATAGGTATTGTCTCCTACATAGGCTACACAATAATAATAAGAAACGTTATTATATATCCCTCACAAGTAGCTAATATCCCCGAAGTCTTTACCTGGTAGCGCAGTGAATGATGCCCAGAATGATTGAATATATTTATTGAGCATGTCTTGGTTAGGCTTGATACAATCTTTACATTCTACGACATTGAGTAATCTCGCCAAGTCATAACGTGAAACACTTCCCTGTGATTCAACGGTCTTCGTGTTCAATCCCATTGTTTGAAGTTGATTGGAAAAATTAAGCGTGTTCTTTTATTTTGTAATTTTGAACGATTCAGATTTTCCGTTTCCATTCAGCACAACCAGGTACACCCCTTTGGCAAAATTCGAGAAACCGACATTCAATTGCTGTTGATCTGCCGAAACCCGAATGCGGCTCATTATCGAACCTTTAAAATCGTATACCGAAACCTGATTAAAGTTATTGTCTTTCAGCGAAATGGTCAGATTATCAACAACCGGATTAGGATAAGCCGTGAAACGATTTGACATCGGAATGTTAATACCGGTCGTTAAAGCAATGGTTGTAGGAACCGGGAAACTTTGTGATTTGACCAAACCATTCTTGTTGCGTATTAACATCCAAAATGCAGTTGGATTGCTTGTTTGCAATTGAGAAACGGTTTTACCGAAAAATGTAGTAGGAGTTACTGTGATACTCCAACGCATTCCACTCACCCAGGTTAGTTTGGTTACATTATCTGCACTTGGAGTATTATAAGTTCCGGTTCTTCCGCTTATTG
>Ga0118677_10001203_pt1 | contig 55614 bp, 65 predicted proteins | sample AliMusrvi5mmetaG_FD_86154 | JGI IMG/M metagenome (GOLD analysis project Ga0118677, IMG submission 86154)
TTGATTTATGGACAATTAACCATTAAGTTTGACGAACGAATAAAAGCATCATTGAGATGATAAACGCCCGCAAAGAAAGGATATTTCCTTTTAGTATTGCAAGGGTATACAAGTGGCGCCGTTCCTTTGCCACCCTTGCCATACTAACAGAAATATCCAAAAAAGCAGGTGTAAATCCTCTCCAAGAAAATATAGACTAGACACAGTTCCGTGAATACTCCCAAAAACATTCGCCCTCACGGCGAAAAAGGTTATTATCGCTCATCTGCTCATAAGTTGCGATTAACGAACCAAAGCGTTTGCAGAATGGGAATGAATCATTATGACTCGAATTCACATAGATATGGTGAAACCCACTTTGCTTTTAATACGGAATAATAACAGATTTTATCCAAAAGCTTCAATAACCCCGGCCTTTATCGGCAATGTGAAAATATTTGAGCAGCAAGGATTCCTCCTTTACTTCATATTTTGTTTCCACTTTCGGGAGATTACCAGCAACGATTAAAACAACGCCAATTATTAAATCATCCCTCAACAGACAGTGGGTATCGAACCAAATATCCGTGTTCTTTTTAAGATCTTCAATGAGTTTTGCGGTATGATAAAGTTTATTGTAATCATCCCAATGATTGTTTTCCAATTTCCACTGAACATACTGCCCAATAGAAGTAAGATATTTGATATCGAAATTTTTATCAACAATATATTTCTCATTGTTCCGCGCAAATATTATCTCCTTATCCAATTTTGAATTGAGATCTAATTCATGTTTGATCGGCCTCATTATCTTATGTTGAAATAATTCTCCAGCTCATCGAGTGTTTCTGCATTGGTTATCTTGTCTTTCACAATGATTCCATTCTCGATTAATAAGATCAGGCTGCAAATGTCGGTCATATGTTTCAGATCGTGACTTGAGATCATGATTGTAACGCCGTCACTGTTCATTTTTAATAGCTTCGCTTTCAGCCATGACTGTGAACTTGGATCGAGGTTCGCAAAGGGTTCGTCGAGAATAAGGATTTCGGGTAAAGAAAGGATTGATGCCAATATCCCGACTTTATTTTTATTGCCTGCCGAAAGTTCGCGGATATATTTCTTCGCAGTAATGTCTTCGACATAAAAAGCAGCATTCTCGTTTAAAAAATTCTTCACGTCCGAACTATTAAGGCCATGTAGTTTCCCAATAAACTCCAAAAATTCAAGCGGTGTAAGAAAAGGAATTAAGAATCCTTCGTTTAAATACGACCCGGTATAATTCTTCCAGTCATCAGACTTTGATACCAGCTGATCTTTCGATTTTACCGATCCATTTAATGGTTCTATTAAATCCAAAATCAAACTTAACATTGTAGTTTTTCCGGCACCATTATTCCCAACGATACCAACAAGTTCGTTTTCGTTAATTGTAAGGTCGTCAATTGAAAGCACAATCTTCTTTCCGTAAGCCTTCTTAAGGTTGTTAATCTGTATCATATCGCTATTAAATTTGTCTGAAACCTAAAGCCATTTTATATCTCCTTTTTATGAATTGTCTGACAACAATTTGTATCAGGAACTTATTAAAAATAATTGCCATCAATCCTAAGAAACCTAAAACAACGATGCCATACACTTGTTCGCCGAAGTAGTTAAACAGCCAATAAACGATGATTGGAAAACCGGCAATTGGAAGTACTGATAAAAAATGTGTCATTCCGGTTCCCTGGTAATTCATAAACTGACTTCTTCCCAAGTCAATGCGTGAGGTATTAAATGTGCAGATATAGAGCAATACAACTGATGAAATGCCTATATTATACAATACCATCGCTGCATTGATAAATCCAATTTTATAATTAATCAGTGCATAAGGCAAAGTTGCAACGAAACAGAAAAAATTTGTGAAGGCAAACAACAAATATTTTGACTTTAAATAATTGTAAGGGGCGATTTTATTGGCCAGATAACTGTCGAAGAAAGAACTTTCCCATGAAAAGGAAAACTGTCCGTATTGAATTGCCAAAACAGAAGTCAGGAAAAATCCCGTTAAGATAAGTATCATGTAATTGTTGATATACTTGTCCTGATAAAATATGAATCCATAAGCCAAAAACATCACACTAATATATAACAGCGATTTGGGTCTTTTATTCCTTAGAATCATTTTTATTTCGGTTCTCATCAGATTCCCGATTTCTCCATAATGGGACAAGAAAGACAAGCTGGCGGTATTTACACGTTGATTTGTTTGTACATCTTCGATATATGCATTCTTACGGAGCAGCGAATATCCAAGATAATAGGTAAGTGATACTATCATCAAAGGAATTACAATAAGAAATGGTGCCTTCGAAATACTTAGCAGATCGGCCGAAAAATATCCCGAAAATGAAATGATCCCAGTTATATCTAAATAAACAATCAGACCAATGATTGCAAGTAAGAACAGAATGAGTAAAGGGCGTTTCGAAAAGTATTTCTTCAGCGAAAAATTGAGAAAGTTATTGAAAGCAATTAATGATAGCACAGTTATGATCCATGACAAACAGAACAGAGGCGGATAAGCGACACAAATGACCTTCATGAAAAAAGGGAAAATTAAAAGTAACACAACAAGATTGATAAAACCAGGAATACTCTTAATTAAAGGATAATGCAATAATTTGCTTTTCGGAATCGGAAGCGTCAGATAAGGCTGAACAGATAAAATGGGAAGTTGCTGAAAAAAGAAACGAATCATCAGATCGAACGCAAGATAATAAAACAGGATTCGCGAAAAAGACACAACAACATCGGCATTTACAAATATTTTCATGAGTATAACATCGGCGAAGTAACCAATCACAACAAAATTCAGCATTAGGTAGATCCCTAAAATTGCGAGGACGATGTTTAACCAGATATTCTTTTGCCAAAATGAGGACCTCAATTTCTCTTTCCACTGAAGAAGCAATAAATCTATCATTTATACTTTGCTTGTTTTGGGTTATCCTTCAAAGGAAAGCATAAAAAACATAATACAGTAATAAATGACGGGATTAAAATGAATATTTATTTCGGAATACAACCCAATTCCAATCGTGACATTACAGCATCAATTGTATGAAAACCGGATAACAGGCTCATCGGAAGTGACTAAATACCATTTGTCACTTTCAAGTTCATGCTTGATAATGTATGTCATATTTCCATGGGTACTAACTTTAAAATAATCTGACACAGGCAAGTCGGGTGAAATATCTGCCTGATACCATCGATCTAAGACTTCTTTGATTTCAAACCTAATATTCTCCAAATAAAAGCATACAGGATATTCATCGGCCTTAAAACCGGAATGACATTCTACTTTTATTGGTATAAGATTCATCGGTTTGCGATTATTTTTCGAGAGATAAAATTACAAATATCATTTCATCCTGTGAATAATGTGGTTCGAATAAAATGTATCCAAGCTTATGCATGTATTTGCATAATCGCCGGGTTAAAAAAATCCTCATAACATTTTAAGATACCCTTATTCAGATCGAGATTTTTCATAGAAGAAAGGCCAATTCGCATTCGGGTATGGTTCACTCGTTCAAGCGAAAGTGTATCGGCGGAACCTTTAAAACTGGTTTTCAACAGGTATATTGTTTTTAAGGTCGAACCTTTAAAACGAATTGTGAATGAGCATTTCCAGGCCGGATGAATGTGAATATAGCGTTCAGGTTCAATACCCTTCTGGACAATCCATTCTGATTGGTCTTCCAGTTTGATTTGTTGATATCCGTTCTTTGAAGCGATCCAATCCAAAAAATCATCAAACTGAAAAACATGATTTGACTTTAGAATATTGATAACCGAATTAACAACAATTTGAGGCATCATCGTTCCGGTATAGATGTCGATATAATTGTTGCATAACGGATCTAACAGGCTTACAATATCCTCTGGAGCAGTATCTTCAAGGACGCTCAACAGGTAGTTCCTGTGGTGTTTAAATGGATTAAACCTGACAGGTAAAGCGATGTCAATTTCGTCAGCCATAACAACCTTTCTTTCCATAAAAGTAACAAACAAATTAGCCCAATACAAGGGCCAATAAAATATCAAAATCGATTAACTTGGAAAAATAAGCCACCCAATATCCAGAAAAATAATTAATTTGAAATTTAATTTTAGACTCAATATCAATATTTTTAGATCTTTAATGAACAGTTTAATGGTTTTGATTTGCAGTTTATTTTAAGCAAAAATAACGACTTAAATATTTGTTTTTTATAGGCCGTTTCTGTAAATTAGAACACTCAAAAAACTATACGAAATCATTCTATTCGAAATTGAATTAACGAATAGTAATTGTATTCTCAATCAGACTGATTTTTCAAATTAGAACTTCCTAAAATATGATTTTCAGAAATTTCACTGAAATATTTATGGTTTAACATGTTTAATTTACTAATCATTCAAAATGGAATCCTTATCGAGAAGAAAATTCATTCAGCGCACTGCCCTGGCGGGCGGAGCATTGTTTTTACTTCCCAATCTGGAAGCCAGTATGTTGTCTGATAATTCCTCGGGCAACTACTTCCTGAAAGAATTCGGGATTGATGAAAGCATCTGTCAGAAACTTCTGGCAAAAGCGCTTTCGAAAGGTGGCGATTTCGCCGACCTCTATTTCGAGTACTCGGTTTCTAATTACCTTGGACTTGAGGATGGTAAAGTGAACCAGTCATATGGTGACATCTCTTTAGGTGTTGGTATCCGTACCGTGAAAGGCGACCAGATTGGTTATGGTTTTACACAGGAACTCACAGAAACATCGATGATGTCGGCAGCAGCCACTGCTTCCACTTTATGCAGCATGCAAGCAACACCTGTGGTTTCTTCATTCAACCATCTCAAAACCGGTAGTTATTATCCGGTTGCACTTAATTTTAATGGTATTCCTGCAAACTCGAAATTACCTTTGCTTCAGAACATCAATCAAAAGTGTCTTGGACTTTCTCCTGAAGTCGTCAAGGTAAATGCAGGGTTTTCAAGCAAGACAAAACGTGTATTGATTGCTACAAGCGACGGTGTCATGGCAGAAGATCTGATCCCATCCGGATTCATATATGCTTCGGTTGTGGCAGAAAGGAATGGCAAACGTGAGCAGTCATTTTATAACCTGGGTGGCCGGCGTGATTTTTCTTTTTATACCGATGATGTCGTTGATGCAGTGGCAAAAAAATCGGTGAACAATGCGCTGAAATTATTTGATGCTATTCAGCCTCCGGCAGGTGAGATGCCGGTAGTGCTTGGTCCTGGTGTTACAGGTATTTTACTGCACGAAGCGATTGGTCATGGGATGGAAGCCGATTTTAACCGCAAGAAGGTTTCTACTTTCAGCACGATGATTGGAAAGAAAGTGGCTGAACCATTTGTCACTATAATCGATGACGCTACGAATATGAATCTAGCAGGTAGTATCAATGTAGATGATGAAGGAACTCCGGGCAAAAAGACTGTATTGGTCGAGAATGGCATATTGACCAGCTATTTGCATGATAAGATATCTGCAAAACATTATGGCGTTGAACCAACAGGAAATGGCCGCAGGCAGGATTTCCAGAACTATCCGATGCCACGAATGCGCAATACTTATATGCTTGCCGGAAGTGCAAGTGTCGATGACGTCATCAGGCAGGCAGGTAACGGTATTTACGTCGAAGATGTCAGTAATGGCCAGGTAAAAATTGGTGAAGGTGATTTCGCTTTTTACGTTTCCCAGGGACGATTAATTGAAAACGGGAAATTGACATCCCCAATAAAAGATGTAAATATAATGGGAAATGGTCCGAAGATGCTCACAAATATCATTATGGCAGCAAACGACCTTGAGATGTATCATGGAGGTGCAGGACAATGTGGAAAGAACGGACAGGGTGTTCCTGTCTCCTTCGGATTGCCAACCTGCCTAGTTAAATCGTTAACAGTCGGTGGTACCCGGCAGAAAGGAGGCCAGTCATGAGTTACAGCAACAATAACCAGCAGCAATTCCAGGAACTGGCCAGCTGGGTAATCGACCAGACCAAAAAAGCAGGTGCAAAGGAGTGTAAGGTGAACCTTTCGAAACGAAGGTTCGTCGAGATCAACTACCGTGATCGTAAGCCTGAGGTGATCAAGGAAGCGACCACACAAGGCCTGAATCTCGAAGTATATATCAATAACCGGTTTGCAAGTCAGTCAACACCCGATTTCCGTAAATCAACACTGGCAGGTTTTATCACGGACGTAGTTGAAAGTGCAAAGATCATGGAGGAAGATCCGTTTCGGACACTTCCCGACCCAAAGTATTATGCAGGAAGAACAACCAGCGATCTTCAGCTGGCTGACCCCGAACAGGATAAGTTAACACCTGAAGAACGCCATGCGATGGCAAAAGCTGTCGAGGATTCATGCCTGGAAAAGGGTGGCAGCAAGGTGATTTCAGTTGAGGCCGGTGAATACGACGAAACCTATGAAGAATTTGTCAGGTCGAGCAACGGATTGATCGGTGCAAACAGAACAACACAATGCTGGACAGGCGCATCAATGACAGCACAGGACGAAGGTGATCGTAGGCCAGCAGGTTATCATTGGGTTGGATGTCGTTATCGCGGAGACCTTCCTTCTCTTCAGGAAGTTGGTACAATTGCAGCCCGCAGAACACTCGACCTGATGGGTGGGAAAAAGATTCAAACCGAAACGCTTCCCATTATTATTGAAAACAGGGGTGTAGGTCGTGTTTTGGGTGGTCTTTTTGGTCCGATGTCTGCCGGAAATATCCAGCAAAAGCGTTCATTTTTATCCGACAAGAAAGGTCAGCAAGTGGGCAGTAAGTTGTTTACGGTTCAGGATAAACCATTTCTCCCGAGGGCACTTGGATCGATGTATTACGATGGCGACGGTTTCCCGGCCAAAGAGCGTAATCTCTTCACCGAAGGGACACTGAATGAGTTCCTGGTTGACTGGTACTACAGCCGTAAACTGGGATGGGAACCTAATTCCGGATCGATATCAAATCTGATCATCCCTGCGGGGACCCGAAGTGTTGACCAGATTGTCAAGGATCTTGGACGTTGCTTACTTATTACAGATTTTATCGGGGGAAATTCCAATTCTACGACCGGCGATTTCTCTGTTGGTGTAATTGGTAAGCTCTTCGACAAAGGACAGTTTGTTCAAAACGTAGCTGAAATGAATATCGCAGACAATCATCTCAAATTCTGGAACAAACTGATTGAAGTTGGCAATGATCCCTGGATTTACAGCTCAACCAGACTTCCAAGCCTGGTGTTTGATGGTGTTGTAGTTTCTGGTGTCTGACCTCGTCTCTCATTCAGCTTTGATATCAATAAACTATTTCGGTTTGGTTTCAGCAATAAAAAAGTGCTGATTGCCAAACCGAAATTTTTTATGCCTGAAGTTATTTTATTCGCTTTCGCATAACTTTCGGATTTCTGCTGAAATGAAAAACAGCAAACACATTAATAACATCTTCACCAATGCAATAGTAAATCCCGAATGGGAAACGTTTAACAATCGCCATTCTGATCTTTTTTCTGACAAATGCGAATTGCTGCGGGTTCCCGACTATTTGCTGAATGGTTTTCTCAATCTCTTCAATAAACTCACGATCTAATCCTTCTTTTCTTTCAGCATATCAATCAGCAGCAATCTACAGATCAGATTGTGCAAAAGGATTGATTATTAAGGAAAAATGTTTCATGAAGTAAGTGTATTTCCAGATCAATTTCTAATAGCATTCTCAATTTGTACCTGGCAATTTTATGTTTCAGGTAAAATGCATTTATTCCGATATCATCGGTCGAAAAGATCTGCTTTAACATCATCCCAACTTTTACCATCTGTCGGATTTTTCAATACTTGCTTAAATCGTGTATCAAGTTCCTTCTCCATTTCGGATGAAAGTCCGGTTTCGTCTTCATATATACTCACAAAAGGACTATCACCAGCAAGTTCTTTGATCATCGTTATTATCTTTCTGGATTCCTTGTCATTCTCAGCAATTTTGATCGTATAATTCATGTCAATTTTTTTTGAATGATAATTACGCTATACTTTCCTTAGTCAAGATAGTGAATCCGATATTGTGAGCTTATCTGTTGGGCGCAGATTCTCACAATTCTTTTAGGATAAACTCAATTGATCAAATCTTTCCAGATAAAATAGTCCGATGGGAAATCGATGGTGGATAATTTTGGCTCATTTTTAAATATTCCATAAACCGAAGAACCACTTCCCGACATGGATGCATAAACAGCGCCATTTTCACGCAACTTTGTTTTAACTTCAGCAATTTCGGGATACAAATTGAATACGGAAGTTTCAAAATCATTTACAATACAATTCTGCCAGTTATCAGGTGATAAATGAATTGAATCAAGCAATAATTTTTTGGGAATTGAAGGTTTTATACCAGCATAGGCTTCCCTTGTTCCGACTCCAAACGGAGGTTTTACAAGCACAATAAAATAACTGTTTAATGTGAAATTAATGTTTTGAAGCTGCTCCCCTATTCCGCAGGCAAATGCCGGTTTGTTTTCGAGGAAAAAAGAGCAGTCGGCACCCAGTTTCAAGGCATATTTTTTCAATTGTGAAACAAATAACCCGAGTTCAAAAAAATCATTGAGCCCTTTTAACAGAAATGCGGCGTCTGATGATCCGCCACCCAATCCGGCACCAAAAGGTATCACCTTATGCAAATGAATATCAAGTCCGGGAAGTGAATAATCTGCAGCAAGTAAACGGTAAGCTTTCACAACAATATTCGCTTCGGTGTCAATATTCAAAGGCAAACCCGTACTTGTGAAGTTGATCTTGTTTTGCTTGTTTTCTATAAACTCCAAACCATCTTTTAACCCAACCGGGTAAAAGATCGTTTCAAGTTCGTGGTAACCATCCTCTCTTTTCCGAAGAATATTCAGACCAAGGTTGATTTTAGCGTTGGGAAAAAGGACCATCTCTATCGAAAAATAAAAAAAGGAGTAACGGAATCATATGCACTATGCAATTCCATCACTCCAATATTATATTACTTATAATTTATAACTCATCACTTATAACTTTCCAATGGTTCACAAGTGCAGAACAGGTTGCGGTCGCCCCAGGCATTGTCTACACGACCAACCGGAACCCAGAATTTGTTCTCACGAAGCCATTCAAGCGGATATGCAGCCTTTTCGCGCGAATAGGAGTGCGTCCATTCATTGGCAGTAAGCATTTCAGCCGTATGCGGCGCATTCATCAGTACGTTATCTGTAGCATCCGCAACACCCGTCTCAACCTCTTTAATCTCATCGAAAATGGCATTCATCGTATCCACAAAACGATCGAGTTCTTCTTTCGATTCACTCTCCGTCGGTTCAACCATCAATGTTCCGTGAACCGGGAACGATAAAGTAGGCGCATGAAATCCGTAATCCATCAGTCGTTTGGAAATATCGGTTTCCGAAATACCTGCAGCCGTTTTCAAATGGCGGCATTCGAGAATCATTTCATGACCAACACGCCCATTTTCACCCGTATATAAAACGCCGTAATTATCTTTCAATCGGGCAGCAATGTAGTTGGCATTCAAAATTGCAATTTTAGTCGCCTCCGTAAGACCGTCAGCTCCCAGCATTTTGATATATCCGTAAGTAATTGTCAATACAGAAGCGCTGCCCCATGGGGCCGAAGCAACTGCATGTATTCCAACATGACCATTGTTCATTACCGGATGGGCAGGAAGAAATTCGACCAGGTGTTTAGCAACACAGATAGGACCTACTCCCGGACCGCCCCCTCCATGAGGAATGGCAAATGTCTTGTGAAGGTTTAGGTGACAAACATCGGCACCAATGCGGGAAGGATTGGTCAGACCAACCTGCGCATTCATATTGGCGCCATCCATATAAACCTGGCCACCATTCTGATGAATAATGTCGCACATTTCGGTGATCGAAGATTCAAATACACCATGTGTGGATGGATAAGTCACCATAAAACAGGCTAGATCATTTTTGTATTCTTCAGCCTTTAACTTCAATGCTTCCACATCAATATTTCCACGTTCATCGCATGGAACAACGACAACCTTCATTCCGGCCATCGCCGCACTGGCAGGATTTGTTCCGTGTGCAGATGATGGAATCAAAGCCACATTCCTGTGCCCGTCTCCCCTGCTTTTGTGATATTCCCTGATAACCATCAACCCGGCATATTCACCTGCTGCACCAGAGTTCGGTTGCAGGGATACATCTTCAAAACCGGTAATCTCTGCCAGATCGCGGCGTAATTCTTCCATCAGCTCATGGTAACCCATTGCCTGGTTTTTCGGAACGTAAGGATGAATTCCGTTAAATTCGATCCAACTCAAAGGCAACATCTCTGTCGCAGCATTCAGTTTCATCGTACACGATCCCAATGAGATCATCGAATGAACCAATGAGATATCTTTCTTTTCGAGACGCTTGATGTAACGTGCCATTTCCGTTTCAGAACGGTATTTGCTGAATACTTCCTGTTTCAAAAACTTTGACTGGCGCTTGATATCCGCATCCACCGATCTGTCATCCGCAATAGAATCAATAACCGGAACCGGTTTATTGGCCGCTTTCGCAAAAACTTCAAGGATCCAGTTAATATCTTCAATATTTGTTGTCTCATCGATGCTTAAACCAACCTGACCATTTTCGAAATAACGAAAATTCATCTCGAGGTCAACCGACAGCCATTCGATATCCTCGCGTTTTACATGACGGGGTAAATCAATCCGGATCGTATCGAAGTGCTTTTTATTCACCTGTGTGTAACCAAGTTTTGTAATCTCCCTGGCCAGCAGGCGGGCGATGTTATGCACCCTTTCAGCGATGGCTTTAATTCCTTCGGGACCATGATAGATGGCATACATTCCGGCCATTGTTGCCAGAAGCGCCTGTGCTGTACATATATTTGAAGTCGCTTTGTCGCGTTTGATGTGTTGTTCGCGTGTCTGAAGTGCCAAACGAAGCGCATGCTTTCCGTTTACATCTTTCGAAACACCAATAATACGGCCCGGAAGGTCGCGTTTGTACTCATCACGCGTGGCAAAGAATGCGGCAATCGGACCACCATATCCCATCGAAACGCCGAAACGCTGCGACGAACCAAAAACAATATCAGCACCCCATTCACCCGGAGGCGTCAGCAATGCAAGCGCCAACAAATCGGTCGCAACCGCTACTTTGCAACCTTTTGCCTGAACAGCTTTTGTAAAACCAGCGTAATCTTCAATTTCACCATTTGAATTCGGATACTGTACGATCGCTCCAAACCAGTTTTCAGTTGCAACAGCCTCCTTAAAGTTGCCGACTTTCAGTTCTATACCAAGTGGTTCAGCCCTTGTAATCAATACATCCAGTGTTTGAGGCCAGATCAGTTCGTCCACAAAACAAACATTCGCACCCGCTTTTTCCTGAGCCCTCGAACGCAAACTGTACATCATGTGCATGGCTTCAGCAGCAGCAGTTCCTTCATCAAGCAATGAAGAATTAGCCAAAGGCATCGCCGTCATTTCGCAAACCATTGTCTGGAAATTCAACAGCGCTTCTAACCTTCCCTGCGAAATCTCTGCCTGATAAGGTGTATAAGAGGTATACCAAACGGGGTTCTCCAGAATATTACGCAAAATCACCGAAGGGGTAATCGTGTCGTACCATCCCATCCCAATATAGGTGTTGAATACTTTGTTCTTTTGAGCTATTTTCAGAATCTTCCTGAAGTATTCCCTTTCGGTTAACCCGTTGGAAAGATTCAAAGGTTTCTCAAGCCGTATGTTTGCAGGAATTGTCTGATCGATCAGCTCATCAAGCGATTGCACGCCAATCACTTTCAGCATCTCCTTAATATCTTCTTCGCGTGGTCCGATGTGACGGCTCACAAATTTATCGATTGCCATTCTATATCTGTTTTAATAATTTGCCTGTGCAATTTTAACTCCTTTTGGAAGAATAAAATATGATCTTTTGTGTCTATAACGAATCATTAGTAAATAAATGGTGTGCTTTCCTTTATAGTAAGCGACTTGCAGCTGGCTATTGGCGATTGGCACCAAGCTGATGGATTGATGACTTTATTTCTTTTTTTGGGGAGAAGCAGATTTTTCAGAACATACCCATTCATCGAATTGTCTGGTGACCTTCAGCCTTCTGTCTACAGCCTTCTTTACCTAATTCAGAAACTGGTTGTATCTTTTCTCCTCACCAATTGTAGTTTCAGGACCATGTCCGCAATAAACTTTTGTGTCGGGATCAAGTACCAGTAATTTCTCCTTTATTCCGTTAATCAGTTGTTCATGATTCCCCCCGGGAAGATCAGTCCGGCCAACTGAACCATTGAAAATAATATCTCCGGCGATCAATAACTTATCCGCTTCGGAATAAAATGCAACACCACCCGGAGAATGCCCCGGAACATATATGACTTTTAACGAAGAATTTCCGAAAGTCAGTACATCACCATCCTCAAAGAACCCACCTGGCATAGGGGGCTTTGTCATTGACATACCAAACATTAATGACTGATTGGATGCCTGTTCAACAAGATAGTTATCTGCTTTGTGAATCTCGCTTTTGAGTCCCCATGTTTTCTCAACAAACCCATTTCCCATCAGGTGATCGAAATGTCCATGTGTATTGAGTAATCTTACGGGTTTCAGGTGTAGTGTTTCGATAAACAACTGTAGCTTCTGCTCTTCATGAGGATAAAAACAGGCAGGATCAATTATCACGCATTCGAGTGTTTCGTCCCATAAAACAATGGCATTTACCTCGACGGGATTATAGGTGAACTTTTTAATGTTCATTTGAAATCGGTTTAACTTTTATAAAAAAAACAATAATAGAACCTTTTGCCTTCAGAAATTAAATGATTAAACTTCATGATGATCGACATCCAATGGCCGCGCGAAGGTAGAAAATGTATCAGACAGATTCAAATACTTGTCATTCTTTAACCGGAATATTCATTTCTTCGAGCATCTTAATAATCTTGTCTAATTTATCTACTTCAAGACTGTTCAATTTGATTGTCAAAGCCTCAATTTCTTTTTTTGCTTCAATGTTAGTTGTGTAATCGGCCTGTGCCTGCATCCGGTCTCTTTCGTTTTGCCTGTTTTGCGACATCATAATAATTGGAGCAGCATAAGCGGCTTGCGTCGAGAAAACAAGATTAAGCAATATGAAAGGATAAACATCCCAATGGTAGATCCAACCGACAAGATTTAAACCCATCCAAAGTATTACCAAAACTGTTTGAATGATAATAAAGCTCCATGAACCCATCCCTTTAGCCACAGAATCCGCCAGGCGACTGCCAAAGGTCAATGCGTCCACATGTTTTTCGTGCCAATTTTTTCCGTTCGCCATTTTGACTGATTTTTTGTCGTATTATTTAAATAATATCTTGAATATTAGTGACCTGAAATTTATTTTAATCTCTTTTTCAACAGAAACAATAAACCCATTGCAATCAAAATAAAAATCACCTGGCAAATAATATCCAGTTGATTGCCGGCCTGTACAAGTGTTACCAGACCAAATAACATGCTTGCCGTTAATCCTCCAAATGCAAGCGAAAAACGGTGGTTGTTATCCCAGCTTCGATTTGCCCAACCCGTGATAAAGAACCACAAAATCATTACAATTAATAGACCCGATAGTTCAATGATCCATGAAGGAAGACCTGCTCCATTTTTAAATATCAGTGAAAAAAAGATTAACCATACGGCACTACCGCCAAACGCGAGGAGTCCTGTAATAAATGAGGAAGGTGTATTCGAATGATTTTTTAACGAGATTTTCAATGGAAGGTAGAATGACGATATGATCAGGCCAAGTACGATTCCACCTGCAACTAAATAATGGACCAATGAAGTGGTAAAACCCGATAGTTTAACAAATGTTGAGTAAAAGGCAACAGACATGAGCAAATAAACAACTGCGGTAATTCCAAGGCCTGTTTTACTTAACCAGGGATGAGCGCTTTTATTGGGAAATATTAATTCCGTGACAAGAATGGGGATTGTAATACTCCAGATCGCATGATAACCAATGATATATTCGGCCCAAACCCAATTGACGCCCAATGTTCTTCCATACGTTAAATCGTTTCCAAGGAAGTTCGGATTAAAAACGGATTGAAGTAAAAGGCATTCTTCGATGACGCCAAAGGCAATTCCAAGTAAAATGATTGAAATCCATCCAAGATGATTCCTGCGCGCAATTTCTCTAATCAACAAGACCGCCGAGCCATAAAAAAAAGTTTCAAAGATCAGTTGGAAAGACCGGCTTGCAGGTGTCGATCCAAACAATAATTCTGCAATTAAAGGCGATAAAATAAAAAGTAGAAGGATCGGTTTTGCATTCGGAAAAATAATTTTCTTAACCATTTTGGGAATCGTTGTATTTAAATTTTCAATGAAATAAAATCCGTCTAAAATTAGTATTTAATTGATCTGATTCAGGATGGAAAAATACCATTGTTAATCACAAAGTGGAAGGACATAAAAAAATCGAATTGAGCGTTGATTGGCGGTATAACATCGCTTTTCGGAATTCTTCAAACAGAAAACAGTAATATTTCAGAACAGTGTCGTTTTTTTGTAATCAGCATACGAAGGAAACCGATCCATCAATTCAAGCTCTTCAAGGTATCTCCAGAACAAGACATTAGCGATAAAAGGAATTGCAAGGAGAAATGGGATAAGGGCGCCGAAAGTGATCGGAAACCCGATTAACCATAAGATAAAACCCAAATACATCGGATGTCGTATTTTTGAATAAATGCCTTTTGTAATCAGATCACCATCATAACTCTCCAAAGTCCTGATCGTAAACAACGCTGTAAAAAATGTCAATGCTCCGGCAACTGTTAACAGGAAGCCCAAATAATAATAAACATCCGCAAGATGAATCCTGTAAATATCGTGGCTGCATAACAAGACCCAAGATATCCATAATAGTGCCATATCTGTAAATACAATTGCAAAAGATAATTTATTTGATTTCAATAACTTTTTATGTTTTAATACCTCATAAACTGATCTCACAATATGGGTGATGATACAAATGATCATCAAAATAAAGAATTGGTTGTTGTTCATTTTTCTTTTTTGTCATCATCCTGAAAGGACTAAATTTAAATAACCGCTGATAAAACAGGCGGTGAAGTAAATGAGAAGATAGAGAATCCTGAAGGGATTCAATTGCATGCAATTATTTTAATATTCAACCGGAGTTTTTGAGCACAAATCGTATGTAATTACATCGGTTGCCTCAATCTTAAGCCATCATTCAAAAACCTTATGAACCTTCTATTTCTGTATCCGCGAATATATTTTAACCATCGCTTTCTATACTCATAATAAGATATAAAAGATCACCTTGAAAAAAATAATGATCAAAACTGATAAGGTTTTTTGAAAAGAAATAAGGTTAAAATCCATGGGATAAATATCCCCGGACTTTAACCCATTACTGATCCCCTAATCAAATTTCTTTTATTGTTTCTTTTTCAACCTTCTCTTTTACGACCGATTCCAATAAATGGTAGTTTTTACGAAGTTCATTCATCTTATTGAAAAGCGTAAGAACAGATTCATTCGGGGTATAATTGGCAGCTTGTTCAATTGCATTGCAAAATTCGGTATACGAATCGCAAACAGTTTTTTTCTGGTCGCTTGCCGAAAGTTCATGGGCGGCATCATCAGCCAGCCTTTGGTTATAAACAATATCGAAAGCTTTGTTTGAGGTTTCAAATTCAATTATCAGCGTATCGATTGCCAATGTATTGGCAGCAGCTTTAACTTCATCGTTTGCATTATATTTTTCTAACATTCCGGTAACAACACCTGTCACAGAATTCATTGGTTCATTGATCATGCCCCAGTATGTAGAGAAAAAGAAATCGAGTGTTTTAGCCGCAGCTTTCCTTGTGGCATCACGACCTTTCAAATGTAATTTTACGATTCTTTTGATTTCTGCAAAACGTTCTTTCCGGTCGGTATTGGCCAGGTTTACACGATCGGTGAATCCATTTTTCCGTGGATTCTTTACCACTGGTTCGAACGACTGATTATCCGCGATGAGCTGGTTCAAGGTTGCATTGCTCAAATCACCTAAATCATCTTTCACCGCAATCGCCAGGTTGATTGTTGATTTAACCAATCCCAAAACATTGTCAATCGACAAACGAATGGCATAAAGTGCATTAAAAACGAGCTTTTTCATAATTTTTAAAGATTAAATTAATATTTAGGGTTAAATAAAAAATCATTTTAATCTTACAATTCACATTCAGATAACTTTTTGTTTTTTCCACAGATACCAATAAATTTCATTTGAACTGTCGGAAATTTTTCCGAAACGCCAAATCAGTTTAATTGGACTGTCGGAAATTTTTCTGAGACTCCAAATCAGTTCAATTGGACTGTCGGAAATTTTTCTGAGACTCTAAACCAGTTCATTTTGACTGTCAGAATTTTTCTGAGACACCAAACCAGTTCATTTGGACTGTCGGAAATTTTTCTGAGACTCCAAAGCAATCCATTTGACTCGTCAGAAATTTTTCTGAGACTCCAAAGCAATTTATTTGGCAATTTTTAATAATGAAGTTAGATCCGCAGTCGGTTTTCTGAATGATTCAATATTTTAAAGAACGAATCAATAAGTAAGAAAGGTTGAATGTGTTTAATCAGAGTACTATCTATGCGATTTCATACCAAAGTTATGTAATAAATCTGAACCAATAATTAATTTTTGAAAATATTTTTGAAGATAAATGAAAATATTTTTGAAATCCGCCTAAATAATGGGTTTGTGTGCAAGGTCAATGGGATGAGTGGCTTAAGGAATTGCTATTGGAGGAATCGCAAAACGGGAAATTTGGGTTGGTTGATGATAAAAACGGGGCTAATATGATCAAGAATGAGCTGATGCCACTTAAAATTTCAACGAAATGGAACCATTATCAGTTTTCAGCTTTAACAGCTTTGGCACATATTTTATTGATATACTCTGCTGCTTTTGTATGGGAATTGATTAAAGCATTGTTCCAATCCTTACACGCATTTTCTTTATCGTTTAATTTATATTTTGAAACGCCCCTGTAAAAATAGGCGCTTCCATCATTGGGATTTAATTCGAGTATCCGATTATAATCAGCTATCGAGTTCAGGTAATCCTTCATTTTATAATATAGATATGCCCGGCATTTGAAATAACTTGTTTCAGATGGATTAACGTTAATCGCCTTATTATAATTGACCAGTGCGGTATCGAATTTGTTTTGCCTTTCATTACATATTCCAACTAAATAAAGATACTCCGCTTCATCGGGCAGGACATTGGCACAATGGATGAAATCAGAAATGGCCAAATCATAGTTGCCCATATTATAATAGGTTTGTCCTCTCTTGTAAAAATAAATGGTATTCCCCGGATTTAAATCAATGGCCTTACTAAAATTCTGAATGGCCAGGTCATATTTCGTACTATCAAGGTACTTAAGCCCTAATGTATAAAGATCCATATCTTTGTATAAATCTTTTTGAGCATTTACGACAACACTTTGTAATAAAAACACAAAGATGATCAGGAGTCTCATTTTAGCATCATTTTTAGGCCTTGTTTACATAAATAACACCGCAGGTATTGCCATCTTCTGGAATTCATACTGCTAATTCATAATTAATTGATTTTTATTCCATCATCTAACGAACCCGCTTTTCTTCATCCATGAAAACAGTGGTTGCATCCATTCGTCAGTGGGGATACTCAAAACAAAACCATGGTTACCTTTTGGGTAGAGGTGCATTTCGGCAGGAACTTTATTCCGGATCAGCTCCTCGTAAAAACGAATACTATTCTCAACAGTTACCACTTTGTCGTCGCCGGTTTGTGTCAGCCAGGTTGGCGGCGTATTGGCGTTCACATGCAATTCATTTGAAAATAATGTGATCTGCGCAACATCGGGAGTCTTTCCCAATAAATTTTCGCGCGATCCTATGTGGGTTAATTCGTCTGTCATACTGATAACAGGATAAATCAGGATCATAAAATTGGGTCTCAGACTTATTTTTTCATCATTGGGAATATAGGATACATCGAAATGTGTTCCGGCTGTCGATGCCAGATGACCACCGGCCGAAAATCCCATAATTCCGATCTTTGCAGTATCCAGTTTCCATTCCGTTGCATGCATCCGTACTGTTTTAATTGCCTGCTGTGCATCCTGCAATGGTCCGATTGCTTTGTCAATCATGATAGAATCGCTCGGCAAACGATATTTCAGGATGAAAGCGGCGATACCCTGGCGCACAAATGCCTCAGCAATGTTTGTTCCTTCGAGGCGATAACTCTCCATACCATATCCGCCACCCGGGCAGATAATGACGGCTGTTCCTGTTGCTGTTTTTTCATCCGGAAGATAAACATTCAACGATGGTGTTGAAATATTCCGGTATCCAATAAGCTGGCCATTATTCTGCATGGTTATTTCCTTCATCGGATAAGGTTTGCTGTTGGGAATTTCTGATGGATACAGGTTGATAATTTGTTGTGCTGACGAATGCAGCGAAACAAACAAAAGAAATAGCAGGACAATTTGTTTCATGTTAGGTTTAGTTTTTGAGTGGTTTATTCAAGTCAGGAACAATTGTTTTGATTGCTTCATCAACATCAATATAATTGTTTAAATCTTTGAGCGAAATCACCTTAAAGTGATGTTCCGCGAGATATTGTAAATATTCTTTGAATAATTCGGGCGGCGTATTCACCCACGAATGTTCAACATCTGGAACACCATGAATCGTTATGACGACAATCTGGCCATTCCGTGCTTCATTAAAAGCCGCCATGATCTGTTCCTTGTTCGTGGCATTCATCGCCCAGCTTGGTATGAGCAGCGGATCATCTTTTTGCGGATCATAAGCCCGGCTTCCGCCTGCACGTGCAAATTTGTAACCTTTCTCACGTAACGTTTCCATCGCAGGCAGACTCAGATCGTATCCGGGATAGGCAAAGTTGGATGGTTTTTCAATACCCATTGAATCACATTTGCGTTCAATATAACTGAGCTCCTCAATCAGCTGTTCCTTTGATAATTTGCTGACACCAACATGTGTCCGCGTATGATTGGCCACTTCGAATCCCATTTGATCCAATTCCTTTATCTGTTGCCAATTCATATAGGCAGACCTGTCAGCAGATTTTGTCGGGAATTCGCAAACAAAAAATGTCGCACCAAATCCGAATTGCTTTAACAACGGAGCCACAATTGAATATTGACTTGCTGTTGCATCATCGAAAGTAAGCACAACCAGCTTATCAGGGATTTGTTTTTTCATGATCTGGCATTTACCGGAAAAGCATACCGGAAGTATTAAAAGGAGAACAATTATTTCTCTCATAATTGTTTAATTTATTTAAGCGTTAAGGTTTTCATTTAACTGTCGGCTAATCTTAATTATAACATCACAAAGGCATTCATAACCTATGAATTGTTCCGGCTAATGCACCATTGTGAAAACAGATTTCCTTCAAAAATAATCATATTATTTAAGCCTGTCATTAAAAGAGATTTTAATCATCGGCCTGGTTTATTGAGTCCGTTTGGAAGGGATTTCGGATATGAAGAATACAGGTTGAGAACGAAGGATGCAATCACAAAAGTCATTATAACCACAATGGTCACAAAGGATTCACAATGGACACAAAGTAAATGCTGTAAATATTCTTGATTTGTGAACTTTGTGAAAATCCTTCGTGTCTTTTGTGGTAAAAAAACAAAATGAAAGGAAATCTTATCAAAAAGATCACTGCAGTCGTTCTTGTTTTTGTTCTCGCATTAAGTTCACTTGTTGCCTGCAACAAAGTGAAACAGAACACGGTAACCCCCCTCGTTGTCGGCTATTCGGCGTTCTCTCAGAAGTTCAGTCCGTTTTTTGCAGAATCCGCATATGATCAGGATGTCGCATCCATGACACAGGTTTCCTTGATGACTACAGACAGAGTCGGCGGGATTATCTACAAAGCTATTGACGGTGAAACTGTCAAATACAACGGCAAAGACTATAACTATAAAGGTATATGCAACATTGATGTTAAAATCAACAAAGACGCAGCCGGTAAAGCAACTACAACAGTATACACAATGACTATCAGGGACGATGTGAAGTTCAGCAACGGCGAAAAAATGACAGCAGACGATATAATATTCAACTATTATGTTCTTTGCGACCCCACTTACACAGGTTCTTCAACTGTTTATTCATCTCCGATTTTAGGGATGAAAAACTACCGCTACAACAACTCACTCGCGGAAGTTACAACAGCCGACGCCGAACTTGCCAACCCGTCAGCCGCGACTAAGGCCGAATTTGCAAAGCAATTGGTTGCGCCGCTGTTAACTTCCGAATTGGATTGGGTTAAAGGACTTTATAAAGACGGAACCATTAAAAATTACGGTATTGACACTGCTAAAATGCCTGCACCGAAGGATGGTTTTTATGCATTCTACGGGACGGTAAAAGGTTACGATTCAACAAAGAAAACCGAAGCAACTGTTCTTAAAGATGTTATCGCTGAATACGGTTCAGATTATAAGAAATTAGCAGCAGCTTACGGTGATTCGACATACTTTGACACCAAAGCTCAGGATATTGCTTTAAAGCAGGTTCTTTCAAAGAGCAACGGCGATAAAGTTCCCAATATCACCGGTATTAAAAAGATCAGCCAAACAGTTGTTGAAGTCACAACCAAAGGATTTGACGCATCAGCTATCTATTCAATCTGCGGTATTCAGGTCGCGCCGCTGAGCTACTACGGCGATAAAACTTTGTATGACTATAATAACAACAAATTCGGCTTCACGAGAGGCGATTTATCCAAAATTCAATCTAAAACCACGATGCCGCTTGGCGCAGGCGCATACAAGTTCGTGAAATATGAAAACAAGGTTGTCTATTTTGAAGCGAATGATGATTTTTACAAGGGTACACCTGTTACAAAATATATCCAGTTCAAAGAAACCACCGAAGCGGATAAGATTTCCGGCGTCGGCACAGGTACAATTGATGTTACAGATCCAACCGGTAGCAAAGATGCTTTCAAAGAGATTGCTGATTACAATACTAATAAACAACTGACCGGCGATAAATTAACCACAAATTTGGTTGACTTCCTCGGCTATGGTTATATCGGTATTAACGCTGCCACAGTAAATGTTAAGGGCGATCCCGCATCGACAGAAAGTAAAGATTTAAGGAAAGCATTTGCGACAATTTTCTGTGCTTACCGCGAAACCGCCATCGGCAGCTACTACGGCGAAGCTGCTTCTATCATTAATTACCCGATTTCAAACACATCCTGGGCAGCTCCGCAAAAATCCGATGAAGGTTACCGTGTAGCATACTCATTAACTGCGGACGGAAAAGATATCTATACATCGGCTATGACAGCTCAGCAGAAAACAGCCGCAGCGTTGGAAGCGACAAAAGGTTTATTTATAGCTGCCGGGTACACTTTTGATGCAGCTACAGGCAAATTTACCGCTGCTCCCTCCGGTGCCAAGCTTTCTTATGAAATCATCATCCCCGCTGACGGCAAGGGTGATCATCCTTCTTTCGCTATTCTAACAAATGCCAAGAAAGCATTGGCTTCAATAGGTATTACGCTTAAGATTAACGATCCTGCGGATGCAAATGTACTTTGGGATAAACTTACTGCCGGCACGCAGGAAATGTGGACGGCGGCCTGGGGCGCATCGATTGACCCTGATATGTATCAGATTTACGACAGTGCAAATATTGCTCCGAACGGCACCGGAAGCAATTACTATCACATTAAAGACGCAACGCTTGATAAGTCCATTATGACCGCAAGAGAAAGCGATGATAAAGCATTCAGAAAACTGACTTACAAAGCTTGCCTTGATATCATCCTGGATTGGGGTGTTGAGGTTCCGGTTTACCAGCGTCAAAACTGCATCCTGTTCAGCACATTGCGTGTAAACATGGCGACAGTCACTCCTGACATAACAACTTACTGGGGCTGGATGAATGATATTGAAAAATTGCAGATGAAGTAATTATTGGCTGAATTCGAGCCCGCCATGCTCCATGGTGGGCTCGAATTTTTAGTCTTAAGTCACCCGACGTTAACATTTCGAATAGTAAATTGAAGCTAAAGAAGGTTTTTTATGCGCAAATATATCATTAAAAGGATTCTGCTGAATATAGTCATCCTGTTTTTTGTAGCGCTGCTTATCTACTGCATTATGCGGTTAATCCCGACCTCATATATTCAGGAGCTTGCAAGAGAGAAGGCCAATAAGCCCGGCTCAAAGTCCTATCAGGAATGGCTGGACCAGCTGAACGCAGTTTACGGGATGAACAGCGGAATTTTTGCGGGCTTTTTCAAATGGCTCGGTTCTGCAGTAAGAGGCCAATTCGGTGATTCCTGGAGCTATAATATCCCGGTAATCGCAAAGTTTAAAATTGTTATTTGGAAATCATTTTTTTTAGCGTTAATCTCGTTTATTTTAGAAATTGTAATTGCCATCCCTCTGGGCATTCTTGCCGCAAGAAAACAATACAGCCGGACGGATTACGCTGTTACTGTTTTCGCTTTAATAGGAATTTCGCTCCCCACCTTCTATATTGCAACGCTTTTGAAATTGTTATTCTCCATTAAGCTGCATTGGCTTGATTTGTATGGCACAGTCGGGCGTTTTTATGACCAACTCACACCGATGGGGCAGTTTTTAGATATGGCAAAGCACTATATTTTACCTGTGATAACCCTAACAGTTGTCAGTGTCGGCAGCTTGATGCGTTATACACGCACCAACATGCTTGAAGTTTTAAACTCCGATTTTATTAGAACCGCCAGAGCGAAAGGTCTTTCGGAAAGAAAAGTTATCAACAAGCATGCTTTCCGGAACACTTTAATCCCCATCGTTACCATTTTAGGCGGTATGCTGCCGGGCCTGTTCGGCGGCGCAATGATTACAGAAACCCTTTTTCAAATTGAGGGTATCGGTTATATTTCTTACCAGGCTATGGTTGCCGGCGACATTCCGTTTTCGATGTTTTTTATGGTATTCGTTGCATTCTTAACTTTAATTGGAACTTTGATGGCGGATATCCTGTACGCTGCAGTTGATCCGCGCGTCAGAGTAAGCCGTTAGGGGGGCAAAGATAATGAAAAACGATGAAAACAATTTAAAAGAATCTGTCTTTGAAGACGAGCATTTGAGCAGTTCCGTTGCTTTGGATGATGAGCAGCGAATCAAGGTCCTGTCCCCTTCGCTTCTTGTCGTAAAGCGTTTTTTTAGAAATAAACTTGCAATAGTAGGTTTGGTCATCATTTCTTCTATGTTTGTATTTTCTTTTATCGGCGGCTGGGTTTCACCCTATCAGCAGGATCAGGTTTTCCAGGGTTACAGCAACATGTCAAATGATTATGCCGCAGTGACCATAAACACAGAATACAGGTATACTGAGGCAAAAACAGGCTCTTTACCTGACCTCGCAAGAGCAATGCTGATTCTCGCTTTGAACAACGGTCAAACCGTTTTCGACTATAACGGAGTCAACTATAAGCTTATAAAAGAGGGAGACCAGTTTTACCGCATAACAAGCGGCAATACGGATATTGCAATCGCGTCAATGAAAATCTTTGATGCGGAAAGCAAAGATACTGTGTTAAGTTACGGGTTTAAGTTTCTGGCGGAAAAGGCAATTCAGCCCGGTAACGCTCCGACATTTACATTTGGCGGGAAAACTTTCACGGCTGAAACAATCAACGGCGCTGCAAGCATCTATCAGATAAGCGGAAAAGCCAAAACACTATACTCGAACATTTCCAATTTTGTGGTGCAGCCGGTATCGGATGATGTTTTCTTAAGTATTAATTTTAAGGCTGCAATTCAAAAAGCTGTAAAACAGGATGCCGGATCCTTTACCTATACAAACGGAAACGGGATAAAGGAGCAATATACAATTAATCGCAAAGACAATCAGTTTTTGGTTAAAAGCATAACATCCACATACTTAATTAAAATATATGAGGGCCCGTCCAAATCACATCTGCTTGGCACAGACGCAAACGGAATGGACATTATGACGCGCCTGATGTACGGCGGCAGGATTTCGCTGATTATCGGTTTTATTGTCATCTTGCTTGAAAATTCCATCGGTGTTGTTTTAGGCGGCCTTTCCGGTTATTTCGGCAGGTGGGTTGATAATCTGCTGATGCGTTTAGTGGACATTTTCAACTGTATTCCGCAAATACCGCTTTTAATTATTCTTGGCGCGATTATGGACTCAACCGGAATAAATCCGCAAATGCGCATCTATTATTTGATGCTGATACTCGGTTTACTCTATTGGCCCGGAACAGCAAGAATGGTGCGCGGTCAAATACTTTCCCTGCGTGAGCAGGAGTTTATGACCGCAACGGAAGCAACCGGCCTGACAGTTTCACGGCGTATATTCAAGCATTTGGTGCCGAATGTAATCCCGCAGCTGATTGTTTTGGCCACTATGGGCTTGGGTGACATCATTTTAATGGAATCGACTTTAAGCTTTTTGGGGCTGGGCGTAAAGTTCCCCTTTGCTTCGTGGGGCAACATTATCAGCGCCGTCAGCAATGTTTATGTTATGACAAACTATTGGTTTGTATGGATACCTGCAGGTTTCCTGATTTTGATGACGGTTCTGGGGTTCAACTTTATCGGCGACGGTTTGCGTGATGCCTTTGATCCGAAGATGAAGAGGTAGGTGGAAAATATGGATAAGAAAATTCAGGAAAATACTACAAAGAAAAAGGTCACAGTAAAGAGTTCAAACTATATTTCCGCCAAGGATTCCAGGAAAATCTCTAAGGAAAACCGCCGGATAACCAATGAATTTGAAAAGCAGAAAAAGAGAAAACATGCCGATAAATCCGAATATCTTACTGAAATGAAAAATCCGGAAAATGTGGTTGAATTTGATGACCTTCATACTTTCTTTTTCACCGATATCGGAACGGTCAAGGCAGTTGATGGCGTCACCTTTGAGGTGCCGATGGGAAAAACAGTTGGTGTCGTGGGTGAATCCGGCTGCGGCAAATCGGTTACAAGCCTTTCACTGATGCAGCTTGTGCAAAGGCCGCAGGGGCAAATTGTCAGCGGCGCTATCCGTTTTAACAGCGGCGACGGTGTTTATGATATTGCAAAAACCCCGATAACAGAAATGCAGCATCTGCGCGGCAATAAAATGGCGATGATTTTCCAGGAACCTTTGACAAGCCTGAACCCTGTTTTTAAAATCGGTATGCAGGTTGATGAAGTTATTGAACTTCACAACCCCAGCATGACGAAAGCCGAAGTGAAAGCTCACACCATTGAGATGCTCAAGCTGGTTGGAATAGCAAACAGCGAAGGTGTTTACAGCATGTACCCGCATGAACTTTCCGGCGGCATGAGCCAAAGAGTAATGATCGCGATGGCACTTTCCTGCAGCCCCAATTTAATTATAGCGGATGAGCCGACAACCGCTTTGGATGTTACGATTCAAGCGCAGATTTTGGATTTGCTCCGAGACTTAAAGGATAAAATCAACAGCAGCATTATGCTGATTACCCATGATTTGGGCGTTATTGCGGAAATGGCGGATTATGTTGTGGTTATGTATGCCGGCAGAATTGTGGAAAAAGGAACAGCTTTGGAAGTGTTTGCCAAGCCGAGCCATCCATACACAATCGGCCTTCTCGCAAGCAAACCTGTAGTTAATAAACAGGTTGACCGTCTTTACAGCATTCCGGGCAAAGTACCTAATCCAATCGAAATGCCCAACTATTGCTATTTTAAGGACCGCTGTGATATGAGACTGAAAATGTGTGATGGCGTTTATCCCCCCGAAACGCATTTATCGGATACACATATTGTTTCATGCTATCGCTACGGAAATCCGGGTGCGGAGGAGGAAACATAAATGGCAAGAAATTTAGCAATAGAAAACAATTACGTACCGCTCGTCCACGATGACAAATATGTTTTGGAAGTTAATTCGCTGAAAAAATACTTCCAGATTAAAAGCGGCCTCCTGCAGCATGTCACAGGTTATGTGAAAGCTGTTGACGGCATCAGTTTCAAAATCGAGCGCGGTACAACAATGGGCCTTGTTGGCGAATCGGGCTGCGGTAAAACCACAGTCGGCAGAGCGCTTCTGCGTCTAACGCCAAAATCCGGCGGCGAAGTATTGTATAACGGAATCGATATTTACGCGATGAATAAAACCGATTTACGCGCATTGCGCCCGAAGATACAGATAATTTTTCAGGACCCTTATTCAAGTCTTTCCCCGCGCCTGCCGATAGGTGAAATTATCGGCGAGGCTGTAAGGCAGCACAAAATCGTACCCAAAGAAGAGTATGATGCATACATTGATAAAATAATGGCTTCCTGCGGTTTGCAGCCATATCACAAGGACAGATACCCCCATGAATTTTCGGGCGGACAAAGGCAAAGGATTTGCATTGCGAGAGCACTCGCGTTAAATCCCGACTTTGTCGTCTGCGATGAGCCTGTTTCAGCGCTTGATGTTTCTATTCAAGCGCAGATTATCAACCTTTTGAAGGATTTGCAGAAGGAGTACCACCTTACCTACCTTTTTATTTCACATGATTTGTCCGTGGTTGAACATATTTCGGATACAATTGGTGTAATGTATTTAGGCAACCTAGTGGAATACGGAAGGAAAGAAGACATCTTCGCGAATCCGCTTCACCCTTACACAAAAGCGCTTTTCAGCGCGATTCCAGTACCCGACCCTACATACAAAATGAAACGCATTGTTCTTGAAGGCAGCATCCCCTCCCCTGCAAATCCTCCATGCGGCTGCAAATTCAACACCCGCTGCGTTTATTGCATGGATATATGCAAATGCGAAATACCCGAAGTTACCGACATGGGCAACGGGCATATGGTGGTTTGCCACCTTTTCCAACAAAACGGAGAGATTCGAAAAAATGAAAAAGCGGAGTAAAAAACAATTCCCCGATGATGACGGAAGAGTAATTGCCGGCATGAATGTTGACGGTATGCCTTGGTATATCGAAAACAAATTAAACAGCACACAAAGCGCTTCAGCCGGTGAGGAACCGTTATCAATCAAAGAAACATTTCAATTGATTTTCGGTGCGCTTGGCGCGGCATTGCTTGTAGGCGGAGCGTTTGGGCTTGCGGGGCTTTTATTTATTCTGTTCTGCGAGTTTGTTTGGCTCAGGTAACGGAAAACGGAGGTTGTTTATGAGCACGGTTAAAAAGATCACAAATATCGAAAAGCATAAAGTCCCATGCCCTCACTGCGGAAAGGATGTTTTGGACCATATGACAAAATGCCCCTTCTGCGAAGGGGTTCTGACGCCAGCCGGTTACAAACCGATGGATGAAGAAACCCGGAAACGCGTAAAAAGGATTTTAAGCATCATCGGGTTTACCGCCGCTTCCATAGTTATACTTTTAATTTTGATTAACCGATAATTGATGACCAATGAAAAAGAGACACCGTCTATTCGGCGATGTCTCTTTTTCATTATTTTACGCTCTCATACTGATACATGAATCTCCCGAGCGGGGCTGTGTCGCCGTAAAGGTAAAAGTCCATAATGTCTCCGCTTGCTAAAGTGTTGTCGCTCCATTTAAAGTTGATGTGGAAAACATTGCCGGTAATGCCAAGCGCGGATTTCGGGATTTTCAGCTGAAGCCTGTTGCCGTTTAGGCTGTAATCAATTTCGGCAACTGTTTCCCAATTCCACCCGCCTTTTGACCTTTCCAGATAAGCCTTGTCGGATGTTGGGGAAATGCGGTTAACTATATACTCATATCCGTTCCAATTGTTTGCGCTGTCACCGGTATCCAGCAATAACCTCATCCATTTTTCATCGGTATACGGGGTAATGTTGCCGGCGCACTGCACCATAAAATAAACATTTTGATCATCACTCGTTACTTTTGAAAGCGTTATATCATTTCTGCCGCTGGTATCGGTATAATGTATTCCGCCGTAACCGATGTCGTCACGGTTAAAGGTGTTGCCCGGGTATGAAAAATATGTTTTTTTCACGGCTGCCCATGCGTCCGTTGAAGAATGAATGTCGATTGAAGCTGAAAGCGTATCGGGAGCAAGCTTTCTTGTGCCTTTGTACATTCTTATGAAATTGACAAGCTGATAATAGTAGTTATCGCTTAAATCGCCCTTTGACGGTTCAATATCCCTGCTGTAAGTATCATTATATTCATCGGGGAAAGCGTTGATTACCCCCTGCCATTTATCAAACCGCCCGGCAACCCATTCATTGAAACCGGTGACGAAGATAAATTCCGGGTCAACTTTCAGCGCGTAGTTGAATTGTTCGGCAAAGTTCGCGCCGTACAGTTTTGCGTTTGGTTCGGTATCATAGCCCTTTGATGTATAAGTTCTGCCAAACACATTTTCGCCGTTCATCGCCGTCAGGCCTGCTTCGGCGGACCAGTTTTGAGCGACGCTGACGGTTGTCTGCTCCGGAGTACCATCCAGGTTATTGTAGACAACCTGCGGATAAACCGAAAGCCATCCCCATTCGCCCAGCGTGCCCTTCGCTTTATAATCGGGATTGCCGGGGCGGAAAGTAAAGAATTCTCTGATTGTACGGTCTGTCTTATTCGTCAAGTCCAAATCGTCCGGGTGCGCCATAATCAGCGGCTTGCCTTTCCAGTAAAACCAAAGGTCATGGTACCTGCCGTCTTTATAAATATCATTATACAATGAGCGAAGCTGGGTGTTTGAATCATCCCCCGCGTTAAAGGGAAGAAGAAATGAAATTTTCGGTGTTTTAACACCGTCCGCTCTTGCCTCGGCGAAAACTTTAAATAAAACATCATATGAGTCTTTCCAAGTAGCCGTTCCGTTTGTGTTGTCAAAAATAATCACATCAACACCGGCGCTTGCCAGCATTTCGGCTTGCTTGCGAAGAACCCACTGGTCATCCGTGTCATAGTAACCGAATAAAGGCTCGTTCCAGTGATGCGGTGAATACAGCGGTCCCCAATCGGCAAAATTGACATCATGCGCGGCTTCGGGATGGGCTGTTACAATTTGATTGACATTTTTAGGCGTCGCGACATTTTTTGCCTGGTCTACATGCCAAGTCCAATAAAACATGCCTACAAACCGGTCTGCCTTCACATCACCTGTTTGGGCATTGTCAACCAATGTTCTGCCCAAGGCGTCGGTCGCGGCATAAGTATCCGGCATGGCGTCATTCGCGTTTATCGGATGGTCGGGCGGCAAAACAATCTCCGGCATGGTATGACCTCCTATATTTAACAATGAAGACATTAAAAGAAAAAATGATAATATGGAGGCCAGAATTTTTTTATATCCGCTTGTTATGGTATCCCAAAAAGTCATAGGAAACACCGCCTTTCAGTTTGGAGTTTAACATTATATCACACTGCATGTCAATGAGGGACTTGTGTTGCTTCTCAACTTGCTTCTTAACTCAAGTGGTCAGATTTAATCTATTATGACTATACATTTTACATTCTTATCAACCAATAGTAATAGTTAATAAACCAATAGTATCTGTAAATATACTGTTAGAAATGTTATAATTGAATTACAAATATAGGAGGTTAGCTTAATGAAAAATGAAATTTGTAGAATCGGTAGCAAAATTGCATATTATCGCAATCTACATTGTATGACGCAAGACAACTTGGCGGAGGTGTTAGGTTTGTCAACCCGAGTTTAACAGAACAATAGATTAAAAAAGTGAAAAAAACTTTCAAAAACCGTGAGAAATCGCGGTTTTTTTGTTGCAATTATCCTTTTCGTATGGTATAATAATTCAGACGTATTGGACGTATTGAAAGCAGTTTTTACTGAAAGGGAGGCAGAATTATGTATATTGACTGTGTTACAAACAGCGGAAAGCCTTATCTGAGGGTGGCGGAAAGCTACAGTGTCAATGTTAACGGTGTTAGAAAAAGCAGGAAGCGAACCATTCGGAATATTGGTCCGTTTTCGCGTTTTGACGACGGCAAACCGGATTACCTAAAAAGGTTGAAGAAGTCATTCAAGGATGGTTCCCCCATTATCGACGGGCTTTCCGACTTATTGGAAAACAAGCCGCTAAACAGGTTCGTAGTCATAAAGTTCGACCGCGAGAATGATAGCGAAAGCATGTCCAATCCCAAGAACGCCGGTTATTTCCTACTTAATGCTATCTATGACGCGCTGGGGGTTTACGACGTTCTAAACAAGCAAAAGTCCATGACTAAAATAGAATATGACCTAAACGGCTTGACCAAACTTTTTGTATTCGGTAGGGTACTTTGTCCCAGCTCAAAGGTTGAAACGTTCAGAGCAAAAGACTGTTATGCCTTTGACGTGACATCATCAGCCAGTCTCATCGAGGGTTATCGGGCTTTGGATGTATTGAATGAGAAGGCAGATGCGATCCAAGCACGGATGAATTACAAAATCAAAAATTCAATCGGTCGCAATACAGACGTCTGTTTTTATGACGTGACTAACTACTACTTTGAGATCGAACAAAACGATGCGGATATTCTGGACAGTGCAGGCGCTGTTGTCCGGGAAGGTTTGAGGAAAAAAGGCCCTTCCAAAGAGAAGCGGTCGGAACCGATTGTGCAGATGGGGCTTTTTATCGATGATCGGGGTATTCCCATAGCCTACCGGCTGTTCTCCGGTAACAATATAGACCAAACCACACTGCGTCCCGCCATGAAAAAGAGCATAGACAAACTCAAGTTCGGTAAGGTCATCATCGTTGCCGATGGAGGCCTTAACAGTGACAAGAACATCGCTCATATACTCTCTGAAGGCAACGGATATATTCTCTCAAAGAGTACAAAAAAAAGTGCCAAGACCGTCAAAGACTGGATTATAGAGGGAAATGGTTATGTATGGAACGAAAAAAGAACATTCAAGGTAAAATCAATAATCAGAAAACGAACGATAAAGGACGAAAATGGACAGAGCCATGACATTACAGAAAAGCTGGTCTGCTATTGGAGCAAGAAACACTACGATCTGGAAATCCAGGAGAATGCCAAGTTCCTCGAGTATTTGGAATCGGTCATTGCATGTCCCGACAAGCTTAAGGACAAGCCCAGAAAGATTGAGAAATTCTTAAAAAAGATGGAAGTTGATAAGGAAACCGGCGAGATAGTGGATACGAAGTCCCATCTGTCAATAGATATGGATAAACTGCAAGCGTACAAGGATTTGCTGGGGTACTATACAATTATGACCTCGGAAATTGAGAAAAGCGAACGTGATATCATTGACAAATATCACGGGCTGTCAAGGATTGAGGATTCTTTTAGGATCACTAAAAGCGACCTTGATGGAAGACCGGTCTATGTCAGTAATCCTGATCATATCAATGCGCACTTTCTGGTTTGCTTCATTGCCCTTACCATGATCCGGCTCATCCAGTGCAAAGTTCTTGCTTTTTTAGGTAAGGACTCGATGAATGAAGACGGTTGGGAGGCTGGAATCTCAGCTGACAGAATTAAAAAAGCTCTCACTTCCTTTCAAGCTGATGCTTTGCCGGGTGGTTACTATCGTTTGACAAAACCCACTGAAGATTTGAAGATGATTCTTGACGCCCTGAACATAAACGGTGATCTGAGGATTCCTACGATTAGCGAACTGAAACAACTCAAATACAGTTTTGATAATGCATCTGTCATGTGACTACATTTTTATACTAACCCAAATGCTCAAAATCTCCATTGTTTATTGGGCTTGCAGCTACTTTTTCCCCATTGCAACTGTTAAACTCGGGTTATACCACATATCGCGCATAATTCAACATGAACCGTAAAAAATATTTGCCGGTATATTTTTCAAAATAAAGCTAAGTTTTTTATTTTTCTCTTGCTTTGCTCTTGTAAAATTGAATGGATGTGATAAAATACAATGGACAGTTGGTTTATAGGCATTCAATAGCACATATTGTGTTTTATGCCAACTTGTCAGTTAAATATAAACCAAATCAAATAATTTCTTTTGGAGGTATTTTGATGAAAAAAACGGTATGCGCTTTTATCGGATGCGGAAGCATGGCAAACGGTCATTTAAACAGCCTCATCAAACTTTGGAATGCCGGGTGCCGTGATTTTGATATCGCGGCTTGCTGCGACATTGTTGTGGAGCGCGCGGATGACTTTGCAACAAGGTTCGAGACTATTTTGGGGCACAAACCGCACGTATATGACAACCTCGCCGATATGCTTCAAAACGAAAAGGGGCTTGACAGCGTCGCGATTTTCACTCCGCATATCAACCACCATACTTCGGCTATTATGGCGCTGGAAGCAGGGCTGAATGTCATCACGGAAAAACCGCTCGGCTTCACCATGAGAGCCGCCAAAATGATTATGGACAAAGCCGGGGAAACCGGCAAGCTGCTGCACGTTTTTGAAAACTACCGCCTTTCCCCGCAGGAAAGGTCGCTGAACTGGGCAATTAAAAACGGGATGATCGGCAAACCGCGTATCCTTTTATGGATGGATGTCGGCGAAAGAAAATGGTATTGGGACTGGCGCGACCATCTGGATATCGCCGGCGGTGCCTGGACCTTTGACGGCGGCGTGCATCATTCGGACCTTTTCCAATATAACCTCGGCGATGTCCGCAAAGTCAGCGCGGTGATGGCAAGTTACGACAACACCCGCTATCAGGAATACGCAGATATGGAAGATTATGAGCAGGCCGTGCTTGAAAAACGCTATGCCCACTTCCGCAAGACCCGCTCGCTTAAAGCGATTGACCCCACCACGCTGAAGGAACCCATTGAGGCGACGGTTGAGGACACCACCTCCGCCATCCTTGAGTTTGAAAACGGCGTGATCGGCACATGGGTTGTCTGCCGCGCGGCTCCGGGCAAGGTTGATCGTTCAAATGTTATTTACGGCTCCGAGGGCGCAGCATTCTGGGGCGAAGGCATCTATAACAGCAAGCAGGAACTCGTTTACCCGCTCAACGACCTTTATTCGGAATATATGGATACGCTCACACCCGAAGAGCAGGAGATTTTATTCCCCTACGGGCTGTTTGACACCCTCGCGATTGAGTGGAAACAGCATTTTGACGCAGTGCAGGGCATCCGTCCCGTTGAAGTGGACGCGATGACCGGCTACAAGGCCATGGCCATCCCGATGGCTATTTATGAAGCCGCGACCATCGGCGCGCCGGTTTTGGTTCAGGACATTTTAGACCTGAAAGTGGAAGTTTATCAGGGAGTGCTGAATAAGATAGCGGGAATCGTATAAAGTAAGGCTTTAACATCATACTGTAAAGTTCAGGCAGCATCCAAAACGGTGCTGCCTGATTTTTTATTATTTCAGAAGTTAAGCCAATATTTTGAAAACAATTTTTCTCACATTCTCCGGGCCTTTCACCTGCGTGCAGGGCATATGCGCGTCCTGTGGGTAAAGCAGGGCAAAATAACCCTTGTTCAGCGTTACCTGAATTTGAATTTTGCCGCTGTAGAAACCTATGTCCCCGCCCTTGGAAAACTCCTCGGTTTCCTCCTTGAGCTCCGCGAGCGGCGCCCAGCCGATGTTTTCCCGGCCGTCAACAACAACCTGCAGGTCAATATACTTTCTGTGCGCTTCCGGCAGTTTCCCTTCGGGGGATTTTGTCTCATACCCCTGCACCATGGCGAATAGACGCTCGCCGTCGAACTCATAACGGCCGTCCGGCTTCGCTTCCTTTTCAAAATCTGCAAGGAACTTCTGCACCTGCGGCAGGCAATCCAGCAGCGGGTAATACAATTTGAGATTTTCGATTCTGTCAATGACCATGATTTTTTCTCCTTAATGAATTTCTATTGATTCGTCCAATAAAAAATCAATTATATTGAAGTGCCTGATTCCATTTTTACTGAAATCAACAAGGTCGCCCGATATCACATATTTTGGATAATTGTCCGTTATTTTTTCAAGATTGCCAAATTCGCGTTCAAGCGTCTTTTCGCTGTCGAGCAGGTACGCTACCTGAACATAAATTTTATCCTTTCCTTTGTAGCAGATAAAGTCTATTTCCTGTTCCGCGAGTTTGCCTACCCGAACCTCGTAACCGCGGCATAACATTTCCAGGTAGACAATATTTTCATAAAGTTTGGCGGAGTCGATTTGCTCACTGCTTTTTATTATATTTCTTAAGCCTAAATCAACTGCATAGTATTTTTCAAAGGTTTTCAATAAGTTCTTTCCTTTAATGTCGTATCTTCTTGCAACACAAATAATCATCGCGTTTTTAAAATACTGAATATAGTTGTTGATGGTTTCGGTAGTTGTCGCTCTGTTTTCTTTACCGAGATAATCGCAGATAGAACGAGCCGAGAATGTGTTGCCCACATTGTCAAGAATAAAGCTTAGCAACCTTTGCAGCAAGTCAATATCCTTGATATTGTTTCTTGCAATAACATCCTTAATTACAATAGCTTCCAAAACATCCTCAAGGTAAGTTTTTACAGAGTGCTCATCGCTGAAAGCAAAGCGCTGAGGCAGCCCGCCGAAGCGCAAATAATCGGCAAAAAGCTTTTCATCTGTCGTATACTGCCCGCTTTCGAGCAAATATTCTTTTGCTTCCGAAAACGAAAAAGGGTAAACCTTAAACTGAACATACCGCCCGGAAAGATATGTTGCAAGTTCACCGGAAAGCAGATTGGAGTTTGAACCTGTTATATATATGTCACAATCAAAGTCAACCAAAAAGGAATTGACCGCCTTTTCCCACTTCTCCACCTCTTGAATCTCGTCGAAAAACAGATAAACCCTGCCGTTCAAATCCTTCACTTTATCCGTTATGTAACTGTAGAGTTTGTTGGCTTGTTTAAGTTCGTTGACTGTCATTGACTCAAAATTGATATCGATGATATTTTCCGCTGGAACACCGTTGTTCAAAATCAAATCTTTTATTTGAGACAGCAGAACAGTTTTTCCGCTTCTTCTTATTCCAACAAGGACTTTAATCAGCTTTTTATCGACAAACGGAGTAATAACATCTAAATATTTTTTTCTTAATAACACAATATCTCCTCCTCTGTATAGATAATACCATACAAAATCCCGATTATCAAGCATTATTTACGGCTATAGACGGTCAAACTTCATAAATTTCAAAATTTTTACGGCTGTAAGCCTTCAAACTTTACTTTTTACAACCAATTTACGGCTTCAGCCGTTATTTTCTGTATTTTTAATTAAATCTCAAGTTCACCATAATCTACAGCTGATGTACGCCCGCCACAAGTTCCACTGTTTTGCCGTCAATATACGCTGTCGCCGTACAGCCTTGCGGGACGGTGAAGGTGAAATGCACTATGCCATCTGTTCTGCGCCATTCGGCTTTCACTTCGCCGTGCCGGCTTTCGATTGACGCTTTGACGAAATCAATGCGGTCATCCGGAACGGGCTTGAAAATAATATGCCTGAAGCCCGGCGCGTTTTCATCGATATTGATGCCCGCCATAGTCCCGTAGAGCCAGTCGCCAACCGAGCCGTACGCATAGTGGTTAAAGGAATTCATGCCTTTATCCGCCATTTTGCCGTCCGGCCAGATGCCGTTCCAGCGCTCCCAAATGGTTGTCGCGCCTAAACCGATGGGATACAGCCATGAGGGGTATTCCTTGCGGAACAGCAAATCATAGGCGGTTTTCACATAACCGTTGGCCGTTAACGCATGCAGCAGGTATGGCGCGCCGACAAAGCCCGTGGTCAAATGCCCAGCCTTTTTTACAAGGCCGTTCAGCTGCGCGGCCACTGATGCTTTGTCCTCACATAAGTCGAAGTACAGCACCAAAGCGCAGGCCGTTTGCGTGTTTTCCTTCACCTTGCCTTTTTTGATATACTTTTTGCAGAAAGCCGCTTTTATCTTTTTTTGCAGGTCATCATATCCGCTCATATCCTTGCCGAGGACTTTGCCTGCCTTGACAAAAAGCGAGGTGGAGTATGCCGCGAAGGTGGTTGCGATGAGTTTTTTGTCTGTCGGGCTTTTGCCTGTTTCTTTATCCAGGTTGAGCCAATCCCCGAAATGGCCGCCTTTGTTCCAGATATATTTTGTGGAATTATTTTGCATATAATCCACCCATTTTTTCATGGAATCGAACTGCCGTTCAAGTATTTCGGTATTATCGTAGGTTAAATAAATCTGCCACGGGCATATAATAGCCGCGTCCGACCAAGCGGCGGAGCCGCCTTCTTGGTTTAGAATATCGGGTATCACATGCGGTACGCTGCCGTCTTCGCATTGGTCTGCCGCTAAATCTCCCAGCCATTTTGTAAAGAACTTTTCGACATCGAAATTGAGCGAAGCAGTCCTCACAAAAACCTGCGCGTCCCCTGTCCAGCCGAGGCGCTCGTCACGCTGCGGGCAGTCGGTCGGCACATCAAGGAAATTGCCGCGCTGCCCCCAGATAATATTTTCATAAAGCTTGTTGATCGTTTTATCGGAGCATTCAAAATGCCCGGTGCGTTTCATGTCGGAATGAACGACAATGGCGGTGAAATTCGAAAGTTTGACTTCATCCGGCCAATTGATGAGCTTAATAAACCGGAAACCCTGGAATGAAAGTGACGGTTTGTACGTGTGCGGCTCCCCGTCGCAGATGAAAATTATCTGCTCCTTTGCGCTGCGCAGGTTCTCCGTGTAGAAATTCCCTTCCTTATCCAGCACTTCCGCGTGGAGAACAGTTGCTTTATCACCCTTTTTGCCGCAAATCTTAAACTCTGCATAACCTGTCAGATTCTGCCCGAAGTCTATCACCGTTTCGCCCTTCGGTGTCAATATAAGTTCCTTAGCCGGCAGCCTTTCGGTCTCGGCAATCTTCTCGCCCTGCTGGGGTATCAATATTGTCTTGCTGTGGTCGAATACGGCAGCGGGAACCGGTTCGCCGGGTTCGAACGTTGCGTCATAAATGTCGCCGTTATATATATTGCTGTAAACTATTTTGCTCCGGGTAACTTCCCAGGAACTGTCCGTCACAATCAGTTCTCCGTCTCCGCTCTCATATTCAATTTTCAGCGCCGCGATAAGGGCAATATCCTTATCGCTGAACCCGTCTGTAACCTTCTCCTTGTTTTTGCCGAGGAAACGCCAGCCTTTGCCCACCGTAACGGTTAAACTGTTCTCGTCCTTCAGCAGCCCGGTCACATCATAACTTTGGTATTGCAGACGTTTTTCATAAGAGGTCCAGCCCGGAGCCAAAATAAAGTCCCCAACCCTTTGGCCGTTCAGCTTCGCCTCATAAACACCGAGCGCCGTAATCTGCAGCTCCGCTTTTTTTACCCCGTTCCTGCAGGCAAAGCCTTTGGAAAAATCCACCCCGGAATCACCGCAATGCGCAGTGCCTTTCACCGCTGACCAGACATCGGACTTAAAGTTTTCTTCACCGGTATCACCGAAATATTTGCCGTTTTTCAGCCAATTCGCAGAAAAAATAATGTCCATCGTTTTGACCATCCTAACTGTATTTGTAACTTAAATGATAACCTTTTAACCTAATCAGCACGTTCTGTTATGCGGCCCTGAGTAATGTCATATATCCTTTCAACTGTCACCTTGTCACCTGGTAAAAGTTTAAAATGCTTTATCTGCATGTTTTCGGAAATGTGAGCCAATATTTTTTGCCCGTTTTCCATTTCAACCTGAAACATCGCATCGGGCATAACCTCGATAACAGAACCTTTCATATGCTCCCCGGAGTTCTTTTCGGCATAAAATGGTGTTTTTTTCTTTTTGTTGTAAACCGGTAAAATGAATAATAGTGATAAGTTTATAACAGTCAATAAGCCCGAATATATTATCGGGGTATTAAAAATTTTATATTCACGCACTTCATTGTGAAAATCTGTATATCTTAAAGTGTAGCTTAACATGATTAAATTCCAGTGCACGCTTTGAATTACCGGTTTAAGCATTCGAAGATCATCTATGATAAAGTCTACTTTCATAACAAAAGTAATAGTTGCGAGCAGTATATACGCAACAGCGAAAATATTAAAATACAGCAATGCGGATTTTTGTGAATTTTTCATAACAATCTCCTTGAACTTTAATTTTGACTTTATTGCGTTTTCACACTGTCTAACGACCCCTTGTCTTCTTCTACTTCCTTTTTGGCTTTGACTGAAAAATACTTGTACTTTGTTAATATGTAAATTATTGTAAAAATTGACCAATATACATTCCCATAAAACACTTCTCGATTTGATATAAATTGAATAACATTAAAGGTTATTATAAAAACAGAATAACTCACAATAAGCCAAAAAACCCATCTTTTAAGCTTAAGCAATCCATATGAAAAAATAATAAATAGAACAGCTAATGCAATTTCTGCTATCCATTCGGGAACAAAGGGTATTCCATTTGAAGGAGCAATTTTAGGATAAACCGCTATATTTATAAATCTTGAAAATACTAGCACAACAACTAATGCTATGGTTCCCAATAAATATATTCGACTTAAAATTCTTATACCGGTTGGCAATTTTACCATAGACATATTTTATTTCCCCTTATATTATTTGTTGCATTGGAGGTATTAATTTAAAGACGCGGGACAGTTCAGCCGTCCTCTGTCTTCTCCACAACCTCCGCTTCAACATTTTCAAGCCGTGCTTTTTTGTAAAGGCAGGAAAGCAGACTGTACCCCAGCAGCAACATCAGCAGCCCTTTGATCGAAACGCCATAGAATAGCAACTGATGAAAAGGTATGGGAAAATTGACATAATAGTAGATCTGATCAGAAGCGAGAATTAATATCAATCCAAAAGAATAGAAAATAAACCGCTGCCAGTTAAACCGCCAAGTTCCGCTCCGCTTCATTTCCGGAATCAAATATAAAAACAAGCCAACCCATAATCCCGACACACCCGAATCAAGAAGCGGGTATACCAGGTAAACTAAAGTCCAAGCGTTTTTATTATCAAGAAGGCCGGTCTGAAAATCCTTTGACAGATAGAACCGGCTCCATAATGAAAGATAACAAAGCAGCACGATAAGCGCGAAAAGATAATACAGCGCTTTTTTGATTTTCGGAAACATCATTCGGCTTACCGCTTTGACAGGCTCAAGGAGCGTTTTTTTACAAAAGCAGGTCATCAGACTGAAACCCAACAGGAAAAGCAAAAATGCTTGGAATGAGGCATCCCCGAACAGGTAATAATGAACAGGGTAGAAGAAAAAATCAAATACGGCCGTAACATGGTAAAGCTGTTCCAGCGTGATGATCAATATCAAGCCGCCGGTGAAAAATATAAACCGCGGCCAATTAAACCGCCAAACACCGTTTTTCTTCCTTTCGGGAATCAGGTGTAAAAAGAGACCCACCAGCACCCCTGATATTCCCCACCGCAGAATGCAATATAACATGAACAGAAAATAATGACTGTCATCCAGCAAATATTCAGCGCCTCTTTGATTATAGAGAATGGCGCACAGAATCTGGTAACCAATCAGCACGATAAGCGCACATAAATAATAAAGCGCCTTCTTTGTTTGCAGCCATTTCATACGGAACACCTCATATAATTGATACAAATTTACAGAAGAATTAAAAAAACTTTATTTGCTTTTGTAATTACCATTAACATTATCGCTTTTTTCCAAAAATGTCAATAGAATATGCTTAAATGTTCGTTAAAACTGCAAAACAATCCCCACGAGTAACAGCGGACGCACCTTCTTTAGCTCGCCTATGTTAGGTTATTTCCCTGATAGGGAAAATGTCACGAAGTGACAAAAAGGTGCCTGTTTTCGGAGAAAAAGCTGGCACCGCAGGTGACTGAGAGGTAGAAAAAAGCCCTTGAACACCATTACGCGTTCAAGGGCTTCAAGTCTGAACTTATTCAGCTGTTTCTTTCTTTGCCGCTTTTGCCTTTGCTGGTTTTTCGGCTTTTTCAGCTGTCGCGGTCTTTGTTGCTTTCGCGGGGGTCTTTGCCGCCGGTTTTGCTGCAGCTTTTGCGGGCGTCTTCGCAGCCTTTGCAGGCTTTTCATCCGCCTTGTCGGCAGCTTTCTTTGCTGTGCCCTTGGCGGGTGCCTTTGCAGTCTTTGCGGTTGTCTTTGCTTTCGCTGCAGCTTTTTTATCGGCTTCGGCTTCACAAAGCTCGATGATGCACATTTCCGCTGCGTCGCCGCGGCGGGGGCCGGTGAGGACAATTCGGGTATAGCCGCCGTTTACGCCCCTGTATTTGGGGGCGATTTCGTCAAACAGTTTTTTGACTACATCCTCTTTTGTGACATAAGCAAGAACCTTGCGCTTCGCGTAAAGCGTATCGTCTTTGGCGATGGTTATCATCTTCTCTGCCATGCAACGAACTTCTTTCGCCCTTGTAGCGGTGGTCTCTATCCTGCCGTTCTCCAAAAGATATGTTACTAAGCCTCTAAGCATCGACCTGCGATGGTCCGTAGGTCTGCCAAGTTTTCTGGTGCCGGGCATTTCATTCACACTCCTTTGCCGTGTTTATATGTGGTTTTTGGATTTTTGCAAGAGGTATTAATCCTCGTCCCGGAGAAGATCCAAGCCAAGCGTATTCAGTTTGGCAACGACTTCGTCGAGGGACTTTCTGCCAAGGTTGCGAACCTTCATCATGTCGTCCTCGGTCTTACAAATTAAATCCTCAACCGTATTGATACTAGCTCTCTTCAAACAGTTGAAGGAGCGCACAGACAGGTCAAGCTCCTCAATGGTCATCTCCAGAACGCGTTCTTTGCCGCTGTCGTTCTTAATAACCATTATCTCTGTATCATACGCCTCATCGGAGAGGTCGCCAAAGAGATTGAGATGCTCGTTGAGGATCTTGGCGCCAAGAGAAACGGCTTCCTTCGCGTTGATTGTGCCGTTTGTCCACACCTCAAGCGTCAACTTGTCGTAGTCCGTAATCTGGCCTACGCGTGTGTTCTCGACTGTGTAGTTTACTTTTGAAACAGGTGAATAAATTGAGTCAATCGCTATGACGCCGATTATGGGCTGCATTAACTGCTTGTTACGCTCTGCCGAAACATAGCCCCTGCCCTTGTCGCAAGTCATTTCCATATTGATATGCGCGCCTGTGTCGAGGGAGGCGATATGAAGCTCCGGATTGAGGATTTCCACCTCGGAATCCGTCTTGATATCACCGGCTTTAATCTCGCACTCGCCGTTTGCCTCAATATAGATTGTCTTTGGGCCATCGCCATGAATTTTGAGAATAACGCTCTTTAAGTTAAGAACTATTTCCGTGACATCTTCTTTTACGCCCGGAATTGTTGAAAACTCATGAAGAATGCCTTCAATCTTCGCGGATGTTATTGCATAACCCGGAAGTGAGGATAAAAGGACACGCCTTAAGCTGTTGCCAAGGGTCGTACCGTAACCTCTCTCAAGGGGCTCAACAACGAACCTTCCGTAGGTTCCGCCGAAAAAAAGGTCAGCAGTTTCGATTCTCGGCTTCTCGATTCCAATCATTCAAAACCCTCCTTATTAAAACGCAGGTTTTTTGCCTGCTGTTGTGAATAGGATCAATGAACCCAAAGCAGCATTATTTCGAGTAGAACTCGACGATAAGATGCTCTTCAACGGGAACAGAAATTTGCTCACGCTCGGGCATGCTGAGTACCTTGGCTTCAATGATTTCTCTGTTGAGTTCAAGCCATTGCGGTACAGGCCTCGCACTGTTGATGTCAAGAACGGAATGAATTTTGTCGCTTTCCATGCTCTTGGCTTTTATCGTAACAGTGTCCCCCGCTTTCAGCAGGTATGACGGGATGTCGACTTTTTTGCCGTTCACCTTATAGTGCCCGTGCGTAACAAGCTGTCTGCCTTCTGCGCGGGAGTTTGCCCAGCCCAAAAGATAAACAACATTGTCAAGGCGGCTTTCGCAGATGCGAAGCAGGTTTTCGCCCGTAACGCCTTGCTTGCGCTCAGCCATAAGGAAGTATTTGTGGAATTGCCCTTCCTGAATACCGTAATAACGCCTCGCCTGCTGCTTCGCGCGAAGCTGCAAGCCGTATTCGGAAGTTTTTTTGCGGCTCTGGCCATGTTGGCCCGGAGCATATGCGCGGCGCTCAACAGAGCACTTGCCGGTATAGCAGCGTTCGCCCTTGAGGAACAGTTTCTTGCCCTCACGGCGGCACAACTTGCAGACCGCACCGGTATATCTTGCCATATGAGTTACACCTCCTAAGTTAATTGATTATACGCGCCTTCTCTTCGGCGGACGGCAGCCGTTGTGGGGAATGGGGGTTACATCTTTGATTAAACTAACCTCCAGGCCCGCTGTTTGCAAGGCTCGGATTGCTGCTTCCCGTCCCGCGCCGGGGCCCTTAACATACACTTCAACAGTTTTAAGCCCATGTTCCATAGCCGCCTTGGCAGCTGTTTCACCGGCAGTTTGCGCCGCGTACGGTGTGGATTTTCTGGAACCTCTAAAGCCCATTTCACCTGCACTCGCCCACGAAATCGCGTTGCCCTGCGTGTCGGTAATGGTAACGATGGTGTTGTTGAAGGTGGATTGGATATGGGCAGCGCCTTTTTCAATATTCTTGCGTTCACGGCGCCTACGCGTGCCGGCTGCTTTTTTACCACCGGTTGCTTTTGTAGCCATTTTATCCCTCCTGAACTTACTTCTTCTTGTTTGCAATGGTCTTTTTGGGACCCTTGCGTGTGCGGGCGTTTGTCTTGGAGCGCTGACCTCTTACGGGCAGGCCCTTGCGGTGGCGGACACCGCGGTAACAACCGATTTCCACTAACCTTTTGATGTCATACGCTGTTTCGCGGCGTAAATCACCCTCAACTTTGCAGTTGCGGTCAATGTACTCACGGAGTTTTGAAACATCGCCCTCGCTTAAATCCTTCACTCTCGTATCGGGATTAACGCCGGTTGCTGCGATAATGTCGCTTGCGGTTTTGCGACCTATACCAAAAATATAAGAAAGACCAATCTCAATTCTTTTGTCTCTTGGCAGATCGACACCTGAAATTCGCGCCATTTGTCAGTTACACCTCCATTAAATGGTTTGCGCCGGATTAACCCTGACGCTGCTTGTGCTTGGGATTTTCACAGATGACCATTACTATTCCCTTGCGTTTGATAATTTTGCACTTTTCGCAAATTTTCTTGACAGAAGGTCTGACTTTCATTTGAATACCCTCCTTAATCTACTTGGAACGCCATGTTATGCGGCCGCGGGTGAGGTCATATGGCGACATTTCGACCGTCACCTTGTCCCCCGGTAAAATACGAATATAATTCATCCGCAGTTTCCCGGAGATGTGAGCCAATATTTTGTGCCCGTTTTCCAACTCCACGTGAAAGGTCGCGTTGGGCAGGGCCTCAATAACCGTACCTTCAATCTCGATCATATCCTGCTTAGACATGCTTACCCTCCTATGGTTTTGCCGTCGCACTCCTGTTTTAGCTGCCTGAGTGTTCTTTTTAACATCCGGTTTGTTGCCGCTTCCTCACAGTTGAGCGTGATTCCTGTCAATTCGAGGTGGCGGGGATTTTTGTGTTTCGGCCTTTGCAGGGGTCTTTCCTTGCCATCGCAAAGAAGAACTCTATCCTGCTGTACATCCAAAACAAGCAGCAAGCTGCCCTTGTCCCGCCCGGCAGTTGACTTGACTACACAGCCTTTTTCAAACGCCATTTCATTCACTCCTCCGCATTAAAGCTGAGTCAGAATTCTTGGTCCATCGGCCGTTATGGCAATGGTATGCTCGAAATGAGCTGAAAGCTTTCCGTCCCGGGTTTTAACAGTCCAACCGTCCGGCATTCGAATGATACCAGCGCCCCCAAGGTTTATCATGGGTTCGATGGCAATTGTCATGCCCGGTAACAGGCGCACACCGCGCCCGGGTGTGCCGAAATTTGGTACTCCGGGGTCTTCGTGCAAATGAGAACCTACGCCATGGCCTGTGTATTCCTTTACCACGGAAAAGCCTCTCTCCTCGCAATAGCGCTGTATCGCATAGCCGATATCACCTATCCTGCCGCCAGCAACACAGACCTTGATCCCCTCATAAAGGCTTTCTCTGGTTGTATCGCTCAACCGCTGCGCATCGGTGCTTATCGCTCCCGCTGCGTAAGTGGCGGCATTATCGCCGATGTAGCCGTTCAGCTTGGCGCCCAAATCAATGCTTACCAAATCGCCTTGCCGAATAAAACGCGTTTTGCTCGGTATGCCGTGAATAACCTCGTCATTTATGGAAATGCATGCTGCAGCGGGAAACCCGTTATAGTTTAAGAAGGCTGGCTCAGCGCCTCGCTTCGTAATATACTCGTGAGCTATTTGGTCAATTTCGGCGGTTGTAACGCCCGGCTCGACCGCTTCGCCCGCTGCCTTTAATGCTCCTGCCGATATAATGCATGCCTCTCTCATGAGGGCAAGCTCTCTGCCGGTTTTTAGCACTATCATGCTTTATCCTCCGTGATTAACGGGCCGCAACAGTGTTTACCGCACCCGTTCATCCCTGTCAGGCCCGTCCTTTAATCAAGGAAGCCTTTGTAGTGGCGCATCATCATCTGGCTTTCGAGCTGTTTCATGGTTTCAAGCGCGACACCGACGATAATGATTAATGAAGTACCGCCAAGGGAAATATTCATTCCTTTTGTAAAATCGAAGCCCTTTGTAAGGATAAACGTTGATATCTGAGAAAACAGAATCGGGAAAAGTGCGACAACGCTGATCAATAATGCTCCGAGCAGGGTAATCCTTGACAGTATTTTAGCGATATATTTTGAGGTGGGCTCTCCGGGACGTATGCCCGGAATGGTGCCGCTGTTTTTGCGGATATTGTTCGCCATCTCAATCGGATTGTACTGGATCGTTGAGTAGAAATACGCGAAAGCTATTATCAGGAAAAAGTACATGACGGCGTAGAACCAACTGGTGCTTTTGAATACGCTGAAAAAATGCGCCAGGTGGCTGCCGTCTTTAACGGTCATAAACATCTGAATCGTGGGAGGCAATGAAAGAATTGAACTTGCAAAGATGATGGGCATAACACCGGACATATTGACCTTAATCGGAATATGCGTGCTTTGGCCGCCGTACATTTTGCGCCCCACAACGCGTTTGGCATACTGAACCGGTATTCGCCGCTCCGAATTATCCATCCATACGATGAAGCCTACCATCATTAACAGCAGTATCCCCACCAATGGAGACAGGATGTAGAACGGACCGCCTCTCGCGATATAACCGACCTTGATATTCGGGCTGTACAATTGGGCAATCAGGGTTGGCAGTCTCGAAACGATACCCGAAAAGAGTATGATTGAAATACCGTTGCCGATGCCCTTGTCGTTAATTTGCTCGCCGAGCCACATGATCAAAGCAACACCTGCCGTAAAACAGAAAATGATAATAATCGCCTGAAATACAGCCCAGCCGCCTGTGAACGCCGCGCCGTGCGCGTCTGTGGAAAGGTAAGACTTGCCGGTGGTTCCGCCGTGGCGAAGATAGAAATAGTACGCGGTGCTTTGGAGAAGACCGAGTACAACAGTAACCACACGGGTTATCGCCGCTATCTTCTTGCGTCCGACTTCGCCTTCCTTTTGAAGTCTCTCCAGGTAAGGAATCGCCACTGTCAGCAATTGCATGATAATGGACGCGTTGATGTACGGCGTGATGGACATCGCGAATATCGTACCGTAACTGAAAGCGTTGCCTGTCATCATGCTCAGGTAGTTCATAAATGTGCCGGCATTTTGGTCCGTAATAAGACCGCCCGGCCCGATGCTGACAAACGGAACGGGAACCGCCGCGCCGATTCTGAAAATAAAAATTATCAGTGCTGTGAATAAAAGCTTTTTGCGGATATCCATGATTTTCCATGCATTGATCATCGTCTGAAACATGTTAAATCACCTCCGCCTTTCCTCCGGCAGCTTCGATTTTCTGTTTGGCGGTATCGGAGAAAGCATTTACCTGAACGGTAAGCTTCTTTGTGATATCACCGTTTCCTAAAATCTTAACACCGTCTAAGCTCTTTTTAACGAGACCCGCTTTAATCAGACCCTCAACGTCAATAACCGCTCCGTCCTCGAAAGTATTCTCGAGCGCCGCAATATTAACAATCGCTATCTCTTTGCCGAAAATGTTGACAAAGCCGCGTTTTGGAACACGCCTTTGCAGGGGCATTTGGCCGCCTTCAAAGCCCGGACGCATACCGCGCCCTGCGCGCGCCTTTTGGCCTTTGTGGCCTTTACCGGCAGTTTTGCCTGTGCCTGAGCCCATACCTCTGCCGATGCGCTTGCGTGTTTTTTTGGAACCCGGTTCCTGTGAAAGCTCGTGCAACTTCATTAGTTCGCACCTCCTTGCTTGGCTTCGCATGCCGTGATAAGGTGTGAAATTCTGTTCACCTTACCTTGTGTCGCAGGATTATCCGGCTGAACGGAGGAATCCCCGATTTTATGAAGACCAAGTGCATGGGCGGTGGCAATCTGCACTTTTGTGCTGCCAATAAGGCTTTTTACAAGCTTTACTTGAACATCTGCCATTTTGTCCACCCTCCTTAACCTAATATTTCCTTAACGGATTTGCCTCTGATAGCCGCAACCTCTTCAACATTGCGAAGCTTTGAAAGCCCGTCGAATGTCGCCTTGACTACATTGCCGGGATTGTTTGAACGCAGTGCCTTTGTGCGGATATCCTTGATACCCACTGTTTCAACAACAGCACGCACCGGACCGCCGGCAATAACGCCGGTACCGGGAGCGGCGGGTTTAAGAAGCACAACGCCGGCGCCGAATTTGCCGGTAATCTCATGAGGAATCGTTGTTCCTTTGAGCGATACCTTTATCAAATTCTTCTTCGCGTCCTCGATACCCTTGCGGATAGCGTCGGGAACCTCGCCGGATTTGCCCAAACCGAAACCTATAGTGCCGTTGCCGTCACCAACGACGACAAGCGCGGCAAACTTAAAAATACGACCGCCTTTTACGGTTTTTGAAACGCGGTTAATTGAAACCACGCGCTCAGTAAGTTCCATCGTAGATGCATCAATCTTAGCCAAAAGAATTTTACCTCCCCTTCCTCAGAACTTGAGGCCGCCCTCGCGGGCGCCTTCGGCCAGCTCTTGAACACGGCCGTGATAAATGTAGCCGCCGCGGTCGAAAACAACCTTGGTTATTTCCTTTTCTGCGGCACGCTTTGCCAATAATACGCCCACCTGACGGGCTGCGGTTTTATTTCCGCCGTAATCCGCAAAATCCTTTTCCACAGTTGAAGCCGAAACAAGGGTTTCACCCTTTACATCGTCAATTAACTGGGCATAGATATTCTGGAGAGAGCGGAATACATTAAGGCGGGGGCAAGCGGCGGTGCCGGATATTTTGCCGCGAACTCTTTTATGGCGTTTTTGCCTTGCCTTATTGCTGTCCGGTTTGTTAACCATAAGTTTTCACTCCTTAAAAGACGGTTTTCGATTGACATCCGTCTCATATTACATTTGAGCATTTCCACCGTGATATTTAACAGGCGTCCCGCCTGCCTTTGTCCTCTGCGCTGCCAACACTCAAGCAAACAGATAACAAATTGATAACCGGTATCGGTCCTGCATAAACAGGAACTATTTGCCGCCTTTGCCTGCTTTGCCTTCTTTGCGGCGGATTACCTCGGTTGCGTACTTAATGCCCTTGCCCTTGTAAGGCTCCGGCGGGCGCTTTTTACGCACATCCGCTGCGAACTGGCCGACCTTCTGCTTGTCCGGCCCGAGAATAACAACCTTGTTCGGGCTTGGAACTTCCACGGTAATCCCTTCAATCTCAGGCACAATAACCTGATGGGAATAACCGATGTTAAGCACTAAATCCGACCCCTGCTTAACGGCACGGAAACCGACGCCGTTCACCTCAAGATCCTTTTTGAAGCCTTCATGCACGCCTGTAACCATGTTTGCAACAAGCGTTCTTGTCAAACCGTGAAGCGATCTGTTTTCTTTGCTGTCGTTCGGGCGGGTAACATTAATAATACTGCCGTCCATTTCGACCGAAATGTTTTTGTGCACTGTTCTGGTAAGCGTGCCCTTCGGCCCCTTAACGGTAACAGTGCTGCCATCGATTGTTACATCGACGCCTGCGGGAATAACGATTGGCATTCTGCCTATGCGTGACATCCTAACAGCACCTCCTTACCAGATAAATGCAAGAACTTCGCCGCCGATATTGGCTTTGCGCGCGTCCTTGTCAGTCATAATGCCCTTTGAAGTTGAGAGAATAGCTACGCCAAGGCCTCTCATGACCTTGGGCATTTCCTCACAATTGGTGTATATACGCAGGCCGGGCTTGGAAACTCTGCGTAAACCGGTAATAACCTGGGACTTATTCGGCCCGAACTTGAGCGTTATTTCAATAACACCCTGCTTGCCGTCGTCCACTACCTTATAGCTTTTTACATAACCTTCATCAACAAGAATTCGAGCAATCGCCTTCTTGATATTTGATGCCGGAATTTTCACCGAGTCATGCTTTGCCGAGTTAGCATTGCGTATTCTCGTCAGCATATCGGCGATGGAATCTGTAATTTGCATACCGTCAACCTCCTTTGCAATTGCTCTTTACCAACTTGCCTTCCTAACGCCCGGAATTTGCCCTGCATGAGCCAATTCCCTGAAGCATATACGGCATACCCCGTATTTGCGCAGATATGCGTGCGGCCTGCCACAGATTTTGCATCTGTTATACTGCCTTGTGGAAAACTTCGCAGGCCTCGCCTGTTTAACCTTCATTGATGTCTTGGCCACAAACTTTCCTCCTTATCTCGCAAACGGAGCGCCCATCAGTGCTAAAAGTTCACGGGCTTCTTCGTCTGTTTTGGCTGTTGTGATGAAGCAGATATCCATTCCCCGGACCTTGTCTATTTTATCATAGTCAATTTCGGGAAATATTAACTGCTCTTTGACGCCCATTGAGTAGTTGCCGCGGCCGTCAAACGAATTGGGGTTGATACCCCTGAAGTCCCTGACGCGGGGGAGTGCCAAGTTAAACAGCCTGTCAAGAAATTCATACATTCTATCGCCTCTTAGGGTAACCTTTGAGCCGATCGTCATGCCTTCGCGGAGTTTGAAGTTAGCGACAGATTTTTTCGCCTTGCAGAGAACAGGCTTTTGGCCGGTAATCTGCGTCAGATCCGTAACGACGGCTTCGATAATCTTCGGATTATCGCGCGCTTCGCCGCAGCCTACATTGACGACAATCTTGTCGAGCTTCGGGATTTGCATGACGCTTTTGTATCCGAATTTCTTCATCAAAGCCGGTGCCACTTCTTTTTCATAGGTATCCTTAAGCCTTGCCATGTGTCATGTCCCTCCCTTATTCAAATTCCGCCAAACAGTTTTGCTTTTTGCATGTGCGCATTTTCTTGCCTTTGGCGTTTATGGTGCTGCCCGTTCTTGTGGGTTTACCGCATTTGGGGCATATAAGCTGAACCTTTGGCGCATAAAGAGCGCTTTCAGCCTTTACAAGGCCGCCCGGATCGCCCATCTTTTTGGGTTTGATGTGTTTTGTGACGATATTGACACCTTCGACAATAACCTTGCCTTCGGAGGGGCTGACTTGCATGACCCTGCCTCTTTTGCCACGGTATTTGCCGTTAATGACAACTACCTCGTCACCTGTTCTTACATGTACTTTTTTATTCATACCGCACCTCCCGTTAAAGCACTTCGGGAGCGAGGCTGAGAATCTTGAGATATTCCTTCTCACGAAGTTCTCTTGCCACCGGTCCGAATATGCGAGTGCCCTTTGGGTTTTTGTCTTCTTTGATGATGACTGCTGCGTTTTCATCAAAACGGATGTATGTGCCGTCCTTGCGGCGCACGCCGCTTGCGGTGCGAACCACAACCGCTTTAACTACCTCGCCTTTTTTAACAACGCCGCCCGGTGCTGCTTTTTTAACCGAAGCAACGATGACGTCGCCAATATTGGCATACCTTCTGCCGGAACCGCCAAGCACGCGGATACACATGATTTCCTTTGCGCCTGTGTTGTCGGCAACTTTAAGGTAACTCTGTTGCTGTATCACAGTGTTTGCCTCCTTACACTTGCGCCAAATTATTTGGCTTTCTCGATAATCTCGACTAAACGCCATCTTTTATCCTTGGATATCGGACGGGTTTCCATAACAAGCACACGGTCGCCTAAACTGCATTCGTTGTTTTCGTCATGCGCCTTCAGCTTGACTGTGTGGTTAACGATTTTTTTGTAAAGCGGATGCTTTACTCTGTCCTTGACAGAAACGACAATGGTTTTATCCATTTTGTCGCTGGTAACAATACCAATTTGGGTTTTTCTCAGGTTTCTTTCGCTCATTGCACTTGGCCTCCCTTTCCTTACGAATTTGTGCCGTGTAGTTCAATATCGCGCAGAACTGTTTTTACCCTGGCAATATCTTTCTTAACGACATTTATTCGCATTGGGTTATCGAGCTGGTTAATGGCTTGCTGGAAGCGCAGTTTAAAAAGCTCGTCCTTCAGCTCAAGCAGCTTAGCATCCAGCTCCTTAGCGGAAAGTTTTCTGACTTCACCGGCTTTCATTATTGCTCACCACCCGTTTCTTCCTTTGATACAAATTTGCACTTGATAGGCAATTTGTTTGCGGCGAGACGCAATGCTTCCTGTGCGGTTGTCTTGTCGACTCCCGCTATTTCAAACATTACTCTGCCCGGTTTTACCACAGCAACCCAATACTCCGGAGAACCTTTACCTGAACCCATTCGGGTTTCAGCCGGTTTTTCAGTGATAGGCTTGTCGGGGAAAATCTTTATCCAAACCTGGCCGCCGCGCTTGATTGAACGGGTCATTGCAATACGGGCCGCCTCAATTTGATTGGATGAAATCCACGCCGGTTCAAGAGCTACAAGACCATAATCGCCATAGTTAACAACGTTGCCGCGGGTAGCTCTGCCCTTCATACGGCCCCTGTGCTGTTTGCGGTATTTCACACGTTTTGGCAGCAGCATTATTTAGCTCCTCCTTCCGTGCGCGGTCTGCGATTATCATGAAGAACCTCGCCTGTATATATCCAAACCTTGATGCCGATTCTGCCGTAAGTTGTTTTTGCTTCGGCAAAGCCGTAATCGATGTCTGCTCTGATCGTCTGCAACGGGATGGTTCCCTCGTGATAATGCTCTGTGCGGGCTATTTCAGCACCGCCCAAACGGCCGGAAACCTGAGTTTTAATGCCCTTTGCGCCGAGTTTCATCGTGCGGCCTATGGCCTGCTTTAATGCGCGGCGGAAAGAAATACGCCTTTCGAGCTGGGAGGCAATGCTCTCAGCGACAAGCTGAGCGTTCAAATCAGGCTGCTTAATTTCAATAATATTAAGAGAAACCTCTTTGCCGCCGAGTTTTCTTTCGCAAAGCAATCTGAGCTTTTCGATTTCTGTGCCGCCTCTGCCGATTACCATACCCGGCTTTGCGCAGTGGACATTGACACGGACGCGCTTGGCATCACGCTCAATCTCAACTTTCGGCACGCCTGCGGGCGCAAGCAATTTAAGCAGGTATTCACGAAGCTCGTAATCCTCAACAAGGGTATTTCCAAAATCCTTTGAATTGGCATACCAGCGTGATTCCCAGTCTTTAATTACACCGACTCTAAAACCGGTAGGATTAATTTTTTGTCCCATTTTTTAACCTCCTTCTCGCTTATTCCATTTCCTTGAGTACAAGGGTGATATGCGATGTCTTTTTGTTAATTCTGAACGATCTGCCCTGTGCTCTCGGTCTCATACGCTTGAGGGTAGGTCCCTGGCTGACACTGCACTCCGCGACATACAGCCTGGAAACATCCATGTTATTGTTTGTTTCCGCATTGGCTTTTGCGGATTTCAGCAGCTTTATCAGCGGTTCACACGCGGACTTGGGCGTGTGTTTCAGTATTGCCATTGCCTTATCGGCAGGTTGGTTGCGAATCAGATCAAGAACTATTTGAACCTTGCGCGGCGCTATGCGCACATAGGTTACCTTTGCGGTTGCTTGCATGGTTTACACACTCCTTTCGACCGTTTATTTTCCTGCGTTTGAAGTTTTTGAGCCCGCATGACCTCTAAAAGTCCTTGTTGGCACAAACTCGCCAAGCTTATGTCCGACCATGTCTTCTGTTACATATACGGGAACATGCTTGCGTCCGTCGTGAACAGCGAAGGTATGTCCGACAAAGTCCGGGAAGATTGTGGAGCTGCGGCTCCAAGTTTTAAGAATTTGCTTGCTGCCGGCCTTATTCATTGCCACGACTCTCTCGAGCAGCTTTGGTTGCACGAAAGGTCCCTTTTTAACACTTCTGCCCATAATCTTATGCTCCTTTCATCAACTACTTGCCGTTACGACGCTTAACAATAAGCTTATCGGAATGTTTCTTCTTATTTCTTGTCTTATAACCCAGAGCAGGTTTGCCCCAAGGTGTGACCGGTCCCGGACGGCCTATCGGAGACTTGCCCTCGCCGCCGCCGTGCGGATGGTCGTTCGGGTTCATAACAGAACCGCGGACTGTCGGGCGGAAGCCCTTATGACGTGTACGGCCTGCTTTGCCGATTTTTACATTCTCATGGTCATCGTTGCCTACCTGGCCAATTGTTGCCATGCAGTTTGCCGGAACATTGCGAAGCTCGCCGGACGGTAAACGAAGCAGCGCGTAAACGCCCTCTTTTGCCATAAGCTGAGCCGAGTTGCCGGCTGATCTCGCAAGCTGGCCGCCTCTGCCGGGATTAAGCTCAACATTGTGAACCACTGTACCGGTAGGGATATTCATAAGAGGCAGCGCGTTGCCGGGCTTGATATCCGATTTAGGACCGGAAACCACTTTATCGCCGACTTTTAGTCCGTTCGGTGCGAGGATATAACTCTTTTCGCCGTCTTCATATTGAATTAAGCAAATATGCGCGGAGCGGTTCGGGTCATATTCCAATGTGAGCACTTCTGCCGGAACATCGAACTTGTCGCGCTTAAAATCAACAAGACGATATTTCTTGCGGTTACCGCCGCCGCGATGGCGAACGGTTATTCTTCCGTAACTGTTGCGGCCCGAATTCTTGGTTTTCGGTTCCAAAAGGCTTCTTTCCGGAGCAACCTTTGACAGACCCGAATAGTCTGTTACCGACATGCCGCGTCTACCGGGTGTTGTCGGATTATAGATTTTTATCGACATTAATTTCACTCTCCTGTTAGCGGCTTTGCGGAGCATGTCACTCTCCATACTTTACCGCCGGAAATTTAGAGTCTGATTAGACCATACCGTCAAAGAACTCAATTGTCTTTGAATTTTCTTTAAGGGTGACAACTGCCTTTTTCCATGAAGGTGTATAACCCTCGAAATTGTTTTGTTTACGAAGCTTGCCTTGGACATGGCTTGTATTTACTTTTAAAACATCAACCTTGAAAAGCTGCTCAATTGCCTTTGCAATTTCAATCTTGTTCGCTGTTTTGAGAACTTCAAAGGTGTATTTTCTCAGCGCGGTTCCATCCATGCTTGCTTCCGTAATAACCGGGCGGAGGATGATATCCTGTGCTAATTTACTCATGCGTATACCTCCTCGATCTTTGCAACGGCATCCTTCAGGACAAGCATTGTGTCGCAATTAAGGATGTCATATACATTGAGCGTGCTGACAAGTGTTGTCTTCACCCCTGCTATGTTGCGCGCGCTTCTGTAAATAATATCATTTTTCTCCGGTAAAACGATAAGCGTTTTCTTGCCGGTTTCAAGCGCCGCAAGAATCTTGACGATTTCTTTTGTCTTGATTTCATCAATTGTCAGGCTGTCAAGTACAACAAGCTCATCTGAAATTACCTTTGAAGTGAAAGCGGACTTCATTGCAAGTCTTCTAACCTTTTTATTAATTGAAATACCGTACTCGCGTGGTTTGGGGCCGTGGGAGATACCGCCGTGAACCCACTGCGGTGACCTTGTCGAACCCTGCCTTGCGCGGCCGGATCCCTTTTGCTTCCAGGGCTTTTTGCCGCCGCCGCTGACTTCTGCGCGCGTAAGGGTAGACTGAGTGCCCTGGCGCTGGTTTGCCAAATAGCTGACCACACAAAGGTGCATTGCCGGTACGCTTGGCTCAATACCGAAGATGTTCTCGGAAAGCTCAATATCGGAGACCTTTTTGCCGGTCATGTCAAAGACTGATACATTAGGCATTTAATTCTACTCCTTCCTCAAACTTTCAAAGTAGTGCTGATTAAAACAATACCGCCTTTGGGACCCGGAATGGCGCCCTTTATGGCAATAAGATTGTTTTCGGCATCAACCTTGACAACATCTAAATTCTTAATTGTAACACGCTCGTGGCCCATATGCCCCGGAAGTTTTTTGCCTTTGTAAACTCTGGACGGATCGCTGCAAGCGCCAAGTGAACCTTGATGCCTGGCGACAGGGCCTGTGCCATGTGTTTCTTTTAGTCTTGAAAAATTCCATCTTTTAATGGCGCCCGCCCAACCCTTGCCTTTGCTGGTGCCGACGACATCGACATGATCGCCGGTCTCGAAGACATCCGCTTTTAAAATATCACCGACATTGTAACTGCCGGCTTCAATGCGCCTGACTTCTCTGAGCGTTTTTTTGATTCCCACATTGGATTTTTTGAAATGGCCCTGCATCGGTTTGTTCAGCCGCTGAACCTTAATGTCGCCGAAACCAAGCTGAATTGCTTCGTAACCGTCTTTTTCAAGTGTTTTTTTCATGACGACAGGGCACGGACCGGCTTCAACAACGGTTACGGGGATCACATTGCCTTTCTCATCAAAAAGCTGTGTCATACCCACTTTTTTGCCAATAATTGCTTTTTGCATTTTTAACTTTCCTCCTTGTTAGGTTATTGGTTGACCTTTGTCAACATGACCTGCGGTGCAGATTTATTATTTATGCCGTGAAAAACACGCCTTATATAATAATGTATAGAAATTAAAGTTTAATCTCTATTTCAACACCGGCCGGAAGCTCAAGACCTGTCAGTGCTTCAACTGTTTTTGCAGATGGCCTGATAATGTCAATAAGCCTTTTGTGTGTGCGTTGCTCGAACTGTTCGCGTGAATCCTTATATTTATGGACCGCGCGGAGGACTGTGATGATTTCCTTTTCGGTCGGAAGCGGAACAGGCCCCGAAACCTGCGCGTTTGTGCGCTTTGCGGTTTCAACGATTTTTTCCGCAGCTTTGTCGACAAGGTTGTGGTCATAGCCCTTAAGCCTGATTCTGATTTTTCCCTTAACTGCCATTTAGACGCCTCCTTCATTTGGCGGGCTGTGCAAATAACTTACACCGAGCCGGGCGTTTCCACCCATTCGTTTTAAAAACCGGAAAATTATTTTCCGGGATTTGTGCGTTAAGCAAATGCACATTCCTGCAGCCGCAAACCCGCCAGGGAAGCGGTTTTGCAATGGCAACAGGTTATTCTTTCGCCCGGTTTAAAATCGGACATACTCCGCGGAAATTCCCCACCTCCAAGGGTGGCCACCTTCCGAATCATCGCATATCTGCTGTATTTTTGGTTTCTCGGGGCATAAAAAGCCCTTGTCGCCTTTACACAGCCTATAGATA
>Ga0118677_10001204_pt1 | contig 55601 bp, 41 predicted proteins | sample AliMusrvi5mmetaG_FD_86154 | JGI IMG/M metagenome (GOLD analysis project Ga0118677, IMG submission 86154)
ATCGGGAACAGGGTAGCACGGGGGGGAGAAGTGGGAAGAGGGAAAGTGCGGAAGGGCCTAGTGCTCAGTGCCGGGACGGGGAAGTGGCTGGACCAAGTCGGAAGTGTTAAGTCAGAAGTGTTAAGTGCGGGAAGAAGGCGGAGGTGCCTAGTGCTTGAAACTTCTGACTTCCCACATCCTCGCACGATTGCTATTCCGTGACTTAACACTTCCCACTCAACAGTTCCCACTCAACACTGGGCACCAAGCACTTCCGCACTTTCCTCCTCCCGCTCCCCCTCCCATGGCCTTCTTCCTGCACTACTTTCCCTCAGCCTGGCATTGGACCTTGCTGCTGCTTGAGATCGTGATGGGGTGCGCGGCTTTGCTGCATGTGATCCTGCGTAAAAATGATCCGCGCGCCGCAGCTTACTGGGTCGCGCTTATCGCCCTGGTGCCGGTGCTGGGGGCGGTGCTGTACCTGCTGCTGGGCATCAACATCATCCGCCGCCGCGGCAAACGCTATCGCGAAGTGGCGGAGCCCGGCGAGAAATCCCGCCCCAACGCCGTCTCGCATCTGCTGCCAGAGTGGGAGACGGAGGTTCAGGCCATGCCGGGCTTGGTGACGAGTCTGGACACATTGTCGCGCATGTCCCTGGTGGGCGGCAACAAGGTGGACATCCTGCGCAACGGCACCGAGGCGCTCCCGGCGATGCTGGAAGCCATCGAATCCGCCACATGTTCAGTGTCCCTGTCGAGCTACATTTTTGAGATCATGGGCATCGGCATGCGCTTCGCGGAGGCGCTTGAACGGGCGGTGAAGCGGGGGGTGCAGGTACGCGTGATGATTGATGACGCTGGCACCCGCTATGCCTGGCCACCGGTGACGGGGGAGCTGAGCCGGCGCGGCATCACGGTGCGGCGCTTCATGCCGAACCGCTTCATCGGGCGGCTGCTCACCATGAATCTGCGCAATCACCGCAAGATCCTGGTGGTGGATGGCAAGACCGGCTTCACCGGCGGCATGAACATCCGCCAGGGCAACATGCTGGAGGAGCACCCGGCCCATCCCGTGCAGGACATCCACTTCCGCGTCGAGGGCCCGATCGTGAGGCAGATGCAGCAGATGTTTGGCGAGGACTGGCAGTTCTGCACCGGCGAAGTGCTGGAGGGCGGGGCATGGTATCCTGAGCTGGACATGCCAGGAGAGGTTAGCGCCATCGGCCTGCCCGGCGGACCTGATGACGACAGGCAAACCCTCGCCTTCGCCATCGCCACCGCGCTGCATGAAGCGAAGCGCGAGGTGCGCGTGATCACCCCCTATTTCCTGCCTGCGGAGCCGATTTTTTCCGCCCTTATCTCCTGTGCGCTGCGTGGCGTTAAAGTGCGCATCATCGTGCCTTCAAAGAACAACATCCCCCTGGTAAAGTGGGCCTCGCGCACCATGTATGCGCCGTTCTTGAAACGCGGCTGCCGTATCTTTGAAAGCGCGCCGCCGTTTGACCATTCCAAAGCACTCATTGTCGACGGCACTTTCTCGCTGATCGGCTCGACCAACTGGGACCCCCGCAGCCTGAAGCTCAATTTCGAGTTCAACCTGGCCTGCTTTGACGACTCGCTGGCGCGCAAGCTGACGGACGAGTTCGACCGCAAGCTGGCGGAGAGCGGCGAAATCACGCTCGAAACGCTGGCGGCCCAGACTCCGGGCGAACGCCTGCGCAATGGCATCGCGCGTCTGATCATTCCGCTGCTGTAATTGGCGGTGTCAGCAGAATTGGCGGGACAGAGAGGCAGGGAATGGCTAGAGTCGTGGGCAGTAACCTTAGCCCATTCCCATGACTGACATTTCGCCTCCCACGCCTCCGAAAAAAGGACTCTCAGGACTGGCCATCGCAGGCATTGGATGCGGCGGCCTGGTTTTGGTCGCTCTCATCGGCATCAGCCTGCTCATGGCCAAGGGTTGTTCCAAACTGAAGGAGGCTGCCGACGACTTTCAAAAGAATCCGACCAAGGCGGCGGCCACGCTGCTGGTCAAAGCCAATCCCGACCTGGAGCTGGTGAGCACGAACGACGCGAAGGGGGAGATGACGATCAAGGACAAGAAAACAGGCGAAGTGACCACCATGTCCTTCGATCAACTGAGCCAGGGCAAGTTCAAGGTCACCGATGCCAAAGGCAACGAGACCACCGTTGACGCTTCCGCCGCCGGCAAGGGCCGGGTGGTGATCAAAGGGGCGGACGGGCAGACGGTGATTGGCGGTACGTCCGCTGAAAACGCGCTGCCTGCTTGGGTTCCAAGCTATCCCGGCACCACGGCGAAGGAGGGCGGCATACGGATTGAGAAGGACGGCACCGTCTCCGGCATGGCGATGGCTGAAAGCCGCGACGCCGTGATTAAGTTGAAAGATTTCTATGATGCCAGGCTCAAGGCCGCTGGCTTCAAGGTGGAATCCAGCGTGTCGAATATCAACGGCTCCGAAAACGCCATGGTGAACGGCACCAAGGAGGACAGCCGGCAGAAAGTGGGCGCGATCATCAACAGCGACCATGGCAAGACTTCCATCATCCTGACCTACGAGGGGCCAAAGTAAGCGGCCATTACGCATGACAGCGAACACCCGCCTGAAGATCGGCCTCTCCTTCGCCATTGGTGGAAACCTGCTGTTCTTCACCTTTTGGTGGCTTTGGATGCCGTGGTCAGCTTCGTTCAAGACCGCGCTCGGGGCCGTTCTGTTTTTTGCCCCGGAGGCGGGCACCTTGATTTGTGTGGCGATCATCGGAAAGGATGCCTACGAGTACTTCAAGAACACTCTGCTGAAGCGCTGGCGCAAATGGCGCGGCAAACAAGAGCCCGAGGTCGTTCCGGATGCGGAAGTGAAGCCAGATCAGCGCCATCCCATAGCTGGGGCAAGTGCTGCTTCGGATGGTAACACCGGGACGGCTCCTCACGTTCCGTCGGATGTTCTTTGACCGCCTGCATCATTGCAGTCGTTGAAACGCGGCGTTTTGCTTCACCATTTTCGAAGTGAGGACACGTCCGGCCTGTGACGGAGCGCCGAAATAATGGCATGCATCGCGTGGTCGAACCAGAGGTGCTCGACTACCTCCCGGCCGACGATCCGCAAGCCCTGGGCTCGCGTGGGGATTTGCGTCGAGTTAACGCCCTCATGGGGCATGCGGACATTCTGACACAGGCCTTTCGTGAGAACTTGGCTCCTGTTTTCCCCGCTCTTCGACCCTTGCGAATCGTGGATCTGGGTGCCGGGGATGGCACCCTGCTGCTTGGGTTGGCGCAGCTCTGGTCTGCTCTTGGGGTGAGGGCTGAAGTGACCTTGATGGATCGCCAGCAAGTCGTTTCTGACGGCACCCGCAGTGCCTGCGCGGCGCTGGGCTGGTCAGTCCAATGCCTGACGGAGGATGTCTTTACCGGGTTGGAACGGGCATCGGCTCCCGTGGATGTGATACTGGCGAACCTGTTCCTTCATCACTTCAAAGACGAGCCGCTGCGGGCGCTGTTGCAACTGGCGGCGGCCAGGACGGCCTTGTTCATCGCCTGTGAGCCGCGCCGCTCATCTCTTGCACTGGCGGCTACGTGCATGCTCGGGTGCATAGGCTGCAATGCGGTGACGCGGTACGATGCGGCGGTGAGCGTGCATGCGGGTTTCGAAGGCAGGGAGCTGTCCGCGTTGTGGCCGGCCCAGGACGGCTGGCGCTTGAGCGAGCGCAACGCAGGCATGTTCAGCCATTGCTTTACCGCCAGCCGCGAGGCCTGAGTTGCACCGCAGACGGGCTAGGGTTTCACCCCATGGACTGTGCACCGGGCATTGGGTATTTTTAGCCGAGCATCAGGTTAAATAATACACCGAGTATAATGATATGAATTTCATGAACCCAACTCCGGAGAAGAACCCGTTGCATCACACGCAGAAGGCGAAGAACGAGATGAGCAAGCTCGTTCATCACCTGCGCGAGGATGTAAGCAAGGTCACGGATCCCAAGGCTCAAGCGCTGTTTGAGACGGCTGCGGAAGTCCTGCTCGGGCTGGTCAAAGCCTTCGGCGACTTCGAGGCCAGGAATGAAGAGGCCTGGCGGCACTGACGGCGTGACCATCACCGCCGGTCACTGGCCGGTGAGCCTCGCCAGCAGCGCCTGCATTTCCGCGACCTTTTCAGGTTGTTCGGCGGCGAGGTTGCAGCTTTCAGCCACGTCATTGGCAAGATTGTAGAGCTGGGGCACGGGCAGCATGCGGTTGGCGGGTCTGGCGCCCGGAGCTTTCGCATTCTGGGGTTTGCCGGCAGGGATGTATTTCCAGTCGCCCACACGCAGACCAAAGGGGCCCTGGGTGCCGCCGTTGTGCGCCACGAAGGTTTCGCGCAAAGGCTTTTCGGTCGTCGCTCCGAGGATGGAGGGCATCACGTTGATGCTGTCGCGGCACTGGCCTTCCGGCACTGGCACACCGGTCAGCGCGGCGAAGGAGGCGGCCATGTCGAGGTGGGTGATGAGCGCATGGCTTTCCGTGCCTGCCTTGATTTTGCCCGGCCAGCGCGCAATGAAGGGCAGGCGGTGCCCGCCTTCGTAGATGCTGCCCTTGTAACCGTGCAGCACGCCGTTGCACTTGTGCTCAAGGCTGCCCACGTCTTCGTAGCCGTCATCCATCACCCCGCCGTTGTCACTGGTGAAGACCAGCAGCGTGTTGTCCGCCAGCTTGAGTTCTTCAAGCTTCGCCATGACCTTGCCTACCGTCTCGTCCAGTTCGTGAATGGAGTCGCCGCGGCGGCCGCAGGCAGCGGTGCCCTGAAAACGCTGGTTGGGCACGCGCGGCACATGGATGTTGTGCGTGGCGAGGTAGAGGAAAAAGGGACCCGCCTTGCTCCGGTCAATAAAGGCGAGCGCCTTCTTGGTGTAGGTGTCGCCCATGTCCTCGTCCACCCAGCGCGCGGCCTTGCCACCGGACATCCAGCCGATGCGGCTGACACCGTTGATGATGGTGTTGTCGTGGCCATGCGTGGGCTTGAGCTTGAGCAGGTCCGGCCGATCAGCGCCGGTGGGTTCGTCACCGATCTTGTGCTGGTAGTTCACCGTGATGGGATCGTTCGGATCAAGCCCGACCACCCGGTGGTCCTCCACATAAACGCAGGGCACGCGGTCGCCGGTGGCGGGCATGAAGAAAGCATAGTCGAAGCCCAGTTCGAGCGGCCCTGGCTTGATGTCGGCATTCCAGTCCGGCCCGCCTTTGCCACCGAGCCCGAGATGCCATTTGCCGACCGCCCCGGTGCGATAGCCTGCCTGCTTCAGCAGCGAGGGCAGGGTGGTGGAGTTGGTCGGAATGGTCAGCGGTTCATCGCCTGGTGCGATGGCAGAGCCAGGTTTCTGCCGCCAGGAGTACACACCCGTCATCAGGGCGCGCCGGGTGGGGGTGCAGGTGGAGGCGGGTGAATGGGCATCCGTGAAGCGGCAGCCCTGGGCCGCTATCTGGTCGATGTGCGGCGTCTTGACCATCGTGGCCCCATAGCAGCCCACGTCGCCATAGCCGATGTCATCCGCAAGGATGAAAACGATGTTGGGTTTGTCTGCGCCAGAAGCGCAGGTGACGGCCAGGGTGGCGAGCAGGAGGACACGGAGAATCTTCATGGTGGCCACTCAAAACGTCACCACGGGGCATATCTTGTCGCTGTTCGTTTCAGCGGTTTGTCGAGTGCGCCGTTTCAAACGTCCGAATCCTGGTTGGACACTTTCCCCTTTTCCCTCCCGCCTTTTTCCGCCATCATCCCCCTATGAACTTCCTGACGAAACGCTGGTATCTGCTCATTCCTCTGCTGCTCCTGGGCTCCCCCCTGCTTTGCGTCATGTATTTCGTGGTGGCATACGGCTATTCGTTTCCTGAAGCGGTGGAATGTTTCAAGGCGGTGGGCAAGACGGATACCAAGTTCCGCGAGGGCAGCTATTCGGAGGCCAAGTTTCACGAGGTCAATCCGGGCTTCTCGGGCAAGGATGTGTTTGAGCGGCTCGGGGTTCCGCTGGAACGCCACGACGATGATACCAAGTGGTGCTACTCATTGCCGGTGGGTGGCACCCAGTACTATCACGAGCGCACCTTCATCATGGAAGGCGGCAAGGTGACGGGCATCATCTGCCGCTTCCACACACCAGCGACCAAGGACTGAGGGGCGCATCTTCAGCCTTTCGTTCATCATGGGCTCACGCATCATTCTTGGTCTTCTCGCGCTGGCATCTTCAGGATTCGCGCAAGGCTTCACGCCGGGCGGTGTCGCGGCCATCAAGACCGCTCTTGATAAGGCGATCAAGACCCACCAGACCCCCGGGGCGGTGGTTTGGATGGAGCACGCCGGTACCACCGTGCATTGGGCCCAAGGCGAGCGCGCCATCGTTCCGGCCAGGGAAGCGATGTCAGAAGACACGATTTTCGATGCTGCCTCGCTGACCAAGGTGGTGGCCACCACCCCGAGCATGATGCTGCTCATTGAACAGGGCAAGGTGGATCTTGGCGCGCCGGTGCGGCGTTACCTTGCTGAGTTTACCGGCGCGGGCCGCGATGCCATCACGGTGCGGGACTTGCTCGTCCACACCTCCGGCCTGCCGCCGGATCTCGCCCCCCTTCCTCCGTGGAAGGGTTATGACGAGGGCATTCGGCTGGCCTGTGCCAGTGTTCCCAATCCGCCGCCGGGCCAGGTGTTTCGCTACAGCGACATTAATTTCATCCTGCTTGGCGAGATCGTGCATCGGGTGAGCGGCCAGACTCTGGATGCTTATGCCGCCGAGCATGTGTTTGGACCGTTGAAAATGAACGACACCGCCTTCAAGCCGGCAACTGCGCTCCGGCCGCGCATCGCGCCGACCGAGCGCGATGAATCGGGCCACATGCTGCGCGGGGTGGTGCATGATCCCACCGCCCGGCGCATGGGCGGTGTCGCGGGTCACGCCGGGTTGTTTCTCACAGCGCGTGACCTTGCGCGCTACGCCCATTTGCTGCTGCATGGAGAGGTGGACGGGGTGCGGCTTTTCAAGCCCGCGAGCCTGGAGCTGATGACTCATTCGCAAACGCCGGCCACCCTGGCGGAACGTCGCGGTCTGGGCTGGGACATTGACAGCAAGTTCAGCCGGCCACGCGGCAAGCTGTTTCCGCAGGGCTCATACGGCCATACCGGCTTCACCGGGACGGCACTGTGGATTGATCCGGTTTCACGCACGTTTTACGTCCTGCTCACCACGCGACTTCACCCGGACGGCAAGGGCGATGTGCGCGAACTTTATGAAGAGACGGGCACGCTCGTGGCGCAGGCCGCCGGGATTAAAGAGCCCCGGCCCATCCTCACCGCGCCGCAGGAGGCCGAGATCTCCGGCGTGCTCAATGGCATCGACGTGCTGAAGCGCCAGGACTTCGTGCCGCTCCAGGGATTGCGCCTGGGATTGATCACCAATCATACCGGCATCGACAACCAGCGTCACGCGACCATTGATTTGCTGGCCCGCGCCCGCGGCGTGCAACTACGCGCGCTGTTCAGCCCCGAACACGGCATCCGCGGGCAGCTTGACCAGGACAAGATCGACGACAGCAAGGATGAGCAGAGCGGTCTCCGGGTGTTCAGCCTGTACGGGGCGCGCACCGCCCCCAGCGAGGCGCAAATGAAGAACCTCGATGCTCTGGTATTTGACATCCAGGACATGGGCTGCCGTTTTTACACCTACATCGGCACGATGAAAAACTGCCTGGAAGCCGCCGCCAAAGCCCACAAGAAATTCATCGTGCTGGACCGGGTGAATCCCATTCGCGGCGACCGGATCGAGGGTCCGTCCGAAGTGGCGAAACATGAAATGGTCGCCTGTCATGACATCCCTTTGCGCCATGGCATGACGGCGGGTGAGCTGGCCGGGATGTTCAATGCGGAGGCAAAGCTGGGTGCGGAACTGGTAGTTATCAAAGTGCAGGGCTGGCGGCGCGACCAGTGGTTCGATACGACAGCTCTGCCGTGGATTAATCCGTCGCCCAACATGCGCAGCCTCACCGCCGCCACTCTGTATCCCGGTGTCGGGCTGCTGGAATACGCCGTGAGCGTGGGGCGGGGGACAGACGCTCCTTTTGAGATTATCGGTGCGCCCTTCATCAACGACCGTCAACTCGCCCATGAGATGAACAAGCTGGGCCTGTCCGGCATCCGCTTCATTCCAGAGCGTTTCACTCCCACGGCCAGCGTGTTCAAAGGCGAGGAGTGCGGCGGCGTCAGGATGATCGTGACGGACCGCGAGACTCTGCGGCCCGTGCAACTGGGCCTCGCGCTGGGGCATGCTCTGCACCGGCTGCACCCCCAGGAATTCAGCCTGGAAAAGTTCAACCGCCTGCTGCTGCATCAGCCGTCCATTGACTTGCTCAGAGAGGGGCGGTCGTGGCAGGACATCGAGAAACCTTGGAACGATGCCAGCGCCGCCTTTGCCTCGCGCCGGCAGAGCTTTTTGCTGTATTGAGCCGGCTTCAGGGTCAGGATCACGACATTCTCCACCGATCAAATCCAGCACCACGGCTGGGATATTGACCTTTTCTTAGCGCCTGGAGACGCTTCTTAATTATGCAGGGCGCTTTTTGCGGGGACGTTGTGACCATGAAAACGAAACTCTTCATTCCCGCTCGAAAGTCTCTCCAGTCTAACCGTCCGGCGGTGTCTGGCTACAAGTGCAGGGAGATTATGGTGCCAGTGGATTTTTCCATGCCATCCCTGAGGGCATTGCGTCATGCGGCCATGCTGGCACAAAAGGAAAACGCCCATCTCACCCTGCTGAATGTCATTGAGGAGCCGGTTTCCTTCCGGTCGCTCGACAAGCCTTTCCGGGAGCGCAGCCGGCTCGAGTCGCGGGAGTTGGGATTGGAGGATCTTGCCCGCCGGGAGCTGCCGCATGATGTGGCCGCTCACATCGTGGTTTGTGAGGGCAATCCCGCGACGGAAATAACGCGCATGGCGGCGCAACGTCACACGGATCTGATCGTGGTGGGTTGCCATCGTCACCACTGGCTGGTCCGGTTGTTCCGTGGCCACACCGCAGCGCGGGTGATCGAGCAAGCGCCCTGCCCGGTGGTGGTATTGAATGAGTCGCGAGCCAGACATTCCAAGCCTGCATCGGGCAGCTTGAGCGGAGAATGTGGGACTGCCGCCGGAAGGGCTGTCAGCGAGAGTCTTGCATTGCGTCCGGACGGGCCGCGCGAACAAGTGCAAGCCTTGCCCCAAGCAACTCGTGCGGCAGCCTGAACACGGCGAAATTATGCGGCAAATCTTTGGTTTGAAGCCGTGCAGCACAGTTCCTGCTTACACTGTGGGAAACCCGCAGGCAAACATTGACCTCACCCAGCCTGCATTCCCTCTCCACCATCTATGACTGGCACCGGCGACAACCCTTTTCCAAGCGTCCATTGGACCCTCATCGATCGGCTGAAGAGCACTGGCAATCGTGAAACGGACCTGGCGCTGGAGGACATCTGCGCGCAGCGTCACCATCCCCTGCACAGTTACATTCGCCGTCGCGGGCTGGAGCACCACGACGCCCAGGACGCGCTGCACGATCTTCTTCAATCTGCTGTGGACCAATGATGCCCTGGTGACCGCGGATCCGAAAAAGGCAGCCTGGCGGGCTTGCTTGTGGCGAAGAAGGTCGTGGCACCCGAGCCTGCCACCATTACCCGACCAGCCGGTAGCCAATGCCCGGCTCGTTGCGGATCTCGATGCCACAGTCACCGAGCTTGTTGCGCAGGTGGTTCACATGAACCCGCAGCGAGTGGCTGGCATCACCCTGGTGACCGGCCCAGACCTCACGCAGAATCTGCTTTTGGGTGATGAGCTTGCCTGCGTTTCGGGTTAGCAGTTTGAGCAGCGCATACTCGGTGGGGGTAAGTTTCAAGGCCTCGCCGTTCAGCGTGGCCTCGTGATGCGTAAAGTCGATGCGCAAGGGGCCGACGACGCTCTCCGGGGCCTCACTGGTTTTCTGCCGCCGCTGAATGGCCTGCAAGCGCGCCAGAAGCTCCGCAGTGCCAAAGGGCTTGGTCACATAGTCGTCGGCTCCGGCTTCAAAGGCCTCCACCTTGACTTCTTCCTGGTCGCGCACGGAAAGAATCAACACAGGCACCGCGCTCCATTCGCGCAGGCGCTTGAGCACTGTGACGCCGTCGGTGTCGGGCAGCCCGAGATCGAGCAGAACCACATCCGGGCGGATGAAGGCGGCTTCCTGCAAGCCGATCTGGCCGGTTGCAGCCTCATGCACCTTGTAGCCCTTCGCTTCCAGCGCCATGCGCAGGAGTCGGCGGATTTGTATTTCGTCGTCGATGATAAGAGCGTTCACGGCAATAGACGGGCTTTCCGGCCCATTACATTAACGAGGATTGTAGCGAACCAAAGCGGTCATTCCACCGGTAGTTCAATGATGAACTGAGCCCCGCCGGATGGGTGGTTCGAGGCCGTGATGTCGCCGCCCTGGGCGCGCACAAAGCCGCGGGCAATGGCGAGTCCCAGTCCCGTGCCGCCTGACGGCGAACCCGGAGAGCGGTAGAATTTCTCGAACACACGCTTTTCCTCTCCCGCCGGCAGTCCAGGACCGTGATCCCTGACAATGATTTGAAGTTTCTTGCCGGCCAGGCTGGCGGCGATGTCGATGGCGGTGCCCTGGGGCGTGTAAACCGCGGCATTGTGCAGGATGTTGGCGAGCGCCTGGGTGAGCAGCCGGTGGTCAAGTTTTGCCAGGGGGAGATCCTGTGCCGTGACATTGACGGCATGGTCGTTCAATGCCTTGCCAGCGGCCTCCCTTGCGGCGCTGATGACATCGCGCAGGTCGCACCAGTCGCGCAGTGGTTGCACCACCTCGGATTCAAGGCGGGACATCTGCAGCAGGCTGTCCACCACACGGCGCAAGCGCAGGCTGGCGGTGCGAATCTCCCGCACATAGGGATCGTCGCTGGCGGCCATGCCATCGAGGGAAGCCTGAATGATCGCGAGGGGGGTCTTCAGCTCATGCGACACGCTGTCGAGCAGGGTGCGGTGCAACTTCTCCGATTGCGCGAAAACTTCGGCCTGCCGCACGGCCTGGATGAAATGCTCCTTCTCAAGCACCAGGGCCAGTTGCAGGGCGAAGGCCTCGATCGTCTGGCGGGTGATGAAATCCATCCCTGGCCTGTCGGGCATGTGCACGCCCAGCACGCCCATCATGGAGGTGGCGGTTTGCAGTGGAAACCAGGTGGCTTCGGATTGCGGCAGCGTATCGGTGAACCGGCCCGCGGGCTGCTTGTTGCCGTAACTCCAGGCAATCACACCCCACTCCTTGAGGGCGGGTTTGAATGTGCTCGCCGCATGCGCGGTCGTGGGCAGTGAGCGGTCGCTTTCCCGCACGATGAGGGCGGTGTTGGCATGCATCAATTCATCAATCGTGCGCAAGGCGTCGGCCAGCCCCTTGTCCGGCTCTGCCGCAAGCGCGGCACTCTGGGTCACGCGCAGCAGGGCGGCGGTCTGGCGCTGGCGCAACCGCTCGGCCAGTTCGCGCATCCGCAGCCGCGAGGTCAGGCTGCCCATGCTGATCGCGACGATGAAGAACATGCCGAACATGAACATGTCCTCAATTTTCTGGATGTGAAAAGTGAACTTGGGCGGGATGAAAAAGTAATCCCACGTCAGCGCGCTGACGGCGGCCATGAGCAGCACCGGGCCCCGGCGAATTTTTAGTGCCGCGAGCACAACGGCTACGAGGAACACCAGCGCGACAAACATGTAACCCGTGAGCGGCAGCATCAGCCAGCACACGCTGGCGATGGCAAACGTGGCCACCAGCACGGCGCTATACTCGCCGATCACGGAGATGGACACAGGCTCCGACAAGACGGTCGCATTGCGGGCTTTGTCAGCGCTGGCGAGCGGCCGGACCACGCAGACGTCAATGTCGCCGCTGCCGACGATGAGCTGATCCGCCAATGTCTTGCGCCACCGGCTGGCTTTTTCCGGCTTGCCCACCACCAGTTGGGAGACATTGCGTTCCCGGGCGATGCGCAGCAGCGCTTCGGAGACGTTGTCGCCGGTGGCGGAAACCACCTCGCCGCCCAGCTTGCGGGCGAGCCCCAATGACCGGGCGAGCCTGTCCTGCTCGATCTGGCTCAGTGGCTGCGATCCCTCCACCCATACAACCAGCCAGGGGCAGTTTAACCGCGTAGCCGCACGCCTGGTCCAGCGGATGAGGCTCTCCGCATACGGGCTGGGTCCCACGGCGGCCATCAGCCGGGCGTTGGTTTTCCAGGCCGTGCTCACGCGTTTGGCCCGGCGGATGTCCTCCAGATCACGGTCCACGTGCTCCGCCGTGAAACGCAGGGCCATTTCGCGCAGCGCCGTCAAGTTGCCCTCTTTGAAGAACCCATCGGCCGCCGCCTGGGCGCGCTCGCCAAGATAGACCTTCCCCTCGGCCATGCGGTCGAGCAGTTTCTCCACGCTCAGGTCGATAAGCTGAATTTCGTGGGCGCGATCCAGAATCGAATCCGGCACGGTCTCGTGGACTGCCACGCCGGTGATCATCCGCACGATGTCCACCTGGCTTTCGATATGCTGGACGTTGACCGTGGTGTAAACATCAATGCCGGCGTCGATGAGTTCGAGCACGTCCTGATAGCGCTTGGCATGCCGGGTGCCGGGAGCATTGGTATGCGCCAGTTCGTCCACCAGCACCAGCCCGGGCCGCTGCAGCAGCACGGCGTCAATGTCGAATTCCTCGAGAGTGAAACCGCGATGTTCGAGCTTCTGGCGCGGCAGCACGTTCATCCCTTCGACCAAGTCTGCCGTCTCGTGCCGGCCATGGGTTTCCACGATGCCCACGAGCACGTTGACGCCTTCGCTCTGCCGCTGCCGGCCGGCTTGCAGCATGGCATACGTTTTGCCCACACCAGGGGACATGCCGAGGAAAATAAACAGCCTGCCCGCCTTGGTCTGGCGCTCTTCTCGCTGCCATTCGGCGAGGAGCGCGTCGGGATTGGGACGTGGGTCGTCGATCATGGGGAGGGAGCTGTTCGCTGGCTTTGATACGTTGGTTCTTCACCTGTGTCACCTGAAACAGGCTCGTGGTCCATGAGCGCGGAGGTCACTTCAGCAGGTCCAGCGCCAGATTCAGGCGCACAAGATTGATGCGTTCGCTGAACAGGCGGGATGGGGCCGGTTCGGTCAGCTTGTCAATGAGCCTGTGCAGTTTGGCGGCGGATTCAGGACTGAGATGGCGTTCCTCAATGATGCGTTGCTCCTGCCCAACAGCGCTCGCGGTGGTGATGTAAATGTCCACCTCGCCAGCCTCCGCTGCCCTCACCGGGTCGGCCGCGGTGTGCTGAAAGTAACGGGGGCCGGTAAACTTCTTTTCGAGGGCCGCCAGCGCCACGGCCTTTTCATTGGGAATCACCAGGTCGTCGGACTTCAAGCCTGCGATCATGAAATAGGCTGCAAATACCAGCAGCGTGCAGACCACGATGGCGAGGCGACCAAGCTGGACGGGTGTGATTTTCATGAGGGTGAGGGCGGCGGGGTGAGAGTGTGTCATATTCATGATGGACTCCGGTTGTGCCGGCCGTGCCGTGCTGAAGGATCAACACGGCACGGTGTTGGGGACTGGCGGGTTATTTGATCGCGTCGAGCGCGAGATTGAGTTTGAGTACGTTGACACCGGCCTCGCCAAGGATGCCGAGGTCAGCTTTGTCGGTGTTAGCAGCGATGAGCTCCCTCACCTTGTCCAGGGGGATGTTGCGGGTCTTGGCCACGCGCGGGGCCTGCAGATCGGCATTGCCCAGGCTGATGTGCGGATCAAGGCCGCTGCCGGACGCTGTGATGGCGTCGGCGGGAATGGAGGCGCCCGCCACGACTGTCAGCGGCTTGGATTCGGGCTTGGCGTCATCATTGAAGGCGTTGATCAGCTTGACCTGGTCATACTCGCCCTTGGCATCCTTGAAGGTCTTCGGATCGACCGGCTTGCCGTCCCTGATGAGCTGGTAAGGAATGCCATTCTGATCGCAGTAGCTCATTATTCGCAGTTTCAGGCCGTCGTAATCCACCACATCGGGTCCGGGCTGGAAGGGACCACCTGGCTTGGCGGCGGCCAGCACGGTGCCCTTCACGGTGCCGTTGACCAGCTTCTTGCTGGTGGGTCCGAGGTTGCTGCCGCCGGAGCTGGTTCCATCATAGCCATTGCCTGCGGCGGAGGTGCGCGGGATGAAGTACTTGTCGGAAGAGAAGCCCTGCGCGAGCAGGCTCGATCCGCGCACGGTGCCGGAGGCATCGACGATGAGGCTGCCGTTGGCCTTGTCATGGAATGCCGCCTGGGCGATGCCCCAGACGATCACCGGATAGATGCCGCAGCAGACTACGGCGAGGATGAGGGTGGAGACAATGGCTCCACGGATCTCGGAAAAGAGAGCTTTCATGATGTTAGGCGAGGTGAAGGGTGGTGATGATGATGTCGATGGCCTTGATGCCGATGAACGGGGCGATGATGCCGCCCAGGCCATAGATGAGCAGGTTGCGCTGCAACACCGCGAGGGCACCCTCAGCACGATACTGGACGCCTTTGAGCGCCAGCGGAATGAGCGCCACGATGATGAGCGCGTTGAAGATGACGGCGCTCAGGATCGCGCTTTGCGGCGATACCAGGCCCATGATGTTCAGCGGGCTGATCGCGGGGAAGGTGACCATGATCATCGCCGGGATGATGGCGAAGTACTTGGCAATGTCGTTGGCGATGCTGAAGGTGGTCAGCGAACCGCGCGTCATGAGCAGCTGCTTGCCGATCTCGACGATCTCAATGAGTTTGGTGGGATTGCTGTCGAGATCGACCATGTTGCCCGCTTCGCGCGCCGCCTGGGTGCCGGTGTTCATAGCCACGCCGACATCGGCCTGCGCCAGGGCAGGGGCGTCATTGGTGCCGTCGCCGGTCATGGCGACGAGATGCCCGGCCGCTTGTTCCGCGCGGATGCGCTTGAGCTTGTCCTCGGGCGTGGCCTGCGCCATGAAATCATCCACGCCCGCCTCTGCGGCGATGGCGGCGGCGGTCATGGGGTTGTCGCCGGTGATCATGACGGTGCGGATGCCCATCTTGCGAAGCTGGGCAAAGCGTTCCTTGATGCCGCCTTTGACGATGTCTTTGAGTTCGACAACGCCGAGCACATTCTTGCCATCGGCCACGACCAGCGGGGTGCGGCCGGCCCGCGAGGCGGCTTCCACGACCTTCTCGACCTCAGGTGGATAGACGCCGCCCTGGGCCTCGACATACTGGCGTACGGAATCGGCGGCACCTTTGCGAATGGTCCGGCCGCCCATGTCCACCCCGCTCATGCGCGTCTGCGCGGTGAAGGGTATGAAGACCGCATGGGGAGCCGCCACTTCACGACCGCGGATGTTAAACTTATCCTTTGCGAGGACCACAATGCTGCGGCCTTCAGGCGTTTCGTCAGCCAGCGAGGCAAGCTGAGCCGCATCGGCGAGGTCATGTTCCATCACACCCGGTGCAGGACGGAAGTCCGAGGCCATGCGATTGCCCATGGTGATGGTGCCGGTCTTGTCGAGCAGCAGCACGTCAATGTCGCCCGCGGCTTCGACCGCGCGCCCGCTGGTGGCCATGACGTTGCGGCGGATGAGGCGGTCGATGCCGCTGATGCCGATGGCGCTGAGCAGGCCGCCGATGGTGGTGGGGATCAGGCACACCAGCAGCGCGATGAGCACCGGCAGGGAGAAGTCGGTGGCGGAATAGATGCCGTAGGGCTTAAGCGCCACCACCACCAGCAGGAAGATAAACGTCAGTGCTGACAGCAGAATCGTCAGCGCGATTTCGTTGGGGGTCTTCTGCCGGCTGGCGCCTTCGACCATCGCAATCATGCGGTCGAGGAAGGTGTTGCCCTTTTCGGACGTGATGCGGATCACGATCCTGTCGCTGATGACACGCGTGCCACCGGTCACGGCGCTGCGGTCACCGCCGCTTTCGCGGACCACCGGAGCGGATTCCCCGGTAATGGCAGCCTCGTCCACGCTGGCGATGCCTTCGATGACTTCGCCATCCGCGGGAATCACGTCGTTGGTCTCGCAGACGACCACGTCGCCCTTCTGCAGTTCCTGAGCGGTGGTCATCTCTTCTTTACCATTGCGCAGGCGGCGCGCGATGGTGTCTTTGCGGGCGGCGCGCAGGCTTGCGGCCTGCGCCTTGCCACGGCCTTCGGCCACGGCTTCGGCGAAGTTGGCGAACAGCACGGTGAACCACAGCCAGATCGCAAGCTGGATGATGAAACCGCGATCGGCCGTGGCGGTGAAGATGCCCACCGTGGTGAGCAGCGCGCCAACCTCGGTCACGAACATGACCGGGTTCTTGATCATCAGGCGGGGATCAAGCTTTTTGAACGACTCGCCAATCGCCGGAGCGAGAATGGACGAGTCAAAAAGGGAGTGAGTTTTGTGAGACATACGGGGGTCAGTAAAGGATTAGAACAACTGGCCTTTGAGATTGAGGAAATGCTCGACGACCGGGCCCAAGGCGAGGGCGGGCAGGAAGTTGAGGGCGCCGATGAGAATCACCGTGCCGATGAGAAGGATGGTGAAGGTCAGGCCTTCGACAGGGAAGGTGCCGGCACTGGGCGGGGCGATCTTCTTCTTCACGAGCGAGCCAGCGAGACCCATGATAGGCACGATCATGAGGAATCGCCCCATGAGCATGGCCATGCCGAGCGTGACGTTGTAGTGCGGGTCGCCATTCGTGGGATTGGCGGTGAGACCGGCGAAGGCGCTGCCGTTGTTGCCGGTGGCGGAACTGTAGGCATAGAGAATCTCGCTGAAGCCGTGCGGTCCGCTGTTGTTCAGGCCCGCAAGGCCCCAGGCAGAAACGGCCGCCCAGGCGGTGAAGCCGAGAATGGAGACGCACAAAATGAGTAGCGAGAGCATGGCCATTTTCACATCATAGGCTTCGATCTTCTTGCCCAGGTATTCCGGGGTGCGCCCCACCATGAGGCCGGCGATGAACACCGCCAGCACGACGAATACAAGCATGCCATACAGACCGGCGCCGACACCGCCGAAGACCACTTCACCCAGCTGGATCATGAACAGCGGCACCAATCCGCCCAGGGCGGTGAAGGAGTCATGCATGCCGTTGACCGCGCCGCACGAAGCCGCGGTGGTGATGGTGGCGAACAGTGAGGAATTGAATATGCCAAAGCGCACCTCCTTGCCCTCCATGTTGCCGTCCGCAGTGGCGATACCGATCGCCTGGTGGATGGGATTTCCCTTTGACTCCGCCCACCAGCAGACCAGCACGCCGGCAAGGAACATCGCCATCATGGCGCCCCATACCGACCAGCCATGCGCCTGGTTTTTGGTCATCCGCCCGAGATAGTAAGTCAGCGCGCTGCCAATCGAGAAGATCGAGAGCATCTGGAAGAAGTTGGACAGCGGAGTAGGGTTCTCGAACGGGTGTGAGGCGTTGGCATTCATGTAACCGCCGCCGTTGGTGCCCAGCATCTTGATGGCGACCTGCGAGGCGACAGGACCTTCAGGGATGGTCTGGTCCGTGATGGTCTGATCTTCCAGCAGCCCCTTGCCGTCTTTGTCCACGATCGGCTTCTGATCCTTGTCCAGCTTGGGCACCGTGACCTTCATCGGCTCGACCAGCTTCGCCGTGTCGTAGGCCTTGAAGTTCTGCACGATGCCCTGGGAGACGAGGAAGACGGCAAACACCACGCAAAGCGGCAGCAGCAGGTGGTAGGTGATGCGGATGATGTCCACCCAGAAGTTGCCCAGCGTGGTCGCCGAAGCACGCGCAATGCCACGCACCAGCGCCGCAGCAAGCGCAATGCCGGTGGCTGCGGAGGTGAAGTTATGAATCACCAGCCCGACCATCTGCGAGAAGTACGACATCGTGGCTTCTCCCGTGTAGCTCTGCCAGTTGGTATTGGTGGCGAAGCTCACTGCGGTATTAAATGCCAGATGATCGGCAAGGCCTGGGAGCTTTTGCGGATTCATCGGCAGCAGGTCCTGGAAGCGCAGAATCAGGTAGGTGAAAATCACGCCCACAAAGCTGAAGAGAAGCATGGCCAGCGTGTACTGTTTCCAGTCCTGCTCCTTGTCGCGCTTCACTCCCATCAGGGCGTAAGTCAGGTTCTCCAGCGGCCGAACCACAGGATCGAGCAGGGTTTTGCCGTTCGCATCCAGCACCTGGGTCAGATAGATGCCCAGGGGTTTGGTGATGAGCGCGAGCAGCCCGACAAAGAGCGCCAGTTGAAGCCAGTCAGATGAGTGCATAGGAATGGGGTTAGAATTTTTCAGGCCGGATCATGGCCACGAAAAGATAGATGAAGAGGCACAGGGCGACGCCGCCCACGATGATGTTTTCCATAGGAGCGGGTGTGTTAGAGTTTTTCGCAAAAGCGTACGTAAAGCGCGCTGAACAGGAAGAAGGCGAGCGCGACGCCGATGTAGATGAAGTCATTCATAGCGATGTGAGTTTGGTTCTCGGTGTTACAATGCCAGCCTCTTGCCCGGTGCATAGTTAACAAGACTTTAATGATGTTAACATTGTGTTAATACAGGCACATATTGTCCGGATTCCGCAGTGAGGTGCAGCGCATCCGGCATTTGCGACCGCAGGCAGGGATGCCTGGCATGGCCGTGAAATGATGACGTCAAAAGCGCCATAGCCTGCCGTCAGGGGAACATTGCCACACTCATGTGAATTACTTGTGTATAACACACCATCCCAGAGCGTGCGGTTTAACCCGGTTGCCACCATTCAGTCAAGGCCTTGTCTTCTGCCAACGAAAAAGCGGGAACGGTTGCCCGTTCCCGCTTGGGATTGACTGATTGATCCTGCCTTCGAATTAGAAGGTGTACTTCACGCCCAGGCGTACCAGGGTATAATCACGGCTGGACGTGCTGGCGTCCCAATGGTAGGTGCCGTCGGCAAAGATGCCGATGTGGTTGCAGTTGGCGAAGCGGAATTCGAGACCGGCGCCGGCCTGGAAATCTCCCAGCCTTTGAGAACCGGTTTCAAAGCCCGATTGGGAAACGCCACCGGTGCTGAAGGAACCGCCGCCGATGATGTATGGGGCGATGTTGCAGCTCCGAATGGGGTAGCGGATGATGAGGTTGCCATCGAACTGATGCCGGTCGCTTTGGTAGCCATAGACACCGTAGTCGCCTTGGAGGCCGACGTAGTCGTTGAAAAAGTATTCACCGAGTACTCCACCGCCGGCGTAGTGGTCTGCTCCATATCGGGGGAGGATGCCGCCAGCGAAGGCACCGATCGCGAAGCCTGGGGCCCAGGGATCGCATGGTTCAGTCACGGGTTGCACGAACTTGCTGGATTTGCCAGAATCGGTGCCGGCAAAGGCACTGGAGGCGAGTGAAGCCGCGAGGACCAGGGAGGTGAGTATTTTCATAGGATGTGTTTTTTGGGTTTGGATGAGGGTACTATCTCTTTGTGTGCCTGATTCGGGTGGACCAGGCACTTCAGTGCAGACTTCGGAACTCAGTGGCCGGGTGGATGCATTTGCAGCAATATTTTCGCGACTGGCGCGGCAAATTATTTGAGCTGCCCCCATGGGATGAAGGACCTCCACACCCGGCTTGTCTGGAAAAGGACAGACAGGAGAGTTGTTCCGTGCAGCCTCCCAACTGCCCGTTGACTGGGGATGATTCAAAGTTAGAAAACTTTGGTCGTCCACCACTCTCCTGTCTGTCAGGTAGATACGTCACTGGACGGCCGAGGGATATTTTTTTGCCAACTGCTGATTTCAGCGGCGCATCGCCTCGGGCTCGTGCTTTTTGCGCAGGCGTTCCTCAGGGCTCTCCACCCATAGGAACATGGTCCTGAGCGTATCCATAAATCCCCCCAACTGGTGTTGCTCCTTCTCGATCTCGATGGCTGCCTGGCGATATTGGCGCAGGTAGTCCTCCGTGGCGGCAATGTCCTGTTGCAGATGCTGCGGCAGCCGGGCAAGAACCTCGCGCACGATGCCGTCCATTTCCTCCTTGGGATACTGTTTTAGGAGCTGTAGTTTCACCTGTAGCGCCTGGGTGGTTGCCTTGAGCGTTTCCAGGTGGGCTCGGATGAGGCCGCTGAACGTGTTCCAGTCTCGCAGGGCGTCGGCACCCAGTTCGAGAGACTGAGCCTGGACGGCGGCAAGAGCCTGGTCCAGCTCTTCCTCCTTGGGTTGGATCGTCTGCCAGGTCTCAAGAGCCTGCATGAGCTTTTCTTGGTCATCGCGTTCGATGTAGTCCTGGATTTCGATGAGCTGGGCGCTGATGGACTGAAGGAGACGCTCAACATCGTCCCACAGGTGTTTCCAGCGCGCCTGCCATTGTTCTGTGGCATGGGGCGGTGCCATGCGGCGGGCGCTTTCCAGGGTGGCAAGGAATTCCTCGCCCAGTTCTTGGAGTCTCCCGGCGTCGGTGCGGAAGCCGGTCTCAAGCTGATAGAGTAGGATGGCGGTTCGATCGTTCATAATCTTTTTTGGGGGGCGACGGCGGGTTGTTCATGGTTGGGTGCCACTTCGCTAAAACCATGCTTTGCGAAGGGTGCTGGAGGAGATTCTCCTGCCCCGCTTCAATATTGGATCGCGCCTCAGGCATCTTGCGGACGTGAATTCCCCTGGGCTGGGCGTTCTTTGGTGCGCGAATGCAAGGCGATCCGATGCCACAGCCGACCACCCGGGCCGCGATTTGCGATTATCACCGGACGATTCCGCATCCCTGATGCTGCAATCAGCCAACTCCCTGATGCGTGCACGAGGTAATTCTCTCGCACGGATTGGGGCGTGATTATAAACTTCAAATTCCGGGCCGATGTCTTGTTTTTTTGATCGTCAGAATTCCTGAAATGCGGCCCCGGGCATTCAAGCGTCGCCAGATACCTGACTCCCTATGAATACGTCTCCGTCTGTCAAAAAGCCAGCATCCGCCAATGGCGGCAGGAGGGCCTCCTCCACCAGCACCGCAGCTCCCCCGGTGAAAGCGGGAGGTCGCCGCAACGGAGCGCGCGACCCGCGGCCGGCTCCTCAGACTTTGGCGCAGGGCAAGGAGGGCGATCGTGTGGAGTCGCTTATGCTGTTGGAAGCCATGATGGCGTTCCGCAACGGTAATTTTGCCGTGCGTCTGCCGGTGGGCTGGAAGGGCGTGTATGGCAAGATCGCGGACGCCTTCAATGACGTGCTGACCGTGAACGAACGCCGCGCCAGGGAGACCAAGCGGGTGAGTAGCCTGGTGGGACGTGAAGGACGGCTCAAGCAGCGAATGACCCTGGCAGGCCTGATCGGAGGCTGGGCCGACGAAGTGGAGGCCTTGAACACCCTGATGGACGATCTGATCCGCCCCACCATTGAGGTGACACGAACCATCGGTGCCGTCGCCAAGGGCGATCTGGGGCAGTCCATGACGCTGGAGGTGGACGGGCGACCGCTGGAGGGCGAGTTCCTGCATTCCGCGCGGCTGGTGAACCGGATGATCGACCAGCTCTCGGTCTTCACTTCGGAAGTGACGCGCGTGGCGCGCGAAGTGGGCACCGAAGGCAAGCTTGGCGGCCAGGCCAAGGTCAAAGGGGTGTCCGGTGTGTGGAAGGAGCTCACGGAAAGCGTCAACCAGATGGCGGGCAACCTCACGGCGCAGGTGCGCAACATCGCTGATGTGACCATTGCCGTGGCCAATGGCGACTTGTCCAAGAAGATCACGGTGGATGTGCGCGGTGAAATCCTCCAGCTCAAGGAGGCGACCAACACGATGGTGGACCAGCTGCGCTCTTTCGCTTCGGAAGTGACGCGAGTGGCGCGTGAAGTGGGCACCGAAGGCAAACTCGGCGGCCAGGCCGAAGTGCAGGGCGTGGCCGGCACCTGGAAGGACTTGACGGACAACGTCAATTCCATGGCCAACAACTTGACGGCGCAGGTGCGCAACATCGCCGCTGTGACCACGGCGGTGGCGCGCGGCGACTTGTCGCGCAAGATCACGGTGGACGTGAAGGGCGAGATCCTGGAGCTGAAGGAAACCATCAACACGATGGTGGACCAGTTGAACGCCTTCGCCTCCGAAGTCAGCCGTGTGGCGCGCGAAGTGGGCACCGAAGGCAAGCTGGGCGGCCAGGCGGAAGTGCAGGGCGTGGGCGGCACGTGGAAGGACTTGACGGACAACGTCAACTCCATGGCCGGCAACCTCACGGCCCAGGTGCGCAACATTGCGGACGTGGCCACGGCCATTGCACGTGGTGACCTGTCGCGCAAGATCACAGTGGACGTGAAGGGCGAGATCCTGGAACTCAAAAACACGGTCAACACCATGGTGGACCAGCTCAACGGATTTGCCTCGGAAGTCAGCCGCGTGGCACGCGAGGTGGGCACCGAAGGCAAGCTGGGCGGCCAGGCCGAAGTGGGCGGTGTGGCCGGCACGTGGAAGGACTTGACGGACAATGTCAACTCCATGGCCGGCAACCTCACCGCCCAGGTGCGCAACATCGCCGGAGTGACCATCGCGGTGGCCAATGGCGACCTTTCAAAGAAGATCACCGTGGATGTGCGCGGAGAAATCTTGGAGCTCAAGGAGACCATCAACACCATGGTGGACCAGCTCCGTTCCTTCGCCGCCGAAGTGACGCGTGTGGCGCGCGAAGTGGGCACTGAAGGCAAGCTCGGCGGCCAGGCCCAGGTGCCTGGCGTGGCGGGTACCTGGAAGGATCTCACGGACAGCGTCAATTCGATGGCCTCCAACCTCACGGGGCAGGTTCGTAACATTGCCGACGTGGCCACGGCCATCGCCCGCGGTGATCTGTCGCGCAAAATCACTGTCGATGTCAAAGGCGAGATTTTGCAGTTGAAGGAAACCATGAACACGATGGTCGATCAGCTTGGCGCCTTCGCCTCCGAAGTGACGCGCGTGGCGCGCGAAGTGGGCACTGAAGGCAAGCTCGGCGGTCAGGCCGAAGTGGGCGGCGTGGCGGGCACCTGGAAGGATTTGACGGACAACGTCAACTCCATGGCCTCCAACCTCACCGGCCAGGTGCGCAACATCGCCGACGTGACGATTGCGGTGGCCAATGGTGACCTCTCGAAGAAGATCACCGTGGACGTCAAGGGCGAGATCCTGCAGTTGAAGGAAACCATCAACACGATGGTCGATCAGTTGCGCTCCTTTGCTTCGGAAGTGACGCGCGTGGCGCGCGAGGTCGGCACCGAAGGCAAGCTCGGCGGCCAGGCACTGGTGCCCGGCGTGGCGGGCACCTGGAAAGATCTCACGGACTCCGTCAACGCCATGGCGACCAACCTCACGGCGCAGGTGCGCAACATCGCGGGGGTGACCACGGCGGTTGCCCGCGGCGACTTGTCGCGCAAGATCACGGTGGATGTGCGCGGTGAGATCCTGGAGCTGAAAAACACCATCAACACCATGGTGGACCAGCTCAATGGCTTCGCTTCGGAAGTCAGCCGTGTGGCGCGTGAAGTCGGCACCGAAGGCAAGCTCGGCGGGCAGGCGCAGGTGTCCGGTGTGGCGGGCACCTGGAAGGACTTGACCGACAACGTCAACTCGATGGCTTCGAACCTCACCGCGCAGGTGCGCAACATCGCCGAGGTGACTATCGCCGTGGCCAATGGCGACTTGTCGCGCAAGATTACCGTGGACGTGCGCGGCGAAATCCTGCAGCTCAAAGAGACCATCAACACCATGGTCGAGCAGCTGCGTTCCTTTGCTTCGGAAGTGACGCGCGTGGCGCGCGAAGTGGGCACCGAAGGCCGCCTGGGCGTGCAGGCCGTGGTGCCCGGTGTGGCGGGCACCTGGAAGGATCTCACTGACTCCGTCAACGCCATGGGCGCCAACCTCACGGCGCAGGTGCGCAACATCGCGGAAGTCACCACGGCGGTGGCGCGCGGGGATTTGTCACGCAAGATCACGGTGGATGTGAAGGGCGAAATCCTGGAACTCAAAAACACAATCAACACCATGGTGGACCAGCTCAACGCCTTCGCAGCGGAAGTGACGCGCGTGGCCCGCGAAGTGGGCACCGAAGGCAAACTCGGAGGCCAGGCCCAGGTCTCCGGCGTGGCGGGCACCTGGAAGGATCTTACCGACTCCGTCAACGTCATGGCGGCAAACCTTACGGACCAGGTGCGCGGCATCGTCAAGGTGGTGACGGCCGTGGCCAATGGCAATCTGCGCCAAAGGCTCACGGTGCAGGCGAAGGGCGAGGTCGCCGCGCTGGCGGAAACCATCAACAACATGACCGACACGCTCGCGACCTTCGCCGACCAGGTGACCAACGTGGCGCGCGAAGTCGGCGTGGACGGGCGTCTCGGCGGCCAGGCCAACGTGCCGGGTGCGGCCGGCACCTGGAAGGATTTGACCGGCAACGTCAACCTGCTGGCCGCCAACCTGACCACGCAGGTGCGTGCCATCGCGGAAGTGGCCACGGCGGTGACCAAGGGTGACTTGACGCGTTCGATCCAGGTGGAAACGCGCGGCGAGGTGGCGCAGCTCAAGGACAACATCAACACGATGATCGACAACCTGCGCGTCACCACCGAGCGCAACAAGGAACAGGACTGGCTGAAGACCAACCTGGCCAAGTTTACGCGCATGCTGCAAGGGCAGCGCGATCTGTTCACCGTGGGCGAGATGCTGCTTTCCGAGCTGGCACCGCTGGTGGAAGCCCAGCAGGGGTCGATCTTTCAGATGACTCATGTGGAAGAGGACGCCTCGGCCCTGCGCCGTCTGGCGGGTTATGCCAACGAGCGCGAGCAGCCGGACTATATTGAGGTGGGCGAAGGCCTCGTGGGCCAGTGCGCCCATGAGAAGCAGCGCATCCTGCTGGCGGATCTGCCGACGGATTACACCCCCGTGCGCTCCAGCCTGGGTGAGGCGCGACCGGTGAATGTGGTCGTGCTGCCGGTGCTGTTTGAAGGGCAGACCAAGGCGGTGATCGAACTCGCCTCGCTCAAGCGCTTCTCAGCGCCCCAGCTCAACTTCCTGGAGCAGCTCACCGAATCCATCGGCGTGGTGCTCAACACCATTGAAGCGACGATGCGCACGGAGGGCCTGCTGCAGCAAAGCCAGCAGCTCACCGCCGAATTGCAGGCGGGCCAGAAGGAGCTTCAGCAGACCAATGAAGAACTCGGCCAGAAGGCCCGCGAACTGGCCGAGCAAAACGCCGAGGTGGAACGCAAGAACGTCGAAATCGAACAGGCCCGTCGCGCCGTTGAAGAGAAGGCGGCGGAACTGGCGCTGACCTCGAAGTACAAGTCCGAGTTCCTCGCGAACATGTCGCACGAACTGCGCACCCCGCTGAATTCAATTCTGATTCTCGGCCAGCAGCTGGCTGAAAACGCAGGCAAGAATCTCAACGACAAGCAGGTGGAGTTTGCCCGCAGCATTCACTCCGCGGGCTCGGACCTGCTCAACCTCATCAACGACATTCTCGACCTCTCCAAGATCGAGTCCGGAACGGTTTCCGTGGATGTGGAGGAGATCCCGTTTGCATCGCTGCGCGAGTCCGCTGAGCGCAATTTCCGCCACATCGCGGAGAACAAGGCGCTGCCCTTCCGCATCGATTTCGAAGCGGACCTGCCGGCTTCTTTCACCAGCGATTCCAAGCGGCTCCAGCAGATCGTCAAGAACCTGCTTTCCAATGCGTTCAAATTCACCTCCCGGGGGTTGGTCTCCATGCACGTGAAGCTGGCGAAAGAAGGCTGGAGCAATCCGGGCCTCAATCGCGCGGGCATGGTGCTGGCACTGGAAATCAGCGACACGGGCATCGGTATTGCGCCGGAAAAGCAGAAGCTGATTTTCGAAGCCTTCCAGCAGGCGGATGCTGGCACCTCGCGCAAGTATGGCGGCACCGGCCTGGGCCTGGCCATCTCACGTGAGCTGGCGAGCCTGCTCGGCGGGGAAATCCGGCTTTCAAGCACGCCCGATCAGGGCAGCACGTTCACCCTGTACCTGCCGCTGCACTACGCCGGCCCCGCCGGCCAGGGCCTGTCCACGCTTCCGGCCCCGGTGCCCGCCACCAGCGTGCAACTGCTGCCTCACGTCATGCGCGAGGAACGCATCGCCGATGACCGGGATGACCTCAGCGTGGGCGATCTGGTTCTGCTCATCGTCGAGGATGATCCCCACTACGCACGGGTGCTGCTGGGCCTTGCCAGGGACGCGGGATTCAAGGGCCTCGTCGCCCATCGCGGGCTGCACGCCCTCGCGCTTGCGCGCCAGTACCGGCCCACGGCGATCACCCTGGATGTGTTCCTGCCGGACATGCTGGGCTGGACGGTGCTGAACAACCTCAAGCTAGATCCGGCGACCCGGCACATCCCGGTGCAGATCATCTCCGTCGAGGAGCAGCAGCAGCACGGCCTGTCCCACGGCGCTTTCGCCTACATGGTCAAACCCGCGACCACAGAGGATCTGTCCAGCGCACTGGAACGCGTCAAGACCTTCGCCAGCCCGCGCATCAAGCAGCTCCTGGTGGTGGAGGACAACGAGATCGAAAGCCGCAGCGTGGTGGAACTGCTGCACCACGATGACCTGGAGATCGCCACCACCTCCACCGGTGCTGAAGCCCTGCAATTGATGATGGACCGGTCCTTTGACTGCTGCGTCCTGGATTTGCGGCTGCCGGACATGACCGGATTTGAGCTGCTCGACAAGATCCAGGCGGAACCCGGCCTCCGGCACATGCCCATCGTGGTCTTCACCGGCAAGGATCTTACCGCTGATGAGGAACGGCGGCTCAAGACAGTGGCCAAGAGCATCGTCCTCAAGGATGTGCAATCACCCGAACGGTTGCTCGATGAGACGGCCCTGTTCCTGCACCGGGTGGTGACGGATCTGCCGGAACCCAAGCAGAAAATGCTCGAACGCCTGCACACCTCAGGCGAATCCCTGCGCGGCCGCAAAGTGCTGATCGTGGATGATGATGCTCGCAACATCTTTGCCCTCTCGACTGTGCTCGAGGACCGGGAAATGCAGGTCGTCAGCGCCACCAACGGTCGGCACGCCATCGAAGTCATCCAGTCCACGCCTGACCTCGCCGTCGTGCTCATGGACATCATGATGCCGGAAATGGACGGCTACCAGACGATGCGTGAGATCCGCAAAATCCCCGAGTTTCGCACGCTCCCCATCGTCGCCCTGACGGCCAAAGCCATGAAGGGGGACCGGGAAAAGTGTCTTGAAGCCGGTGCCAGCGATTACATCGCCAAACCTGTGAATACCGAGGAACTGCTGTCGCTTCTCCGGGTCTGGCTGCACCGCTAGCCGCCTGCCGCTCTCTCACCTTCGCCGTGCGCCACCATGTCATCTCCCACCCCACCATTGTTCCCTGCTCCAACACCGCCCGGTCCGCCCGACGATGCGGTATCGATTCTGCTGGTCGATGACAATCCCAAGAATCTCACCGCGCTGGAAAGCATCCTTGAATCCCCGGAGCACCGGCTTACACGGGCACGCACGGCGCAGGAGGCGCTGATGGCGCTGATGAACGAGAGCTTCGCGGCCATTGTGCTGGATGTGAAAATGCCTGACATGAGCGGGATCGAACTGGCGAGAATCATCAAGCAGCGCAAGAAGACCCAGCATATTCCAATTCTCTTCCTCACCGCCCACTTCCGGGAGAATGAGGATGTCGTGCAAGGGTACGATGTGGGGGCTGTGGATTACCTTACCAAGCCCGTTCACCCGGCAGTGCTGCGGTCCAAGGTCGGCGTTTTCGTCGATCTGTTTCGCAAGACCCGCGCCCTCGCCGAAATGAACCGCACGATGGAAACCGAAATCATCGAGCGCAAAACCGCTGAGGAACGGTTTCGAGTCGTGGTGGAAGCGGCCCCCAGCGCCATGCTCGTGTTCACGGGGGACGGCGTGCTCGACTTGGTCAATTCGGAGGCGGAACGGCTGTTCGGCCTCTCCCGTGAAGTGCTCATGTCCCGGCGCATTAACGATCTGGTGGAGACGGCCATCCTGCCTTACGCAGCCACGCCCTTCTCCACCGCGCCGCGTGAGATCGTGGTGGGTGGCCGGGACGGCAGGGAGATTCCCGCCGAAGTGAGCTTCACCCCCATTCAATTCGGCGCAGGCAGCCGCTGGCTCGCTTCCATCTTCGACATCACGGAACGCAAGCGCTCCGAGGAGTCCCTGCGCACTGCAAATCTGGAACTCGAAGCGAAGAATCAGGCGCTCGAAAAACAGGCGGAGGAACGCAATTTGCGAATCCTCGCGGAATCGGCGCAAGCCGAAGCCGAGGCGGCCAATGCGGCCAAGGACCGCTTCCTCGCCATGCTTTCCCATGAGTTGCGCACGCCGCTTTCGCCCGTGCTTCACGCCGTCACCCTGCTCGACGAGGAATATCCCGAATCGCCCCCCGCCGTCCGGGAGTTCCTGCAAACCATCCGCCGCAACGTGCTGCTCGAAGCACGCCTGATCGATGACCTGCTGGACCTGGCGCGCATCCGCAATGGCAAGTTGCAGCTCGATTTGCAGCCCGCCGACGCGCATCAACTCGTTCATCACGCTCTGGAAATTTGCAGGCCGGAAATCACCGCCCATCACCTGACGGTGCAAACCGATCTGCGGGCCGACCGCAGCGGCCTGCGGGCCGATCCCGCACGCATCCAGCAGATCGTCTGGAACCTGATCAACAATTCCATCAAGCACACGCCGCCAGGGGGGGGGATCACCATCGTCACGGACAACGAAGCCGCCGATGGCGCCTTGCGCATCAAGATCATCGATACGGGAACCGGCATCGAGGCGGACCAGTTGACACGGATTTTCGATGCCTTTGAACAGGGGACGCAGGATGCCGCCAGCGGGCTGGGGCTGGGACTCGCCATTTCCAAGGCTCTGGCTGAATTTCATGGGGGCACGATCGCGGCGTTGAGTGATGGACCGGGCAGGGGAGCCACCTTTATCGTCACCTTGCCGGCAGCCGATGTCGAGGCAGCCGCTGTGGTGCTGCCGCATCATGAGACCTCGCCGAAGAGCCATCCTCTGCGCCTGCTCGTCGTCGATGATCACGTGGATACGGTGACGACCCTGCGCCTGCTGCTGGTCCGGCGTGGCTATGATGTGCAGTCCGCCAAGAGCGTGGAGTCCGCCCTGGAGGTGGCCAGCGGTTTCAACTTTGATGTGCTGGTCACTGACATTGGATTGCCGGACGGGTCGGGTGTGAAGCTCTTTGAAACGCTCAAGCAGAGACCCGGAAGCGCGGCGATTCAGGGGGTCGCCGTCAGCGGCTTCGGCATGGATGAAGACATTGCGCAGAGCAAGCGGGCGGGTTTTGCCGAGCATCTGACCAAACCGATTGATTTTAACAGGTTGCAGCGCTGCCTGAGCACGATCGCCTCGAACATGAACGGCAACGGCCGGTAAAACAAGGCTGCCGGATTGGTTGGCAGGCGGGCTCTGCCTTGGGATTCCAGCGTTTCAGCCCCCTCCTTGCCAACAGATGGGGATTCAAACACAGCCGGTGAGCAGATCAGGGGCGAATAGTTGAGTACTCTATATACTGATATGAACACCATCGTTGTCCTCGTCGATTTTTCGGATCTGTCCTTCAAGCTGATGAAATACGCCCACACGCTGGCGAAAGCATTCCACAGCGAGGTGATTCTTTTGCATGTGATGCCGCTGATGCCCTCGGTGGTGGATTTTGGGCTCGCGGCACCCACCGTGATGGAGCCGCAGCCGGAGGAGGTGGTGCGTGCTGATCTTGAACGCCTGAACGAAATGCGCGACTCGCTGGCGAAATTTGACGTGAAAGTGACCACCCGGCAGTTTCAGGGCGGTTCGGTGGAGGAAGTGCTGGCGGAAACCCAGCGGCTCGGGGCTGATCTCATCATCGTGGGATCGCATGGCCACGGCGTGCTCTATGAGCTTTTCGTGGGCAGCGTCACCAAGAATGTGCTGCGAGGTTCGGCCTGCCCTGTGCTGGTGGTGCCGGATGCGGCGGGTGAGGGGTGACGCTGGTCCGCCGAGGCAAGGTCCTATGACCGGGCTTTCGGCCGTGTCTTAAAACTCGGCGGGGTGGCGTTTGCGTTCCGGGGCGGCCATGGCGGTGTCGCTACGCTTGGCCAGTATCGCTGCGGATACAGGCGCGGCGCTCCCTCCTTGCCCTGGCCGCCCCGGAACGCAAACCCGGAGGGCAAGGCAATCTGAGCATGCCCGGCGGCGTTGCTCGCCTTGCCGTTGGGTTCCACTAGTGGCTTCGGCTCGCGCCTTGCCAGTCACGCCCAGATTCCCTTGCGACACCCTGCCCAGTTTTAAAACACGGCCTCAGGATTGTTCCTGCAAAGGCAGGTCGATCACCATTTGCTTGCGGCCGTTGGGATGGCTCCCAAGACGGAGGCTGCCACCCAGCCGTTCCGTCTCCTGGGTGAGTTGCAGATCCAGGGCCGAAGGCTCCAGCCAGCCCATCTCACCCTGGCCATTAAGCTTCCTGTCATCGTCCGGGACGGGCGTGGAGTGGGAAATAGAAATCACCACCTGGGCACTGGTCAAGTGGAGGAGCACCTCAATCTCGTCCCCGGAGTTCGACATGTTGACCGCGGAGGCCATGAGCAGGTCGATCAGATAGGTGAGGGGGGAAAGATGGCAGGCGATGGAAACATCTTTGGCGAGCCGGCCCATCTTGAATTCGATGCGCCTGCGGCGGGCGCTCAGGTACCACTTGCCGATCAGCTCTTCCAACTGCTTCGATCCCACGGGAAATTCGGTGCTGGGTTCGTGGTTGGCGTCTGAACCCCAGCCCAGCAGTTCGCGGCTTAGATGGCTCAGTGCCTCATTGGCAACCTTCAGCGTCTCGGCCAGCAACCGGTTCACTGCTTTACCCGCAGGCTGAAGGCTTCGGCCCAGCTCGCTCAGATTGTGGGTGATGGCGCGCAGCGGCCGCTTCATGTCCTCGATTTCTTCCGCCACCAGCCGGTGCCTGGCCTGCAGGAGGCTGCGGTTGCGGTCGAGCAGGTGCTTGAGCGTGACATGAGTGTTCACCCGCGCGAGCAACTCCGCCTTGGTGAAAGGTTTGGTGACATAATCGGCTCCTCCCAGCTCAATGCCGCGGATGATGGAATCCTTGTCGCCGGCGGCGGAGAGGAAAATCACGGCCACATCGGCGGTGCGCGGGTCGCGCTTCAGCCGCCGGCATACTTCGAAGCCATCCATTTCGGGCATCATCACATCAAGCAAGATGAGATCAGGGACCTTGAGCGCCACGCAATCGAGAGCCTGGGCTCCGCTCGTGGCGGCGATCACCTCGTAACCTTCAGCTCCCAACGTGCCTCTCAGCAGTTCGACGTTTCGCACCTGGTCATCCACCACCAGGAGGGTCCCGCGCTGGGCGCGTGCGATTGGGTCAGGCGGGAGGGGCGCTTGTTCGAGGGGGGGAGAAAGCATGGGAGACGTGCGCACAGCGGGTTCAATTTAAAGGGTTCGAATGTATTTGCGAGCCGGTCGCGGCCGGCACCCTGGGGAGATCTGGGCTGTATTACTTTTGAATCGCCTGGTGAACTTGAATTGGAGGTATGGCCCACAGAAAATACGCCGCGTTTTTGATCAACTTCCCCAAGAAAAAAACAGTCCAAGGCTGGCGGCCAGCATGATCGCCGTCGCCAGCCAGCCCACTACGCTCAAGGAACGCGACAGGGTGAACTGGCCCATGACATTACGGTTGCTCGTCATGAACATCATCACGACCATCAAGGGCACCGCGATCACGCCGTTGACGACGGCGGTCCAGAACAGCGCCTTGATGGGGTCGAGGTGGGTGAAGTTCATGGCTACGGCCACCAGCGTGGCGACGGCGATGACGCTGTAAAAGCCCTTGGCTGCTCTGGCTTTGCGCTCCAGGCCGATGGGCCAGCTCAGGGTTTCGCCCACCGCATACGCGGCGGAACCGGCCAGCACTGGCAGGGCAAGCATGCCGGTGCCCACGATGCCGAGGGTGAAAAGCAGGAAGGCCAGCCGCCCCGCCAGCGGGCGCAGCGCCTCGGCTGCCTGGGCGGCAGTGTCGATCTCGGTCACGCCCTGGGCATGCAGCGTCGCGGCCACCGTCACCATGATGAACAATGAAATGATGTTGGACGCCGCCATCCCCACATAAGTGTCGGACCGTATGCGCCGGATCTGCGCCCGGGCCTGCTGTGGGGCATGCCGTAGCGCTTCCTGCCCGTCGTTGTTCTGCACCTCCTCAGCCTCGGCGCTGGACTGCCAGAAAAACAGGTAGGGGCTGATGGTGGTGCCCAGCAAGGCGATGAGCATGACCAGGAATTTGGCGTCGGAAGTGAAGCGGGGAATGAGGCAGCCCTGCAACACCGCACCCCAGTCGATGTGCACGGCGAAGACCGTGGCGACGTAGGCGAACAGGGACAGCGTCAGCCATTTGAGGATGTTGGAATAGCGCAGGTAGGACACGCGGATCTCAAGGACTACGGACACTAGCGCGAGCAGGGCGCCATACACCTGGGCGGGCCCGCCGACGACAAGCTGCACGGCGGCCCCCATGGCATTGATGTCGGCGGCCAGATTGATCGTGTTCGCGACGAGCAGCAGCAGGACCACCGGATACGCCACCCACTTCGAGTAGTACCTGCGCATGTTACCGGCGATGCCCCTGCCTGTGACCCGGCCGATGAGGGCGCTGATTTCCTGGATGGCGACCATGAAGGGATAGATCAGCACCATCGTCCAAAGCATGCGGTAGCCAAACTGCGCACCCGCCTGGGAGTACGTCGCGATGCCGCTGGGATCATCATCCGAAGCCCCGGTGACGAGACCTGGGCCTAGCGATTTGAGAAAGCCGCCTGAGGCACTCGCGGGAGGGGGCAAAGGGCGGTGGCTCATTGGGTGATAATGGCGGCTCAGGGTGCCGCAGGTGCCGCGCACCATTGCATCGTCTTCTCCAACAAGCAAATATCAGCGGCTGCCGGTCATGCTCCGTGGGTCGAGGGCCAGATCGAGACTGGCGGCATCCATGAGCCCCTGGGCCAGCACCACCTCGCGCAACGTCTTGCCGGTCGCGAGCGCCTCCTTGGCCACGGCGGCGGCGCGGTCGTAGCCGAGGTGGGGGGTGAGTGCCGTGACCAGCATCAGCGATCGCTGCACCCATTCCTGGCAGCGTGCTTCGTCGGCTTCGAGCCCGGCCACACAGGCATTGGCAAACACACGCGCACCGTTGGCCAGCACCTGCACCGCCTCGTGCAGGGCGTAGGCGATGAGCGGCAGGGTCACATTGAGCTCGAACTGCCCCTCACGGCCGCAGGCCACGACCGTGTGCGTGAGGCCCTGGGTATACAGGCACACCTGCACCAGCATCTCGCACATGACCGGATTGATTTTGCCGGGCATGATCGATGAACCGGGTTGTGTGGCTGGCAGCCGCAGCTCACCCAGCCCGCTGCGCGGTCCGGAACCTGCCAGGCGGATGTCATTGGCAATTTTGGTGAAGCTCCCCGCAATTGTGGCCAGATGACCGGCGGCTTCCACGGCATCATCACGCCCGGCCTGCGCTTCGAAGTGGTTGCGTGCTTCAGTAAAAGCCAGGCCTGTCTCCTGGTTGAGAATACGCACCACGGCGGCGGCGAACTGAGGGTGGCAGTTGATGCCGGTGCCTACCGCGGTGCCTCCCACCGCCAGTTCGCGCAGCGCTGCGACCGCCTTGTCCGTGCGCTCGACCGCCTTGGCCGCCTGCATGGCGTACCCGGAGAACTCCTGCCCGAGCGTGAGCGGCGTGGCGTCCATCAGATGGGTGCGGCCAATCTTGACGATGCTGGCAAAGGTGCGCGCCTTGCCCTCGAGCGCGGCCTGCAGATGCAGCAGCGCCGGACGCAGCGTTTGCTGCATCGCGACTGCTACGCTTACGTGCAGCGCTGTGGGGATGATATCGTTGGACGACTGGCTCAGGTTCACGTCGTCGTTGGGGTGCACGGGGCGTTTGCTGCCCAGCGGTTCACCCGCGAGCTGGCTCGCCCGGTTGGCGATGACCTCGTTGGCGTTCGTATTGGTGGAAGTGCCGGAGCCGGTCTGGAACACGTCCACAGGGAAATGCCCGTCGAGCCGGCCCTCGGCGATTTCGCGGGCGGCCTGGCGGATGAGGTGGCTCTTGGCGGCCGGAAGCAGTCCCAGTTCCTCGTTCGCGCATGCGCAGGCAAATTTGGTCAGCCCAAGCCCGTGAATGAAGGCACGCGGAAGGGTGTGGCCACTGATGGGGAAATTCAGCACCGCCCGCTGTGTGGAGGCACCGTGCAGGGCATCCGCCGCCACCTCCATCGGACCCATCGAATCACGTTCAGTTCGCATGGGTCAATATTCCACGGGTTGTCGAGGCATCAACCGCCTTGGTTGGGCGCTGCCGGGGGAGGTTAGATGCCTTGGCAAACGCGACTGCAAGCGGCCCTGCCAGTTCATACGGCCACCGCCTGCCGGGACTGCGATATTCCTCTGGAGGTAGTGTCACTCGTGCGCCTCCTGTTCATTGCATTCAGACCTTTGCTTTCGATGCCGCACAAAAAGCCCAGAGCCAAATCCGCACCCAAAACCTTGTCCGACGTGGTGCTCGGAAAGGCTGGAGTCTTGAGCCCCGATGACTCCGTTCAAACAGCGGGTGACAGGATGCGCGCGTCCAATCAGGCCTCGTTGCCCGTAGCTGAAAGCCGCAGGCTGGTCGGCGTGGTGGATCAGCCAGATCCTGACCGGCAGGCGGCCCGATACGGTCATGATCCCGCGACCACCACCGTTAGGGAGACCATGAATCGGGAGGTCGTTTTCTGTTTCGAGGAAAAAGACAGCATCCATGCCCTGCAACTCATGATCCACAACAATCTCCAGACCCTCACCGTGGTCGATCGCGAAATGCGTATTGTGGGCGTGGTGAGCCGTGCTGATCTGGCTGAGGCGGATCAGTCACTATGGGATAAATCCATCAATTTATGAAAACGAAAACAACATGCTTCAACGCTGTCCTGGCCGGCCTGCTGGCCCTGCTGCTCTTTACCCCCGCCGGCAATGCCCAGCAGCCGGGGCCCGTTCCTGTCGTCATCACATCGAGGGGGCTCCAGTACAAGGTCGTGGACATGAGCCAGATCATCATGTCGGGCAATCAGAGCGCCGCGGGTACCCTGGAGACCCTTCTCAACAACCTGGGAGCTCAAGGCTGGAAAGTGGTGTCCACTTACGGCTCGCTCCTTATCTTGTCACGATAAGCCCGGGTCCTGGTGCAGCGGCATCTCGCGGTCAAATAAAAGCCCCTTCCCGGTCATGGGAGGAGGCGGTTGGCAGCGGGCGCCTCAGTGATGTTTCTTCCGCTTTTGGTGGGCCTCGGTTTTGGCGTGCTTGAGGCCATCGTTGTACCGGCCTCCATAGAGGTAGTGACCATTGTGGAGGTAACGATTGGTGAACGTGTGGCCACGGTACTCAAAATTGCCCGTCTCCCATTTCCCCCCGTAGTAATACCGGCTGTTGTAATAGAAATACGGTTGGTTCCAGGTGACGGGCGGCACCTCAAGCACCCCGACGCTGCCGGGAGCAGGGGCTTCGGGCACGCGTTGTTCCGGCACCACGCAGGATGAAACGCTGAAGGCAACACCGGCAAGCAAGATCAGGAGGGCCGATCGAAATGTCATGTTTGATGGAGGTGTGGGCGGTGGGGTGCACTCAAATGCGTGCAGAATTGAGGAGGCTGAGCGTCTGCCGTGCCAAAACTGATCACATCGCAGGGAAAAAGTCGAGAGCAATGGAGGGACGACCAGAGTGCACATCGCATTTTGCCATTTGCCGACGCAACGCTCCTGCTCACTTTCGGCGCGGCTGAACTTCGAAAATTTGCCGCTTTGCCCCTCAAAAGCTGCTTCCTTTCCCGTTGTGGCTGTCCAACAGGGTTCATGAACGACGACCTGACTCTGGCGCGGCAGGTGAATTGCCTTCATTCCGCCGGGCTGGTCGCCAGGTGGTTCCAAGTGGAACTCGTCTGAATGCGCTAAAAACTCCAAAATCGCGGGCTGTGGGTAATACCCCATGCCGCTCCGTGGCCGTGACAGAAATACCGCTCGCCACCACTGTTTGATCGACTACAATTTGCCTATGAGCCCGGAAGCTTCAGTCTTACCATGGTTGGCTCATTATGGCATTGGCCCGGCAGGTCCGCCCAGTCCCTTTTGTGAACGGCGGGAAAGGATCAAATCCCCCGGCCCCGCGCAGCCTGCATCTGGCACAGGCCGCTTCGCCTCCCGCCTCTAAAACGACCACCATGTCCAGCCATGAACTGCGCATTCCATCATCGGTCTGGTCTCCGCAGATGGTGCGGCACATTGCTTGGCCTGGTGCTCGTGACGCAGACAGCTTTGGGCTTTTTTCCTGACCCCAGTCCGCTACTCCTGGACGTTAATGGCACCGGCGTGGTCAACGTCAAAGGATCGAGCACCACTGCCCACGTGAATCTTACTGATGTCACCATCTGGGACCCGACTTTGGTAAGCAGCGATTTCCTGCACGCGATGCCGAGAACGGGGACGGGCAAGGTATTGGTCACTCTGACCGGTTTGAAATCCGGCACGACCACGGTGACTTTCTCTGGTACGAACAACGGTTTCTTCGTCAGCGGCAGCATCACGGTCATCGTATTTCCGCAGATTGGCACGACGGCCCAGGTGCCGCAGGTGGGCCGCGCAGGAGATCCGGTCAGCACGGCCAGCGGCGAGTACTTTGGCACAGAGGCTGTGGACCTCGATTTAGGCGGTCCCATGCCCCTCATGTTCGCACGTTACGTCGCATCAGGGCTGGTTGCGGACGGCCAGGCCGACGGCAACCTTGGGCAGAACAGGCTGCACAGCTTTGCCTCAAAAATCGTCACGGTGGTGCCAGCGCTCGTGCAGGTGATCTTGCCGGCGGGCCGGGTCTTGATGTTCCAGAAGGTGGGCGCGAAATGGACCTTGCTGAAGCCGCTGGATGTTCCGTACATTCTGGCGGAATCGGGAGCTAATATGTTGCTTGGCGACCCGCACACGAAACGGATCTGGACCTACAACAGCGGCGGGCAGCTGGTGAAAATCGAAGACGGCAAAGGCAATGCCCACACGCTGTCTTACACGGGTGGCAATCTCACAGGCGTGAGCGATGGCCTTGGGCGGTCGATCACGCTCGCCTACAGCTCCAATTTGATCAGCAGTGTGACTGACCATACGAGCACGCGACAAGTGACGTATGCCTACACTGGCAGTGTGCTCACCTCAGTCACCGATTACGGCGGACACACCACGACCTATGGCGACAGCGGCGGACTGCCCACGTCCGTGACGCGCGCGGCGGGCAATACGCTGTTCATTCAAGCGTACACGGGCGGCAAAGTCACCGGCCAGACGGAGCGCGGCACGGATTCAAGCACGCTGAACTATGGCGCAAACACCACCACCTTCACCGATCCCACCACCGCGACCTTGGTGCACACCTATGGCACCGACGGTCGTCTGGCCAGCTACGCTGATGAAGCCGGGAATATCATCACGATGACCTATGACGGTACGGGACGCCGCAGCTCAGTGCTGGACCGGCTGGGCGACAAGACGACGACGGTCTTCAATGCGCTCAATGGTCTGCCTGCGACGATCACCAACGCGGAGGGCAGGAACGCCACTTTCACCTACAAGGCACGGGTGCTGGGAGGCATCACCTTTCAAGACTTGATCAAAATCACCCACACGGACGGCGCGGCGCGTTCGTTCACCTACGATGCCACTGGCAACGTCACGCTGATCATCGACGAGCTGGGCAAGGTGTGGAAGTACACCTTCAACACCCGCGGCCAGATCCTTGCCGCCACCAATCCGCTGCTTGGGGTGACGACCTACACTTACGATGCTGCGGGCAATCGCACATCAAGCCAGGAGCCTGACGTGGGCACCACCAGTTACACTTACGATACAAGGTTCCGGCTGACACAGATTAGCCGGCCTGGACCGCCGACGGCGAACATCGTGATCGCGTATGACCAGCGGGACCGTATCACAGGCATCACGGATGAACGTGGCAATACCGTGACCTTCGCTTATGACTCGAATGACCGGCTGACGACGGTCACTGACCCGGATTCGAACAGCACGACGTATGCCTATGACCTGCTCGATCGTGTCCTGTCGGTCACTGATCGCGCGGGCAAGACGACCAGCAGAACTTTCAACTCGCGCCATCTCATCGACTCGGTCACCGATCGCAACGGCAACACCACCACCCATCAGTTTGATTCCAGGCAGCGTCCGGTCAGCACCACCGATGCGGGAGGCCAGGTCTGGACACGCACCTTCGATGACGAAGGCCTGCTCATTGGCGCGGCGAATCCGATCAACCCTGCAGGCAAGATCATACGCAATCATCTGGGGCAGCCAGTGGAGATGAGTGACCCCCTCGGCAATACCGCCATTCTCGTTCGCGACGCCATGCAGCGGGTGACCAAGAACTTTGATCCGCTCGGCCGGCAGACGACGTTTGTATACGACAAACGCGGCCAGCTCGTCAGCGCCGCCGATCAAGGCGCCGGCACAGCGACGTTCACTCGCGATGGCTTGGGCAACGTGATCAAGATCACGGATCCCAATGCGAATGCGTGGAGTGCCACCTTTCTGAAGTCGGGCCGTCTCGCCACGATGACGGACCCGCTTCTGAAAAAGTGGACCTATGCGTATGACATCCGCGGGCGGCTGATGACGATCACTTACCCTGATGCAACGACCTGCACCGTCAGTTACGACACGGCCAGTCATGTGACCGGACGCCAGTTCAGCGTCGGCCCCAATCTCGTTTCGACCTTTGACAGCTTAGGGCGGCCGGCCACTGCGGACGGACTTACGTTCAGCTACGATGCCGAGAGCCGCCTGACCAATGTGCCACAGAACGGGCAAAACTTCAGTGCCACCTATGACGACGGCGGACGGCTGGCAACGGTGGGCTACCTCTCTGGCGCCGTGACCGTGACCTACCAATACGACACGCGCAACCGGCTGACGCGCGTGACAGACAGCGTAACCACCGCGCAGATCGATTTCGCTTACGACAATGCGGGGCGGCTCACCGGCGTCACTCGCACGTCCGGAGTCAACGGCACCTTTACCTATGACTCTGCGGGCCGGCTTACGCGAATCCAAGAAGGCTCCTTGATCGACCTGCGATACGCGCTGACGCCGGTGGGCGAAATTGCCACCGTGAACTACTCCGCTCCTGTTACACCCGCGGTAACGGCATTGGCGCAGATGCTGGTGTTTGGCAAGGCGGGACAAATCACCACGACCGGTTACATCTATGACGCCCGTGGCCGCCTTGCCGCCGCCCCTGGAGAGACATTTGCGTGGGATGGTGCCTCGCGGTTGATCAATGCGAATGGCGTGGTGCTGGCATACAACGGGCTCGGCGATGTGACGACGCGCACCGATGGTGCCAACGTCACGCGCTTCTACAACCACTATGCGCTCGGAATGGCCCCAATCGTCTATGAAGACATGCCTGGCGGTGGCCATCGCGCCTATGTCTGGACCCCCGACGGCAGGCTGCTCTACAGCATCGATACCGCCACCTCCCAACCGACGTTTTATCATTTTGACCGCATGGGCTCCACGCTCGCGCTCACGGATTCGTCAGGCACCGTCACGGATGCATATGCCTACGGACCTTATGGCGAACCTCTGGCAGGCCGTGTTGGCACGAGCACGCAGCCATTTCAATACATCGGTGAGCATGGCGTGCGGGCCGAGGGCTCCTTGTATCAGATGCGCGCGCGATACTATGATCCCCGCTCTGCCCGCTTCATCTCACGAGATCCCTTGCCGCCGCGCCTGACGGACGTGAAATCGCTCAACCGCTACGAGTATGCGTCGCAGCACCCGATGCGATACATTGACCCGCTCGGGGAGAGGAATCTCAACCCGGAGGTGGTCATCGATGCGATACCCTTCAGCATGTCGAAAACGGACTTTCAAAATATGGGCTTAAATTTGGATCTCAACCTGCCCGCAGCTCCGCCAGCACCTCTCTACATGGTGGGCACACTGTTCAAACCTGCGGACACCATCGGCACGGCAGCAAGCCATGCGAGCTTTCCTCCTCCGGCACCTCTCTACATGGTGGGTACACTGTTCAAACCCCCGGGATTCAGCCACAGCGGACCGTCCTCTTTTGTGGATTTTGGAAAATCCTTCGCGTTCCCCTTGGAGTCTGAAGATTCGCCAGAATCTGAGGAGTTCTTTTGGTGGGATTCCAAGAATTGGAGTGATGAAGAATGGGAGCGCTTTTTTGAGTATATGGAGGAGGAATTAGATGAGCCTGCCGGAGGACGCCCCTGGCTTGCGATGCTGTCCCAGCCGGTGCTCCAGGAGCAGCCGGTGCCTCCTCTCGTTTTTGATCCCGGCACGATTCAGCTCGGCGCGCCCGTCTTTTCAGAGCAGGGGCACGACACCTCGTTGAGCAAGTTTCTCAACTCGAGTATCCGGTTTCATAGCTCCTACACCGAATCGACCAAAACACTCGGTTTCCGCTATCAATGGTGATGAACCCGCTCCGTCTTATCTTCGCGATTGCGCTCGCAGCAGTTACTCTGCCTGCGCAGGCCATCCTCATCTCCTACAACGAAGATGCCGCGGGCCGCCTCACTGCCGTGAACTACGATGGCACCAGCCGAACCGCGTTCAGCTATGACAAGAACGGCTGCCTGCTCTCGCGCATCAGCACGACGACACCGGCTCTCTCTCCGCCACCATCGCTGGCCGGCACCTACAACGGGCTTGTCACCAATGTTGCACCCACATCCAGCGATGTCGGCACCATCACGCTAAAGATGCTCGCCAACGGCTCCTTCACCGGCAAGGTCGTCGTGGCGGGCATTGGATACTCGTTCGCAGGCACCTTCTCCGCGACCGGCAGCACACCTTCTGTCGTCATTCATCGTACCGCATTGCTCCACGATTTGACCCTCTCGATTGCCCTCGATGTCGAGGGCGGCACGCAGCAGGTTACCGGCACGCTGACCGATGGCGTCTTCACTTCGGCAGTCGTCATGGACCCCGCGCTATACAATTCCGCGAACCTCGTGCCCGGCGGATTGGTTGGCCGGTACACCGCCACCTTTGCGCCCACGGAAACCACCGTCACCGTTCCGCAGGGCTACGGTTATGCCACCATCACGGTTGGCAGCACTGGAGCCGTCGTATTGGCCGGCAAACTGGCAAACAATGTCACGATCACCCAGAGCTCCACGATCGTGGGCAGCAGCTCATGGCCGCTGTTTGTCCCGCTGCAAGCCAGCCAGGGCTATATTGCCGGACGCGCTGTGATCGAAATGGGGCAGGACCTGGGATCCTTCTCGAGCAATATTATCTGGGAAAAGCCGCTTACCACAGGAACCACCTACACGGCCGCCTTTTCCACCCTGCTGGACCTCGCCGGCTCCAGATACGATGCACCTGTGGCGGGTCTGTGTGCGCTTTACCTCCGCACCGCCATGCCTAATGCCGCCTTCACTGCCTCAGGAGGAAATCTTGCCAGTCCGATCACCCGCAGCATCACGCTCGACAGCACGAACAAATTCATCACACCCGTGGATGTCGTGGCCCTTAAACTTGCCCTCACCACCAGCACTGGCTTCTTCAGCGGAACCTTCAAGGACGGTGCCAATACCCGCACGGTTCAGGGCGTGCTGCTTCAGGGGGCCAACTCCGGCACCGGCTACTTCATGGGCAGCACCCTGAGCGGACCGGTGGTGATCATACGGCAGCCATGACAGGGGCGTGAGGGCCTGGGGTCACGGAGGCCAAGGGTAAAGTGCTGCCGTCTTGGATTCCTGTGATCGACCCAACGCTCTTCCGTTGCTCAAGGCTCCGAAATCGCGACACTGCCGCCCGCCAATGTCCGACCACCCGCTGCTTCGCCGACTGCCTGCCTCGTCCGATTGTTCGAACGACGAGATGCTCGAACGTTTTCTTGACTACGTGGCGGAGAAGAAGCTGGAGCTGTATCCAGCGCAGGAGGAGGCCATTCTGGAGCTGTTCGACGACAAGAACGTCATCCTCAACACGCCGACCGGCTCGGGCAAATCCCTGGTGGCCACGGCCTTGCACTTCCGTTCGCTGGCGAAGGGGCGGCGCTCGGTCTATACCTGCCCGATCAAGGCGCTGGTGAATGAGAAGTTCCTCGCGTTGTGCCGCGATTTCGGACCGGACAATGTGGGCATGGCCACCGGTGATGCCACCGTGAACCGCAGGGCGCCCATCCTCTGCTGCACCGCCGAAATCCTGGCGAACTACGCATTGCGTGATGGAGATCAGGCACCCTTTCGCGAGGTGATCATGGATGAATTCCACTACTACACGGATCGCGAACGCGGCGTGGCGTGGCAGGTGCCGCTGCTGACGATGAGCCAGTCGCGATTCCTCCTGATGTCCGCCACCATGGGATCGCCCACCTTCTTCAAGGAGGAGCTGACCCGCCTCACCCGTGCCGAAACGACCGTGGTCTCCGCCAGCGAGAGACCCGTGCCCTTGGAATTCAGCTATGTGGAAACCTCGGTAGATGTGACCCTGCAGGAATTGGTGGCCGCCGGCAAGGCACCGGTTTACCTCGTGCATTTTACCCAGAACGAGGCCGCCCAGGCCGCCCAGGATCTGATGAGCCTGAACTTCTGCTCCGCGCCGGAAAAAGCCGCGATCAAGGACGCCATGGCCGGCGCGAAATTCACCAGCCCCTACGGCAAGGAGGTGAAGAAATACCTCAGCCACGGCATTGGCATCCATCACGCCGGTCTGCTGCCCAAGTACCGGGTGCTGGTGGAGCAGCTCGCCCAGCGCGGCCTGCTCAAGATCATTTGCGGCACTGATACGTTAGGCGTGGGCGTGAATGTGCCGATCCGCACCGTGGTGCTCACGCGGCTGAGCAAGTACGGGGGCCAGAAGGTGGCCCTCCTTTCCGCCCGTGACTTCCACCAGATCACCGGCCGCGCCGGTCGTCGCGGCTTCGATGACATCGGCTTCGTCGTCGCCCAGGCTCCCGAGCACATCATTGAGAATGCGAAGATGGAAGCCAAGGCGGCGGGCGACGTGAAGAAAATGCGCAAGATGGTGAAGAAGAAGCCCCAGGAAGGCTTTGTCGGCTGGAGCGAGGACACCTTCAAGAAACTTCAAAACGCCGTGCCGGAAGCCCTCACATCGCGCTTCCAGGTCTCGCATGGCATGCTCCTGCAGGTGCTCAGCCGCAGCGGTGACGGCTGCCGGGCCATGCGCCGGCTGATCTTGGATTCACATGAGACCGCCGCCGCGAAGAAGCAGCACCTCAAGCGCGCCTGGGCGCTGTTCCGCGCCTTGGTGAGCCGAAAAATCGTCGAAATCCTGCCGCTTGCAGACCGCAAAGACGGCAACAAACTCAGGCTCAACGTGGAGTTGCAGGAGGACTTCTCGCTGAACTACACACTGTCGCTTTACCTGATCGACACGCTGGCCTTGATCGATCCCGCCTCACCCTCTTATGCGGCGGATGTGATGACGCTTTGCGAGTCGATCATGGAGAACCCGGACATCATCCTGCGCCGTCAGCTCGACCAGGTGAAGGACGAGGCGATGGCCGCGATGAAGAACGAGGGCGTGCCCTATGAGGAACGCATCGCGAAGCTGGACGAACTCGAATACCCCAAGCCCTGCCGCGACTTCATTTACACCACTTTCAATGAGTTCTCCGAAGCCCATCCCTGGGTCGGCGAGGAGAACATCCGCCCCAAGAGCATCGCCCGCGAGATGTTCGAAAACTACCGCACCTTCGCGGACTATATCAACGACTACGAACTGCACCGGGCCGAGGGCGTCCTACTGCGCCATCTCTCGGGCGTCTACAAAGTGCTCGCGCAAACCGTGCCCGACAGCTTCAAGACCGAGCCCGTGCAGGAGATGGAAGCCTGGCTCGGCGGCGTGCTGCGCGGCACCGACTCCAGTCTGCGGGACGAATGGGAGCGCCTGCGCGATCCCAATTACAACCCTGATGAAGCGACCGAAGCTGTGGTGGAGGCCCCTGACATCACGCGCAACAGACGCGAGTTCACCGCTCTTGTCCGCGTCGAAATCTTCAAGTTCCTGCGCCCTCTGGCGACTGAGAACCACAGTGCCGCCCTGGTCGGCCTGGGCACCGCCCACAATGCCGAAACGCTCGCCGCCGCGCTCGAGCCCTACTACCTGGATCACGAGCGCATCAGCCTCGACAACGAAGCACGCAATGGCCGCCACACTTATGTGGAACCTTCTGCAGATGGCACAAGCTGGCGCGTCTGCCAGGTGCTGGTGGACCCCGAAGGCCTGAACGACTGGCAGGCGGAGTTCAGCGTCGATCTGACCCAGGCGAGGGAGGAGGGCAAGGTGTCGCTGGTGCTCGTGAGTGTGGGGCCGGTGCATCCCGGATATATACCCACGCCCGATGACGAGCCGGGCGATGCAGAACAGGTCCTATAGGTCCCATCTCCTGGGACCCGGTGCCAGTGACCGTCAGGTTTTCACGGCCGCCAGCGCCTTCAAGCGCTCCAGAAGCGGCGGGTGCGAGTAGTGCAGCTTGACGTAAAACGGATGCGGCGTGAGATGCGAAAGATGGTCGCGCGACAGTTTCTTGAGAGAGGCCATGAGCGGCGCCGGGCTGCCGGTGGATTGCGCGGCGAAACGGTCGGCTTCAAACTCGTGCTTGCGGGTAAGTCCTTGCAGCGGCGCATCCAGCAAATGACTCCACGGCGAGTACACCAGGCAGAACAGGATCAAGCCCATGGCGACGGAAGGATGGCGCACGCCGAAGGCAGCATACAGGCGCTCATCATGCAGGGCGAAATGAAGCAGGCCAAACATCAGCGCGCTTTGCGCCAGCCCCACTGCGATCTGCTTTGGCACATGCTGCAATTTGCAATGTCCGATCTCATGCGCAAGCACGCCCACGATGCCCTCCTCGCTGTAGCCATCCAGCAGCGTGTCGAACAAGGCAATGCGCTTGGTGCTGCCGAAGCCGGTGAAGAAGGCGTTCGCCTTGGTGCTGCGCCGTGATCCATCGACGACGGAGATCTCGCCCACTGGAAACTGCAGTTTCTCCGCGAGGGCCATGATGGCGCGGCGCAGCGCCCCTTCTTCCAAGGGAGTGAACTTGAGGAACAAGGGCACAATGAGCCGTGGCGAGAGCCATGACATGAGCAGGCCCACCGCAGTGACGACCACCCAGGCCCATAGCGCCGCATACGGGCTGCGTTCAAACAACCACAGCACCAAGGCAAGCAGGGGCAGGCCCAGCAGCGCACCCAGGACCAGGCCCTTGAGCCGGTCAGCAATGAAGGTGCCCGGGGTGGTCTTGTTGAAGCCAAAGGCAGCTTCCACTCCGAAGGTGCTCCACAGCTCGAACGGCAGCGCCAGCAGGCCTTCCAGCAAGACCAGCGCGCTGATCAAAAGCAGACCGGTGCCGATGGAAGTCGTGCCAATCCTTGCGGCAGTGCCGTCCAGCCATTGAAATCCGCCGCTCCACCAGAACAACACCAGCACGGCCAGCATGAAAGCATCACGCCTCACCTCCAGTTTCGTGCGGGCGGTCTGGTACTCCATTGTGCGCTCCTGATCCTCCTCGCTGATGAGGTCGCGCAGAGGCTCTGGCACGTCCTTGCTGAGCCGCGATAGGTTCAGAAACTCCGCCAGCAATTTGACGTGAAACCAGCCGAGGATGCCAAGGATGGCGGCGAGAAACCAGGGGTTGGAAAGGGACATGGGGAAGGAGAGAGTGAAAAGTGACAAGTGAAAAGTGAAAAGGGATGAGTTTGGGCGGTACGCGCCGGGGCAGGGAAGGGGGCCGCTGGTAGTGATCGGGAATTCATCACCCCTTTTCACTTTTCACTTATGACTTTTCACTTTCCCCTACGCCGCCACCAACTCTTCCTCATCGCACGCCTGTCCAAACGGCCCCGGCATCTTCCCCGCGAGGTAGTCGGCGATGATGTCCTCCAGTTCCATGAGCGTGGCGACATGGCAGAAGCGTTGGCGCAGGTGCTTGCCGCCGGGAAGAAATTTCGTGTAATTCATGAGGCGCGTGCGCATGGCGCGCATGGTCTGCAGCTCGGTGCCGTAGCGCCCGGAGGTCACGGCCATGTGGGCGTGGCGGCGGATGAAGGCAAATCGCTGGTCCGGGGTGGCGGGGTCGGGCTGGGTACCGGTGGCCAGGTAGTGCTTGGCTTCGGTGAAGACCCAGGGATTCATCATCGCGGCACGGCCGATCATCACACCGCTCACCTGGGTTTCCGTGCGACGCTTCTCCACATCGGCACCGGTGGCGATGTCGCCATTGCCAATCACGGGCACCGAGGCGGCTTCCGCGCACTGGCCGATCACCTCCCAGTCCGCCAGCCCGGTGTAACCCTGGGCGCGGGTGCGGCCATGGATGGAGATGGCCTGGATGCCCGCGTCTTCCAACAGACGCACAACCTCCAGCGCGTTGACGTTCTGGTCGTCCCAGCCAATGCGCATCTTCGCGGTCACCGGGACGTCCACCGCCTTGACAATTTCACGGGCGACCTCGGCCAGCAGCGGGCAGTTGCGCAGCAGCGAGGACCCGCCGTTCTTGCTCACCACCTTGTTCACCGGACAGCCAAAGTTGATGTCGATGAAATCCGGCTGCTTCCAGTCCACGATCTTGCGCGCCGCCTCGCCCATGCGCTTGCCATCGCCGCCGAACAGTTGCACGCCCACCGGGCGCTGCTCATCCTCAAACTCGGTATAGTGCCGCGTGCGCTCATCGGCCTGCAGGATGCCTTCCGCCGAAACGAACTCCGTGACCAGCACATCCGCACCCAGCTCTTTGCACAGGCCGCGGAAGATATAGTCCGTCACTCCCGCCATCGGGGCGAGGTAGAGCGGGAATTTGCCGTTGGAGAACCAGGGTAGCATGGGGGAACGAAGAAACTCGGGGCAGAGGACCGGGGGCGGGAGCCTGGAATGTACGCCACCACCGGACGTTTGCCAGTCCTCTGTGCTTCTCACCGAAGCGAACAGCAGCCATCATCGCCCCTCCAACCCTCCAGCGCTCCAGCCCTCCAGTACTTCCCAATTTACCTGAAACCTCCGCCGCCCTGCCACGTTCCCCTCTTCCCATGCGCCACCTCCTGCTTTGTCTTGTCCTGCTAGTGCCCGCCTTCGCCCAGGCCGCCCCGCTGCCGAACGTGGTCATCATTCTTATCGACGACATGGGCTATGCCGACATCGGCCCGTTTGGTGCCAAGGGCTACACCACGCCCAACCTCGACAAGATGGCCAGGGACGGCACCAAGTTCACCAACTTCCATGTCGCCCAAGCCGTGTGCTCGGCCTCACGCACCGCCTTGTTGACCGGTTGCTACTCGAACCGCGTTGGCATTCACGGCGCGCTCGGGCCGCAGTCCAAGAACGGCATCGCCGACTCGGAAATGACGCTGGCGCAGTTGTTCAAGCAGAAGGGCTACGCCACCTGCGCCGTGGGCAAGTGGCACCTTGGGCATCACCCGCAGTTCCTGCCCACGCGCCACGGCTTCGATGAGTACCTGGGCCTGCCCTACTCGAACGACATGTGGCCCTACCACCCGGAGATGAAGAAAAACACCTTCCCCAGGCTGTCCATGTTCGACAACGAGAAGGTCATCAATGCCGACGTCGGCCCCGCCGACCAGGCCCAACTCACCACCCAGTACACCGAGCGCGCCGTCAGTTTCATCGACCGCAGTAAAGACAAGCCCTTCTTCCTCTACCTCGCCCACAACATGTGCCACGTGCCGCTGTTCGTGAGCGACAAGTTCAAGGGCAAGACCGATCGCGGCCTGTTTGGCGACGTCATCGAGGAGCTCGACTGGTCGGTGGGCGAGGTCATGAAGGCGCTCGACAAGGCCGGCGTGGCGGACAACACCTGGGTCATCTTCACTTCCGACAACGGCCCCTGGCTCAGCTACGGCGAGCACGCCGGTTCCGCCGAGCCGCTGCGCGAAGGCAAGGGCACAAGCTGGGAAGGCGGCGTGCGCGTGCCCTGCCTCATGCGCTGGCCCGGCAAGATCCCCGCCGGCGCGGTGAACCACCAGATGGCGATGACGATCGACGTCCTGCCCACCGTGGCCAGCCTGATCGGTGGCAAGTTGCCCGGTCACACAATCGACGGCCGCGACCTCTGGCCGGTCTTCACCAGCCAGCCCGGAGCAAAGAACCCGCACGACAGCTACGCCTTCTGGTACGCTAACAATCAATTGCAGTCCGTGGTCAGCGGCGACGGCCAGTGGAAGCTGCAGCTCCCCCACATCTACCAGACCATGGGCAACCAGCCCAAAGCCAAGGGCGGCATCCCCGGCAAGTACAAGCAGGTGCCGCTCAAAAAGGCCGAGCTGTATCACGTCACCGGCGACATCAGCGAAGCCACCGACGTGGCGGATCAGAACCCCGAAATGCTGGCGAAGATGGAAGCCATCGCTGAGCAATGGCGCGCGGAGTTGGGCGACTCGTTAACGAAGAGGGAAGGCAGCGGGAACCGCAAGCCGGGCTTGGTGGCGGAGCGGGTGCCGTGAGCAGCCCCTTCACGATGGCGGCGGCGTATGGTCAGGCCTTCGCCGGCACGGGGAAATGGATCTTGGCACACTCCGGGCAGATGCTGTGATACACTCCGGCTTCCGTGTGGACGGTGAGGTAGGAGGCGATGTCGCTCCACTGGCCGTCCTCTTCGCGGATCTTGCTGCACCAAGCGCACATAGGCAAAAGGCCGCGGAGCGTGCGAACATCTTCGAGGGCCTTCTGCAGTTCAACAATGGCCCGGTCGCGCGCCTTCTCCGCCTCCCTCCGCGCGAGGTCGAGGCGGTGGAGCACGCGCGAGGTCAGCGCAATGAGCACGACAAAGACCAGGATCATCGTGGTGACCAGTACCGCCTCGCCGGCCGCCGTGTCGTACAGCCGGGCCATCTGCCCACGTACCTTCAGCCAGCCAAGCAGCAGGGGTACGAGGACGGCCGCAGGGAGCAGGCGACGAGCAGTCACGCCTCCGCTGGTGTTGCGGAAAAGCATGATTTGCGGGCCGTCGGCACTCTGGGCCATGAAGAGACCGGCGCACAGGATCAAGCAGGCCACCACAGTATGCACGGCCATGCCGGTGATTCGGGATCAAGCATGAGGCCGGGAGAATGGGGACTTCACCGCATCCTCCACCATCTTATTGCCAGCCTGTGCCATGGGGCTTAGCAAAAGCTTGTTACCAAGTTGATCCCACGCCGCCGAACTGAAGGTCTTCAGGTAATGGGCGAGCGCGGGTAAGTTCGCAGGATCCTTGAGCCCGGGCAGCCCCTCGGCGTGGTCATCGAGCCAGGCCTTGAGCTTCTCCGGGTCGCCCTGTGCAGCCGCAACACTGCTGTCCAAGAAGCTTCAGTATTAACAATGGATTCGGTGTATCACCTACTGTAAATCTACGATGACCTGGCTTGCTGGCGAGTCTGGCATCTGAAGGAGTGTCCGCCAGCCGGTTACGGCGCGGCGTACCTGCTCAATCGTGAAGGTATCTGTCGTTGCTTCATCGGCAGCAAACTCGATTTGCACCCCAGTCGGACGGATGGTCACAAACCATGCGTTGCCTGAAAAGCACTGTTCCTTCCCAGACGAGTGCTCGATCTCATCCAGGGTTTTGAGGAAATTATCACAGCCTTTCACACTCCTGCAGTCTGATACAAGCATCCCGCGCATGAAGAGGTTGTAACGATTCTCAAAATCATCTTCGTGACCGATGGCGATAGCTTCGGCTCCCCACTCGTTCCTGTAGAAAAATTGCATCTTCATAATTAGCTGGTCTAATACAGGGGATAAGCCGTTGTTTTTGGTGAAATGTAGCCCATAACGCGAACACCTGAAGGAATTGTTGAATGCCAGATGTTTCCAGTCGTGATTTTGGCCGGGCTATGCCAGGCCGCATCAATCTCTGCCCTGACTTTATCAGCGGACCAAGCCTTTGGAAACATCGTATTGACGCCCTGGTTCGTTGTTTTAGGCACCCAGGTTCCTGGGACGGTGGGATGAGCCATTTCCACTCCTGCCTCGTACACGCCTTGCGCATTGGGAGCCATCTCGGTGCCGGGGACGATACGGACGTCTCCGTTCACCAAGGTGTGTCCACCTGTGGCTTTCCCATTTGCTTTCACGTCAGCCCCAATCACATGGTCAAAGTCAATGGGCGCGGTGATCTTGCGTGATGCAGAGCTGGCAATGGCGGTGGCCGTGTCAGCTGCGTGTGTCAAAGCTTCGTCAGCAGAAAGGTTTTCGGCACCGGCTCTTGCCAGGCGTTGTGCATTGGCGCCTTTGACATGATCCTGCGCCGAGGGCGACATGTTTGGGGAAACCAGGCTGCCGGCATTTGCCTCCAGGAAATCAGCCGTGATCTGCGGCCACTTGGTCACGTCAGGTTCCGCAGTCTGCTGGGCCTGCAAATCGCCCGTGTATTGCGAGCGCTTCAATTCGGCCTGCATGACGCCGTTCACATCGAGCGCGCGCTGGCGGATCTCGACGATGGCACCGAGCGCGCCGCCGACATTTTGGACGCCCTGGCCGATGGCCCCCACGGACTGATCTTGCGCGACCGCCGATTTGATGTCGATCTGCGGAGCGGTGGTGGCACCGCTGAAATCGTTGGAGACCACGAATCCGCGCATCCCGTTGGAGGATTGGATGACGGGCTGTGCGAGCGGTCCGGCGGTGGGTGCTTCAATCACGGGTGGTCAGGGCGTTGGTTGGCGAATGATGCGGGGGGAGTTCCCGCTTCAGGGTTCCCGGTTGGTTATGAACTGGGAACCGGGAACCCTGAACCGGGAACGGGTTGATTGGTTCCCTGGCCAGACTGAGAAGCAGACGTCTTGTAAGTCCGTGTCAATGCCTCCGCGCCGTAATGCGCCACGGCACAAGTTAGGTTGGCATCTTGAATTGATCGTTCAGCATCCATGCAAATGGACTGCTGTGAATCACTTGCCGCAGATGCAAATGGATAGATGGGTTTCCTGTGGAATTAATTCGCCTGAAGGCTTTTGCGGCGCGCGACGTTTTAGCTGCCACCATGAGAGCCACTTCTTTCCTGTTCGGTGTGATAGCCGCCGCCGTTTTGCACTCCGAGGGCGCGGCTATGGCCAGGCCCAACGTGGTGTTTATCATTGCGGATGATTTGGGCTATGGCGACCTGGGCTGCTACGGGCAGACGAAGATCCGGACGCCCCACATTGACCAGATGGCGGCGGAAGGGATGCGCTTCACCCAGCACTACTCTGGCAATGCGGTGTGCGCGCCTTCGCGCTGTGTTTTGATGACCGGCAGGCACCCTGGTCACGCCCAGGTGCGCAACAATCGCGAGTACAAGCCGGAAGGCCAGGAGCCTCTGCTGGCTGGAACGCTGACCATTCCACGGCAGCTCAAGGAGGGCGGATACGCCACTGGCGGCTTTGGCAAATGGGGCCTGGGCGGTCCCGGCAGTACGGGCGAGCCGCTGAAGCAGGGGATCGACCGCTGGTATGGCTACAACTGCCAGGGAGTGGCTCACAATTACTATGCCACGTATCTGTGGGATGACGGCCGGAAGGTGGACCTTTCCAATCCCGCCTTCTCCGCTCACGATGAGTTCAAACCGGGCGAAAATCCGGAGGATCCGAAGAGCTACAAGCGCTTTCAAGGCAAGGAGTACTCGGCCGACCTGATCGCCGAGGAAGCGCGCAAGTTCATTCGTGACAACAAGGACAAGCCCTTCTTCTGCTACTTTCCCACCACGGTGCCGCACCTCGCGCTGCAAGTGCCGGACGATTCGCTGAGTGAATATGAAGGCAAGTGGGAGGACCCTCCTTATAAGGGCGGCAACGGCTACCTGCCGCATTTTGCGCCGCGTGCCGCCTATGCGGCGATGATCACGCGGATGGACCGCGAAGTGGGTCGCCTCATGGATTTGGTCAAGGAACTGGGGCTGGATGACAACACGATCTTTGTCTTCACCTCGGACAACGGTCCGCTCACGGGTTTTCATGCCCATCTCGCCGGCACGGACTGCGATTTCTTCAATTCCGCCGGGGGACTGCGCAATGGCAAAGGCTTCCTCTATGAAGGCGGCATCCGCCTGCCTGCAATCGTGCGCTGGAAGGGCCGGGTGAAGGCCGGCAGCGTGTCAGATCGCGTCGTCGGCTTTGAGGACTGGATGCCGACGCTGCTGGAGCTCGCTGATCTCACGGGCAAGACTCCTGCGGACATCGACGGCATCAGCTTCGCCCCCACGCTGCTGGGTGGCAGCCAGCCTGAGCGGCCGTTTTTGTACCGAGAATTTCCCGCCTATGGCGGCCAGCAGAGCGTGCGCATGGGCAACTGGAAAGGCATTCGCCAGAATCTGATGACCACCAAGAAGGCGGCGGCACAAGGGATCAAGCCCACCTTCGAGCTCTACGATCTGGCCGCCGATGTCCGTGAGGAGCATGATGTGGCGGCCCAGCATCCCGACATCCTGGCTCAAATGGCCGTTCTGATGAAGCAGCAGCACATGCCTTCGAAGGAGTTTCCGTTCGCGGCGTTGGACAAGCAGTGATTCGGGGCGGGGAGATCTGGCCGCGCCGCTTTTCCCTCGTTGCTCATTTGCCCGCTTGCCAAAGGGCACGGACATCGCTTTCCTCATACCTCATGAACCGCCGACATTTTCTCCAGTCCACCCTGACGGCTGCCGCCGCCGCCTCTGCTTTTTCAGACGTGCGGGCCGCCACACCCGGCAAGCTTATGATTGGCATGGATTACTTTGCCACACGTGCCACCGGCTGGAAAGCACCGCAGATCATCGAGTATGCGGCGGGGCTGAAGCTTGATGCCTTGTTCCTTTCCGAACTGGTGCCGTTCGAAAGCTTTGAGGATGATTACCTGAAGAAGCTCAGGGCGCAGATCGACGCGGCAGGGATCAAGGTCTATGTCGGTGGCCGCAGCATTTGCAAGACCTCGAACATGTGGGAGGGCAAGTATGGCACGCCGGATGAAACCATGGCGCTGATCATTCGCACGGCCAAAGCGTTGGGATCGCCGGTCGCCCGCTGCGTGCTGGGCAATTACAAGGATCGTGCCGCGGATGGCGGCATCGAGAGGCATCAGGAGGAAGTGCTCAAAGTGTTCAAGGCTGCGAAGAGCCGCTGCGAAGCGGAAGGCATCAAGATTTCCATTGAGAACCACGCCGGCGACCAGCAGAGCCAGGAGCTGCGCGCATTGATTGAAGCCGCCGGCAAGGATTTCGTCGGCGCGTGCATTGATCCTGGCAACGCGGTGTGGGCGCTGGAGGATCCCATGCACAATCTTGAAATTCTCGGTCCGGTGGTGAACTGCAGCAGTGTGCGCGACAGCATGATCTGGGAGACCGCGGACGGCGCGAAGGTACAATGGACGGCGATTGGCGAGGGACTGGTTGATTTTGCGGCCTATGCGAAGCGTTTCGCCGAACTCGCCCCGGGCGTGGCGCTCATGGTCGAGACCATCTCCGGCTTCTCCAGGCCCATGCCGTTCTTGACGGAGGAGTTCTGGAAGCCCTATCCGAAAGCTCCCGCCGCTTCGTTTGCCGGATGGCTGGCCATGATGAAGCGTGGTCACGAGATTCCGCCCTTCAAGGCGCCGGACAAGGCGGCAGAAGCGGCCTATCAGAAGGGCGAGCTTGAACGCAGCATCACCTGGCTGCGCGCCCACGCCTAACACTCTTATGCGGTTTACCATAGTTTCCTTCAACTTCCGCGTGCTGCCCATGCACACGCGCTTTCCCTTCAAGTATGGGATCGCGAGCATGAATGGGCTGCCGCATCTGTTCGTGGAGGCGGTGCTGGAAGTGAACGGCCGGGAGGTGAGGGGACTCGCTTCGGAAGGCCTTGCGCCCAAATGGTTCACCAAGGACCCGGCGTCACTGCCCGAGCAGGATGTGGCCGAAATGCTTGCCGTCATCAAGAACGCCGCGCGCATCGGTGAGAATGCTGCGGAGCAGCCCGTGACTTTCTTTGAATGGTGGCGCTCTGTCTATGATGAGCAGTCGCTCTGGGCGCGGCATAAGGAAGTGCCGTCGCTGCTGGCGAACCTGGGCACCAGCCTGATCGAACGGGCGGTGCTCGACGGTCTCTGCAAAGCCGCCGGCAGGCCGCTGCACCAGCTCATCGCCAACGAGGCGCTGGCGATTGACCTGGCGTCCGTGCGGCCCGCGTTGAAGGGCATGACGGTTGCCCAGGCGATCGCGCCGCAGCCGCTTGCGCGCGTGCAGCTGCGCCATACCGTGGGCCTGGGTGATCACTTGCGCGCCAGCGCCATCCCGGCCGATGAGCTGCTGCATGACGGCTTGCCGCAGGCGCTGGACGAATCTATCCGCGCCTACGGTCTGCGTTACTTCAAAATCAAGGTCTGTGGCAGTCCCGAGCAGGATCTCATTCGGTTGCGCGAGATTACCGCAGTGCTCATCGAAGGCTGTGGCAGGGACTTCCACTGCACGCTGGATGGCAATGAGCAGTTCCACAGCCTTGAGAGTTTCCGCGAGTTCTACGATACGCTGGCCGCCGAACCGGAGCTGAGGCCCCTTTTTGCCAGTCTCATCCTCATCGAGCAGCCCCTGCATCGCGCCCACGCCCTGGATGAGGCCGTGGGTCCGGCCCTGGCTGGCTGGCGTGACGGGCCGGCCATGATCATCGACGAATCGGATGGCGCGCTCGATGACCTGCCGCGCGCCCTGGCCCTGGGCTATCGCGGCACCAGCCACAAGAACTGCAAGGGCATCGTCAAAGGCCTGGCCAACGCCGCGCTGTTGAAGTCACGCGGCCTGACTCATCTAAGCGGTGAAGACCTGGCCAGCGTGGGCCCCGTGGCGATGCTGCAGGATCTGAGCATGGCGGCGCTGCTGGGCATTGGCCACGTGGAGCGCAACGGCCACCACTATTTCAAGGGGTTGAGCATGTATTCCGAGCCGCTTCAAGAGGCCGTGCTCGCGGCTCACGAAGGCCTGTACCACCGCCACGCAGGAGGCTTCGCATCGCTGCGCGTTGAAGCAGGCGCGCTGGATGTGGGGAGCCTAAACCGCGCCCCGTTTGGCTGCGGCGCGATTCTGGATCTGGCAGCTTTCGAACCCCTCAACGACTGGATCAAACGCGGCGGCATCGGGGAGCTGTGAGGCCTGGCAGAACGGGAACGGGTCGCATGGGACCTGTCAGACAAGTTCCTTCTAAATTAGGTGCCCCCGGATGCTACTGGCAGTGGTGCTGGTAGGGCGGGCTGTCCCTAGCCCGCCGATTTGGGCCGCCAAGCGTTGAAAGGAGATGGGAATAAACGAAGTTTTGCGGCCTGCCACGACGGCACTGTGGGGCTTGCGCTCCGTAGCCTTGGCGGAGGACGCGACACAGTGCCCTACCTTGCGCCGGGCGCTGACGACGGGGGATGTTATTCAAGGAACTTGTCTGACAGGACACTAGAGCATTTTAAATAATATTATAGCCAGTATGGAATAGCCGTGCTATAATTGGGCATGGCTACCATTTCCCTTGATTTGCGTGAACGCATCCTGAGGTCCTATGACAACGGCGAAGGCACTCGCGACCAGATCGCCCGGCGCTTTTGCGTCTCCCTTGGCATGGTCAAAAAGCTG
>Ga0118677_10001205_pt1:0-50000 | contig 55548 bp, 42 predicted proteins | sample AliMusrvi5mmetaG_FD_86154 | JGI IMG/M metagenome (GOLD analysis project Ga0118677, IMG submission 86154)
GGATCAGGTTGATGATCTTGGTGGCAAAGGGGGTGAAGCGCAGGATGTGCAGCCTGTGGTCCACAAAAACGGTGGCGATGCCTGTGCCAGCCAGCAGATTGCTCATGTCGTTGTTGGCCTGGGACAGGTTCGCCACCTTGGCTTGCAGCTCGTTGTTGACCGTGGCCAGCTCCTCGTTGACGGATTGCAGCTCTTCCTTGGAGGTTTCCAGCTCCTCGTTCGTGGACTGCGCCTCCTCGTTCAGGGACTGCATTTCCTCGTTGGAGGATTTCAGCTCTTCGTTGGAGGTCTCCAGCTCCTCGATCGTCGCCTGGAGGTATTCCTCCTTGGCCCGCAGCTCCTGTTTAAGTTCCTCGACACTACCTTCAGGGTCTGCACACAAGGCATGCGTTTCCCCACTGTCATCCGGTACGGCCAGGGTCTGGTTTTTGTCGAGCGCAAGCGCTTCCTCCAGGATGACCATGTACAGGGGCTCTTCATGGGCCTTGGCGGAACTGGACGCCACCAGGCAGATAGTCAGGTTGACCAGGGTGTAGTGCCCGTTGGTTTTGACGCGCAGGTTCGTGCAGAGCACTATCTCCTTGGTCATCACAGCCTTGTGCAGGGCTATGGTCAATTCGTGCCGGAGTCCTTCGCGGGCCGTCTTTAGGATGTTGTTGATTCCAGCCTCTCCAGGCGCCATTTCAAGGTACATCCCTGTGCGTCCGTGGAGATAGAAGATGTCGCCTTTGCCGTTGACCAATGCGCCACAAGGCACGACCTGCTGCAAGAGGGTCTGCTCGGCAAGTTCTTTAAGTGACCGTTTTGCAGGGAAGACCGTTTTCCCAGGGGACTGCGGCAACGCCACATTCATGGCGCTCACTGCTGGCAGAAACCGGCCCAGGCCCGCGCGCTGCAAACTGTGTGGTTCCTCTTTGCGCTGGTACAGCTTGAACTTGCGGTCCACCACCCTAAACAGGTCAAGAGCCTCACCCACGTTCTCCGAGGTGCCCAGAAAGAGAAACCCGCCTAGGTTCAGCGCATAGCAGAACAGGGGCATGAGCTTCTTCTGCAAGTCCCCGCTCAAATAGATCATGAGGTTGCGGCAACTGATGAGGTCGAGCTTGGAAAAGGGCGGGTCCTTGATCATGCTGTGCTCGGAGAAGACCAGCATGTCGCGGATGCCCTTGTGGATGCGGTATGCTTTGCCGCCAGGCTCAAGGGTGAAGAACCGCGTCAGCCGTTCTGGCGAGATGTCCGCCGCGATGCTGGCCGGATAGACCCCAGCCCTGGCCGTGGCAATAGCCTGGCTGTCGATGTCAGAGGCGAAGACCTGCACGGTGAAGCTCTGCTTCAGGTGCTCCTGGCGCTCGGCCAGCAGGATGGCCAGGGAGTAAGCCTCCTCGCCAGTGGAGCAGCCTGCGGACCAGACACGGACCGTGTCGCTGGAGCGCTTGCCTGCAAAGAGCTTGGGGATGACCTCCTCCTCAAGCACGTGGAAGGCTTCCGGGTCGCGGAAGAAATTGGTCACGCCGATGAGCAGATCGCGGTAGAGCGCTTCCACCTCGGTCGGGGCCTGCTGCGCATACTTCACGTATTCGCCCATGCTTTTGAGCTGGTGCACGGCCATGCGCCGTTCGATGCGGCGATTGACGGTGCCCGCCTTATACTTTGAAAAGTCATTGCCGGTCTGGGCGCGCAGCAGGATGAAGAGCTTTTTCAGCGCGTTCTCGTTGTTCGCTTCCGGGACAGCGGTGGTTCCTGGGGGCCTCGTGTAGGCGCGCGAGGCATAGGCCATGAGCTGGGCGGCCATCTCGGCTGGCGGCAGCTCAAAGTCCACCAGCCCGGTACCCAGAGCGCTGCGGGGCATGCCGTCGTACTCGGTGGAGGCGGGGTTCTGGGCCATGACCATGCCGCCCCCGGCCTTGATGGCGCGCACACCGAGTGTGCCGTCACTGCCGGTGCCCGAGAGCACGATGCAGATGGCGCGCTCCTGCTGGTCCTGGGCGAGGGAGCGGAAGAAGAAGTCGATGGGCATGCGCTGGCCGCGCAAAGCAATGGGCTCCAGCAACTGCAGCGAGCCGTTCAAGAGGGCCATGTCACGGCCTGGCGGAATGATGTAGGCGCAGTTGGGCTCGACCACCATGCCGTCCTCAACCTCGCTGACCTTCATGCGGGTGTAGCGTTGGATAAGGTCGGTGAGGATGCTCTTGTGGTCCGGGGCTAGGTGCTGCACCAGCACAAAGGCCATGCCCGGATCGTCGTCGGCGGGCATGCCAGAGAAGAAGGCCTCGAAGGCCGCAAGCCCGCCAGCCGAAGCGCCAATGCCAACAATGGGGAAGAGGGCCCGGCCTTCCGGCTGGTTGTGCTGGTCGCTGGAGACTTGTGCCGTATCGGGTGCGGTCAACGTAGAGGCGACAACCGCCTCAGCAGGCTTGGTGCTCTTCTTCATGGTTCACCTTCGTCAAAGGGAGCACCCTCGTTGGTGCTCAACCTCCTGGCAGTTGTGGTATAGGCAGAGGCTGTAACTACACTGTCTCGGCTAATACTACGTACCTGTGTCCTGTGAAGATGTCGAGGGGCAGCAGGAAACGGGGAGAGTTAACAATGACGACGTGCTCATACTTTATCTACAGATTGAGTATTGACAATGTGGCAAATTCTTTGCTATCTATTGCTTGCCAGCGAAACACAAACACTTTCTGGGGGCAAGAATGAAGGCATTTGGCTACATCCGAGTGAGCGGCAAGGGCCAGATTGAAGGCGATGGTTTCCGCCGCCAGGAAGCCGAGATTGAAGCGTATGCCAAGGCCCACAGGATTGAGGTTGTTCACGTCTACCGGGAAGAGGGTATCTCTGGCACCGCCGATGAAGCCCACCGCCCAGCCTTCCAGGCAATGGTTGAGGCGATCCTGCGCAACGGCGTACGGACAATCATCGTTGAGGGCCTTGATCGTCTCGCCAGGGAATACCGGATTCAGGAGACATTGCTTGTCTACCTCGCCTCGAAGGGTATCGAACTTATTGCGGCACGTACAGGTGAGAACGTCACTGAGGCCGTCTTGGCTGATCCGATGAGAAAGGCCCTTGTGCAGATTCAGGGTGTGTTCGCTGAGCTAGAGAAGGGTTTGCTTGTGAAGAAGCTCCGGGTCGCCAGGGAGCAGAAGCGCGAAGTGACGGGCAAGTGTGAAGGTCGCAAGTCCGTCTCCGAAGCTGCCCCAGAAGTTCTCGCAGAGGTCCGCCGCCTTCGCCGCACGAAGCCTGGGCAGAAGCAACTGAGCTACGCCAAGATTGCCGAACGCCTCAACTCCGAAGGTCGGCTTAATCTCAACGGAAAGGCATTCACCGCCACGGGCATTCAGATGATGATCTTCAGGCTCAAGGCAAAGTAAGTCTGCACTGATTGCCTCTGACGTAGCAAAAGGCCGGAAGTTTCCGGCCTTTTTCATTATAAGTATGGCGGCTTGCTCTGACGCTAAAGCAACCACATAGGATAAGAACTTACTGATCTTGTTCAGCTATTTAAGTTTCTTGCCTTGCTAGTTCCTTGGATTGTGGTACTGTGTCCGCTAGTTTTAAAACACTTTACCGGCTATGGCCGCCACAGGAGCAAAAGGCATGAACTCTTCCACTCACAAGATTGAAGTTCACAGTTTGGACGTTCTGGGTAACGCTGAAATAGTGGAGACTGACATCAAGGGCGTTTACACTGAAGTAGCAACCGGAAAAGTCTTCATCGCTGGGCACGATGTCTGCCTAGTTGTGTCGCAATAGTCGTACACGGACTGACCCTAGCATCTACAGATGCTAGGGTCAGGTCTCGTTATAGACTAAATTTGGCTAAGTGAATTAGCAGGTTGTCAAGCACTCGCCCGCTAGTCTTAGTTAGAGTAGGGCCAGCGGGCTTTGAGTAAGGTCGCATATTTAAATCGTCTAGGGAGAGTAGGGTCTGCGGGCGAGGTTCAAAAAGTAGGCAGTTTCCGCGTATATAACATATGTGAAGGCAGAGAATCTCTGCCATAAATACTGCACGTCCATCGGCAGGACAGCATTGCCCATCGGGACCACCGTCAAATTACTTTCCAATCTCATTCCCATGAACTGAGCAAACAATGTGATCCGCCCCAGGCTTGTACCAGCCAGGACGGGTCATTCCATTTATAATCACCTTTTAACATACAGGAGCAAAGTCATGGCTAGAAGGGGTTACACGGTTACGTACTACTTGAGCGCTGAGGGTGTCGAGTTTATTGATGCTCAAGCACTTAAGCTCGGCATTTCTAAAAGCAAGGCGATGCAAATGTCCGTCGAACTTTGGAAATCCAGTGAAGATTATCTTCTCGAAAGCTTTGGAAAAGAAGTCCCGACCACTGTTGAACTGTTGTCCAGGATGATCGTTTCTGAGAAGGAAACAAACGCTAAACAGGCGTCCAGAAACGAGAGAGACGCCAACAGGCTTGAGCTTATTGCTCGTGCGGTTGCATCAAATATGGATTCCACCGAGAAAGCAACCAGCCATGCCCAGGCCTAAACCTACGATCGAGACGTACACAGACCTGAAGAAAGCCCTCAGCAGGGTCTTTTACAAGGTCGAAGAGGGAAAGATAGACGCCAAGATCGGGAACGTATGCGGCTACATTGCACAGATTTTGGCTGGCGTGCTAGCTGGCGACAAAGACTCTTCCGGTCCTAAATTGCCCACTCCGCTTGAAGTCTGGGTGCGCGGCATGAATGAATCCAGGGAAGCAAAAGGGTTGCCCAAGGATGAGGTAGGCGGGTCGCACCCCCTCCCTTGTGAACACGCACCCCAGGAACCGACCATTAGCAATGGCGTAGCGAAGTAGAACTACGCACGCCCCATATACAGCCACAAAAGCCCCGGTTGGACAGGTTCCAACCGGGGCTTTTGTGCGTCTGGTGCCTTGGAATAAGTACCTTGTTTCAAAAAGCATCCCCTCAACACACACGAATCACAGGACTTCATCATGCCCAATCACTACCGGATTACGTTACGTCCTGGGCATATGAAGTGGAGTCCCGTCCCTGCCGTAGGCAGTCGTCTTGAGGACGAGGCGTCTTCGGCTCGTCCTCCCGCGCCGAAGGCGCGGCTCTTCCCTTCCGCACCAACTCCCGCATATCGCCGCCGCTTGAACTTGCTTGAGTTGCTGAGCGGACTCGCCATTGATGACGCCTTCCTTGTTACCCTTTTGTGGGACAAGTCCAAGTATGCGGGCATACTCCCTACGCCAGAGGCCATTGGCAAGATGCGCAATCAGTTTAGCACGGAGTTTCGGCAAACCTTTCCGAAAGGGCATGGCATCTGGAAGCTTGAGCTTGAGGCAGACAGGAAGGGCGTTCACTTCCACATGATCCTCAATCCTTACGTGGCGCATCCTGACGATGCCCAGGTGCTTGAGTTCACCGCATGGGCCAATCGCACCTGGGGCAGAATTGCCAACTCGAAGTGGGATCGTCTGGTCGAAGTTAAACGCGCCAAGCCAGCCGATCCTGGCTATTTGACACGTATGGACAAGAAGGCATCTGACGCTGCCCTTGTTAGCCACATGGGTAAAGGTCGGACCCACGGCAGGTTTGGCTGCAAGAACGCCCCAGAACGGCCTACAGAGTGTTTCATGGTTACTTCAGCACAGATGGAAGAGCTTCGCAAAGACATGATCCAAGAGACACGTGGTAAGGCGAGCTACAGGGGCGGCATTGCAAATCACAGGCATATCGCCAATCTTGAACGTGCCAACTTCGGTTGCCACTTCGGCGTAAGTCTTGAGTTGCACCAAAAGATCGAAGCAATCTCAAAAGCGCAGAACGTACAGCATGAAGAGGTCGCACAGGTGAAACAAGCGGATCATTCATCCCAGGATCAGTATGCCCAAGCCACTGCGTTTAGCGGCGCTCTAGGAACGTTCCGCAGGCGCAAGGCATACACTGGCATGGAAAGCTTAACGGAATGCCGTGGCGGTCCCTCTGGGGCAGTTCTATGGGCCTTTGCGTCCACTGGCAGAGGGCAGGGTTCGGCCCCTGCAAGTCAGCAACCCCACATGGGGGCCACTCACAATATGACCCCACCCTGGCACAGCGCCAAGCGGCTCAGAGGCCCTTGATGTAAGCGCTTTCCGCAAGGTGCCCCAGGTCAACGCCAAGATTGACCCTCAGGACAATTTCAGCGTACAGCATGTCAGGTGGTGTTTCGTGCTCATAGTGAGCAGCCATTCCTTCGGCTTCGTGCCCGATAAAGTCATCCATCAAGTTCTTTGGTAGTAGCGACCGCTTGCAAGCTGTCTTGAAGTTATGTCTGAATGAGTGGAACACTTTGCGTTCGTTCTTTCCCGTCTTCCTGACTCCAATACTCTTCAGGTAATCGCCAAACCAACGTGATAGTGCCGCAGCAGGTTCGTCCCGTATTTGCTTGAGAGTGTAGAATACGCGCGTTTCACCACTTGATTTTACGCGTTCGATAAACTTTGAGAACTTCAAGACATCAATCAAGAACGGATGCAGTGGGACAATCCTTATGCTTGCTGCTGTCTTGACCCTTTTGGTTTCTTCTTCGTTGATGTCCAGAACCCATACACCACTCGGTAGTTGCCTTACGTCCTCTGTACGAAGCTGAGCTAATTCACCTGCGCGTGCCCCCGTGAAATGTCCCAGAAGAGGCATCCAGAAACGCCAAGGCATTTTCCCGGCTTTCTCGCTCATGTAGAGGTCCGAGTTGAAGAGTGTCATAAGCCCGTCCGCTGGAATAAGATCATAGCGCGACTCTCGGACGCTCTTGCGAACTCGAACACCTTTCTTGTCAGCATAATTCTGAGCGACATGCCCATGATTAACAGCCCAAGTAAGAAATGCACCTACTTTGCCTAAGCAATCACTGGCTGTCTTTTCAGAAACCCGCTCTTCGGCAGGAAACTCTATGACAAGAAGCTGTTGGATGCTTTTCTCCCGGAGATGCGCTTTCTTGCTTCTGTGGGCGGGGAGTCTCCGGCAACTCTCGCTGAATGTGCTCAAATGGACATGCCCAAGCTCTTGCGCTGGCATATCACCGACGATCTCCATAAAGAGCTTTAAGGCATCTCTATAGGCGACCAAAGACCGAGGGGCGAGTGTTGGCTTACTGTGCTCCAGGTATGAGGCAACCAGCGAAGAAAGCTGCGGTCCACTTTGCTTGGGCTGGACCGCGACCGGCTCGGCTTTTTGGGGTGCCGCGTACATGTCCTGCATGTCGGCTATGTGCTTCGTTTCGCTGCCCTGGTCCCCTTCAGAGCGCGCCTGGAGGGCCTGGAAGTACGGCAGGAGCCCCTTGGCAACTTCACGGCGCACAGCGGCGTACTCTGGTGTTCCTGCCACGGGAAGTTCAACATCCTTCATACTGCCGTCAAGGGCAACTAAAGCAAGGGCAGTTTCGGTTGCGCCTTCAAGCTCTCGTAGCGGGCCTGCCTGGAATTGACCTCCCAGGATGTTCTTGAGCGTGGCGATCTCACTGCGGTAGTCCGTCCATCGGGAATCGGGCGAAGGGTGCGCACGGTCCTTTTCATCATCGGACAGCCAACGGGCCAACGTATACTGGACATAGGGCTTGATTTGGTCAGGAGTGAGCTTGCTCAAGTCGCCTCGCCTCGCTTGGTTGAATATCTGGGCAACCCCTAGGCCAACGCTGAGGGCCTTTTTGCGTGCTAATCTCAAGTCGCCGGTTCGCAGCGTAAGGTATATCTCCCGCTGCCCCAGAATGGGCTGGATTTTGACAGGCACATGCTGCCTAAACCAGTAGCGCCCGGCGTTCAAGCAAAGGTGTGATGCGGCGGTCCGCAACGTGCGCTTGCGGGGCATCACCGTGCCCCCTTCAAGCGTAGCCCCAGAAGCCTAGCCGGGACCACTTTGGGGTACAATGTTGGGGTCTTTTGCCGAAACAAGCCTTCTAGGGCTTTGAAAAAGGAAAACCCCCTGCCTGAGCAGGGGGTTAGGATACGCTTGGTAGCGAGGGAGGGAATTGAACCCCCGACACTGCGGATATGAGCCGCATGCTCTGACCGACTGAGCTACCTCGCCACACATTTCCCTCAACGGGAATGGCCTTATAGCCATTCTCCAAACGCTTGGCAAGGGGGTTTTGACCGACATTTTTGGGGTCCGTGATTCTTCCGCCGCCTGGACCGGAAACCTCTGCGTTGCCAGATGTGCCGGGCTGGTGTACGTTTTGCATGTCATCGCCTTGCGTTGGCATAAAAGGAGAGAACATGACAACCGTGATTCCTCAAAGCGAACTCACTAAACGCGCCATTGACTGGATCTGCGAGCAGCAGGCCGCCCTGGACAATCCTGCCGCCCGGCGCACGGCCATTGAGAAGGCCGCCGTGCGCTTCAACCTGGGCCCCCTGGACGTGGAATTCCTTGAGCGCTTCTTCACTGGCGAAGCAGAAAACGGATAACATCCTTGAAGATCGTTCACCGCCAAATATTCAAGGAACATCTTTCGCTGTTCCTGCTCATCGGCTCATGCCTGCTGGGTCTGATCCTGGTGGGCCGCATGCTCCAATTGCGCGAGATGCTGCTCTCCCAGAACCTGGGCGTGTTTGATGTCCTGCGCCTGTTCTTCTACTTAAGCCCGGTGTTTCTGCTGCTGCTCACGCCCATCGCCTGCATGCTCAGCATCTTCCTCACCTTCCTGCGCATGAGCGCGGACCGTGAGCTCACCGCGCTCAAGGCCAGCGGCATGAGCCTGTACCAGCTGCTGCTCGCGCCCATCGCCTTCGGCACGCTGTGCACGCTCTTCAGCCTGTACATCGGCCTTTTTGGCCTGTCCTGGGGCATGGAGCACTTCAAGCACTCCCTGCTCGAATTCGCCCGGACCAAGACCAAGCTCTCGCTGCAGTCCGGCGTGTTCAACCAGGAATTCCCGGGGCTGACCATCTACGCGCAGAAGGTCAACCTGGAGACCGGCGACATCAGGTTCGTCTTTGTGCAGGACAAGTCCAACAAGGGCTTCACCACCACGGTCGTCGCGCCCGAGGGCTCGGTGACCACGGATTCGGAAAAGGAGCAGATCAAGGTCGTGTTCCACAACGGCCGCATCTACCGGCGCGTGGGGGAGACTCTCGACATCTTGAACTTCGGAAGTTATGCTGTACGGTTGCCCTTGGGCAATATGCTGCAAAGCATGGGCTTTGAGCGCACCTCGCCCAAGGAGCTCTCCTTCGCCAAGCTGTTGGAGTACGATTCCGACCCGGAGCTGATGAAGGAGTTCGACCAGACGCGCCAGCTCAAGGTCAAGGTGGAGATCCAGAAGCGCCTGGCCCTGCCCCTGGCCTGTCTGGTTCTTGGCCTGTTCTCGGTGCCGGTGGCCTGCGTGTTCCACGCCTTCAAGCAGCAGCAGGGCATTGTTCTGGCGATGGTGGTCTTTCTGGTCTATTATTCGCTGCTCTCCGTGGCCGAGAGCCTGGGGGAATCGCAGCTCGTTCCCCCATACATCGGCGTGTGGCTGCCCGACCTGCTGTTCCTGGGCGCTGGCCTCACGTTTCTGCGCCAGGCCGTGCGCGAGCGCGTGCCCTCCAGCGTGCTCTGGGCGCTGCAGAAGCTGAACGTCAGGAGCGCGGCATGAGGCTGCCAGACTTGCGGCTGAGCGCCCTGTCGGCCTACGTGGTGCGTCAGAACATGTTCCTCATGGCCACCTGCCTGGGTGCGGGCACCTTCATCTACCTCTTGACCGACCTGTCCGACCGCCTGGAGCATTTTCTGGACGCGGGCCTGGGCGTGCGCCAGATCCTGATCTATTTTGCGGTGAAGACTCCGATGATCTTCGCCCAGATCCTGCCGGCGGTGTTTCTGCTGGCCGTGGTCCTGCAGATCGGGCTCATGGTGCGCAGCCGCGAGATGATGGCCCTGCGCGCGGGCGGGGTGTCCATGCGCTGGTTTGTGCGCTTCTTTTTCATCTACGCCCTGGTCTGGAGCGCCGGGCAGCTGGTGTTTTCGCAGTTCATCGCCTCCTACGGCGAGCAGGAGGCCACCCGCATCTGGCGCGAAGAGGTGCGCAAGCGCCAGCTCGACAAGCACGTGCTGAAGAACCTCTGGTTCCGCGAGGGGCCGTACATCGTCCACGCGGGCGAGGCCCAGCCCACCCAGAGCCGCGTCAACGACGTGACGGTGTACGAGTTCGACCGCGACACCAACCGTCTTTCGCGCATCATGACGGCCAAGAAGGGCCTGGTGGACGAGCATGGCTGGGGCCTGCTCGATGTCTGGGAGATCGAGACCGCAGACTTCACGTCGCTGAAGCTGCTCTCGCACTTCATTCCCCTGCGCCAGGACATGCGCGGTTTTTTGACCGAGGACAGCGGCGACAAGGCCGACCTGCCGTTGCAGGCCCTGGGCAAGATCATCGAGGATCTGCGCGAATCCGGGTCCAACGTGGAGCGCCTGCGCACGGCTTGGCACGGCAAGTGGGCCTATGCCGCGTCCATGCTGACCATGGCGCTTTTGGCCCTGGCCATGTGCACCTTCTTTGAAAATCTCTATGTGAATCTCGTGCTCAGCCTGCTCGTGATCTTCGGCTACTACGCCATCTACGTCATGGGCATCACCATGGGGCAGAAGGGGCTATTGCCGCCGGCCCTGGGGGCGTGGCTGGGCAATCTGCTCTTCGCCGGCGTGGCCCTGTCCCGGCTGGCCTGGATCTCGGTGCCTTGGCTGGGCGCCCGGGCGCACCGCCTGAGCGTGCGCCTGCAGTTGCTGTTCTCGGGGGAGGATTGAGGGACGGGCGTCTTGGCTAGCTGGCCGTGTTGGCCGGGTTGGCCAGGTCCGTGGGCTCGTCCGGGCGTTCAGTCTCCACGGGCGTCTGGGCGGCCAGGGCGTCCAGGGCCTTCCACAGGGTCTCCCGGCCCTGGCCGGTGACGCTGGAGAAGCAGATGGGCGTGGCCGCGCCGCCGAGCAGGTCGCGCCATTCACGCTGCCGGGCGGAGGCTTCGCGCTGATTCACCTTGTCGCATTTGGTCAGAACGGGCAGGATGCGGATGCCAGCATGCCGCAGCCAGGCCACCAGCTCCAGGTCGCTTTTTTGCGGCGGCACGCGCACGTCGATGAGCAGGGCCACGGCCTTGAGGCCGGAGTTTTTGGTCAGGAAGTGCTCGATGAGCTGGCCCCACTTGGCGCGTTCGGCCTGGGAGCGCCGCGCGTAGCCGTAGCCGGGCAGGTCCACCAGGGTGTAGCCGCCGGGGTTGATCTGGAAGAAGTTGACGCTCTGGGTCTTGCCCGGGGTGGAGCTGGTTTTGGCCAAGCCCTTGCGCTGGGCCAGGCAGTTGATGAGCGAGCTCTTGCCCACATTGGAGCGCCCGGCCATGGCCACCTGGGGCTCGCCGGTCGGCGTGAGCTGTGAGAGTTCATAGGCTGTTTTGACTAACTCGAACGTTCGATTCATATTCCCCCGGTTGCCGGGACAAAAGCCCGGCACGCAGTAGATGGTGGCTTTTTCGGCCCGCGTCAAGCGGGCATGCACCCCAAAACCCCAGGCGGCAGCCATGAAGAACCGCAAGTATCTCATTTTAAACGGCCCCAACCTGGGCCACATCGGCGAACGCCAGCCCGAGATCTACGGCTCCCAGGGGCTGGACAGCCTGCCCGGCCTGCTCAAGGAGATCCTGGGCGAAAAGGCCGAGGGCATCGAGCTCTTGTTCCACCAGTCGAATTTCGAGGGCAACCTCATCGACCGCCTGGAAAAGGCGAAACGCGAGGGCCTGGACGGCGTTGCCTTCAATGCCGGGGCGCTGACGCACACCAGCCTGGCCATCGCCGACTGCCTGGCCTGGATCGGCGTGCCCTGCGTCGAGGTGCACCTGTCGAACATCTTCGCCCGCACGGACGAGCCCCTGCGGCAGAAAAGCCTGATGGGGAAATCCTGCATCGGATGTGTTGCCGGTTTTGGCATTCTCGGGTATGCGTTGGCCGTCCTGGCTCTGGAGCAGCGGCACGCCCAGGGTTAGGACAAAAAATAATGAGGCGCGGCAGCTGTTTGCACGTCTAGAGTGCCCGTCAAGTATGCACCGGAGGTTGAATGTATTCCACGTCTGATTTCCGTCGCGGTCTGAAGATCGAGATGGATGGCAAGCCTTACGAAATCGTCGAGTTCCAGCATGTGAAGCCCGGCAAGGGCGGCGCCTTTGTGCGCACCAAGCTCAAGCACATCCTCAATGGCCGCGTTGTGGACCAGACCTTCCGCTCCGGCGAAAAGGTCGACAAGCCCGACATCGCCATGCAGGATATGCAGTTCCTGTACAAGGAAGGCGCGGACTTCGTGTTCATGGACATGGAGTCCTATGAGCAGAAGCACATACCGGCCGCCCAGGTGGGCGAGAAGGGCGGCTACGTCAAGGAGGGCGAGACCGTGAAGGTCATGCTCTACAACGGCGAGCTCTTCGACATGGACCTGCCCGCGTCCGTGGTGCTGGAGATCATCGAGACCGAGCCCGGCGTGCAGGGCGACCGCGTGACCAACGCCAACAAGCCCGCCAAGCTTGAGACCGGCATCATGGTCAACGTGCCGCTGTTCATCGCCCAGGGCGAGCGCATCAAGGTCGACACCCGCACCGGCGCGTACATCAGCCGCGACCGGGAATAGCAGTGCAGGCATCCGGTCCGGGGCGCCGCAGCTCCGGGCCGGGCGCGTCCCAGGCCGCCGCGACGCCCCGTCGCAGGCGTATGGCAGTGGAGGGTAGAGTCACGGACAGCATCAAGTTTCGCATGGAGATCAAGGGGCTGGTCTACCTTTTTCTGGCCGCCTTCCTGTTCTTGTGCATCTTTTCCTTCCATCCCAAAGATCCGACCTTCAGTCAGGCTGTGAGCGCCACCTGGAGCACCAGCAACATGGCTGGGACCGTGGGCTCATACACCGCCGGATTGCTGGTGGAGCTCTTCGGCGTTGGGGCCATTGCTTGGCCCTTGCTTCTGGCCTACCTCGCCCTCGCTCAGTTTTCAGACAAATTGACCCTGCGCGGATACCGCTGGGCCTGGATTTTGATCCTGGTTCTGTGCTGCATGGCCTGGGCCAGCATTCCTTGGAAACCGGCCGTAAGCCTGCCTCCGTCGCGCACCACCGGCGGGCTGCTCGGCAAATATCTGGCAGGCACGTCCTTGCGGCTCTTGAGCCCCTGGGGTTCGGTGCTGTTCTGGCTCTTCCTCACTGCGGCCTCGGTGCAGATGGCCTTTCAGGTCAGCTGGGCCACTCTGTTCAAGCGCCTGCAATCTTACGCCTACGACAAATGGTGCAAGTACCACGAGCGCATGCTGCGGCGGCGCGCGGCCGAGGCCAAGCCCGGCACGCCCGGCACGCCCGGCAAGCCCGGCGCGTCCGCCAGGCCCGCCCAGGCCGATAAATTCGAGGCCCCGGCCCAGGGCAAGGCGGAGCCCAAGCCCGCTGCCGAGCCCTTCTGCGCGGACGACGACCTGGTGCTCAAGCCCTTTGACGCGCCAATCCAGAAGAAGAAGGCCCCGGCCCAGGCGTTCCCGTCCACCCACGCCGACCTTCCGGGCACCGAACTTCTGCGCGTGGCCCCGCCGCAGCAGCCCAGCGCGGACCCGAAGGTCCTGCAGGCCAAGGCCCGGCAGCTCACGGCCTGCCTGGCGGACTTCAACATCCAGGGCGAGATACAGCAGGTGTTGCCCGGCCCCGTGGTCACCATGTTCGAGTTCAAGCCCGCGCCCGGCGTCAAGATCAGCACCATCGCCGCCCGCAACGACGACATCGCGCTGTCGCTCAAGGCCCTGGCCGTGCGCATCGAGGCGCCCATCCCCGGCAAGGACTCCATCGGCGTGGAGATTCCGAACGAGAAGCGCCAGACCGTGAGCCTGCGCGAGATCATCGAGTCCCCGGTGTTCGCCATGGCCCGCTCGCCCCTGGCCCTGGCCCTGGGCAAGGACATCCAGGGCGCGCCGCAGATAGCCGACCTGGCCACCATGCCGCACCTGCTGGTGGCGGGCGCAACCGGCGCGGGCAAGAGCGTGTGCCTGAACGGCTTTCTGGTCTCCATCCTGTTCAAGGCCACGCCTGAGCAGGTCAAGCTGCTTTTGATCGACCCCAAGCGCATCGAGCTGGCCATCTACTCCGACCTGCCGCACCTGGTGCACCCCGTGGTCACGGACATGGCGCTGGCCAAGAGCGCGCTGGAATGGGCCATGAGCGAGATGGACACGCGCTACGAGACCTTGCAGCGCCTCGGCGTGCGCAACATCGAGGGCTACAACCAGAAGCTGGCCGAGATGGGCGACAAGCGGCCCGAGGAGCTGGCCGACCTGAGTCCCCTGCCGTACCTTGTCATCGTCATCGACGAGCTGGCCGACCTGATGATGACCTCGGCCAAGGACGTGGAGATCTGCATCGTGCGGCTGGCGCAGCTGGCGCGCGCGGCGGGCATCCACATGATCCTGGCCACCCAGCGCCCCAGCGTCGACGTGGTCACCGGCCTGATCAAGGCCAACTTTCCCACGCGCATCTCCTTCCAGGTCACCAGCCGCCACGACTCGCGCACCATCCTGGACACGGTGGGCGCGGAGCGGCTGCTGGGCAAGGGCGACATGCTCTACAAGTCCGGCGGGGCCAAGCTGCGGCGTCTGCACGGGGCCTATGTGGACGAGGCCGAGATCGAGGCCGTGGTGGCGCACTGGAAGGCGCGCCAGCCCCAGCAGTTCGAGCTGGACTTTGCCGAGTGGCGCAAGGAGGGCGAGGCCAGCGGCGCAGGCGGCGCACACGGCGGCGGCGAGGGCGGCACGGCCGACGACCCCATGTACGCCGAGGCCGTGGAGTTCGTCACCAGCCAGGGCCGGGCGTCCATCTCCCTCATTCAGCGCCGCTTCCGCATCGGCTTCAACCGCGCGGCCCGGTACATCGAGCAGATGGAGGCCGACGGCCTGCTGGGCGCTGCCGACGGCAGCAAGCCCAGGGTGGTCATGCGGGGCCGCGAGTAACATCCCGGCGGCAGGAGACGGACCGCGTCCGCTGCGGGTGGAGAGCGCGTGAACAGAGTCCTGCTGCTCCTGGAATTTTGCACCATTTTCGTCGCCGGGCCGGTGGTCGCGGCTGCGTTCCGGCAGCGTTTCGTCCTGGCGCTGCTGCTCTGGGCCGCAGCGCTGGCGTCCTGGCTTTTGACCCGGCGCGAGACCCCGCCGCAGCTGGCACCCGGAGCCTGGAGCCGGGAGCTGCGGGGCCTGGGCCTGCGCTTCGCCCTGCTTGGGCCGCTGCTGGCTCTGGCGACTTGGCTGCTATTCCCCGACCGTTTCCTGTCCCTGCCCCTGGAGCGCCCCTGGCTGTGGCTGGCGGTGCTGGCGCTGTACCCCCTGCTGTCGGTCTGGCCGCAGGAGGCGCTGTACCGGCGCTTCCTCCTTCTGCGCTACCAGCGGCTGTTCGGCTCCGGTGCGGGCTCTGTCCTGACCTCAGCCGCGGCCTTCGGCTTTGCGCACATCGTGTACGGCAACGCCCTTGCCGTGGGCCTGAGCGCGGCAGGGGGCCTGCTCTTTGCGGCCAGCTACCGCCGCCACCGCTCCCTGGCGTTGGTCTGCCTGGAGCACGCGCTGTATGGCTGCCTTGTGTTCACCATCGGCCTGGGGCGGTTTTTCTACACCGGAGCGGCCTGGCGGCCGTGATTTCCACATGGGGCCAGGTCGACCGGGCTGCGCCGTGGTCGGCTGGAGCGGCGAGGCCCAGCGCGAGGCCTATGCCTGCAAGGAGGACCTGCCGACCGCAGCCTGCCCCCTGCTGGACGTGGATGTGCCTGCCCATGCCGAAGGCATCCCGCGCATCATGAATAATTTCCTGTGCCTGCCGGTCGGGAGGTGTGGAGCCGTTTGCGGAGCAGGTTGCGGAGTCGGTGGCGGACCGGGCGCTGGTGAATCCGGCGGGGGAAGGCAGTCCCGTATGACCAGTTTGTATGACCAAAAGGAAAAGGCTCCGGGGCATAACGCCTCGGAGCCTAAGACTTTTCCTGGTCGGGATGAGAGGATTTGAACCTCCGGTCTCCGCGTCCCGAACGCGGCGCTCTACCAGACTGAGCCACATCCCGTTGTGAGAGGAGCCATTTAGCTGAATCCAAAACAAAAGGCAAGCGGTCTGGGAAGGAATTATCCGGGCGGAGCCTTGGCCCAGGCCAGCTGGAAGAACCTTTGGCGTTGGACAACAACCAAGATTTATGAGAGCATGGCATGCATTTAGCTTATTGTGCGGGTTGAGCGAGCCATTGAAAGGAGCGCTGTGTGATCAAGGTTGTTGTTGTCGACGATTCCGCCTTCATGCGCAAGGCCATCAGCACCATGCTCTCCAAGGACCCGGAAATCGACGTTGTGGCCACGGCCCGCGACGGCGAGGAGGGGCTGGAGATGATCCGCAAGCACAACCCCGACGTGGTGACCATGGACATCGAGATGCCGCGCATGGACGGGCTCACCGCACTGCGGCACATCATGATGGAGATGCCCAGGCCCGTGCTCATGGTCAGCTCCCTGACCAACGAGGGCGCGGAGGCCACCCTGAAGGCGCTGGACCTGGGCGCCGTGGACTTCATCCCCAAGCAACTGTCCAAGGTGTCTCTCGATATCGTCAAGATCGAAGCAAACCTCATCGCCAAGGTCAAGATCGTGGCCTCGCGCAAGATGATTCACTCCCGGGCCAGGCTTTCCGCGCCGGTCATGGCGCGCGCGCCCCTGTCCATCCCGACACCGTCCACGAGCCCGGGCCTGTGCAGGACTGCGGCCACGCCGACCCAGCCCACCTGCTCGGTCAAGCGCGACGTGGTGGCCATCGGCGTATCCACGGGCGGCCCGCCTGCGGTGCAGAAGGTCCTGGCGGCCCTGCCCGCTGATTTTCCGGCCAGCATCGTCATCGCCCAGCACATGCCCCAGGCCTTCACCGGGCCCTTCGCCAAGCGCCTGGACGGCCTGTGCAAGGTCAGCGTCAAGGAGGCCGAGCCCGGCGACCGCTTGAAACCCGGCTGCGTCTTCATCGCCCCTGGCGGGCGGCACCTGGTGCTCAAGCAGATGATGAGCCGCGTCGAGCTCGAGATCGCGACGGAGCCTGCAAGCTCCCTGTACAAGCCCTCGGCCAACGTGCTCATCGGCTCCGCAGCCAATGCCGTGGGCAGGCGCGCCCTGGGCGTAATCTTGACCGGCATGGGCAATGACGGCATGGAAGGCATCCGCGCGCTGAAGCAAAAGGGCGGCCGCGCCCTGGCCCAGAGCGATGCGACCTGCGTCGTGTATGGAATGCCAAAGGCCATTGTTGATGCTGGACTTTCGGACGAAATAGTTGATATTGATGACATGGCCCAGGCGATTATGAATAATTTGTATCTGTAAAGGGCGCTACTGCTCCGGGTATTGGCCGGTGCGGCTGACGAGAGAGCAAGATTCTGGAGGGGCGCGAGCAAATGACTGACTGCAAAGAAATCCTTTCGATGCTGACGAGTCCCGAGTCGGACGTGTTGCGCGAGGGGGCCTACCTGGCTGGGGAGGCTCACTGCGAAGACGCTGTCCCGTTGCTTGTGGAGATGCTCAAGAGCAGCAATATCGGCGTGCAGGAGGCGGCCGACAACGCCCTGCGCATGATCGGGGGCAAGGAGGCCGTCAGCGCCGTCATACCGCTGCTGCAGTCCGAGGAGGCTCCTGTCCGCAACGGGGCCATGGACATCCTGCGCACCCTGGGCGGAAAGGAATTGCAGCTGCTCATTCCGATGCTCAAGGACGAGGACGTGGACCTGCGCATCTTCGCCAGCGACATCCTGGGCTCGGCGGACAACGTCATGGCCGTGGCCCCGCTGTGCGATGCCCTGCTCAAGGACCCCGAGGTCAACGTGCGCTACCAGGCGGCGGTGAGCCTGGGCTCCATCGGCCTGCCCGAAGCCGCCAAATGCCTGAACCAGGCCATGCGCGACGAGGAGTGGGTCCAGTATTCGGTCATCGAGGCCCTGGCCAAGATCGGCCACGCCAGCTCCATCGACGCCATGGTCAAGGCCATGAGCCATTCCTCCGAGCTGGTGGTCTCCATGATCATCGACGCCCTGGGCGCGATGGGCAACGTCAAGGCCGTGACCCTGCTGCTCAACCGCATGGAGAGCTCGCCCACGGCCTTGCGCAACAAGATCGTCAAGGCCATCGTGAACATCCTGGGCGCCAAGCTGGTGAACCTCCTGCCCAAGGCCGAACGCGAGAATTTCCGCGAGTATCTGCTGGTGGCCCTGGAGGACGAGGAGCTGGAGGTGCAGAACGCGGCCATCCTCGGCCTGGCGGCCATGGGCGGCGACGACGCCGCTGCCGGGATCTTCTCCATCGCCAGCAAGCTCGACACGGACAAGGATCAGGACCGCCTGGAAAGCATTCTGGAGAGCCTGTCGCGCATGGGTCTGACCGAGGTGCTGCGCACCGCGCTCAAGGGCGAGGACCAGGCCAAGGCCCTGATCGCTGTGGAGACCCTGTCGCGCGTGTCCGACCCCGAGGTCGAGGGGCTGCTCACCCAGTCCTTCTGGAAAAATCAGGTGGTTGTGCAGCGCAGCATCATCGCCGTGCTGGCGCGCATCGCCGGACCGGGCGCGGTGGATTTTTTCATGGACATCCTGGCCAGGCACGCCGACGGCAAGGTGCTCAAGTCCGCCGCCAGCTTCCTGGGGCAGAAGCTGCGCCACGCCCCGGCTGCCGACGCGCTCTTCGCCCTGCTGGACCACCAGTACGACGATGTCAAGGAGACGGCGCTGGACGCCTGCGTGGCCATAGACGGCCCGGAAATGCAGGAGCGCTTCCAGCGGCTTTACCAGGGCATCGACCCGCTCAAGCGGCTCATGGCCGTGTACGCCCTGGGCAAGATGGACGCCGCCGGAAACATCGACATCCTCAAGGCCGCCCTGGAGGACGAAAGCCCGGAGATACGCAAGCATGCGCTGGAGGCCGTGGCCTCCCTGTGCCGCGATTCCGAGGTCTGGCTGGAGCTTCTGGTCTCGCGCCTGCTCGACGAGAACCGGGACGTGCGCCAGACCGTGGTCGAGATCATGGGCCAGTGCTTCTCTTCCGCCGCCATTCCGCACCTGCTGCACGCCCTGCACGACGACGACGACTGGGTCAAGGTGCGCACCCTGGAGGTCCTGGGCCAGCACAAGGTGCTGGAGGCCATCCCCGAGGTTGTGGGGCTGCTGGAGAATCCCAACAAGCTGGTGACCATACGCACCATCGAATGTCTCGGGAGCATCGGCGGCACCTCGGCCTTCCGGGCGCTTCTGGCCGTTTCCGGCAGCGACGACTACGAGATCATGGAGGCTGCGGAAGCCGCCATAGCCAAGATACAGGATGAGCCGGAGAGGGAGATATAGATGTCCGCTCTCTTCTCTTCATCGACGGCTGTGGGTGGCGAGCTGAAGATCAGCGACGCCGAGTTTGTGCAGTTGCGTGATTTCATCTACGCCCAGTGCGGCATCTACGTGGCGGACAACCGCAAGTACCTGCTGGAGAACCGCCTGGCCAACAGGCTGAAGCTGCTCAACCTGAAGAACTTTGGCGAATATTACCACTACCTGCAATACGACACGAACAAGAAGGCCGAGCTGTCCAAGCTCTTTGAGGTCATCACCACCAACGAGACGAGCTTTTACCGCAACCCGCCGCAGCTCAAGGTCTTTCAGGAAAACATCCTAGCCGAGGTCATCGGCGAGATGCGCAAGAAGGGCGACAAGCGCCTGCGCATCTGGTCTGCGGGCTGCTCCACGGGCGAGGAGCCATACACCCTGGCCATCATCGTGGCCGAGGTGCTCAAGGGCGAGCTGGCCAGCTGGGACGTGCGCATCACCGCCAGCGACCTGTCGGAGCGGGTGCTTGAGGCTGCGCGCAAGGGCGTTTACAACGAATACACCATGCGCACCACGCCCAAGGAGCTTCTGCCGCGCTATTTCGACAAGGATGGCGAGAACTTCCGCATCAAGCCGGAGCTCAAGCGCCTGGTCTCCTTCGGCCAGCTGAACCTGTCCGACCGCGTGGCCCTGAAACGTGTGGAGCGCTCGCAGCTGGTGTTCTGCCGCAACGTCATCATCTACTTTGACGACGAGATGAAAAAAAAGGTCATCGGCGCCTTCTACGACAATCTGCAGCCCGGCGGGTACATGCTCATCGGGCATTCGGAGTCCCTGCACAACATCACGCGCTCCTTCAAGCCCATCCACTATCCCGGGGCCATCATGTACAAGAAGGAGGCCTGATGCGGATGGGGATGGGCCAAGAGTCGGGAGCAGGGTAGGGCCTTGGGCGCCAGGGTCATCGCCATAGCGAACCAGAAGGGGGGCGTGGGAAAAACCACCACGGCCCTGACCCTTGGGGCGGCCCTGACGAGACTTGAAAAACGGGTGCTGGTCATGGACCTGGACCCCCACGCCAATGCCTCGGTGCATCTCTCCTTTTTTCCGGAGACGCTTCAGGCCACGGTATACGATCTTTTCCAGGAGGAGCCGGCAGGGCGCGAGATGTGGCAGAGCATCCTCAAGACGGGCACGGGCGGCGGGTTCGACTTTGCGCCGGGCTCCATCAGGCTCTCCGAGCTTGAGGTGGACTTGAAGGAGCGCAAGAACAAGGGGCTGATCTTAAGCACGGCCCTGGACCAGATGCGCGAGCGCTACGACTATGTTCTGTTGGACTGCCCGCCCCATGTGGGCATCCTGTTGGTGAACGCGCTGGTGGCGGCGGATTTGGTGCTCATCCCCATCCAGACGGATTTTTTGGCTCTGTACGGGATCAGGCTTCTGTTCGACACCATCAGGCTCTTGAACCGGGTGCTGCCCAGCAGCGTGCGCTACATGGCCCTGCCCACCATGTATGACCAGCGCACGGCGTCGTGTCGGCGCATCCTGCGCATCATGCGCGACAAGCTGGGCGACAAGGTGCTGGAGACGGTGATCCACTTTGACACGAAATTTCGCGAGTCCAGCTCAAGCGGCAAGGTGATCTTCGATGTGGACCCCAAGGCGCGCGGCGCCGTGGAATATCTGAACCTGGCAAGAGAGATTGAGCGCAATGAAAACGCCTGAACAATACTTCGTCGAAGACGTGCGGCTGCCCGACGTCACCGACCCCGGCCGCAGCCTGACCAACGCCGAGGAGGCCTTTCTGCAAAAGTACCTGGGCGTGGACCGCGAGAAGGTCCTGGCCCAGGCCAAAAGGCACGACCCGCGCGGCGAGGACTCCCTGGCCGGGTTCTCCGACCGGGGCGACGCCCGGACAGAGGAGCATTCCGACAAGAACATGCGCAACCAGGCGAACATTCGTCTGGTGAGCTTCTCGCTCATGGGCCGGGAGTATGCCCTGCCCATCACGGTGATCCAGGAGGTCATCCGCTACGTCAAGCCCACCAAGCTGCCCGCCGCGCCGTACTTCATCGCCGGGATCATCAACCTGCGCGGCCGCGTGACGCCGCTGGTGAGTCTGCGGCTGCTCATGGGCATCCCCGGCGAGCAGGAGGACCGCTTCATCGTCATCTGCCGCCACCGCGGCCTGCAGATCGGTCTGATGATCAATGCCGTGTCCACCATGTATCTCGCCTCCGGCGACGAACTGGAGTGGAACGTGGAGGGCAACGTCGGCGTGTCCGCGCACCTGCTCTTGGGTCTGTACAAAACCGGCGAACGCCTGATCAGCATCCTTTCTATCGATAATCTGGTCCACGGAGTACTCCAGGGGGGAGGTTCATCTCATGCCTAAACATATTCTCATTGTGGACGATTCTAAGACTGTGCGGAATCTCGTGGCCTTCATCATGAAGAAGGAGGGCTTCCGGGTGACCACGGCCGAGGACGGCCTGGACGGATTGGAAAAACTCTACGCTGCGGATGCTGTCGACCTCATCGTCAGTGATGTGAACATGCCGCGCATGGACGGCTTCACCTTCATCAAGAATGTCCGGGAGCAGGAGGCCTACCGGGACATCCCGATCATCGTCCTGTCCACAGAGGGCCAGGACAAGGACATCCAGACCGGGCTGACCCTTGGCGCGAATCTGTACATGGTCAAACCGGCCCAGCCTGAGAAGATGGTCCGCAACGTGAAGATGCTCCTGGGCTGAAGCCCGGAAGCGAACGCTCCGCCCCGGCATTGCGCAGGCCTGCCGGGTGGACACATGAGAGCAGGCAGGTATCTCGATGAGCCAAGACTACCTTGATCCAGAGATACTCTCTGACTTCTTCGTTGAAGCCAAAGAGCACCTTGAGACCATCGAGCCGAATCTTCTCCAGTTGGAGAAGAATCCGGAGAACCTCGGCCTTCTCAATGAAATTTTCCGGCCCATGCATTCCCTCAAGGGTGCGTCAGGCTTTCTTGGCCTGCACAAGATAAACGGCCTGGCCCACAAGGCCGAGAACATTCTCGATGAACTGCGCCAGGGCGCCATGGCCGTGAACCCGGTCATCATGGACGTCATCCTTTCCGCCACGGACGCGCTGCGGCAGATCGTGGACAACCTGGAAACCACAGGCCACGAAGGCGAGGTGGACACTTCGTCGATCATCGTGCGCATCGAGAGCATCCTGGCGGGCGAACTTTCAGCCCCGGCCGCCCCGGTCGCCGCAGTGAAGGCCTCTGCGGGCAAGGCCCCGGAGACGACCGCAGAGCTGACCTTGGAGTCGACGGATGGCCCGGCCGAGTCCCCGGCCGTTGAGGAGCCTCTGGAACCTGAGGAGCCTGAACTGATGGACGAGCCCGCTCCCCAGGTTGTCGCAGGCCCCCTGAACATCCGCTGGCAGAGCGTCCAACTGGAGCCCAGCCCGGACTTCGACCCCACGCCCTATGTGCTGACTACCGTGGGCGAGGGCCACCTGACCGATTTTTTGGAGGAGTCGCGCGACCTCGTGGGCAGCCTGAACGTGGGGCTGCTGGAGTTGGAGAAGAACCCCGACGGCGGCGGCGAGCTGGTCAACGACATCTTCCGCTATTTCCACAACATCAAGGGCAACAGCGGCATCATCGGGTACAAGGAGCTCAACGCCCTGACCCATGAGGCCGAGACCCTGTTGAACCGCGTGCGCAAGGGCGAGATGCGCACCAGCCGGGCCGTCATCGACCTGCTGCTGGCCGTGGTGGACCTGATCGAGGAGCTTCTGGGCCGCATCGAGGTCGATGGCATGAAGGCCACGCCCAAGGACATCTCGGTCATGGCCGCCGTGCTCCAGGCCACCACAGAGGCCGGAGAGCTGGCCGTGCCGGAGCAGTACCGGGCCATGATCGCGCCCGAATCCGAGCCCGTCCCCGCAGTCGATGCCGCGCCGGTGGCCGCGTCCGGCGATGTCCTGGACGAGGCGCTGGCGGAAGCCCCTCTCGACGCCCCGGTCGAAGCGGATGGGCTGGCGCCGGGCGCTGTCGAGGCCGGGGCCGAAGAAGTCATCCCCGAATTCCTGGCGCCGACCCCTGCGGCCAACAGCTTCGACGCCGAGGACGTGGAGATTTTTGAGCAGACTGTGCTGCACCAGCTCAAGGGCCTGGAGATCGCCCTGAACATGCTGCGCGAGGACGCCTCCCAGCGCGACATCATCGACGGGGTCTACCGCAGCCTGACGACCTTGCAGAATTCCAGCGGCTACATGGGGTTGAGCGAGATCAAGAGCTATTCCGAGCGCACGGCCGGGCTGGTGGACCAGGCCCGCAAATCCGACCTCGGCTTTGACCTCATGCTGGACATCCTGGCCCAGGAGATCTCCATCCTTGAGGACATGATCCTCAAGGCCCTGGCCGACATCAAGGGCGTGGACCTGGAGTCTCTGGCGCACCTGAGGACGGTCTTCGCCGCGCCTGCCGTCGCCAAGCCAGAACCCAAGCCTGAACCCAAGCCCGAACCGAAGCCCGAGCCTGCACCGAAGCCAGCAGCCAAGCCCGAACCGAAGCCCGAGCCTGCACCGAAGCCAGCACCCAAGCCCGAACCGAAGCCCGAGCCTGCACCGAAGCCAGCACCCAAGCCCGAACCGAAGCCCGAGCCCAAGCCTGCGCCGCTGGCCACCGCGAAGCCTGCCGCGCCGGTCGCCGCCAAGCCTGCCGCGCCCGCTGCCGCGTCGGCCACCGCCGCCCAGGCCGCCTTCGAGGCCGGGCAGGGCCAGCAGAAGGGCGCCACCACCATCCGCGTGGACCACGAGAAGCTTGACCACCTGATGAACCTCATCGGCGAGCTGATCATAAACCGCAACCGCTATTCCATGATCGCCCGCGCCCTGGTCGAGGGCCTGGAGGACGTGACCGACGTCGCCCAGCAGCTCACCGAGACCACGTACGCCATGGCCCGCATCTCCGACGACCTCCAGGACACCATCATGAAGGTGCGCATGGTGCCGGTGCACACGGTGTTCTCACGCTTCCCGCGCCTGGTGCGCGACCTTTCGCGCAAGAGCGGCAAGCAGGTGGAGCTCATCACCGAGGGCGAAGAGACCGAACTGGACAAGAGCGTGGGCGAGGAGATCGGCGATCCGCTGGTGCACCTCATCCGCAATTCCCTGGACCACGGCCTGGAGCCGGAGGACGAGCGCATCGCCGCAGGCAAGAACCCCAAGGGGCATGTCTGGCTGCGCGCCTACCACAAGGGCAATTCCGTGGCCATCGAGGTCGAGGACGACGGACGCGGCATCGACCCGGAAAAGATGCGCCAGGTGGGCGTCAAGAAGGGCCTGTGCACCCCGGAGGAGGCCAAGCTGCTGGACGACCGCCAGGCCGTGGACCTGATCTTCGCCCCTGGCTTCTCCTCGGCCGAGAAGATCACCGACGTGTCCGGCCGCGGCGTGGGCATGGACGTGGTCAAGACCAACATCAAGAACCTGAAGGGCAGCATCCAGATCAACACCGAGGTCGGGCGCGGCACGCGCTTCACCCTGACCCTGCCGCTGACGCTGGCCATCATCGACGCCCTCATGGTCCGGGTGGGCAAGGGCACCTACGCCATCCCGCTGGACGCCGTGAGCGAGACCACCAAGATCGAGGTCGAGCGCCTAAGCGAGGTCAACCACCGCAAGGCCCTGACCCTGCGCGGCGAGGTCCTGGGCATCATCGAGCTCTCGGAGCTCATGGGCCTGCCGGGCAACCCGGACAAGCGGGAGATATTGCCCGTGGTCATCATCCACGACAACGAGCGCAGGCTCGGCATCGTGGTGGACAAGCTCCTGGAGCGCCAGGAGATCGTCATCAAGCCCCTGGGCCAGTACCTGAACACCTTCGAGATCAACGGCATCTCCGGCGCCACCATCATGGGCGACGGCTCGGTGGTGCTCATCCTCGACCCGCACGAGGTCTACCGCCTGGCCACGGCCACCACCAAGCAGACCGGGCACGACTAGCTCCCGCAAGACAGGCCGGAACGCAATGGGGCAGCCTTCGGGCTGTCCTTTTGTTTTGGCCGGGGCTACCCGGCGTAGAAGCGCAGGAGCGCTGCGGAGAGCGCCGCTGTCAGGCCCAGCCAGACCAGGGTCAGGCTGCAGTGCAACAGTCCGGGGCTGGAGCAGGGGCGCTTGCTGCGGGCCAGGGTGACCCACAGGGCGCAGGCCCCCAGGATGCACACGCCGCAGGCGATGAGCAGGGTCCTGACAGCCAGGGAGTCTTCCGGCGCGTTCGGCAGGTTGGTGAGCCGACCCCAGAGGGCGGGCATGAAGGACAGGGCCAGCAGACCGGAGCGCAGGGACGACCGTGCGGCCAGGCGCATGGCGTGGGCAAAGGCGTCGCGGCCAAAGGGCTCGCGGTCGCGCCGGAGCAGCAGGTATTCCAGACTCCAGGCCCCGGCGCACATGGCCGAGGCCAGGGCGCTGGCCAGCACTGCGGCGAAGAGCAGCGGCGCAGTGGACGAGAGCACCGACTGGATGAGCGGCGCAAGCGTGATGCCGCCCTGGGAGGTGGCGCCAAGCACGGCCTGGGCCTGCGCGGCCAGGTCGCGCAGCAGGGACAGGGTGAGCCAGAGGATGACCACCGACAGGATGGACAGGGCTGCGGCCGGGGGCAGGGAGTTCAAGGGCAGGGAGCGGTAGGTCCCGCGCGACAGGCGCAGGACCGCCAGGGAAACGCAGAAGGCGGCGATGGCCACGGCCAGCAGGGCCGGAACCAGCGGCGCGGCCAGCAGCCAGTCGCGCAGCCAGGGCAGGCGGTACAGGGCCAGGCCGATGATTGCGGCCAGAACCGCGCAGGTCAGCAGGGCGCAGGTCAGGGCCATGCGCAGCAGCCTCCGGGCATAGGCCTCGGGGTGCTGGGTGCCGCGCACCTGGCCCACCGTCAGGCAGATGGCCGCCAGAAGAGGCGCGCCCAGGGCCGCCAGTCCGAAGAACAGGAAAAAGGCCGGGGCGGCCAGGGCGGCTGTGATGCGCAAGAGCTCGGCTACGGGCATGCTGACCTCGATTGGAATGGATGCTGTGCATATTTTGCAGCATTTTCCACACGCATGCAAGCCGCGTGGTTCCGGCAGCAGTTGGAGATTCTTGCCAAAAGGGTTTCTCTGGCCTAAGGAGTGCTGAACAGGAGAGGTGCATGCGATACAAAGCTCTGATCGTGCCCGTGCTTGCGCTGTGCCTTTGCGGCTGCGCAGGCAAGATGGACGCCAAGCGCGGACTGAGCGAGGAATGGCGTTTGCGCAGCCTGGAGGAGAACTTCCTCAACTTCAAGGAGGGGCAACGGGAGCAGGAGGAGCGTGGCCGCGACCAGCAGCGCAAGCTCGCGGAGCGCATGAAGGCCGTGGAGGACTCCGTGCAGCGGCTGCAGGAGCAGCTTGGCGCTGGCGGCGTGGTCATGCCGCAGAAGCATGCCCAGGCCCCGGCCCCGGTTGCGGCTCCGGCCCCGGCTCCGGCAGAGGCCAACGCCCAGCCGGACGCGCCCCAGGCCGAAAACGCCGAAAGCCCGGCCTCGCCCGCCCAGGCCGAACGCAAGGCTGCCCAGGCTAAGGGCGGTTCAGCCGCCACCGGCTCCGCCCTGTATGCCGAGGGCATGCGCCAGGTCACCGCCGAGCACGCGGAAGAGGGCCGCAAGACCTTGCAGGAGTTCCTCTCCGCCGATTCCGGCAGCGTGCTCGTGCCCAACGCCCTGTACTGGATCGGCGAGAGCTACTACGTGGAGAAGGATTATCCCCAGGCCATCCTGTCCTTCAAGGAAGTGACCAGGCGCTATCCCAAGCACAACAAGGCTGCGGCGTCCCTGCTCAAGATCGGCATGTCCTACGCCATGATGGGCGAGAAGGACAACGCCTCCCTCTACCTGCGCGCCCTGTTGCAGGACTTTCCAAAATCCGAACCCGCGCCTGTGGCGCGCAAGAAGCTCGCGGAGTTGGGGCGTTGAGCCCGGAGGCTTTGCCCGGGCCGCCGCAGGTGCAGGCATTGGTGCATCCATGAGCCTGGACGCCGCCAAAGAATTCTTCTCCTGCCTGGCCCTGCGGCACACGCCGGGCCTGGGTCCGCGTTCGTGGAAGAGCGTGCTCTCCGGGTATGAGAGCGCCTACGAGGCCGTGGCCGACGCGCGCAGTTGGTCTGGCCGCAAGCTTTTGCCCAGGAACCGCGTGGAGGTCTTCCTGGCCGAGCCCTGGCGTCCCGGGGCCGAGGCCGAATACCGGGCCGCCCGCTCCTTCGGGGCCCAAGTCATCACCTGGTTCGACCCCAGGTACCCGAAACTCCTGCGGGAGATTCCAGACCCGCCCGCCCTTTTGTACGTCCTGGGCGACGTGAGCCTGCTGCGCAACCCCTCCGTGGCCGTGGTGGGCGCGCGCGAATGCACGCTGCTCGGCCTGCAGTCCGTGGAGCGCATCAGCTCCGATCTGTCGCGCTTCGGCATCACCGTGGTCTCCGGGCTGGCTGCGGGCATCGACCGCCAGGCGCACCTGGCCGGCCTGTCCGGCGTCGGCGCGTCCATCGCCGTGCTCGGGGCCGGGCTCGACGTGCACTACCCGCCGGAGAACGAGGACGTGCGCCAGGCCCTGGAGCAGCGCGGGCTGGTGGTCAGCGAGTTCGGACCCGGCACAAGGCCCGAGGCGCGCAATTTCCCCTACCGCAACCGCATCATCAGCGGCCTGTCCCTGGGCGTGCTGGTGGGCGAGGCCGCTGCCCGCTCCGGCAGCCTCATCACGGCGCGGCTGGCCACGGAGCAGGGCCGCGAGGTCTTCGCCCTGCCCGGACCGCTGGGCCAGCCGACCTTTGTCGGCTGCCACCGGCTCATCAAACAGGGCGCGGCCCTGGTTGAAAGCGCCGAGGACATCGTGCGCGCCCTGCGCTACCAGTTCAGCGCGGAACTGGCGCGCGTGCCCAAAATCCTGCCCGTGCAGGCCCAGCCCGCCCAGGCCCGGCCTGCGGCCGCCACAGCGTACCCCAGGCCGCCCGCGCAGGCTGCGCCTGCGGCCGCCGCGCCGAAAGAGCAGCCCGCGAACCTGACGGACGACGAGCGGACGCTGCTCTCCGGCCTGACCCAGGAGGGCAAGGTGCATATCGACGTGCTGATCCAGGCCCTGGGCTGGGAGAGCCACGTGGTCAGCCGCAGGCTGCTCGTGCTGGAGATGCAGGGGCTTGTCCGCCAGTGGCCGGGCATGTACTATAGCCTGACATGACGATTTCAGCACCACGCCCAGTTCAGGAGCAGCCATGCAGAACATCCCCCTCAGCCTCGCCCAGCCGGGCATGAAGCTGGCCAAGGCCATCACCAAGGCCAACGGCATGCCCATCGTCGGCGTCGGCATCGAACTGACCGAGACGCTCATCGACAGGCTCGACAGCATGGGCATCGACACGGTCTCCATCGTGGGCGACGCCGTTTCCGCCAGCCAGAACCCGTCCGAACGCGTGCAGCGGCTGGACCACCTATTCCGCCGCCTGGAGGGCGACCCGAACATGGTCAAGGTCAAGGCCCACCTGCGCGAATACTTCACCATCAAGGCCGCAGCCGACGCCGCGAAACAGGGCAAGGGCTAGCCATGGAAGAGGACCTCAAGACCGTCGCCAAGGGCAAGATCCTGTCCATCCGCGACCTGCCCACCCTGCCCAGGGTTTTGGACGAGGTCTCGCGGCTGGTCGAGAACCCGAACACCACCATCGAGGCCATCGCCAAGGTCATCTCGCGCGACCAAGTGCTCTCGGCCAAGGTGCTCAAGATGGTCAACTCGCCGGTGTACGGCTTTCCGGGCCGCATCAGCTCCATCCAGCACGCCCTTGTGCTCCTGGGCATCAACGTCATCCGGGGCGTGATCATCTCCACCTCGGTCTTCGACATCATGGCCAAGGCCATGGAGGGCCTGTGGGAGCACAGCGTGGGCTGCGCCCTGGCCACGGGGCTCATCGCGCGCAAGGCGAAGCTCAAGGAGCCCGAGGAGTTCAGCGTCTGCGGGCTGCTGCACGACCTGGGCAAGGTCGTGGCCGCCGTGCAGCTGCCGGAGCTGCACAAGGCCGTGGGCGAGACCGTGCGCAGCCAGGACCTGCGCTGGCTGGAGGCCGAAAAGGCCGTGCTGGGCTTCGGCCACGACCGCATCAACGCCTGGCTGGCCACCCACTGGCACCTGCCCCCGACCATCAAGGAGGCCATGGCCTTGCACCACTACCCGGAGCGCGCCCAGTTCTACCCGCAGCACGCCGCCGCCGTGCACCTGGGCGATTTCATCGTCCGCATCTTCGAGCATGGCTCCGGCGGCGACGACCAGGCCGTGCCCCTGTCGCCGCTGGCGCTGAAGATCCTGAACCTCAAGCTGACGGACCTGGACAGCGTGCTCGACGGCTTTGCGCAGGACCTGGCCGAGATTTCCTGCGTCGACTTCACGCCCGAGGAACTCTCGCCGTCCAGCGGCAAGGCCTGCAACTGAGGGAGCGCGCCGTGGCCAACAGCCTCTTTTCCCGCCAGCAGCACGGCATCCTGCTTTCCCCGGACCCGGAGCTGGCGGCGCTTTTCCGCAGCCTCTGGGCCTCATCCGAGCTGGAGTGGCTGGTCATCGGCCAGGGCCGCCGGGCCATGGAGATCATCTTCAACGAGCCCCCGGACATCCTGGTGGTGGACAACCGCCTGGAGGACATCAAGAGCGCCGAGGTGGCGGGCATCGTCAAAAGCGAGAACGTGTACCGCCAGCTCCCGGTGATCCTGTGCCTGGATGCAGGCGACCTGGACCAGCCCTGGAACTGGAACGAGATCGAGGCCGACGACTTTTTGGTTCGGCCCTTCCTGCCCACCCAGGCGCGGGAGCGCGTGCACCTGACCCTGTGCCGCGCCACGCGCTCCATGGACGCCAACCCGCTGACCAAGCTGCCCGGAAACACCTCCATCATCAGCCGCATCCAGGACTTGATCGACCGCAAGGACGACTTCGCCCTGGCCTACTGCGACCTGGACTACTTCAAGTCCTTCAACGACCGCTACGGCTTCTCCCGCGGGGACGAGGTGCTCATGATGACCGCGCGGGTCATCGTCAACACCATCCGCAGCTTCACCGGCATCCGCACCTTTGTGGGCCATGTGGGCGGCGACGACTTCGTGTTCATCGTCCCCGCCGACATCGCCGAAACGGCCTGCCAGCGCGTTGTGGAGGCCTTTGACGGCATCGTGCCGCACTTCTACGACGAGGACGACCGCGAGCGCGAGGGCATCGTCTCCACCGACCGCCAGGGCGAGGTGCGCTCCTTTCCGCTCATGGCGCTGTCCATCGCCGTGGTCTTCAATACCGGCGGGCGGCTCAAGCACTATGGCGAGGCCTCGGCCATCGCCATGGGGCTGAAGAAGAAGGCCAAGGAAAACTCCAAGAGCTGCTATGTCCTCGACCGGCGCGCCCCGTAACGGCCCAGGCGGTCCGGGCGCGGCCCTGCCGGAAATCTGCCAGGGCTTTCTCGGCTATCTGGAGGTCGAGCGCGGCTATTCCCCGGCCACGGTGCGCGCCTACGCGGCCGACCTGGACCAGTTCGAGGCCTTCCTTGCGCGCCGTTCGCGCAGTCTGAAGGATTTTGAGACAATCTCGCGCGAGGACGCCACGGCCTTTCTGGCCGAACTGCACCGCCTGCGCCTGAAAAAGTCGAGCATGGCGCGCAAGCTTTCGAGCCTGCGCTCCTTGTTTAGCTACCTCTTGAAGAACCAGCTGCTGCACAAGAACCCGCTCACCGGCCTGCGCAACCCCCGGCAGGAGCAGCGCCAGCCGCGCGCGCTCAATGTCGACCAGGCCGTGGCCGTGATGGAGGGCCAGGCACCGCCCGGAGCCCAGGGCCTGCGCGACTTGGCCCTGGCCGAGGTGCTCTACGGCTCCGGTCTGCGCGTCACCGAGGCCCTGTCCTTGAGCGTGGACGACGTGCGCACGGACCGGGGCTTTGTGCGCGTGCGCGGCAAGGGCAACAAGGAGCGCCTGGCCCCCTTGAGCGAGGCCGCCAAGGAACGCCTGGTGGAGTACCTGGCCCTGCGCCAGGAACTCGTCGCTGATCCAGGGCAGGGCCAGGCGGAGGAGGCCCTGTTCCTGGGCGCGCGCGGCGGGCGGCTGACCCGGCGCGAGGCCCAGCGCATCGTGGCCCGGCTGGCGGCTGGCGCGGGCATCGGCCAAAACGTGCACCCGCACACCCTGCGCCACAGCTTCGCCACGCACCTGCTCCAGGCCGGGGCCGACCTGCGCAGCGTGCAGGAGATGCTTGGCCATTCGCGGCTTTCGACCACGGAGCGCTACACGCATCTGGACCTGCGGCACATCATGGAGGTCTATGACAGGGCCCACCCCCACGCCGGAGATGCCGGACAAAAGCCTGCCGGGCCTGTCCCGCAGGACACGCCGAGCCCGCCAGAGCCGTCCGGCCAGTCGGAGCAGTCGAATCAGCCGGGACAGTCGGGCTCCCTGTCCGTGACGCCCAAGAAGCCAGGCCGGGACTGACCGGATCAGGATTCTCTGAACCAGGATTGAGCAGGACAGCGTTGATTGGGACAGGACCGATTGGGACAAGACTGACGGAAGAGAGGGAGCGCGGATGCCCATTTCGTGCGAGCCGGATGAGCAGGTCCTGGTGAGCGCCTGCCTGGCTGGCCAGCGCTGCCGCTACGACGGCCAGGCCTCGCCGCACCCGGAGGTCCTGCGTCTGGTGGAGCTGGGCCGGGCCGTGCCGGTGTGCCCGGAGCTGCTGGGCGGCTTGGGCGTCCCGCGCGAGCCGGTGGAGCTGCGCTGTGGGCGCGCCCTGTGCCGATCCGGCGCGGACGTGACCGAGGCCTTTGAGACCGGGGCGCAGCTGGCTCTTGCCTTGGCCCGGGCCAGGGGCTGCCGCCAAGCCGTGCTCAAGGCGCGCTCGCCGTCCTGTGGGGTGGGGCGCATCTACGACGGCAGCTTCAGCCAGCGGCTTGTGCCGGGCGACGGCGTGCTTGCGGCGCTGTGCAAGGCCCACGGCATCGCGGTCAAAAGCGAGGAGGAGCTTTAGCGCAGCGGAACCAGGCCCGCTGCGGCAACGCAGAACGGCGCGCCCAGGCAGGACGCGCCGTTCTGTTTTGCTGAATCAGCCCGCAGGGGCTCCAGAAGGGCTTAGACCTCGAAGCGGCGGATGCTGATGATGGAGATGGGGTCCTGGGGCACGTCGCCGTGGCCCATGTAGTTCTTGGTGCGCACGGTGCTCATCTTGGTGGCCACGTCCTGGCCCTCGGTGACCTTGCCGAACACGGCGTAGCCGTAGCCCTGCGGGTTCGGCGCGGTGAAGTTCAAAAAGTCGTTGTCCTTCACGTTGACGAAGAACTGGCTGGTGGCGCTGTGCGGGTCCGTGGTGCGGGCCATGGCCAGGGTGAAGGCCAGGTTGGGCAGATCGGCGCTGGCCTCGTTCTTGACGGGGGCCTTGTTCTTCTTCTCGCGCATCATCATGTCCATGCCGCCGCCCTGGATCATGAAGTTCTTGATGACGCGGTGGAAGATCAGCCCGTCGTAGAATTCCTCGTCCACGTAGGCGAGGAAGTTGGCCACGGTTTCCGGGGTCTTGTCGGCGTAAAGTTCCACGAGCATTTCACCCATGGAGGTCACGATGAGCACGTTGGGATTGGACATTCTTTCTCCTTAGGTCCGCCGGGCGAGGGAGGCCGCCCGCGCGGTGTGTGGTCGCTATTTCCCGGCGAGCAGGGCCTTTTTCCGGACCCAGAACTCGTCGAATTCCTTGATGAGCTCGGCGATGAGCTCCTTCACGCTGACAATCTTGTTCACCCGCCAGACATTGGCGCCGCAGAAGGCGAAGCCGTGCTTCAAAATGCCTTTCTTCGCGCTCACCAGGGCCTGGGAGATGCAGTAGGGGGCGTTGACCACGTCGCAGGTCTTGACGCAGTGAAACGGGCACTTGAAGGGCTTCTTGCGGCCCTCGCGCACGGACTTGATGAAGTCGTTCAGGATGGCGCGGCCGGGCATGCCCACCGGGCTCTTGATCACCGTGACGTCTTCCTTGTGCGCGGCGATGAAGGCCTGTTTGAAGGCGATGTTGGCGTCGCACTCGTGGGTGGCCACGAAGCGGGTGCCCATCTGCACGCCGGAAGCGCCCAGCTCCAGGTATTTGGCGATGTCCGCGCCGGTGTAGATGCCGCCTGCGGCGATGACCGGGATACGGCGGCCCAGCTGGGCCTCGAAAGGCTTCACGGCGTCCACGACCTCGGGCAGGATCTTTTCCAGGGCGAACGCGGGATCGTCCAGCTCCTCGGGCTTGAAGCCCAGGTGGCCGCCGGCCATGGGGCCTTCGACCACGAAGCCGTCGGGCAGGTAGTCGTACTTGGCCAGCCACTTCTTGCACAGCACGGCCGCGGCGCGGCCAGAGGAGACGATGGGCACGAGCTTGGTGCGCACCTTGGCGCGCAGCTCCTCGGTCAGATCCTCCTTGAGGTACTTGGGCAGGTCCAGGGGCAGCCCAGCCCCGGAGAAGATGACGTCCACCCCTTCGCGGATGGAGGTCTTGACCAGGTCGGCGAAGTTGGTCAGGGCGACCATGATGTTCACGCCGAGCAGGCCCTGGGTCATCTTTTCCTTGGCCTTGCGTATCTCCTCGCGCAGGGCGCGGATGTTGGCCTCGGTGGGGTTCTGGGCCACGTCCGGCTGATCCATGCCGATCATGGCCGCAGCGATGACGCCGACTCCGCCTTCGTTGGCCACGGCAGAGGCCAGGCCCGAAAGGGAGATGCCGACGCCCATGCCTCCCTGGACAATGGGAATCTGCGCGACAAGGTCGCCAAAGTGCAGTTCAGGTAGTTTCATCATCGTCGTGGTCCTCACTTGTGTTGGGGGCCTTGTTCCGTGTTTTTCGATTCTTGTCAAGGAGTCATGAAGCGGCACGGCTCTAGAGCTTCACGAGCCTGGGGATGACATATTTGTCCAGGAGCATGCCGGAGAAGAACAGCGAGCTGGTGAACGCGGGCGAGATGGAGTTGAGCACATGCACGCTTGACTCCGTGCCTTCTATGACAAAGTCCATTACCAGTTCGTTCTTCTTTACGTCAACCAGCTGGGGCCGGATGCCCGCCTTGGGCGTGTTCTCGATGTCTTCCGGGGCCAGCTGCTTCACGAGTTTGCGCGCGTCGTTGAAAAAGTACGTGAAGGAGTACTTGCGCGGCTCCTCCAGGGCGACCTCGCGGAATTTTTTGTTGCGCAGGAACAGCAGGGCGTCGCGCAGGAGGATCGACGGAGCCTCGGAATCGATGCCGGAGAAGATGCCGTAGTTCTCCCGGCCCAGGGCCGGGATGGCCGTGGGGCCCAGGTACACGCCGCCGTGCACCCCGCGGGTGAAGTGCACGCCCAGAAACGGATTCTTGATGTTCGGCACCGGGTAGATGCTGCCCCGGATGGTGTGGGCCTTCTCGGGTTTGAGCTTCTTGTAGATGCCTTTGAAGGGGATGAGCTGGTAGTTTTTCCCCAGCCCGAAGGCGTGGGCCACCACGTCGCCGTAGGCCCCGGCGGCGTTGAGGAAGAACGCGCAGGAGATGTCGCCCGTGGTCGTCCGCACGCGCAGGCGCTGGCCTTCTGGCTTGCCCAGGCCCAGAAAGCGCGCGCCGAAGAGCAGGCGCACCTTGCCGGAGTCCAAAAGCTCCTGCTGGATGCTTTTCAAGATGGCCTTGGGGTCCACCACGGCGGTGTAGTGCGAGAACAGGGCCTGCCCGGCGCTCTTGGCGTTGGGCTCGATCTCGGCCAGTTGGGCGTCGTCGATGAGGTCCACCTTGGCCCCGTTCTGGGTGGCGCGGGCGTAAAGCTCGCGCAGGGTGGGCAGCTCGGATTCGTCGCGCGCCACGATGACCTTGCCGGTTTTCAGCAGGGGCAGGCCGCGCTCTTCGCAGTACTGCTTCATGCGCAGGTTGCCCTGCAGGCAGGACTGGGCGCGCAGGCTGCCCGGGGCGTAGTAGATGCCCGCGTGGAGCACGCCGCTGTTGCGGCCGGAGGCGTGGCGGCCGGCCTCCGGCTCCTTGTCGATGATCAGGATGTCGTCATATCCTGCGGCCACCAAGTCGCGGGCCACGGTGAGGCCGACGATGCCCGCACCGCAAATGAGGATGCTTGCTGTGATCATGCACCTGTCCTAATGTGTTAAGAATCGGAGAGAAGCTCGAAGCCGGTGGCGGGGTCGCGCCTGCGCGTCATCTCCAGGCCCAGGAGTTCTATAACCACGAATCCGCCGATGGTCCAGACGTTGATGCTCTTGGAGTCGTCGCCCGGACGGATGCAGCCCACCCGCGCCTCCTCGCCACGGCCAAAGGCCCGTGCATGTGCAGCCGGGGCGCGCCTGCCGCGTCCGGGAACAGGGTGCCCACAGCAGCCACCTCCTGGGCCCCGGCCAGGGCCGTGAGCACGGCCTTGGTCGGCATGGCGGCGCCGTCGATGGGCCCGGTGACGATGGCCGCGCCGTCCACCCCGCCCACCAGGGCGCAGTAGCCCTAAGCACGCCGCGCTCGGCCGCGAAGGCCTCGCTGCAGTCCGGCAGCCGCTCGCCGTGCTCCAGGCGCAGCACGAACACGCACCCGATGGTCCCTCCAGAAATCTTCATGATTTTTCTCCACATTGTCTTGTCGTGAATCATCAGCCGCAGCACGGCCCCTGGTAGTCGCACCAGTCGCAGTGCCTGCCGCTGCGGGCCGGGAATTCCGTGGCGGCCAGCAGGTGCGCGAGCAGAAAGCCCACCAGGGCCGGAACGCGCTGCTGGATGACGATTCCGCGCTCCTCCGGTCCGACATGATCTGGCCCGACCTGATTGTGTCCCTCCCCATCCGGGAAGAACGGGCGCTCGGCCCCGTCGCTCTTCAGCGCCACCCAGGCGGCGTTGACCGGCCGCCACTCCTTGCTGGCGGCCAGCAGGTGCAGGTACAGCGGCAGCTGCACGTCCAGGCCCCGCTCGGCCAGCTCGGCCAGCAGGGCGGCGGCGTCCTTCGTGCCCGGCGCGCAGGCGTCCAGCCGCGCGAACAGCTCCGCATCCAGCCAGGCCTCGCTGCCCCCGTCCTTCACCGTGCCGGTCTTGTAGTCGAGCACCACGTGTCCTGCAACGCCTGCGCCGTCGTCACGGGTGTCGATCCGGTCGATCTGCCCGTGCAGGCGGATGGTCAGGCCCGCCGTGCAGAGCTGCGTCTCCACGCGGTGCTCCAGCGCGGCCACGGTGGTGGCCGGGGTGGCCAGCAGGAAGCGGCGCAGACGCTCCCGCGCGGCGGCAAGCAGGGCCACGCGCCCGTCGTAGGGCAGGTTCAGGGCCTCGGCCTCCAGGGCCAGGGCCGCTTCCAGCTGGGCGAAGAGCGCCTTTTCGTCGAGCCGCTGCGGCGTGAGGGGTAGGCCGAGCAGGGGGGTGAAGAAGTCGCGCAGCACGCGGTGCACCATGTCGCCGAACAGGGCGCGGTCGCCGTCCTCGGCCACCTCCTGCATGGGCCGCAGGCGCAGCACATGGCGATGGAAGGCCTTCTTGGGGCAGGCCAGCCAGTCCTCCAGGGCCGAGGGGGTCACGCCCTTGTCGCGCAGCATATCAACCAGCCGCTGGCGGAGGACCGGGGTCACGCGGATGGCCGGGCGGCACGGCAAAATGGCCGCCACCGGGAAGCTCACAGCCTTCAGGGGCGCGTCGGCCACGCTTTCGGGCTGGGCCTTGACCAGCCTGCCCGTGGCCCGCTCCAGCTCCCAGAGCAGCTGCTCCACGTAGCGGCTGCGCACGCTCTTGCCCTCCAGCGCGCCGGGCCGCACGCCCGCCTGGTAGAGCACGCAGACCTCCTCCGCGCCCATGAGCAGCCGGTAGAAGTTGTGTGCGGCCACGTTGTCGCGTTCGCGCGCGCCGGGCAGGCCCAGGGCCAGGCGCAGGGGGTCGGGCAGCAGCGGGTCCGGGGCGCTGGCGCCGGGCAGGTTCTCCTCGGTGGCGTCCAGGATGAACAGCCCCCGGAAGCGCAAGAGGCGCGTCTCCAGCATGCCCAGCACCTGCATGCCCGCCAGCGGCTCGGGCTCGAAGGATACGCGCTCGGCCTCCAGCAAATGCCGCAGGATGAGGAAGAGCAGGCCCTGGTCGTACTTTTCGTCGGCCAGGATGCTGCCGGTGAGCTCCGGCACCACGGACTGCCAGAGGCGCAGCAGGCACTCGGCGTCGATGAGCAGGTGCTGCCAGGCCTCCCCGCCGCGACGGCGCAGCAGGTCGCACAGCCCGGCTACGGCCTGGCCTGTCTGGCGCAGGGTGGTCAGGTTCGCAAAGCGCGTGAAGCAGGCGTCGAGCACCTCCTGGTGCAGGGCGCGCAGCTCCTCTTCCGTAACGCTTGTCTCGTCCGGGTCATAGGCCAGGGCCCACTCAAAAGGCGATTGCAGGGCGCTGGATGAGCGGATGTGGCGCTCCCAGGACTGGTAGGCGCTTTTGAGCGGGGTCTCGCCGCCTGCGCGCAGCATGCGCAAGAGCGGTTGGCGGGCCAGGGCGATGAGGTCGCGCCAGAGGTAGCGGCCCGTTCCATTGATCTGCTCCTGGGGCGCGCGGTTCTCGTGCAGCACGAGGATGCACTCCAGCAGCTGGGCCAGGGCCGAGCGCATGAGCGGGTAGCCCATGCTGATGTTGACCTCGTCGGGCGGCAGGTGGTGCATCACCGGGATCAGCGCGCCGGGGTCGGGCAGGACGATGGCCGTGGACTGCGTGTCTTTGAGCTGGGCCAGCTCGCGCTCCAGGGCGCAGAGCTGGGAGTGCAGGTCAAAGCCCTCGTAGAAGCGGCGGATCTGGGGTTTCGGCTCTGCTGGGGGCTCGACCTCCAGCACGGCCCTGGCGCGCCAGGAGCGCAGGATTTTTGCGTGCTCCCGCGCGGGCCAGGCGACCTCGCCCTCCTGTCCGGGCCGGGCCAGGGCCGGGTCCGAATGCCAGAGCACGAGCGCGCCGGAGCGTTCCCAGAGCCTGCGCAGCACGGCCTCCTCGGTGGGAGCCAGGGCATGGAACCCGGCAAAGACCAGGCGCTCGCCGGAGAGTTTCGCCTCGATCTCGTCCAGCCGGGTGGACAGCCACAGGGCGTCCAGGCCGGAGGTGGTCCACCCGCGCTCCTGCATCCCGGCCCTGTAGGCCGCGTCGATACGGCCCAGGTGGCCCAGCAGGGCCTCGGCCCAGGGCAGCACCGCGCCCTCCAGGTGGCCCAGGTCCTGCGGGGTGATGGCGTGGCGTGAGAGTTCTTCCAGCAGCGATGCCAGCCGGGCGCCCCAGGGGAAAAAGGCCCGGGCCGTGTCGTCGAGTGTGGCGAAGGGGCCAGCAGACTGGCCGTCCGTAAGGCCCAGTCCGCGCACCACGCCGTGCAGCAGGCCGATGCGGTCGAGCTTTCCGGCGCGGCGGGGCGGGTGTTGGCACAAGTCCTGGCGCAGTCCGCGCAGGAATTCATCAAGCGCCTGCATGCGCGGCAGGAGCACGGGCCGGGGCAGGTCGGCCCTGGCGGCAAGGGCGGCGCGCAGGTGCCGGGCCGGGCGGTTGTGCGGAAAGACGAGCCGCGTGCGCGAAAGATCCAGGCTGGCTGCCTCGGCCACCAGGCGGTCGGCCAGGGCAAGGATGAAGTCCGCGCTCCAGGGCACGACATGAACGGTGTTGGGGCGCACGGGATTCATGGCCGGACCTCTTTCTGCGTTGCGCTCTCAGCCTTCATGTCCACAGGCTCCAGCACCCGGCGGTCCAGGTACACCAGCATACCGCGTGGGGGCAGGCCCTGGGCCTGGGGCAGCTGGCGCGCCAGGGCCAGGTAGGCCCGGAGCTGGCGGGCGTGCTCCGGCTTGGCCTGGCCGGTCTTGAACTCCAGCACCACCGGGCCCTGCGGGGTGAAGCGCAGCAGGTCCGGCCTTTGGAACGCGCCGTCCTCGGCCAGGATGGTCAGCTCGCCGGTGCCCTGGCCCAGGTGCGGCCTGGCCTCCGGCCGGGAGAGCAGCCAGCGCAGCATGTCCGCCACCTCGCGCGCCAGGGTCCGGCGGTCTGCATCGGCCAGGGCGCGCAGCTCCGGGAATTCCTCCAGGGCCAGGGCGGCGGCGCGGTCGGCGTTGGCCCCGTCGTCCCCATCGTCTTGACCCGGCGCATCCGGGCTCCGCAGCAGCTCCACGGCCTTGTGCGCCACCTTGCCGCGCGCCCGACCGTCAAAGGTGGCGTCCTCCACTTTGTTGCGGAACACGCGCAGGCGCGGCAGCCAGGCCTGGAACTCCGGGGTTGCCGCCAGCGGCTTGATCTCGGTCTGTGCGGCTGGCTCGTCCTGTGCGGCTGGCTCGTCCTGTGCGGCTGGCTCGTCCTGTGCGGAGGGCTCGTCCTGTGCGGAGAACTCAGGCGGCAGGGTGCTGGCCGGGGCCCGGCCCAGGGTCAGCCCGGCCTCCTCCGCCGGAATGCCCAGCAGCAGCTTGAGGATGGCCGGGATCGGCCCGGCGTTGCCGCGCCCGCCAGCGCCGGGCATGCCAGCGCCGGGCACGAAAACGTACAGCTCCTCCTCGGCGCGGGTCCAAGCCACGTAGAGCAGGTTCAGCTGCTCCAGCAGCAGCGCGGCGTTGCGCTGGTGATAGGGCCGCCCCAGGGCCTTGGTCAGCCGGGTCAGCACGCGGTGGCCGTGCAGCGTGACGGGCCGGTACTCGGCCATGCGCCCGGCGGACCAGTTGTGCAGCGGGATGATGGTCACCGGGAACTGCAGGCCCTTGGATTTGTGGATGGTCAGGATGCGGATGGCGTCCGCCGCCTCGGGCAGGGGGACCTTCTCCTCCGCGCCCGCCTCGGCCCAGTATTCCAGGAACCGGGCCAGCGAGCCCAGGCCCCTGCTTTCGGCCAGGTGGATGACCTCCAGGAAGCGGCGCACGTAGAGCTCGGCCTTGGGGTGCCGCTTCAGCACCTGGAAGGTGGCCAGCGCGGCCTGGGCCAGGTCGTAGGGCCGCATGAGCGCGGCGCGCTTCATGAACGGGGCGATGAGCCGGGCGTGGACCTGCGGGAAGTCCGCGCGGAAGCGGGAGAGCAGGCCGGGCCTCTGGTCGGCTGCGGCCCAGTCGAGCACGGCGGCCAGGTCGAGCCCACTCTCGGGCAAAAACAGCTCGCCCCCGCTGACGAGCTCGAAGAAGGCTGTGTCGTCCGCCGGACAGTCCAGCACGCGCAACAGCGCGGTGAGCTGGCGCACCAGCGGGTGCCGGGAGAGCAGCAGGCTGTTCTCGGTGATGATGGGCAGGCCCTCGGCCACCAGGCGTTCGCAGACCAGGTCCGCGTGCTTGCCCGTGCGCACCAGCACGGCGATGTCGCTTAAGGGGCGGCGCGGCAGCAGCTCCTGGCGCAGGGTCTCAACCAGCGCGTCCATGCTCTGGGTCTCGATGTCTGCGGCCTTGCCCAGGGGCAGCAGGCGCACCTGCACCAATCCTGGCTCGCGGCCTGGCTCGCGGCCCGATTTGTGTGCCGGGTCGTGCGCCGGGTCGCCTGGTTTGAGCGGCGGGACCAGCTGGGCAGAGCCCGCGAAGGCCGCGCGCAGGTCGCGGAAAAAGCCGTCAGAAACGTCCAGCGGCGCGCCGGGCAGGTGTGCCCCGGCGATGGCGCGCACGGTGTCCGGGTCGTCCAGCGCGCCAAAGACGCGGTTGTTGAAGGCCACGATCTCCGGCGCGCTGCGCCAGTTGTACGGCAGGCTGTCGCGCCGCACGCCTCCGGCCATGGCGTTCAGCTCCGGGTCCGCCGCCACCTCGTCGAAGAGCCGGGCCTCGCCGCCGCGCCAGCCGTAGATGGCCTGCTTCACGTCGCCCACGCAGAACAGGCTGCCGCCCTTGGCCAGGCATTCCGAGGCCAGGGGCAGGGTGGCGCTCCACTGGTCGCGGCTGGTGTCCTGGAACTCGTCCACCAGCAGGTGGTGCAGGCGGTCGCCCAACCGGCAGAAGGCATCGGGCACGCCCTTGCCTTCGTCCAGCAGGGCGCAGACCTTGCCCGCAAGTTCAGAGCCGAACAGGAAACCCTGCTCGCGCTGGAGCGTCTCCAGCTCGGCCAGCAGCAGCTGGCCGATGGCCGCGCAGGGGGCCAGGGCATAGGCCGGGGCCAGCACGGCCTGGTCATGCACGTACTCGGCGCTGGCCGCGCAAAAGGCCGCAAAGAGCGCCTGGGCCGCGTCCGTGCGCCTGCCCTTGCTCTTGGCCAAGAGGCAGTCGTCCAGGTCGTTCTTGGTCAGATAGGCCGAGTCCGGCAGGCCGTCGAAAAGCCTGGCCTCCTCGCAGCGGGCCAGCAGCTTGGCGAAGTGCGCGTTCGTTGCCAGGCCCTCGGCCTCGATGCCGTCGGCCAGGGCCTGCGCGGCCTGCTGCATTCCGGCGTACGACATGGCGAGCAGGTCGGCCAGGCGGATCTGGTCCGTGGTCAGGTCTCCGGGCTGGCCGCGCAGCAGGCTGGCCATGTCCAGCAGGCGCTGGCGCAGGGTGTCCTGAAGCCAGAAGCCGTCCTTGTTCTCGTGCTCGATGAGCGTGCGCACGGCCTGGGCGTACAGCGCCTCGGCCTCTATTTCCCCCTCATCGCCGTTTGCGCCGCCCTGTTCGCAGCGGGCCAGGAAGCGCTCCAGCAGGGCCTGCATGGCCGGGCCTTCGTCGAACACGGTCTCGAAGTCCGGGCGCATGCCCAGGTCCAGGGCGAAGAGCCGCACAAGCAGGTTCAGCAGGCTGTCGATGGTGCGGATGCCCAGGTGCTGGGCGTGGCGCAGGATGTCTGTGAGCAGGGCCTCGGCCCGTGCCGGGGACATCTGCTCGCCCTCGGTGTCGTCCTCAGAACTGTCCGCCGCCTCGGGCAGGTCAAGCGCCCGGCGTTTGAGGGCCAGGAGCACGCGCTCCTTCATCTCCGCCGCTGCCTTGTTGGTGAAGGTCACGGCCAGTATTTCCGGCCAGGAATAGCCGAAGGGCCGCTCCGGCGCGCCCGCGCAGGCGAAGCCGCCGTTGTCGGGGTCCGCGCCGGTCAAAAGCTTCAGAAAACGCCGGGTCAGGGCAAAGGTCTTGCCCGAACCGGCCGAGGCCTTGACCTGCCGGAACGGAACAGTGGTCATGCGCTGGCCTCGATGCTGGGTTCTGATGCCGGTTCCGCTTCGGCTGCCGCGACCTTGCCCGGCGCGCCCAGGATGGTGCAGGCCACGGCCCCCAGGATCAGCGCGCTGCCGATGTACCCGGTGAGGTCGAAGCGCTCATTCCACCAGACATAGGCCAGGGCGGCGGCCAGAACCGGCTCCAGCGAGGCCACAATGGCCGTGCGTGTGGCCGAAAGGATGCGCAGGCCCGCATAGTACACGCTGTACGCGCCGTAGGTGGTGGTCAGGCCCAGGGCGGCCAGGGTCAGCCAGGCCTGCCAGGACTTGTGCCCGAAGGGGCCGCCGGGAAGAAAGGGCAGCAGGCACAGGCAGCCCACGGGCAGGGCGTAGAGGAACAGGGTCGGCGTGGCGTAGCGGCCCAGGTAGCGTTTGCCGAAGATGTAGTACGTGGCGTAGCTTAAGCCTGACAACAGCCCCAGCAGGATGCCCGGCAGGTTCACCGCGCCCAGGCCCTGGCCGCTCAACAGCGACGACCCGAGGCTGACGCAGGCCACCCCGGCCAGCGTCATGCACAGGGCCAGGATTTTGCTCCCGGTCATGGACTCGCCCAGCATGAGCCAGGCCAGCAGCGCCACCCAGGCCGGGGCCGTGTACAAGAGCACCGAGGCCAGGGCCGCGCCCACGTAGTGGATGGACAGGATGTACGCGCCGAAGAGCGTGGCCACGCCGAACACGCCAAAGGCCGCCACTGCCGGGGCATCGCGCGGCTTAAGCTTCCAGGTGCGCGTGGCCAGGGCGTGCGCGGCGAACAGCGACCAGCCCAGGGCCGAGCGCCAGAAGGCGGCCTCCAGCGGGGTCACGCCGTAAGCGATGGCCTGCTTGGACAGCGGGCCGATGAGCGCCCAGAGCGCGGCGGCGCACAGGACAAAGAGGGTGCCGCGAACCTGCATGGGGCCCCTAGAGCTGCACCCAGGTGCCGACCTTGCGCTCCAGCGCTTTCTGGTAGATCAGATGCCCGGTCATGACGTCGTCCAGCGCGATGCCCATGAGCACTGCCGAGCGGCGGCCCGTGCGCACCCCGGCCTTTTTCCCGGCGCAGATCTCGCCCAGGTCCGAGTGCAGCCCGGCCTTGCCCGGGTAGCCGTTCTGGAAATACACGCCGTGCTCCTGGGTCCACAGGTACTGCCCGGCGTTGTCTGTGGTGAAGCTGGCGGCGGCGCTCATGGTCTCGGCGTCAAAGGCCGAGTCGTAGTCCACGGCGATGGCCAGGCAGTCGGGCTTGAGCCACTGGTCCTGGACAAAACGCTGGGGCTTTTCCACAATGGGCGAGCAGGTGATGACCACGTCCGCCCCCCCATTGTCGCCACCGGCCACACAGTCTTTGGGCGCGGCGCAGTCGATGAACTTTGCGCCGGGCAGCAGGGGCTGCATTTCGGCCTGGTAGCGGGCGCTCTGTCCGGCGATGGGGTCGAACATGCGCACCTCGGAGATCTTCGGGAAGACCTCGATCATGGCCCGCAGGTTCATGCGGCCCTGCACGCCCAGGCCGAGGATGGCCACGCTTTTGGTGCTCGGATTGCCGAAGTGCCGGGCGTATACGCCCGAGGCCGCGCCCGTGCGCCAGGCCGTGATCCAGCCCGCGTCCATCACCGCGCGCACCAGGCCGGTCTCCGGGTCGAGCAGGCACCAGATGCCGGAGATGTACGGCAGGCCCTTCTTCTGGTTCGGCGGATAGCCGGACACGACCTTCACGCCCGCCAGGTCCAGGTCGCCGCCGACGTAGCAGGGCATGGAGTGGTTGAAGCAGTCCTTGCGCGTGTGGATGCCGATCTTGGCGGGCATCTCGATTTCGCCGCAGCCCTGGGCCACGAAGCCGCGCTCCACCTCGTCCATGATTTCCAGCATGGTGATGCCGAGGGAGTCGATATCTGCCTGGGAGAGCCAGAGTACGTCGAAGGACATGGGCTTTGAGCTCCTGATTTTGAGGGGTTGCGGGGAACAAACTTGTAGGCTGTTTTGGCCTCCGCGTCAAAAGCGGATGCCCGCACGGGCGCCTGCGCCGTCCCCGCGCCTGTTGCCCATCGGGCGCGCACAGGACCTGTTGCCCATCGGGCGTGCACAGGATAGGATGCGGGATGGAACACAACGAAAATCACGTTTCGGCTCAGAGCGCACAGGTGGATGCGGCCAGGCACGGCCAGCGGTTGGACAAGGCCCTGGAGCAGCTGCTGCCCGAGGCTGGCCTGCGCCTGCGGCGGCGGCTCATCGAGCTGGGCCGGGTGCTGGTGCAGGGCCGACCGGCCGCGCCGGGGCTCAAGGTGCAGGAGGGCTGGCGCATTGAGCTTTTGCCCGACGAAACGCCGCCCGCGCCCAAGATCAAGATCCCCATCGTCAAGCGCACCATGAGCTTTGCGGCGCTGCTCAAGCCCGCCGGGATGCACAGCTCGGCCATTGCCGGGATGAGCGAGCCCTGCGTGGAGGCGTTTCTGCCGGGGCTGTTCCCGGATTCCCAGCCCGTGCTGCTGAACCGCCTGGACAACCTCACCTCCGGCCTGCTGCTGGTGGCGCTCAAGCCCCAGGCGCAGAAAGACTTTGCGATCATGGACGCCATGAAGGTGACTAAGGAATACGTGGCCATCGTGGTGGGGCGGCTGGACGAGGCGTTGGAGCTGCGGCGCTGCCTGGACAGCGATGACCGCAGGCGCACGCGCGTGCTGCCCAAGCTCGACCCGGAGCGGCGCAACTGGACCTTCGTCTGGCCCGTGGAGGAGCTGCCCGGCGGCCCGCTGGGCACATTGACCAAGGTCCGCGTGCAGATTTACGCCGGGGCCAGGCACCAGATCCGCGCGCACCTGGCGGCGGCCATGCTGCCCATCCTGGGCGATCCGCTCTATGGCGAGGGCAATGCCGAGGCTTCTCGGCTGTACCTGCACCACCGGCGCCTGGCGTTTCCACGCTTCGAGGCCGAAGCGCCCGAGAACTGGGCCCTGCCGGTGCCTTTGGACTAATCGTCTAATCGTCTAATCGTCGAGCAGGGCCTTGGCGAAGTCCTCGCCCACGAAGGGCCGCAGGTCCTCCATCCGCTCGCCCAGGCCGATAAAGCTGATGGGCAGCTTGTGGGTGATGGCCACCGAGACCATGACCCCGCCCTTGGCCGTGCCGTCGAGCTTGGTCAGCACGATCTCGTCCACGCCCACGGCCTCGTGGAACAGCTTGGTCTGCGAGAGCGCGTTCTGGCCCGTGGTGGCGTCGATGACCAGCACGGTGCGGTGCGGCGCGCCAGGGTGCTTCTTGTCCAGCACGCGCTTGATCTTGCGCAGCTCTTCCATGAGATTCACTTTGGTGTGCAGGCGCCCGGCGGTGTCCAGCAGCACCAGGTCAAAACCCTCGCGCTGGGCCATGTCCACGGCCTCGAAGGCCACGGCGGCGGGGTCGGACCCCTCGGCCTTGGAGAAGATGCCCGCGCCCACGCGCCCGGCCCAGATCTCCAGCTGGCCGATGGCCGCCGCGCGGAAGGTGTCGCCCGCGGCGATGAGCACTTTGCGGCCTTGCAGGCGCGCGCGGTAGGCCAGCTTGGCGATGGTGGTGGTTTTGCCCACCCCGTTCACGCCGACCATCATGACCACCTCTGGCGCTGCCGCCACCTTGGGCTTTTTCGGCAGGGGGAAGATGCCCTCCAGCTCGCTGCCCAGCACCTCGCGGAAGCGCGCGGCCTCGGTGACGCCCATGCTGCGGGCGCGCGTCTTGAGGTTGCTGATCAGCTTCTGCGTGGCCTCGGAGCCCATGTCGGCCATGATGAAGATCTCTTCCAGCCCGTCCCAGAAGGCGGCGTCCAGGCCGCCCGTGCGGCCGAACAGCGCGCCCAGGCCAGCGGAGAAGCGCTCCCTGGTCTTGGCCAGGCCCTGGGTGAGTTTTTGGAAGATGCTGGTGCGCTCCTCCTGCTCCTGCTCCAGGTCCAGGGCCAGGATGAGGCGGTAGCGCAGCTCGGAGCGCAGGTCCTCGGGCTTTTGCAGGTTCATGGCCTGGGCCCAGGCCGCGAATTCCGCGATGAAGGCCTCGGCCTCGGGGCCGGGAACGTCGAGCGTGGCGAACAGGAAGCGCAGGCGGGCCCACAGCTGCGGGCCGGGGCTGGCGATGTCGGTCAGCAGGACGGCCAGCCAGTCCGAAATCTTGGCGCGGCCAGCGGACAGGGCGGCGGCGAGGCTGTCGCGCCAGGCCTGGGAGGGCTCTGTCGGGGCGGTGTCGCTGAGGTCAGTCATTTGCACGACAGGCGTCTGCGCGCCAGGAGTTTGAGCGCCGACAGGCTGCTGCGCCAGCTCCTGCGGCTGGCCGCCGGAAGGCATTGCAGTGGCTGCATCGCTGCCCAAGAGCTTCTTGACCGTGCTGAACAATCCCATGCGCTCTCCTCGTGCTTACTGTGTGGCGGCGTTCTACCCCAGGACCGCTGGCGGCGCAACTCTGTTGAAATCCCGACGGATCGGCACTAGAAGGAGGAGACAGAAGGGGGCGCACATGCAGCGGACACGGGTCAAGGACATCATTTCGAGCGAACAGGGCGGACCGAACGAGCTGAATGGAAAGGTCCTGCTCAAGGGCTGGGTGCGCACCCGGCGCGACGCCAAGGGCTTCTCCTTCATGGAGGTCAACGACGGCTCCTGCCTGGCCAATGTGCAGGTGCTGGTGGACCACACCCCGGAGCTGCTGCCGCTTTTGGAGCGCCTGAACACTGGCGCGGCCTGCGCGGTCACGGGCGAGCTTGTGGCCTCCCCTGCCGCCGGGCAGAAGTGGGAGGTGCGCGCCAGCGCCCTCACGGTCTACGGCGAGGCCGACCCCGAGACCTATCCGCTACAGAAGAAGCGCCATTCCGACGAGTTCCTGCGCACCATCGCCCACCTGCGCCCGCGCACCAACAAGTACGGGGCCATGCTGCGCGTGCGTTCGGAAATGGCCCTGGCCGTGCATGCCTTCTTCCAGGCGCGCGGCTTTGCGCACATCCACGCGCCCATCCTCACCGGCTCGGACTGCGAGGGCGCGGGCGAGATGTTCCGCGTGAGCAACCTGGAGGCCAGCGAGGCGGCGGCATTGTCCCTGGTGGACCGCGAAGCGGCTGAGTTCTTTGGCCGTGCGGCCAACCTCACCGTGTCCGGCCAGTTGGAGGCCGAGATGCTGGCCCTGGCGCTGGGCGATGTCTACACCTTTGGCCCCACCTTCCGGGCCGAGAACTCCAACACCCCCAAGCATGCCGCCGAGTTCTGGATGGTCGAGCCGGAGATGGCCTTCGCCGACCTGGCCCAGGACATGGACCTGGCCGAGGCCCTGATCTGCGGGCTTGTACGCCACGCGCTGACTCACTGCGCCGAGGACCTGGCCCTGTTCGGCGCGTTCGTGGACAAGACGCTTATGGCTACGCTGACCGGCATCATGGACCAGCCCTTTGTGCGCCTGCCCCATGCCGAGGCCATCCGCGTGCTCCAGGCCTCGGGCAGAAGCTTCGAGTTCCCGGTGTTTGCTGGCTCGGACCTGCAGACCGAGCACGAGCGCTTTTTGTGCGAAGAGCACTTCAAACGCCCGGTCATCGTGTATGACTACCCCAAGGAAATCAAGGCCTTCTACATGCGGCTCAATGACGATCAGGCCACGGTGGCGGCCATGGATCTCCTGGTGCCGCGCATCGGCGAACTGGTGGGCGGCAGCCAGCGCGAGGAGCGCCTGGACGTGCTCTTGGCGCGCATGGCCGAGGCGGGCCTGCCGACGGAGCCGTACTGGTGGTACCTGGACTCCCGGCGCTACGGCAGCGCGCCGCACGCGGGCTTTGGCCTGGGGTTCGAGCGGCTGCTGATGCTGGTCACGGGCATCGCCAACATCCGTGATGTCATTCCCTTCCCGCGCACCCCGCGCAACCTGGAGTTCTAGCGACAGGGGCGCCCCACCCGGCATGCAGGCGGAGCGCCCTTCTTTTTTGCGTTATTTAAGCGGGATGTGGATGTCCGTCAAGAGCTGCTCCGGCGGGGTGGTGTCCGGGTTGTTGCGGTAGACCTCGAAGGTCTGGCCGCCCCGGAACTCGCGCCCGCTCTGCGGCAGCCACTGGCCCATGATGGCCTTGTAGGTGTCCTCCAGCTTGTCGTACGGCCCCTTGTGGCTGCAAACCGCGTACTCGCCGCCGGGCAGGATGTCGGCCTCTACCGGCGGCTCCGCCGCAACGTCCACGGAGACGGTTATGGCCGCGTCGTAGCGGATTTTCTCGGGCGCGGTGACGCTCGGGTCGTCGTGCCCGATGCCGATGAACCGGGTGGACTGCGTGAAGAGCCCACGGGGCGCGGCCCAGCCGCAGAGGATCTTCCAGGCCCTCTCGGCAGACTTGTTGTAGGGCCCTGTCTGGCGGACCTTGATGATTTTCTGCTCCGGCAGGGTGTCGATGCGCACGTTCATGATCGCTGCTCCTGTCTCGTCAAAGAGGAATTCCACAAGCTCGCCCGGGCCGTAGTGCACGCCGGAGGGCGCGGGCAGGAACTGGCAGCGCCTGCCCTGTTCCCGGCACTCGCTGGGCGAGAGTCCATAGGTCTTGCGGAAGACGCGGCTGAAGGCCTCCAGCGAATCATACCCGGCTGCGAGCCCGATGTCCGTCACGGACAGCCGCGACTGGGTCAGCTGCACCTGGGCCCGTTCCAGGCGGATGCGCCGCAGGTGGTCCATGATGGTTTCGCCGAGCATGCCCTTGAACACCCGGTGGAAATGCGACACCGAGAAGTGCGTCAGGCCCGCCAGGAGCTCCAGGTCCAGGGGGTCATCCAGGTGATTCTGGATGTGGTTCATGACGCGCAGCATGCGCGCGGCGTAGGTGTTTCTGGTGTCGAGTTTCATGGGTGCGTCTTCCGGGACAGGCTATAGCAGGGAGCAGGGCCGTCCCGCTTGATCAAAACTCTCATTTTTCAGGCCGCTGCAGGGCCTGCCTGCGCCAGTTCTGCGGCAGGAACTCGATGGCGTAGCGCAGGGCCACACGGGGCATGCGGCCGCGCCGGGGCAGCAGGAACTCCAGCACCTCGCGCGGCCAGGCCCGGGAGGCCTCCTTGAGCAGCCAGCCGTAGCCCTTGCGCACCAAGTCGTCCTCGTCCTCAAGCAGCATGTCGGCCACGCGGAACACGTGGTGCAGGTACAGGCCGTGCCGGGCCGGCAGCACGCAGCTGACCGCCCCGGCCCGCCGCAGCCAGCGGTTGGGGCTGGTCAGCCAGGGCACGGTGCGTTCGATGGCCTCCGGGTACAGGGACAGCAGGCCGCCCACGCAATGGCTGGAGAGGTCGTCGCAGTGGGCCCAGTTGTCCACGCGCGTGGCCAGCCAGCGCTCAAAGGTGTCGAAGGCGGGCAGGCCGAGGCCGGGCAGGGCGCGCGCGCACCATTTGCAGGCCACGCTGGCCTCCTCGAACACGCCGGAGTCCCAGAGCTGGTCGCACAGGGCCAGGAGTTCGTCCGGGCCCAGGGTCTTGGCCGCGCGCCAGTGCCGGGTGATGATGGCGCTCAAGTCGCGCGAGCGCACGCCCAGAGGCCGGATGGCCTCCTTGAAGAAGGCGCGGGAGCCTTCGCGGTGCGCCGGGTCGGCCATTTCGAGCAGGTCAGCCCGCAGGGCGCGCAGCAGTGTGCTGGTGTCGGACATGGGAGCCTCCGGCCATGCC
>Ga0118677_10001207_pt1 | contig 55520 bp, 36 predicted proteins | sample AliMusrvi5mmetaG_FD_86154 | JGI IMG/M metagenome (GOLD analysis project Ga0118677, IMG submission 86154)
TGTTACAAGAATACCTGCATCATAGTTGCAGCTTGCATCCTTATAGATCGTGATATCCTGCGGACGGGTGAACGTCGGTGCAGTATTGTCAAGGATCGTGATGGTCTGAACCTGGTCGGCTGCGTGATTGTCGCAGTAATCAACCAGCGACCATGTACGTTCGATAACTTTCTTACCCTCGCATGAACCTACTGGGGTTACATCTGCATCGTGAGGAACGGCCTGGATTCCGGTAGAACAGTTGTCGTGTTCATCCGTTACATCGCCTGTTACTGCTATGCTTGCATCATAACCACAAAGTGCATCCTTGTATATTGTGATGTTGCCAGGACGTGTGAACGTCGGTGCGGTATTGTCAGCAACGGTGATCGTCTGATCATGCTCGGTAAATTTACCGCAGAAATCCGTCACTCTCCAGGTACGAACAATCGTCCATGAACCCGGACATGAGCCTGCTACAGCGTCAGCGTCTGAATGGGTAGTTACAAGGTCAACGACTGCCGTACAATTGTCAGACAAATTAGACGGTGTTCCTGTGTAAACCGGAGAATCGTCATAAGCACAGGCACCATTGGTATAAATTGTAATGGCTGAAGGTGCTGTGAAGGCGGGTGCCGTTAGATCCTGGAATGTGATCACTGCACTGCCTGTCATATCCAGCACACAGTCATTCAATAAATTCTTTGCCTTTACAGTATATGTAAAGGTGCTGTCGCATGCATTTGATGAAACACTCCAGATCAGAGATGAGCCGGTTCCGGATTTTTCAGAACCAACAACCAATACATCATCTTTATAAAGGGAGTATTCATAATCAGTTCCTGCAACCAGGTTCTGTGAACTGCTTAAAGTTACATCTGTGGATGCCTTCGGACACACGGTCGTATTTCCGCTTACCGTATAGGCCTCCAGCTTGTACACGAGATTATTCATTGTACTCTCTTTGTACCAGGGCGAAAAGAGTACATTGCTGGTAATACTCCAGCCGTCTCCGCATGCATAACCAGAAACAATTGGCCCTTTATTGCTGCCAAACCAGTTACTCCTTGCATCAAGCGCCACAGAAGAGTTAATTGCTGTTTTTGGCATACTCAATGGATCTCCTCCAAATGAATTCTGATCCACACTTACAGAAGATCCGTAGTTCTGAATGGCTGTGCCGGATGTAGGAACATTATCAAAATTATTATTATTAATATGTACGAAATCTGAATTATTCAGAATAGCAGGAGTGCCGTCATTGAATACATTACTAACAATCCAGACATTGGTTGAATTATTCAAAATATCCGCAGCTGAATTCCCCTCCAGTGCATTTTCCTGAATATAAAGAGCGCCTGTCAGGTTCCCCAGAACATTTATCCCATAATTGCCCAAAGAGATACCGTTACCATAGATAGATCCGGCTCCGGCTCCGGTTTCAATCACAACCCCATCTAAAAGGGAATTGACCAAACCGTTGTTATAGATCGTATAACCGCTTACCCCGGCATGAACTTTTATGGCATAATTATCGATACTTAAAATATAATCAAAATCCTCGAGGGTCACACCATTCGACGTTATATCCACTGTTCCGAGAATGGAAGCAAAGGTGCTTGTGGCAACTCCCCTTATCGTAAGGGTTTTATTGATCACAACATTCTCCAAATAATCACCGTCATATACTTCAATGGTTTCTCCGTTGTCAGTAGTTGCAGCATCAATTGCCTCCTGGATAGTCTGGAAGCACAGGTTGTCGTTGACATTTTTTACATGTCCAAATGCAATCTCCAGTGTTCCTGTCATATCAACAGGTGAGCAGGCTCCACCAGGGTCACTTCCCCTGACTGCCTGAACATGATAGGTGCCTGCATCCAGGCCGGTCCAGGAGATCGTGCCACCAGTCCCCGTAACAGGAGAACCGACAGCCACATCGCTGGCATCATACAACTGATAATGTACAGTCCACTGATGTGCACTGGGACTTGTATAATGTACTGGAATTCCTTCTGAACTCAGTGTCAATGTTCCGGTGGTTCCGCAAAACACTCCCAGGTCAGTACTTGGAATGGTTGGTGTTCCTCCAAACTCAAGGGTTTGTACAACAGGTTCATCATAAATGAAAATGTCCCCAAGGTTCGTATAACCGCCAGGGATTGTGTAAAAATCAGAGGCAGGGCTTGCTGTTGATTCAAAACAGACATATCTGCCGGTCAGTGTATTATCATAGGTACCAAAACTCCACGGACTTGTATTCGTGGCCTTTTTGGAAGCCGATAACTCATACTGCCCTGTCGCAATATTGACCAGGTAGAGTGAATACCATTTTCCAACGGTGGGCGAACTAAAACCGATGTCGGTCGTTCCCGTTGTTGAGAAGCAAAGATCATGGCCCGTCAGTGACGCCGCGTTACCGCTCAAATTCATCGCCATGATGAAGAGGATCACCAATGCAGGCATCAGGATCACATCGCGCCATTTCAGCGCTTGTCTCACATTTTCTAAATTGTATACTTTTTTCATACGAATTAATTTATGTACTGTCAAATTAACCTGGGAAAATTGATTTGGTGTTTATGGTTTGATCCATACAACGAGTTCCTGGCTTTTACCCATGCAGGAGCCCAGTTGTTCGGGAGAAAAGGGTGTAATTAAGTAAACAACACATGCAGGCTGATTTCCCTGCACAAAGATGGTATCCGTGATCATACCTTCTCCGCGTTCCCGGAATCCTTTAGCTTTTCCGGCATCCAGGCGGGTCGTCCATTTAAAAGTGCAACCCGGTGCACTGGCTTGTGGCATGTATTTTAACGGATTGCCGGAACTTACCTCCAGTTTTTTTGAAACGCTGAGTACAGGTACGGCATTGATGCTGACACTTCCATTGATCTTTTTTCCGCTTTCCGGTTTTTCAAAATCCGGGTTTGCCTTTGCGAACTCTACAACGGTATATTTTCCGGCATCTGAGAAACTCCCGAAATCAAGGGTATTGGGTGTCTTTTTGGTATTCATTCTCTTAACTGCCAAAAATTCGCCATCGCGATAAAGGGCATAAAATCTAGCGGGATCGGAATCGGAAAGTCCGATGTGGGTTGTTCGCGTTCCGTCATTGCAGATATCTGTGCCGACAACGGTATATTGCTGAGAATATATCCGCTGACAAGCAAGACAACCACCAAGGAAAACGAGTACCATCAATAGAGTTTGCTTCATAGTCTGTGTGTTGTTTCCTTTTATTGTTTATTAAGATTAAAACCTGCTGCCGGATCTCACAATAAGTGAGATCCGGCCTGCAGGAATCAATTCATCAAATCAGGTTATCTGTTAATAACGATTTTCCTGGTTGTGATCTGGGATCCGAGATATACGCGTAACATATAAACTCCGGAGGGCAGTTCGCTTACATTTAACCGGGTCTTATTTGTACCGGCAGGAATTCTGGTATTTCCGGTTTTAGTAACAACCACTCCTTGTAAATTAACAAGTTCTGCGCTGAAAGTCCCCGACTGATGCACTGAGTATTCAATGTAGAGTACATCATTTACCGGGTTCGGGTAAACAGAGATCAAATCACTTGACACTGTTCCGCCTATGTCTGCAATTGCCAGTCTGGCATTGTCGATCACATTGCCGTCACCGTCAGCCAGTTCGCTTAACGGATTGCTGTTCAATGTGAAACGGATGCCGGAAGCATTGGTCTTTGCACGGGCGTGAATTGACAGTACAGTTTCGCCCTGTGAAACGGATACAGGATCAAGAGATACCCAGCCAATCTGCAATACATTGTCTGTGGTCAGGAAGTATGGTGAACGGTCGCCCTGCTTTGGCATGGTCACGCCGGTGATCTCAAGCTGAGAAGCGTCGTAATCAAGATAAAGCGTGATGGCAGCGAGTTCCATATTGAATTCAGCCCTGACCGGAAGGATGATCTCATCGGCCGGAGCAATGTTGCCGCGACTGATAAGTTCCATATTCGGACGAGCCTGTTTATCACCGCTTGGCGGGATATAGGATGCACTGACATCTCCGGCGCAAAGGCCAAGGATATTTCTTTCAATATTGCCGCAACTCATTACAATCCCTGTAATAGGGGTTGCTGCGGTTTCTCCTGAGAATACCCATTTGGGGATATCAAAATAAGGTGTTTGCGGACTTACTCCCACTTTCCACCAGCCATACTTTGCAGCAAGCTGAATAGCACTTGCGTCAGCTGTGGCAATGGTCGGATGTTTGGCGACCACGTCTGCAGCAACCTGAACAACAGGAGGATTAGGGGGCAGTAAGATTCCCTGAGTATGGCGGAGAACAAGCAGGTAATCCGTATTGTTCACGCCATCCCATGTTTGCCAGCCACCACCGGGTGCTGTTGAACTGAGTTCGAGATTATAGGTCTCGTTGGTAAGGCCGGTGAACTGGTAGAATCCTGCTCTTGTGTTAGTATTGTATGTGCCGACTGTTGCACCGCCAGCTGTTTTCAGGGTTACGATAATTCCATTCAAACGTGTATAGGCGTTATTGGCATACCTGACCATACCTGATAATGAATAGGTATTTGCAAGCGTGGTGTTGACCATCAGAATGGTGTTGTACCATGGTGAGAAGGTAACATTGTTGGAAACAAAATCACCATTCCCGCAAGCATTGGCTGTAATATGGTAGGGTCCCAGCGGGCTTCCCCACCAGTTGTAAGCAGCATTCAGTATGCCTGTTCCTTCATTATTAACACCATAGAGCATATTGCCTGTGATCTTGTTGCCAGTGAAGGTAATGCCCGAAGCCGATGTGGATGCAAGGATATTCAAGCCTGCATCGCTATTCGTTCTCAGCGCATTTCCTGTTATTGTTATGCCCGTGTGGGTAGCGGGTCCTGAACCACCATTGATGAAGTCCTGGATCACGATGCCCTTAAAGTTCCCGTCAAGGAAATTGTTGGTGATCGCAACACTGGTAACAGCTGATGGTCCGTTGTTCCTGCTTTCTGCAACCTGGAGCACGGCTGCACGCAGATTGGTGCCACCGGTGATCGTATTGCTGTTTACGGTAATTCCGGTTAGGAGCGCATTACTGGTTGAAAGATAAGCACGGGAAAGCAGGTTGATCGCTGCCCTTGAACCCGTAACAAATGTTCCGTTGATCAGGTTGTCGCTTACCTCAATAGTACCGGCAGTTACCGGTTTTGTACGTGAGCGTGCAGCAACTTCAATACCAACACCTGCATCGCCGGGATCGTCAAAGATCGCGGATGGTGCAATAATGTGGTTATTCTTAACCTGAGAGTTCGTCACGTTTGTCAGTTCGATACCGGCATACCTGAAGTTTTCAATCAGGTTTTTCTGAATCAGCCATCCTGACTGAACAACCATGCTGGTAGAACCGTTGTTTTCGCTGCCGACAAGGATACCGTTATAACCTACATTGTGAATATAGTTATTCACTACGGTAACAGTGTTGGCCCCTGTCAGGGAGGAACTCATGCAATAGGAGGAAATACCGTTTCCATCGCCATTTGATGTTGAACCTGTAAGGTAATTCCTGAGCTCAAATCCGTCAATGGTTACATTGGAAACACCATTAGCGATCATGATGGCATCATGCTTATCAGATGGAAGTCCGGTACCGTCAAGAATGGATTCCCCGCTTGCTGTGTTACGGAGGCGTGCGTCAAGGCCGGCTTTTGCACCGCTTAAGGTCACTGACTTCGTAATGTTCACAGACTCATTAAAGGTTGCGGGAGCCACATTGACAACATCGCCTGCTGTTGCAGCATCAATACCACGCTGGATGCTCGGAGTAGTTGTTCCGGCCGGTGTGAAATAACTGTTGGCAGTGACATATTTGTTCAATGCTTTTATGCTTACGATCCCATAGCCTGTATAATCGATTTTATCGACGATCTTGTCGCTGATCGAATACAACTGTGAAAGTGTGGCTGAAGAGATCGTTGTACCTGCAATGGTATTGTCCCCGTCTAGAGTCAGGATACCGGTCGGATACTTATCAACGATATCATAAAGGTTTCCTGTAAATGTATTACCCGAGATATGAATATTTGATCCGGTTTCAGCGCCACCTGCATTAGATGAACGGAAACCGCAGTCAGAATTCTGGAAAGTGTTTCCTGAAATTGTGACCGGTCCTGAATAGGTCGGATTGAAGATAAGGATACCTGCACCATAATAGCCCAGCGGAAGATCCTGAGTGGGATCGCGGTGGATATTCTTGAAGGTATTTCCGCTTACCGTCATATTTCCTGATGTACCGGCAATGATAACGCCGATATCAACTCCGTCGAAAGTATTACCGGAAATTGTTCCCTGGCATTTATTGAAGTTCAGCTGTGTGATGCTCTGACCATTTCCATTGTTATAGGGTGTCCATACAGGATTGCCTTTAAAATAGTTATTGGTCATCGTCATCATGTTTGCTGAACCGGTGCCGGCATAATTACCTTCAACATGGAACAATGCACTATTGGATGGATTGAATCCGGTTGACTCAATATAGTTTGCATCAAGTGTCAACAAACATCCGGAACTGAAGATCATGTTCGTCTGGCCGTTATTTGGCATGGCGCTCAGGATAAACCGGCTGTTCCTGAAAGTCAGGTTTGCATTTGCGATCTGACCTGTCAGCACTTTTGAACCCTGGATGGTAAATCCGTCAAAAACAACAGCTGAAGTGGTGCCAATGGTAATGGCTCCGTTATTTGTAGCAGGTGTTCTGCTGTCGATCAGGATTGATTCAGAACCCCTTGCTCCTGTTCCGGCAACTCCGAAATTCGCACCCTTCAGTGTGATTCCCTTGTTGATGGTCAGTACACCGGAGATATCATAGGTGCCGGGACATACCTGGATTATATCACCTGCGGTGGCTGCCGTTACAGCATCCTGAACAGTCAGGTAGTCTCCACCGGATGTATTGTTATGAACCGGTTTTGTTATAATGGTTGCACTGCTTGTTGCAGTAGAACCATTGGCGTCCGTGATGGTAATCGTATAGGTACCTGCTGTAAGGCCGGTAATGGAGTACGGACTGCCGGTTATCCCGGAAGCAGATCCGCCTGTCCATGCAATGGCATAGTTTGCCGTTCCGCCTGAAAAAGCAACACTGATAGATGATGTCAGCGGTGTGGTACAAGTAACATAACCTGGCGTAGCTGAAGTTATAGCAACGGGGGTTCCCGAACAGGAACCTGAAACCGGCTGGAAGCCAGGGGTTCCCGGCTCATTATCCGTTCCGTTAGCCAACCATGGATTATAAGCCACGGTGCCGGTGATCTTTGCAGCAATTGCCGAAGAGCTGGGGGTTCCCCACCAGTTGCAGGCTGCAACTATATTTGTCGTAAGCGCTTCGTCTGCTTTCATAGCAAGGGGCACCCCGGATATTGAATTTGAAGAACAGGTGATATTTCCGTTCAAACCAAAAATCCTGATTCCATTGCCATTTACAGCATTGATGATATTACCATGAATATCTGCTGTTACCCCACCTGCAACACTATTGTTTGAAGGGGTACTGACATTTTTCAGATATATAGCACCATAAAGATTTGAGATATCAGATGTGATAAAATTAAAGGTATTATTCTCTATTACAACATTCGTAAACTTCCTTGGAATTTCTCCTGAAAATCCTCCTGAGAAAAGTACACCTGTTGATTTGAAGTTAATAAATGAATTCCCCGATACTTTCTGAAGAGAGGTAACGTCCGTAGAACCATAGTTTATTACTTCAAGAGCGCGTCCACCGTAATTGGTTCCGGATAACGTACCGGTATAAAGGTTATCAAAAGTATTACCCTCAATTGTAGCGGCTCCATATTGCTGTTCAAGTAAAACAGCATGGTACATGTTGCCGAAATAATTATTTTTCACGACCAACGGTCCATTGGCGGTATATGCCCAAAAACCATAGTCAGTTCCAAGATCAACCGTCCCGGCATGACCAATCACCTTACAGTTCTGAACAGTTTTAGAATAGTTACCCTTTGTAAGGAAGGCATAGTATCCATCAGTACTTGTACCACCACCATTAATTATCTTAAATCCTTTAAAGACAACATCACCTGTCGGGTTATAAATCCGAACCTGGCCATCCAATGGCAGATTAACTTTATTCTCTCCATCAATGACAACATTATCCGGAGTGGTTTCATCACCAATGACGGTTAATCCTTTTGTTATATTAACCTGTTCTTTATAGGTTCCGGATCCGACATTGACTACATCACCTGCTGTTGCAACATCAATACCACGCTGGATGCTCGGAGTAGTTGTTCCGGCCGGTGTGAAATAACTGTTGGCAGTGACATATTTGTTCAATGCTTTTATGCTTACGATCCCATAGCCTGTATAATCGATTTTATCGACGATCTTGTCGCTGATCGAATACAACTGTGAAAGTGTGGCTGAAGAGATCGTTGTACCTGCAATGGTATTGTCCCCGTCTAGAGTCAGGATACCGGTCGGATACTTATCAACGATATCATAAAGGTTTCCTGTAAATGTATTACCCGAGATATGAATATTTGATCCGGTTTCAGCGCCACCTGCATTAGATGAACGGAAACCGCAGTCAGAATTCTGGAAAGTGTTTCCTGAAATTGTGACCGGTCCTGAATAGGTCGGATTGAAGATAAGGATACCTGCACCATAATAGCCCAGCGGAAGATCCTGAGTGGGATCGCGGTGGATATTCTTGAAGGTATTTCCGCTTACCGTCATATTTCCTGATGTACCGGCAATGATAACGCCGATATCAACTCCGTCGAAAGTATTACCGGAAATTGTTCCCTGGCATTTATTGAAGTTCAGCTGTGTGATGCTCTGACCATTTCCATTGTTATAGGGTGTCCATACAGGATTGCCTTTAAAATAGTTATTGGTCATCGTCATCATGTTTGCTGAACCGGTGCCGGCATAATTACCTTCAACATGGAACAATGCACTATTGGATGGATTGAATCCGGTTGACTCAATATAGTTTGCATCAAGTGTCAACAAACATCCGGAACTGAAGATCATGTTCGTCTGGCCGTTATTTGGCATGGCGCTCAGGATAAACCGGCTGTTCCTGAAAGTCAGGTTTGCATTTGCGATCTGACCTGTCAGCACTTTTGAACCCTGGATGGTAAATCCGTCAAAAACAACAGCTGAAGTGGTGCCAATGGTAATGGCTCCGTTATTTGTAGCAGGTGTTCTGCTGTCGATCAGGATTGATTCAGAACCCCTTGCTCCTGTTCCGGCAACTCCGAAATTCGCTCCGTTGAATGTGAGCGCCTTGTTGATCGTCAGTAAACCAGAGATATCATAGGTGCCTTTTGCAACATTTATAATATCACCTGCCTGTGATACAGCATTGATCGGATACCTTTGTATGGCATTGTAGATACCTCTTATATTATATATGGTACCAGCGTCATAGGAACGAACCTGACCACCCGGTGTCTTAACAATGACTGCATTGGCAAATGTATTTCCTGACCAGATTGCATCCCAGTCAAATGTGCCATAACCGTCAACACCAAGGTATTTACCCCAGGTAACTAATGAACCTTTAGCAGAACCTGAAAAATTGTTTGCTGTTATTGTGGCGGCGCCAACAGGATAATAATCCCATGGGTCAGCTCCCGGGCCAACAAACTCAACAGAATAAGTGCCGGCTGTAAATACGTTGCCGGTAATGATACGGTTGGCGGAACTGCCTGTCCATCCTGCGCCGCTTCCGATCCGGATGCCGGCATTGTCAGGTCCGCCTTCATCTGAATAATTGGCCTCAAACCTGTACGATTGAACATGAGATGTATTCGTTGTTGAATTGTAATTCGGATCGTATACATATATATTGGCAACCTGATCGAGATTGTGCAGCTTACAATATTTGATGGTTGCGTTATCACCAATCACGGAGATCGTCTTAAAATTATAAGCAGGATCATCAAACCCGGTTATGTCCAGACCAGTGATCGTTACATTATCTGCCTGAATGAAAATCGAAGAGAGGTTCCCTGAAGGAGTATTCCGTTTTGCTGTAATAAATGCTGCCACATCATTGTAATTTGTGACAGGGACGCCAGCGGTATTAACACCCTGGATAGTCAACGGCTTATTTACAAATATGTTCAGATTGGATGAACCGGAGCCTCCGGTTACAATATTAAATCCGTTTGCTTCATCCTGGTTATAGATACCGGGGTAAACACTGATCACATCACCTGCAGTTGCCGCATTGATAGCGGACTGGATACTCATATGCCAGGTTCCCTGGGTATTGTTTTCAACAGTTGCATAGGCGGTTGTATATCCCCACAATGCTTCTCCGGTTATTTCATTATTCTCGCCTTCCGAAATACCAACATAATTTTCCCAACCACCTGAAGGAAGTTGGACACCGGCCAGGTAATCACCCGCACCATGGATGTTGGCAAGAAATTCAGTTCTGTTAACTTCATTTAATGCAAGAATTGAATAGGCTGTTTCCTGAATCGTTTCATCAAAATCGTTCGGAATAACCCACCCAGCATGCCAGGTAAACCCGCCAAGTGAAATCTGGTAAGATGATAACTTTATAGCAAGATCGTTCAGATTTGAAGCAACTGCATGAGGTCCTGATGTAGGATCAAAATCCTGGTGAACAAAAGCAAGTCCGTAAAGACCTCCTGCTAAACCCAGAACATCCCAATAATTTGTGGAATCCAGAACGTTGATCTCAGCCTCCGTAGCATTTATCCAATAAGCAAGCTCGGTTCCTGTCACATTACAAGAGGCGGCGCCCACAATACCAATACCTAAATCCCAGGCAGCCATGTTCCCCTGCCCCCATGAATGGCGGTCGGTTTGAATCAGATTAACATAAGCAGCTGTATTGAAAAGAGTGCCAGCTCCATTTTTATTATATGTACCTGCGGCCAAAGGACCATAAAAATGCAGGTTTACGTAATCCCTGCAAACGGTTCCGCCATATATCCCATCCAACGCTTTTGCAAGAAAACCGTCAGAAGCAGAAAAATTATTCGTTTTACTCAACAATAATGCCTTAGCGTTATTCAAGGCAGTTAATTGTGATCCGTTGTAGTTATAGTTGTAGGATTGAGTCAATCCTTTACCGATCGGGCCTATAGTATTTAATGCTCCTGTGCCGGTTAATGGCCAACCCCATCCACCGTTCGTGCTTTGGGTTGCAGCAAGCCTGTTGCCGCCGTTAACTATTACGCCCGATGCAAATGCCTTTGGATGGACAGCAGGGAATGTCTGATGCAATTTCCCCGGAATTGCCGAAACAAGTTTACCGTCCGAATTCGGGTAAGCCGTTTGCGGTCTGAGTGCAGGCTGACTCTGGACAAATGTCACCAGCAGCAATGCGATACAAAACAGTAGAAATTTTTTCATGGTTTAATTGTTTGGTATGGTTAGCGTTCAAATTCGGATCCACCCGGCTTTTTACCGTTCTGGAGTATATCTTATGTTATATTGTCCTCATTGTGTTCATAAAACAGTTAAAACAACAAATCCGCCAACCGGAAATGTGTGATTCCCGGCAGCAGTTTTTTGTTGATTAAAGAATACAGTTGTCATTAAAAATGAGACTCATAGGCCATTGTCTGGTAAGCTGTCATGGATGGGTCTCCGGAAAATTCAGTCTTCATTCACTCCTGACTTACGTTCAGAAGCAAATATATGTGAGCTCTCTGTAGGGTTTTGTAGGGCGGAAAGAGGTTCTTTGTAAGGCGGAATCTGATTTTGATGTAGGGGAATGCCCTACAAATCCTTACAGAAACTTTTGGATAAAATTATCCGGGGAAGTCCGGTCGTTTTCACCGGAAATATTTATGAATGTAATTGATAATAAATGAATACGGGGAATCCTCATTGGCTGGCAGCCTGTTCATTCCGGTGAAGGATATCGGATATGACCAGGCTGGTTTTTTCAAAATCCTCTGACTTATTCAGGAAATAATCCGCACCCATTGCCAGGCAGCGGCTTCTGTATTGCGGAAAGGAATAATTCGTCAGGATACACACCTTGGTTCTGACCGGAATTTCCTTGATCTTCATCAGAACTTCTACGCCCCCCATCTCCGGCATATTGAGATCGAGGATGATCAGGTCGGGGTCAAACTCCAACACCATCTCCAGGGCGATTTTTCCATTGGAGGCTTCACCGACAACAATCACATCGTCGATATCCTTGATCTGGTTTTTGATCCGCTCCCTCATCATGGATGAGTCATCCGCAATTACAAGTCTCATTTCCGGGATTCTTCATAAGCCGGTAAAAATATGTAAACTGCCGCCCCTTGTCTGTAAGGGAACATGAGGTTCGTTGTAGGTATATGGCTGATTTTTTTGACGGGGAATTCCTTACAACCCCCTACAAAGGGATTGCTCCGGAGAAAAAATGGCAGGCAGTTATTCAATGAGGTTATGCTTGATTGCGTAAAGGGTGAGGTCTGCATTTTTCTTCAGGCCCATTTTTTCCATGATCCTTGCCCGATAGGTGCTGACTGTTTTATCCGAGATAAAGATCTCTTTCGCGATCTCGCAAACAGACTTGCCTTTTGCCAGCATGATCATGACCTGGAATTCTCGTTCTGAGAGTGAATCATGCAGTGTCTGTATTTCCTGGCCTGATTCGGTAAAAAACAGTTTTTCGGCAAAGGTGGCAGAAATGTACTTTCCTCCGTCCGTAATTTTCCGGATGGCAGCAGCCAGTTCTTCGGAGGCGCTGTTCTTGGACAGATAACCGCTTGCACCCAGTTTAAAGGCCCTTACCGCATATTGCTCCTGCGGATGGAAACTCAGCATCAGTACGCGTGTCTGTATCTGCCGGTCGCGCATACCCTGCAGAACATCAAGTCCGCTGAGACCGGGCATCGAAATATCCATGATCACGAGATCATACCCAACTTCCTTGATCTTTAAAAAAGCCTCATTCCCATCGTCCACTTCATCAATCTCGCAAACTTCCGGCAAAGTTTTCAGAATTTGCCGTACGCCTTCACGTACAATGGCATGATCATCAGCAATCAGTACTTTCATGGCAAAATAGGTTCAGTTTTTAATGCGGGGACCATGGCAACTATCATGGTGCCTGAAACGGGTTTCCTTATAAACTCAACAGAGCCATTGATCTGCCGGGCCCGCTCACGCATGCCGATCAGACCAAGTGATTTCCCGTTTGAGATCTTATCCTGCTGAATTCCAAGGCCGTCATCCTCAATGACCAGGGATATCCCTTCTGCGGTGTCTTTTAATATGACGACGACATTCGAAGCCTTTGCATGCCTGATCACATTGGTCAGCGCTTCCTGGAAGATACGGAACAGTGCAATACTGATCCGTTTCTCATTCTCAGGAAAGTCATCCAGATGCAGTTTGCATTTAATCCCGGTCCTCTCCTCATACTCGCCGCAATACCACTCGATGGCAGATGCAAGTCCAAGATCGTCCAGTAATCCGGGGCGTAATTCAGCAGATATCCGCTGAACCTTTTTTATTATTTCATCTGTCATACGAATAGTCCCGGCGATCTTCTCTTTTGCTGCCGCAACATCTGCAATATGGTCCCGGACCCAGTTCAGGTCAATTTTCAAACCGGTAAGCGATTGCCCCAGTTCATCATGGATCTCCATTGCAACGGCAGCCCGTTCATTTTCCCGGGCTTCCATCAGGTACTGGTTCAGTAGTTGCATCTCCTTCCTCCCCCTGATCACTTCAGCAATTGCATTCTCTTCCGCGGTAATGTCATTTATGAAGCCAAGAAACATAGTCAGAGCAAGCTGAACGGCATTGATGGCAAAAGTACGCATCGAACCGTTTTTATGCTGCACCCTGAAATTCGTATTTAACGAACCGGTCTCAAGTAATTTCGCAAACTGTTCTTTTCCAAGGCTGATTGAACCCTCTGTAAAAATATCAATAAATGACAACTGCAAAAGTTCATCCCTCGTGTATCCTGTAATTTTGTAAGCCGCTCTGTTAACTTCAATGAATTTCCCTTCCCTGTCGATCACGAAAACAAAATCCGGGGCATTCTCCAGGTAACTCTTGATCTTTGCCCTGCTGATGGCAAGCTCGGTATTAACCTTAATCAGTTCACGGCGGTTATATGCTTCACGCAGCTCCCGCTCAATGATCGGGATGAACCGGACAAGATTCCCCTTGGGAAGGTAGTCATGAATGCCCGACTTGATCAGCTGAACCGCTTTCTCTTCACCGATCGCACCTGAAATTACGATAAACGGAATATCGGTTTCCTGCTGCTGGAAGATCTCAAGAGCACCCTGAACGGTGAATTCAGGCATAACATAATCGCACAGAATGATATCCCATTTGTAAGAATCAAGGGCACTGATCATCTCGTCTGCTGTCTCAACCCGTCGGTAGGTGACGTTGTAATCAGCTTTCTCAAGCAGAATCAGCATGAGTTCAACATCGGTCTGAGAATCGTCAATAAAAAGGACGTTCAGCTTTTTATACATAGCCTGTAACATAATAGCCGCATAGTTTACCCGCCCCGTAAATATATTAATTTTTTATCATACACCAAATTTTTTCAAATTATAATCAGAGATTTCCAAAGCGCAGGGGGAATCCCCGGGGGTGGAGAATCACAGGAAACCCGGATTTTGTATCTTTGCATCATGTTACGGGCATTCAGGAATTTCATAGAGACAGAGCAGCTTTTCAACCCATCAGACCGGGTATTGCTGGCCGTAAGCGGAGGCATGGATTCGATGACAATGCTCAGTCTTTTCACCAGAGGCCGTTTTTCGTTTGGAGTTGCTCATTGCAATTTTCAACTGCGCGGAAATGATTCCGACCTTGACGAAGCGTTTGTAGAATCGGAAGCGGCTAAAACAGGTATTCCGTTTTACTCGAAAAAATTCAGTACTGCCGAATATGCAAAAGTAAAAAACATCTCCATCCAGATGGCTGCCCGTGAACTGCGTTATGACTGGTTCAGTGACCTCCTCAAAGAAGAGGGTTATGATTACATTGCAACAGCACATCATCTCGACGACCAGGAAGAGACTTTTTTCATCAATCTCCTCCGAAGCTCAGGAATTGCCGGATTCCATGGAATCAACGTGAAGTCCCCTCATGTTATCCGCCCGCTCCTCTTCGCCTCACGGAAGCAGATCGAAAACTACGTAAAAAAGAACAGCCTCCCGTTCCGTGAAGATAAAACCAACAAGGAAACAAAATACCTCCGCAACAGGATCAGGCAGAAGCTCATCCCGCTTTTACGGGATATCAGCCCTGGATTCTCTGGCACGCTTAATGATAATATAGCCAGGGTGAGGGAAACAGAAATGATCTTTCGGGAAACCGTCGAAAAAGCAAGAATTCAACTGGTAAAAACAGAGAAGGGGAAGGTGTTTCTTTCTGTTCCCGAATTAAAAAAACTGAAACCAGTAAACACATACATCTACGAATTCCTGGCGCCCTTTGATTTCAACTTTTCTGTTTGCCGGGATATTGCCCGCTCCCTGGATGAAACCGAATCAAGGATCTTCTTTTCTCCGACTCATCAGTTGATTAAGGAGCGGGAACAACTGTTTATCACCCTGATCAGGGAGAAAAACGAGGGGGATATGCCTCTTTTCTTAAACCAGGATACACAGGTTTTTTGCATAGGCGAAAACGATACAACATCGGATACTCCTGTCAGACTGAAAATCAACAAGGTTTGTTGGGATGAATCACTCAGGTTTGATCCCTCCGGGAAATCAGCCTATTTCGATTTTCAAAAGCTTGTTTTTCCATTGGAGATCCGCAGATGGGAGAAAGGAGATACATTCTACCCCTTTGGAATGCAGAACCGCAAAAAACTGAGTGACTATTTCACGGATGAAAAATTTTCACGGACAGAAAAAGAAAACACCTGGCTTCTCAGCTCCGGGGGCAGGATCATCTGGGTGATCGGACACAGATCCGATAACCGCTTCCGGGTCACCAAAAAAACAAAGGAAGTACTTGTCTTTCATATGGAAGAGTAAAAAAAAGATTACTTTTGTTTTCCAGTATTCCGAATTATCCGTTCTGCTATGAAAAAGTTCCGCCTGTACCTGCTTGGGCTGCTTCTGCTTCCTGCTTTCGCTTTCTCCCAGGTTCTAGAACCTGTTAAATGGAGTTTCAGTGTCGATCAAACAAAACCGGAGGAAGCAACTTTGCTTCTGACTGCCAAAATCGACAGGAAATGGCATGTATATTCCCAGGAAGTTCCGAAAAAGAGTCCCGCACCCTCACCCACCGCTTTTAATTTCAGGAAAACAAAGGATTATGTGCTTTCAGGTAAGGTAAAGGAACCAAAACCTATTGAAGAGAATGACCCGAACTTCGATATGGTGTTGAAATATTTTGCAGACAAAGCAGTCTTCAGCCAAAAAATCAAAATACTCTCCAAAACCGATTTCACGATAACCGGGACGTTGGAGTTCATGTGCTGTGACGATAAACAATGCCTTCCCCCGACCGAAGTTGAATTTTCTTTTCCGGTCAAGGGCAACCCTTCTGCAGCCGTGGTTACTGAGCAGTCCGGAGCAACAATGCCAGGGGCCGCAGTCAGCAGTACCCCACCTGCAAAAAAAGATGCTGTTGTAAAGGTTGAAAAAGCACCTGCTCCGAAAGCACCTGTCTCAACAACCATTGAAATTAAAAAGGAAAAAGAGAAATCACTTTTATGGTTCTTTTTCTTTGCATTTCTGGCAGGACTTGCTGCTATCGTCACGCCTTGTGTATTCCCCATGATCCCCATGACCGTTACATTTTTCATGCATGACAATGACAACAAGCAGAAGGCGCGATTACAGGCTGTGGTTTACGGACTGTCCATCATTTTCATTTACACGGTGATCGGAACAGTTGTAGCCCTCACCCTGGGTGCCAATTTTGCAAATTTCCTGAGCACACACTGGATCCCGAATATCTTCTTTTTCCTGGTCTTTATGATCTTTGCCGCCTCCTTCCTGGGAATGTTTGAGATCACCCTGCCAAGCTGGATCGTCAGTAAAGCGGATAAACAGGCGGACAAGGGTGGCTTTACGGGCGCATTCTTCATGGCATTTACGCTTGTCCTGGTCTCTTTCTCCTGCACCGGACCTATCGTCGGATTGATCCTTGTGAAATCCGCCGGTGGTGAGGTGCTGCTACCGATTGTCGGAATGCTGGGATTTTCACTTGCCTTTGCCATGCCATTCGCACTTTTTGCATTCTTCCCCTCCTGGCTGTCGGGATTACCGAAATCCGGTGGCTGGCTGAATTCCGTAAAAGTGGTACTGGGATTCCTGGAACTCGCACTGGGACTAAAATTCCTGAGCATTGCAGACCAGACTTACCATTGGCATATCCTCGACCGCCATGTATACCTGGCAATCTGGATCGTCATCTTTTTTTTAATGGGATTATACCTCCTTGGCAAACTGAAATTCAATCACGACTCGGATGTTCCCTATATCAGTGTTCCAAGACTATTGCTTTCAATTGTCACTTTTTCCTTTGTAGTTTATATGGTTCCGGGGATGTGGGGCGCTCCTTTAAAAATGCTTGCCGGTTACCTGCCCCCGCAGCAATCACTGAATTTTGACCTCCAGGCTATTATTCACAATGAGGTACAGGCGGTTGCAGGAAGTGGGGGAAAAACGAATACATCCCTGTGTGAGAAACCAAAATACGGCGACTTTCTTGAGCTCCCGCATCAGCTGGAAGGCTACTTCGATTACGATCAGGCACTTTCCTGCGCCCGAAAACTGAATAAACCGATCTTTATTGACTTCACGGGACATGGCTGCGTGAACTGCCGTGAAATGGAGGCCACGGTGTGGGCTGATCCGGCTGTTCTAAAACGCCTGCGCGAGAATTTCATCGTGACTGCATTGTACGTGGATGACAAAACAGAATTACCGCAAACAGAATGGATCACATCGAAATACGACAAGCAGGTTAAGAAAACGATAGGAAAAAAATTCGCTGATTATCAGATCTCACGGTTTAATGTTAATGCCCAGCCCTATTACGTATTGCTGGATACAAACGGGAACCTGCTTGCACAGCCCAGGGCCTATGACAAAGACATTCCTGCATTCGTAAAATTCCTTGATACCGGCCTCTCCAACTTTAAGAATCACAAGAATTTCTGATCCCCTCCATGAAGAAATATCTTTTTGTACTGTTTTCCCTGATCCTGACCGGCTTCGCTGGACAATCACAGCCTTTTACCAATATTTCCGCGGGACTTCCCAATCTCGGCTACAGCTATGCCGCCTGGGGTGACTATGATCACGACGGCGACCTCGACCTCCTCCTCTCCGGCATGCAGGGTTCTGCTGTTTCGGTTACGAAGATATTCAGGAATGACAACGGTGTTTTTACTGATATTAATGCAAATCTTCCGGGACTCATGGCCTCATCCGCTGAATGGGGGGATTATGACAAGGATGGTGACCTGGACCTGCTGCTGACAGGGAATACCGATGCAGCTGTGCCGACTACGAAGATCTTCAGGAATGATAATGGGGTTTTTATTGATATCAATGCAAATCTTCCGGGCGTTTCCGACGGCAAGGCAAGCTGGGGTGATTACGATAATGACGGAGACCTTGATATCCTGCTGGCGGGCAGCATGATCTGCCGCATCTACCGTAATGACGGGAACGGACAGTTCACCGATCCGGGATTTCATTTGAAGGATATTATGAAGGCTTCTGCCTGCTGGTGTGATTTCAACAACGACGGCTGGATGGATGCGCTTATCTGTGGTGAAACCGGTTCAGGTCCTTCCACCATCCTCTACCGCAATGATCATGGCACTTTCACAGAAGACAATGTGGGGTTTACGGGGCTTTCTGATGGTCAGGCAAAATGGGCTGATCTGAATAATGACGGCCGTGCAGACCTCGTTATCGGGGGGATCGACAAATACGGTCTCGGCCAGTTCCTGATTTATCAGAATAACGGAAACGAACAATTCACCGAAATAAGCACCTACACAATGAATGCTGCATCCGTTTCGATGGACATCGGCGATTACGATAATGATGGCTACCTTGATGTCGTTGTTATCGGGAAAATACAGGGTTGCGGACCTACAGCCTTAACCATGCTTTACCATAACGAAGGATTTATGATCCTCACCAACGTGAGCACGCTCATTACCGGGATGAAATACGGAAATGCAGCTTTCGGTGATTATAATAACGATGGATACAGCGACCTGGTGTTTACCGGCCTGGATGCCTATGAAGCTCCGGTTTCAGCCATCTATGTAAACAACTCCGGCACTGCGGGATTTGCAACCAATTCACCACCATCTGTTCCTTCAGGATTGTCATCCGGAGTGGATGCACAAAAAGTCTCATTATCATGGAACAGTGCGACTGATCAACAAACCAACAGTTACGGACTCTCCTATAACCTGTTCATCGGAACATCCCCGGTCCTCGGAGACATAGTGTCGCCCATGTCAAATCTATCGGGCGGTTACAGGCTGATCCCTGCCATTGGAAACACAAATGCAGATACTATGATCACCATCCGCGATCTGCCCGCAGGAACCTATTACTGGAGTGTTCAGTCAATTGATAACGGGTTTGAAGCTTCCGCTTTTTCGCCGGTGCAATCCTTTGCAATTACGAGCACCGGAACACAGAATGAAAGAGAACAGAAAACGTTACTTTCCCCTAACCCGGTTCAAAGTGCTTTCATGGTAACAGGCAAAGATATTTCAGGATCTGATTACCGGATTTCTGACCTTAGCGGGAAGGTGGTGCAGAACGGTATCCTTTCGTCAGGAAACGTGGACGTTTCTTCCCTTCAGAGCGGAACTTACTTTCTTGAGATTATCGGAACCGGGAAAGTACAGATTCTTCGTTTTTCCAAAGAATAAGGTGCTGATTTATTTTTGAGCCTTCATCAGTTCCGCAAAATACTGGTAGAAGAGCGGAATGGTACGGATTCCCTGGAAGAAATTGTAAACAGGAAAATTCTCATTGGGAGAATGTGCATCATCGGATTCAAGACCAAATCCCATCAGGATGGTCTTTACACCAAGGATCTCTTCAAACTGCGGAATGATCGGGATACTGCCTCCACTCCGGACGGGAACCGGCTTTTTACCGAAAGTCATCTCGATCGCCTTGCTGGCTGCTTTATAGCCTAAAGTATCGATTGGGGAAACATAAGCCTGGCCACCATGCAGGGAGCGAACTTCAACTGTAACATAATCCGGAGCCATGGAACGAAAATGATTCTCAAAAAGCGCAGCAATCTTATGATGATCCTGGTAAGGCACAAGACGCATGGAAATTTTTGCAAATGCCTTTGAAGGAAGAACCGTTTTACTGCCCTCACCCGTATATCCGCCCCAGATGCCATTCACGTCAAGTGAGGGCCGGATGCCCGTCCGCTCCTTCGTTGAATAGCCCTGTTCACCATACAATTCTTTAACATCCAGTGACTGCTTATAAACTTCCTCATTAAAAGGCGCTTTGGCCATTTCAGCACGTTCTTCATCGTCGATCAAACGAACTTCATCATAAAATCCGGGTATTGTTACCGAGCCTTTTTCATCAGTAAGAGAGGCAATCATTTTTGTAAGGGCATTGACAGGGTTGGCCACCGCTCCTCCGAAAATTCCTGAATGAAGATCCTTGTTTGGCCCGGTCACCTCTACTTCCATGTATGCAAGTCCGCGTAAACCAACCGTGATCGAAGGGCAATCCATTGAGATCATTCCGGTATCAGAGACCAGTATGATGTCGGAACTTAGTTTATCCTTGTGTTCCATGCAAAATTCAGGAAGATAGGGGGAACCGATCTCCTCCTCCCCTTCGATCATGAACTTGACATTGCATGGAAGGGTATTTGTTTTTACCATCAGCTCGAATGCCTTTGCATGCATATATGCCTGGCCTTTATCATCGTCAGCCCCGCGGGCATATATCTTCCCGTCGCGAACCTCCGGCTTGAAGGGAGGAGACTCCCATAGTTCAAGTGGATCAACCGGCATTACATCATAATGACCATAGACAAGGACCGTGGGAAGCGACGGATCAATGATCTTCTCTCCGTAAACAACAGGATTGCCCCTGGTTGGTAATACTTCCGTATGGTCGGCTCCGGATTCGCGCAGGCGGTTTCTCCAGTATTCGGCAGCACGCACCATCTCCTCTTTTTTGTCGGCTTCCGACGAAATGGAAGGTATGCGGATCAGACCGAAGAGCTCCTGAAGAAACCGGTCCTGGTGGAGTTCAATATATTCATCAATGTGTTCCATGGTCAATTAATGTTTAAGGCTGGGGGAGTTTTTGACAATAAGGCTGCAAAATTAGCTATTTTTACCCTTCTATTCACTTTGTTTTTACCTTTGCGGAATAAGCATGATAAACTGCATGTATGGATAAATTCTCCTATCTGAATACAATGGATAACTCCGTGATCGAGGAGTTGTTCAACCAATATAAAAAAGACCCGGATTCAATCGATGAAAGCTGGCGGAAATTCTTTGAAGGCTTTGAGTTCTGTCAGAAGAACTACAAAGCTGAAGCCGGTGAAGCCTTCATATACCCCAATGAATTCAAGGTCATCAACCTGATCAATGGTTACCGTCAGCGGGGCCATCTTTTCACAAAGACCAACCCGGTGCGTGTCCGCAGGAAATATTCACCAACACTCGACCTGGAGAATTTCGAATTGACGAAGGAGGAACTGCCCAAAGTCTTTCAGGCAGGGAAAGAGATCGGGTTGGGGAATACAACCCTCAGCAGCATTGTTGACTTTCTCAACCAGACCTATTGCCAGTCGATCGGCGTGGAGTTTATGTATATCCGTACACCGGAGATCCTGGAATGGCTGAGAACAAAGATGGAAAGCCGCCGGAATACCCCGGCATTCTCCATCGGGCAGAAAGAAAAGATCCTGAAGAAACTTGCAGAAGCCGTCCTTCTTGAGAAATTCATCCACAAGAAATTTCCCGGTCACAAGAGTTTTTCTCTGGAAGGTGTTGAATCCCTTATTCCCGCCATTGACACGGTTGTCAATAAGGGTGCCGAACTGGGCATGGAGGAGTTTGTGATCGGCATGGCGCACCGGGGAAGGCTTAATGTCCTGGGCAATATTATGCACAAGCCGTTCAGGCAGATCTTCTCCGAATTTGAAGGAAAAGAATATGAAGATGACAACCTGCTCGGAGATGTAAAATACCATCTTGGTTACAGCCGGACTATCCAGGCCGGGGAAAAGAATCTCCAGATCACGCTCACCCCGAATCCATCACATTTGGAAGCTGTAGACCCTGTTGCCGAAGGAATCGTCAGGGGCCGGATCGACCACTATTACCAGGGGAACGAAGAAAAAATCGTGCCCATTCTTGTACATGGGGATGCCTCCATTTCCGGACAGGGCATCGTCTATGAAGTGATCCAGATGTCAGCCCTTGAAGGTTATAAAACCGGAGGCACGATCCACCTCGTGGTGAACAACCAGATCGGCTTTACTACAAATTACACTGACGGACGTTCAAGCACCTATTGCACTGACGTCGGAAAAACGATACAGTCACCGATATTCCATGTGAATTCGGATGATGTCGAAGCCGTTGTTTACACCATTGAACTGGCAATGGAATTCAGGCAGAAATTTCACCGGGATGTCTTCATCGACCTGCTTGGCTACAGGAAATACGGCCACAATGAAAGTGACGAACCACGGTTTACACAGCCCATTTTGTACGGCATCATAGAAAAACACCCGGATCCGCTCGAGATCTACCTGAAAAAACTTGAAGAGGAAGGGACATTGAACTCCCTGGATTTCCCGGGATTAAAAACCACAATCAACGACTGGCTGGAAAAATCCTTCGAAGGATCCAAACAGATCGAAAAAGCCGACATTGCGCCCTTTTTAGGTCCACTTTGGAAAGACATTAAAAGATCAAGGCCTTCCGGCTTTGACCAGTCGCCGGTAACCGCCATACCTGAAGAGACATTGAAGGAGATCGGGAATATTGTGACTTTCCTTCCCCAGGGTGTTAAGTTTTTCCGTAAAATCGTCAAACTCCAGGAAGAGCGAAGGAACATGTTGGAAAACACCGGCATGTTCGACTGGGCAATGGGTGAATTGCTGGCCTATGGTTCCTTGTTGAAGGAGGGTTTTCCTGTTCGGCTGAGCGGGCAGGATGTCCAGCGTGGAACTTTTTCCCACAGGCATGCAGTGCTTACAATCGAAGATTCGGAAGACAAGTATATCCCCCTGAACCAGGTCAGCAAGGGGAATCCTTTCAGAGTGTTCAATTCCCTGCTTTCGGAATACGGTGTTATGGGTTTCGAATACGGATACGCACTGGCGGCCCCTGATTCACTTACGATCTGGGAGGCTCAGTTCGGCGACTTCAACAACGGCGCGCAAACCATCATCGATCAGTACATCAGCAGCGCCGAAGAAAAATGGCGGGTGATGAACGGCCTGGTACTTTACCTCCCGCATGGCTATGAAGGCCAGGGGCCGGAGCATTCCAGCGCCCGCATTGAACGGTTTCTGTCAATAACCGGACATTACAACATACAGGTGGTGAACTGCACCACCCCGGCAAATTTGTTTCATGTGCTCAGAAGGCAGCTGCACCGTGATTTCCGTAAGCCGCTTGTCATCTTCACCCCCAAGAGCCTCCTGCGTCATCCCCGCTGCGTTTCCCCCATGGCAGATTTTACAACCGGAGGGTTCCATGAGGTGATCGATGATGCGAATGCAGATCCCTCCAAGGTAAAAAGGATTGTTTTCTGCAGCGGGAAGGTCTATTACGACATCCTCGAAGAAAAAGAAAAAACCGGTAAAAACGATGTTGCGCTTATCCGCCTGGAACAACTTTACCCCTTGCCGGAAAAACAGCTCGCTGACATTCTCATTAAATACTCATCCGCGATCCATTATGAATGGGTCCAGGAAGAACCGGTCAATATGGGCGCCTGGAAATACATCTCCCAGAATGTTCATTTCCCGCTTCATCATTCGGGACGGCCAGCAAGCGGCAGTCCTGCAACAGGATCAGGCCGCCTGCATAAGATCCAGCAACGACTGATCATTGAAAAAGCACTTGGTGCATGCACCTGTGAACGCGCCAATGGATCATGCCGGCTGGAGTGTGGTGATGATCCCATAATGGCAAGTGAATTTCTGACGCAATAATCGTAATTTTGCAAAGAGATACAGAAACATATGATTGAAATAAAAGTTCCGAGCCCCGGAGAATCCATCACTCAGGTCCAGATATCAAAATGGCTGGCGGAAGATGGCGCTTTCGTTGAAAAAGACCAGGAGATCGTCGAGGTAGATTCCGATAAAGCAACCTTTCCCCTTGTTGCTTCTGAAGACGGCATTCTGAAAATAATGGTACCGGAAGGAGAAACGGTGGCCGTCGGTGCAGTTGTAGCACAGATCGAACCTTCCTCTGGAGGCACGAAACCCGCCGCGAAACCTAAAGCTGAATCTTTGAAAGAACAACAACCCAAAGCAGATATCCCGCTTCCGTCCCAGGAAACGAAAATATCAGCAACACCCCTCGCCGGAAAGCTTATTGAAGAGAACAGCATTGTAAAGGAAGACCTCCAGGCATTTTTCGGAAACAGGAAGATCACCCGGAAGGATATTGAATCGTTCATGCTTGCAAAGAAAAAAAGCACATCCCCTGCCGGGTTTTCGCGTGATACGGACAGAAAAAAACTCACGATGCTCCGCATCAGACTGGCAGAAAGGCTGGTTGCGGTTAAAAACCAAACCGCCATGCTTACGACCTTCAATGAGGTCGATATGGGTCCGCTGCTTGCGATAAAAAATGAATTCAGCCCGGCCTTCAAAGAAAAGTATGGCGTCAGCCTTGGATTCATGTCTTTCTTCACGAAGGCCGTCACACTGGCGCTTACCGATTTCCCCCAGGTCAATTCCATGATCGATAACGATGAGTTTATAATTCCAAAATATGCTGACATCGGGATCGCGGTAAGCGCCCCAAAAGGACTGGTTGTACCGGTCCTGCGGAATGCCGAATCCCTGAGTATCCCTGAGATCGAAATAAAGATCAAGGAGATGGCTGTCAGGGCACGTGAAAACAGGATCACTATTGAGGAAATGCAGGGCGGCACCTTCACTATTACCAACGGCGGGGTTTTCGGATCCCTCATGTCGACACCCATCCTGAATCCGCCCCAGAGCGCCATTCTCGGCATGCACAAGATCATGGACCGTCCGATCGCTGTGAACGGAAAGGTGGAGATCCACCCGATGATGTATCTTGCACTGTCATACGACCACCGTGTGATCGATGGCAGGGAATCTGTTGGTTTCCTTGTAAAGGTAAAGGAATACCTTGAAAACCCTGCCCGGATGCTTACCCATGGCGAAAACCCGATCCGGCTGATGCTTGACCTCGATACATTATGAGAAAATATGTCGATTTCCTGATCATCGGGTCCGGGATTGCCGGACTCACTTACGCCCTGAAAGTCGCTAAACACGGGAAGGTTTGCATCGTCACAAAAGGCAAGGTGGATGAAACCGCCACAAGCTATGCCCAGGGGGGAATTGCCGCAGTGATGTATAATCCCGACAGTTTCGAAAAGCATGTTCAGGATACGATTATTGCCGGCGACGGGCTTTGCGACGAGAAGATCGTTCGCATCACCATCACGGAATCAACAGAACGGATCAGGGAACTTATCAAATGGGGCGCCAAATTTGACAAAACAAAATCGGGCAGATTCGATCTGGCTAAAGAAGGCGGTCATTCTGAATACCGGGTCCTCCACCACAAAGACAGTACAGGAAGGGAGATTGAGAACAAACTGCTTGAGCAGGTTCAGAAACATCCCAATATTGAAGTCCTTGAAAATTATTTCGCTATCGACATTATTACCCAGCATCACCTTGGAGTAGAGGTAAACCGGAGAACCACTGACGTCACCTGTTACGGAGCTTACCTGCTGAATCCCCGGACACACCTCGTCGATACGATTCTTTCAAAGGTCACCCTTGTCGCTACCGGTGGTGCGGGTCATGTATACAGCACGACAACCAATCCCCCGATCTCAACGGGTGACGGTATTGCAATGGTATACCGTGCGAAGGGAACGATCGAAAACATGGAGTTTGTCCAGTTTCACCCAACAGGACTGTACAATCCTTCGGAAAAACCTGCATTTCTAATTACGGAAGCCATGCGCGGTTTCGGGGCTGTTCTGAAGACACAGGACGGCAAGGAATTCATGCAGAAGTATGACCCCCGCCTTGCTTTGGCACCACGCGATATTGTGGCAAGGGCCATTGACAATGAACTGAAATTAAGCGGTGATGATTATGTTTTTCTCGATTGCCGCCATCTCAACAAAAACGAACTCATCAATCATTTTCCTACGATTTATGCGAAATGTCTGAGTGTGGGCATTGACATCACCCGCGATATGATACCGGTAGTTCCGGTCGCACATTTTACCTGCGGGGGCATCAAGGTTGACGAGTACGGACGTAGTTCCATCATTAACCTTTATGCATCGGGGGAATGTGCCTGTACAGGACTTCACGGGGCCAACCGCCTTGCCTCCAACTCCCTTCTTGAATCCGTTGTTTTCTCGCACCGTTCAAGCCAGGATGCTATTGAAATATTCCGCCGGATCGAATTCATGGATGACATCCCCGACTGGAATGCGGAGGGCATGGTCTTTAATGAAGAGATGATCCTTATTACCCAATCACTAAAGGAACTTCAGTCGATCATGACCAGCTATGTAGGGATCGTACGGTCGAACCTTCGTCTGAAACGCGCATTCGACAGGTTGCAGATCATTTACCAGGAAACGGAAGACCTCTATAACAAATCAATCCTGACCCCGAGGATCTGTGAACTGAGAAACCTGATAAACGTTGCTTACCTGATCATAAAAATGGCCATGAAAAGGCATGAAAGCCGGGGCCTTCATTATTCACTGGATTACCTGAGAACATCAGAAAGAAAATAAAATGGCACTGATCCTTTCAGTTAAAGGCGTAAAACCCGTATTCGGCAGGAACTGTTTCCTCGCCGACAATGCAACCATAACGGGTGACGTTGTAACAGGTGATGACTGCAGTATCTGGTTTAACGCGGTTGTCCGCGGAGACGTTCACTCTATCCGTATCGGCAGCAATGTAAACATCCAGGATGGAGCCATCATACACTGCACTTACCAGAAAGCCCCCGTAACCATCGGGAATAACGTTTCGATCGCACACAAAGCTATCATACACGGCTGCACAATCCACGACAATGTGCTGGTCGGGATGGGTGCCATCATCATGGACGGAGCAGTAATCAACAGCAACTCCATCATCGGGGCCGGTGCGCTTGTAACGGAAGGAACGGTTGTTGAATCTGGAAGTGTCTGGGCCGGGGTTCCTGCCCGTAAAATAAAGGACATCGATCAGGGCCTGCTCGAGGGGCAGGTCAATCGCATATCCAAAAACTACAACATGTATGCATCGTGGTACGATGATGAATCCTGAGCCCTCCTGCAGGCCACAAAGTAATTAACTCCGGTCAGGGGGTGGTGGTTATCGACACCTGGGGAATTGTTCCGTCAACTTTGTAATTAATGACCGAGCCGGTACCGGAATATCCGAAGATTTTAAAATAATAGGTGGTTAATGGGTTAAGCCCACCGAACCAGGTTTCCACTGAACTTCCCGGAATGTTTTTATCCGTTGCACTGTTCGCCACAGGTGTTCCGTCAACGGGGGTCTGAATAGCGGCAAAGCCGACACTGCTCATCCTGACCAGATAACCGTCCGGAAATACCGGGCCAGCCGCCCCTGTCCATTGGAGGTGAATGTTACGGGCTGAATAATTCGTGGGATAATTGGTGGGTTCCGGCAACGCATTGACAACTGCAGTTGTAATCACCTTCATCACCACAGGCAGATGATCGCTCATGTTGTAAAGGGCGTTCGTCACACTATCAGGAACGGTGGCGGACAAGGGGGTATTGGTCAGCCCCATGTTATAGTGAAGTCCGTCATTCCCAAGGGCCAGGAATGATCCGGGAGCATACTGGACATGATTCCCGTTAACCATGATATCATGGCTCACCATCAGGAAATCGAAACGGCTGTCGAGTCCTCCGCCTATAAATCCCCCGCCCGTGGAAAGATGGGTGCTCTGAGTGTGAATGATTGAAAAGGCAGCATTGCTGTTCCAGCTCCCTGGCATATTGATAGGGTCATATACCTTATAACTGCCCGAATCGGTAATGAGTTTATAGGCTGGCTCCGTAGAATTATAAAGGTTAAAATCACCACCGAATATGATGTTCTTGCCCTGTGTTTTTGTTTCAATGTAATTTTTCCAGTGCTTGCATTCCCAGTAACGATCTGTTGCATTCACCGAGCCGTCGCTGGCTTTCAGGTGAGCAGCATAACAATCAAGGTACACCGTGTCGACGGTTACTGTATTATGGTAAAGCCGGTAGCGGTTAATGAGTCGGAGCGCCGTCTGAATGGTATCCTGCGATTTCAGGTGCAGTTTCGCCAGGTTGAAAAAGATCATATTGTCTTTATCTGGACCATCTGTGTATGCAGCTTTTGCATAAGTATTTCCGCCAAGGTTAAGAACATTGTTGAGAATATCAACAGCAACGGCATCGCTTGTCACCTCGGTGCAGATCAGTATATCCGGGTGATAATAATTAACAACCGTTTTCAGGTATGGGGCTTTTGCACCTGCAGAGGGCAAAGGCCAGTCAAGAATATTGTAGGCCATCACCCTGACTGTATCCTGGGAATAGGCCGGTATCAGCAAAACAGTAAACAAAAGCAGCAATAATAATCTCTTCATTCGATTCATGTATATTTTCCGACTAACAGATCATCAAAGGTACGAAAAAAAAAGGCCCTCATTTAAAGGGCCTTTCAGGGGATCTTATTATTCAGTCTTACTGAATGTTCAGCTTCTTCTTCACCAGGGGCATGAGGTCATCAGCGGGTTCTGAATAGAGCATGATCTCTTCGATCGAATTCAGAACATAGGTGAATTTATTTTCTTTCGCAACTTCCTTTACAGCAGCCTTGGCTTTATCAATTACCGGCTGGAGAAGTTCCTGCTGTTTAGCCTGAAGGTCGGTCTGGGCCTTGGTCTGGAAAGCATCGATCCGGCTCTGGAGGTCCTGGAGTTCCTTTTCTTTGGTCTGTTTGATCAGATCAGACATGCCTGCAGACTGGCTCTGGTAATCCTGGTATTTATTCTCAAACTCACCCCGCATAGCATCAAGCTGATCGGCAAGCGTTTTCTGATAAGTCTGTAACTTGATCTTGACGGAGTCAACACCAGGCATGGCAGCGATCAGTGTATTGAAATCGATGTAGCCGATCTTTTGGGCACCCTGTGCCTGTGAAGATGCGGATAAAGCGACCAGTAAAGCAATAACTGCAAGGAATCTTACTAATTTTTTCATTTCAAAGATTTATAGGTTTATACTGTTTTTCGACTGCAAAATTAAGAATTTTTCGAGATTTCCAAGCGAATGGAGCCTCCCCTTATTTTTTACCTGGTCTTTCGAACTGTTTGTTGTTGTTATCATTCTGTGGAGGGGGTGGTGTGCCCGACTCATTCTTTGATCCCGACCCTGATGGGTTTTCATTGGTTCCGGAGGCCTTGATGGTTGTTCCGGCCGACTGCTGGCCTTTCCCTTTTCTTCCGGTCATAGTGGCGCCAAGGTTATCAAGAACTTCGTCACTTATATCGTATTTCGGATTGGCATAGAGGATCGTCAGCGCTCCGGCTTTATCAAAAATAATAGAGTAATTATTGTTGGTGGCCAGATCCTGAATGGCATTGTATACCTTTTCCTGGATCGGTTTTACCAGTTCCTGGCGTTTTTTCATCAGATCGCCGTCTTTTCCGAAACGCTGACGCTGCATGTTTTTAGCATCCTTTTCCTTGTCGACGATCTCCTGTTCCTTTTTCTTTTTCATATCCTCCGGAAGGAGAACAGCCTGTGTCTGAAAATCCTGGTACATTTTATCAACTTCCGTGAACCTGGTTTCGATCTCCTTCTGCCACTGGGCAGATACTTCATCAAGCTGAGCCTGTGCTTCCGCAAATTCGGGGAGGTTGTCCAGAATATACTGGGTATCAACATAGGCAAACTTTTGCGCATGCACCAGGGTCATCGCGAAAAAGAAAAGGATGGCTGAAAATATGATCTTTTTCATAGGTGAGAATTTTAATTCTTCGGTTATTATAACGTCTTTAAGAATGATTAATCAATGGATGAATTGATGGAAAAGTGAAACTGGCTTCCGGCAGCGCCAGGGGATCCCGGAACATTGTCAAGTCCATAGCCCCAGTCAAGTCCAAGAAGTCCGAACATCGGCAGGAACACACGGACCCCGACACCCATAGAGCGGTAAACGTCAAAAGGATTTACATTCTTCCATTTCAGCCAGTCGTTTCCACCCTCCAGGAAAGCAAGCCCGTAAATGGTAGCGCTTGGATTCAGCGAGAGCGGATAGCGTAATTCCATGGTATACTTGGTATAAACGGTACCGCCGATACTTGCCGGATAAAGCGGTGTGAGCGAATTGTTGGTATATCCGCGCATACCGATCAGTTCCCGGCCATCCATGTTGTTATATCCCGTCAAACCGTCGCCGCCAAGGTAGAAGCGTTCAAAAGGCGTAACATCGAGATTCTTGTTATAGGCACCCAGGTATCCGAACTGGAAACGCGGGCAGAGGACCAGCTTTTCGATCAGGCCGACATACCAGGCTCCTTTAAATTTCCATTTATAATATTCAACCCATTTGTACTTCTCTTCCGCAGGCATGGTAGCGTAGTTCACATCGCCCCGGAACCAGGAATAGGGCGGGGTCAGCGCAAGGGTAAGTGAAGCCTCTGATCCGGATCTCGGATAGATCGGGGCATCGATGGAACTTCTCGAGAGGCCGATGCTGTAGCTTATCGAATTATAAACGCCGTTGGCGCCACCAAAGGAGAAGATCGAGGTATATTTATGGGTATGGTAACGGTTATAATTAATGCTCTGGTAGAGGGAGAAATAGTCATCCGGCCATGAGAGCTGCGTTCCGAGGCCGACAGAAACCCCGTCGATCTTGAAGTAAGCATAACTGGTGTCACTGCTGGAAACACTGTTGGTGTAAAGCGAATGGAAATACGACAAACTCAGGGCCAGCGGTTTATTGCCTCCAAGCCAGGGTTCTGTAAAGGAAGCGCTGTAGCTGAGGTAGCCGGCACCATAAGTCTGGAACCGAAGACTGAGCTTCTGGCCGTCGCCGGAAGGGATTGGCCGCCAGGTTTTCCACTTGAAGAAATTCCTGAGTGAGAAATTGTTGAAGGAGAGACCAAGGGTTCCGATAATACGCCCATAGCCCCAGCCTCCTGAAAGCTCGATCTGGTCGGCAGAAGTCTCTTCAACCTTATAGTTGATATCAACAGTGCCGTCTTCCGGGTTCGGGTTGACCACCGGCTCCAGTTTCTGGGCATCAAAATACTTCAGCTGGGCGAGGCGCTGCTGTGAACGGATCAGCTTGTCGCGGCTGAACAACTGCCCCGGACGGGTTACAACCTCGCGAAGGGCTACATGGTCGTTCGTCTTTGTATTTCCGGTCACCGTCACTTTATTGACAGTTGCCTGCTTACCTTCACGCATCCGGATCTCGATGTCGATTGAATCGTTTTCCACATTCACCTCAACAGGGGTCACATCAAAGAACAGGTAGCCATCATCCATATAAAGCGAACGGATATCCGTTCCGTTCGGGTTGTAAGTAAGTGCAGTTTCCAGAGCCTCCTGGTTGTAAACATCTCCTTTTGTTATTTTAAGGATCCGGTTGAGTGCCATATCCGAATACTTCGTATTTCCAACCCAGCTGACATTGCGGAAAAAATATTTCGGTCCTTCATCAACCCAGATATCGATATTGATGGTATTGTCGGGATTTTTAGAGATAGAATCCCTGATGATACTGGCGTCGCGGTAGCCCAGTGTATTGTATTTCTTGATCAGGTTCTCTTTATCGGTCGCGTAATCCTCCTGGATGAATTTGGATGATTTGAAGATCCGCAGACGGACGTTATCGTAGGCATGTTTTTCCACCACATTTGCGATCTCTACGAAATCAACATTCAGAGCCTGCTGAGCACTTTCATAGATCACCTTGTCCAGGTCGTTCATAGGGTTAAAAACGCTCTTCTCTTTGGTCTTTTTGAATGAAGCTTTGATCACCTCCGTGGTGATGCTGGTATTGCCATGGATGCCGATGTTGTAAACCTTTACTTTCCCGTTTTTGTGTATCTCCATAACCAGCGCCACTTCATTGGCAGCCGAGGTATCCCTTTTCTGGACAATGGTCACAGCAGCATCCAGGAATCCTTTGTCGTTATAATATTTCTTAATGGCATTTTCAGTACGGGTGATCAGGTTGTCGGTAACGTAATCACCTTTCACAAGGTGTATCTTTTCGCGTATGTTATCCGCATCCGATTTTTTGATCCCTTCAAACGAGAAATGGGAAAGCCTGGGGCGTTCTTTGAGTTCAATGTTCAGGAAAACCTGGTTATCCTGGATCTGGGTTACCTTGATTCTGACATCTTCAAATAAACCCTGTTCCCAAAGTTTTCGGACGGATTGTGTGATCTTGTCGCCGGGGATCTTCACCTTGTCGCCGACAGTGAGGCCGGAGAGCATGATCAGTACATTCGTGTCAAGGTATTTGACACCGGTCACTGTGATCCCGCCGATCGTGTAGTCTTTTGGGACCCCGTAATCGATGCTGACCTCGTCGCCAAGGATCACCTGGGATTTTGCCGGAAGGATAAACACAATTAGTAACAGCAGCAGTATGAAGTATTTTAGTTTCATCCGGTATTAGTTGAAAATTCGTTTCTTTTTTTTCAGGATCTGGGCACTGGTCATGCCAAATCGTCTTTCCCTGCCCTGGAAATCAATGATGGCTTTGTAGAATTCCTCCTTATCGAAATCGGGCCAGAGGGTCGAAGTAAAATAGAGTTCAGAGTAGGCAATCTGCCAGAGGAGGAAATTGCTGATACGGTACTCTCCGCTGGTACGGATCAGGAGTTCGGGATCAGGAATATTCACTGTTGTGAGGCAGGACGAAACCAGTTCGGCTGTGATCTGCCCGGGCAGTATATCTCCTTTCTTTGCTTGTTCTGCGATGGTTTTTACCGCTTCAACAATCTCCCACCTTGAACTGTAGCTCAGGGCAAGGATCAGGTTGAGTCCGGTGTTTCCGGAAGTTTTTTCAATAGCCGCTAAAAGTTCCCGGTGGCTTTTTGATGGCAGTGATTTCAGGTCACCGATCGCAAGAAGCCGGATATTGTTGTCCATGAAGGTTTTCATCTCCTTGTTAACAGATCTGACAAGAAGGCGCATCAGGGCATCGATCTCATACTTGGGGCGGTTCCAGTTCTCAGTAGAAAAAGCATAGAGGGTGAGGTAGCCGACACCCAGTTCTGAAGCCGCCTCCACAGTGGCACGGACTGCATCCACGCCTTTTTCATGGCCGGTAGTGCGGGCAAAGCCACGTTTACGCGCCCAGCGTCCGTTGCCGTCCATAATGATGGCCACGTGCCCGGGAAGCTGGTTCCTGTCTATGTTTTCCTTCAGGCTCATTTGTGATAAGGTCTGTCCTTACATCTTTTCTTACCCCTGATATCAAATTTATAGGTCAGTGTAAGCCCGGAAAAAGAATACCAGTCTTTTGTCCTGGGATTTCCTCTCTGCATGCCCGCACTGTGATCTCTCGTGGGATCCGAGTAAATCGCCGAAGGGTCCGCCGGGTTTGTTTGCGGTCCGTTCAGGTAATAGGTTGTACTTATATCATCGATATAATCCGTAAAGGTCTTGTGCATTTCCCAGAAAGCACTCAGGCAAAACCGCCTTGCAAGGCTGAATTTCACACCGATGCCGAACGGCACATTGACCCCCATCGTTGAGTAAGGCTTTCTTCCGTTATAACCTATATTCTGGCCCTCTGTCCCCATGGACCGGAGGGAAGTACCTCCCGATTTCGGGTCAAAAAAGAAAAAGCCAATTCCGGTATAAAGGTAGGGCGAAATAATTTCACTACGGCTGCCTGTGAAATAATTGAAAAAGTTAAATTCCACGGTACCGGAAATATCAGTTATCGGACTCTCAAAATTAAGCCCCTTTCCGGTCACAAAATCCTTGTTGTTCCCGCTCCCTTTCACTGTTCCGCGGTATGCGCTCAGTTTTACGGACCAGCGGGCATCCAGGTTGTACCGTGCCAGCACACCATAAGCGATCTGGGCCTGCCTGTAAGGCATTGAAGGATTCAGATCGCCAATGTAGTACGATGTGCCGGTAAAAATACCGACCTCCATATACTGGCAACTTGCTTTTAATCCCATAGCCACAAAAAAAACAAGAAGGCATGCACTGAACAGGCGTACCTTCAGCTTCCGTGGTCTATCGGCGGCAGCAAGGGTCATATTTTCTGATAACATCCGGAATTTTTGCAATTCAACAACGTAAATAACGCAGCTTTCCCCAATTTATTTGAGCCTGAAAGCAATTTCATAAATTTTTGATCAGTTTCGGATATCTAATCCCCACTTCAGTTTATCACGGATCGTTTTAAAGAAATCCTGGTTCTTCATCCTGAGAAGGTTAATCTTGAAATCCTCCTTACGAATCTGCATCTCAATACTGTTCCCGATCCGTTGTATTCTTGAATCCAGGCCAACCATGCAATCCAGGTTCCTGCCTTCCACCACGATACGGATGGCACTGTCATCGCGCACTACGATCGGCCTTACGGTCAGGTTATGGGTGGCGATGGGTGTGATCACGAAATTCTCAGAATCGGGTGTAATGATCGGACCGGTACAGCTGAGTGAATAGGCTGTTGAACCGGTGGGTGTTGCCACGATCAGCCCGTCAGCCCAGTAGGTATTCAGAAACTCATCATTGATCCAGGTTTTGATTGAGAGAAGTGAGAGCGGGCTGTTCTTGTAGACCGTAATATCGTTCAGGGCGAAATTGAATTCCCCGAACAGGTTGCCGGGTGTGATCAGTTTCAACAGGGTCCGATGTTCGATCGTGTATTTCTTCTCCATGATCTCATCGACAGCAGGAATGATCTTGTCCTTTGAAATACCCGACAGGAATCCGAGCCTTCCCATGTTGATCCCGATAACCGGAATCCCGGTATCGCCGACCAGTGTGATCGTATCCAGCAAAGTGCCGTCACCACCAATGGAAAAGAGGTAATCAGCCTTTCCGCTGATCTCTGATTTTTTGGTAAATAGGTGCGGGGGTCTTGAAAAGGTAACCAGTCCTGTAAGGGTCTCAAAAAAAGGGGCATAGATAAAGATCTGCCCGTTCATCGCGTTTAACTTATCCATCAGGCCCTGAATGTACCGGGCATCCTCTTCGGATATGTTTTTCCCAAATATTGCTACATGCATGCTAAGAGGAATAACTGCTGAAAATCAGGGCGCAAAGATAGTCCATTTTTTCGTTTCAACCCAAATTTCCTAGAGCGGAGCCATAAAATGGAGATAGATCCCCGGCTCCCCTTTTCCGTTCATCGTCAGTTCCGCCCGGAGAACTATATCGTAGTAGGTTGTAAAATCCAACCCGACCCCGTAACCGACCAAAAGACTGTTCTGGAGGTCATTCTGCGGTTGAACGTAGGAGTTATATACATAGCCCGCATCAAACAATACATTCATGTAAAGGGCATAGGGCACCGTATTGAATTTCTTGCTCTTCAGGAAGCCGAGCATTGCCACGCGCTGCGGAAGAATGGCAAACTTCAGGTTGTTCTTGGCCACGACAAAATTCCTTCCGTCGATCACATAATATTCATATCCCCGCACGAATTCACGACCGAAGCCAAGGCCTCGCTGCATGAAATAGGGTGGATCAGGTGAAAGTGTCACCTTTGCAAGAACCCCGGAAGCCAGGTACCAGCGTTTTGAAAGCTGCCAGTATTTCCTCAGGTTCGACTTCACATACAGTTCGTTTACATCAGCCCCCGGAAACCCGTTCTGAACCAGCTCTGCGTCAAAATAAAACCCCTTCAGCGGATAGAACTTCACATCCCGACGGTCATTCTTATACTGGTAATCAAAACTGAAATAGCTTACAACCTGCTGCTTGTTTACGGAATAGGTATAGAATGGCTTGAGCATTGAATCGGCAACCATCAGGAGTGTATCTGAAAAATGGTACTGGTTCCAGGAAACCATGATCGAATGGTGTGCATAGAAACTCGGTCGTATCTCAAGTTCCAGGAATCCGTAGAACTTCTCACGCGGATACAGCCCCGGGTCCTTGAAGTAAACAGGCTTGTTTTTGGAGCAGGCAACGATAACCTCGTGGTTTCGTTCGTAATCCCCCCCAAAACTGAAGCCGATCGTCTGCTTCCTGTTTACATAAGGAATCTGGTAATTCAGCCCGTATTTCTGATTAAAGCCCAGGTGAATGGGAATCTTCAGTGTTTCATTCCGGCCCCGCATGTTAAAAAAGGCAACATCCACACCATAGGTAAGCCTTGAAAAATCAGTGGTTTCAAGCCATGAATTGAAATTACGGTCGGAAATCTCAAAGAAAGGCCATGGCCAGATGTACCAGCGTTCGATCACATGGATGGTAAGGTCAATCCCCTGGGATGAGACCGGGCTCCGGACCGTATCGAGGGTCACAAAATTAAACAGGCCGGTATTAAAAACATTTTCCCTGCTTGTCTTCAGCAACTGCGGAAGTTCGGAAAGCTGAACGGTATCGCCCTCCTGAAAACGGAGCTCACGCAGGATGATTCGGGGACGTGTAAGTTTATTTCCACGGATTTCGATCTTATGGATCAGGAGGTAGGCGGAACCATACGTTTCATGGAGATTCACAGGTTGTGCAGCAGCCCTGGTAAAGAGCAGGAGGAGAATAAACAGCAATGCGCATGAAGAAAAAAACGTTTTTGCCGGAAAGAATCGGTTCATCACTCAGACATTCAGGTATTTCATCAGTGAATCGTACCGTTCGCGAAGGTTTTCCTCGTCTGACTCTTCTGAGTAGGTGGCTTTTATAGTATAATTGTACCGCAGAAAAGTCTGGATGACCGGTGCAATGTCGATCCGGTTCAGCTTAAGCGTCACTTCCAGCTTTGTGGAATCCGGATAGGTGGTGATATACATGCTCAGCAGTTTCGCATCATTGGTCTCGATGATCTGAGCAATTTCAGTCATCACGTAATCCTTGTCATTTACTTCAAGGATAATAATGCCTCCCGGGCTTTCGACAGAAGATACAGAAGAAAACTCCCGGATCAGGGTAGCCAGGGTGATGGAGCCCAGGTAGATGTTCTTGTCACTGACAACCGGCAGCAGCGTCAGTTTCATGGCCGTGAATAATTTTACAACATCATAAAAATGCTGTTCTTCGCGAACGGAAACACGGTTGATTACAATTGGGTGATCCCCTACCGGTTCTTCGAAATTATTCAGGTTGAAAATATCAGTATCAGAGATAATGCCAATGAACTCCGAATCCTTCGTGACGGGAAGGTGGCTTACATGGAACTCGTCCATGAGCCCAAGAGCTGTTGCCCCGGTATCAGAGACATCGAGCGGCAGGACCAGGTCGGATATCAGTTGTTTTGCTATCATGGATGGTCGTATGATTAATCATTCAGGATGCTAAGGTAACTATTATATCTCAGTTCACTCACCTCCCCGGAATCCACCCCCGCCTTTACGGCACAGTTGGGTTCATGGGTATGGGTACAGTTTTTATACTGGCAATGGGGAAGAAGGCGCTCCATCTCGGGAAAGCATCGCGGAATCTCCGACTTCTCAAAATCGATCAGGCCAAACTCTTTGATGCCAGGGGTGTCAATTACAAAACCGCCGTTTGATAGTTCAAACATTTCGGCAAAAGTCGTGGTATGCTTCCCTTTCCGGTGGTACTCGGAAAGCTGGCCGGTTTTCATTGAGAGCCCCGGCTCAACTGCACCGGTAAGCGCCGATTTTCCGGCGCCTGAATGACCTGAAAAGAGGTTGAGTTTCCCTGCAAGCAGGTCGCGGATATGATCCACACCCTCACCGGTAAGTGCTGACACCGTATAACAGGGGTAGCCTGCCCGCTCATAAATCGCCTTCAGCTTCTTTTCATATAACCGCAGTGAATCGTCATAAAGGTCGCACTTGTTGAAGATCAGGCTGGCCGGGATGTAATACCCGGCAGCAGTAACAAGGAAGCGGTCGATAAAACCCAGGGAGGTCTTTGGGTAAACAAGCGTAACCACCAGGTAGGCATGGTCGAGGTTGGCAGCCAGTATATGGGTGACCTTGGAGAGTTTTGTTGCTTTGCGGACGATGTAGTTGTTCCGGTCAAGGATATCAGTAATGAAACCGGTTTCCTCTTCGGGCATCATTTCAAAGATCACCTTATCCCCGATGGCAACGGGATTGGTCGAACGCAACCCCTGGATCCGGAACTGCCCTTTCAGTTTACAGTCAACCCTGCGGCCATCCGGGTGCCTCACGGTGATCCAACTGCCTGTACTCTTAATGACGATTCCTTCCAATGTCGGATTTTAAAGATGATCCGGCATAAAAGTACAAAAATCATTGCAGATCATACACTTTTCCAGGCAGGCTCTTTACGATCCCTTCAAACTCCAGATTGAGCAGGGCGGATGAAACCTTGCTCATACTGAAGCCTGAGCCCTGGCACAATTCATCGATACCGGTTTCACCCTTTTCTGTCAGCAGGTTCACCAGGGCCTCCTCCTCCCCTGTCATCTCGATGTAGATCTTCCGCTGGTTTGGCTGCTGCCGTCTTTCCTTCATATCCCAGTTCATCAGATAAATAAGGTCCTCCGCCGACTGGATGAGGGCTGCTTTATTTGTTTTGATCAGGAAGTTGGTCCCTTCCGAATAGAGGTCGCCGATCCTGCCGGGAACAGCGAAGACATCCCGGTTGTAGGTATTGGCGATATCGGCTGTGATCAGGGCCCCGCCTTTCTTTGCGGCCTCGACAACGACAATTGCATCACAGAGCCCGGCAATGATGCGGTTGCGCATGGGGAAGTTTTCCCGGTCAGGACGGGTCTCGCTCGGAAACTCGGTGATCAGGCCGCCCTGCATGATCATCCTCTCTGCCAGCGATTTGTTCAACTGGGGATAGATCCTGTCGAGGCCATGACCCAGGACACCAATTGTCTGCAATCCATTCTCAAGGGCAAGCCTGTGGGCACAGGAGTCGATACCAAAGGCAAGTCCGCTGATGATCAGTGGATTGTATTCTTTTATACAACCCAGGAAAGATGCACAAAAATCCTTTCCGTATGGAGTGGCATTGCGCGTACCAACAATGCCGATGATCTTCGCTGCATTCAGGTCAGCATTTCCTTTGGAATAGATAAGCATGGGTCCGTCAAAGCAGTTCTTCAGCCGGCGCGGGTAATCCGGATCCTGGAAAAACAGGGTCGAGATCCTGTACCGTTGGATGAACTCAAGCTGCTTCTCTGCCCGGATAAAAACATCCTTCTGCGACAATGCATCCAGGATCGCCTGCCCTGCCCTCGGGATCTTCTGAAGCAGCTGTTTCTTCTCCCTGAAAACAGCCTCGGCGCTGCCGCTTTTAATGACAAGTTTCTTGCCTAAAATATTTCCTACCCCGGGCACCATGGTCATGGCGATCTGGTAAAGTAGCTGTTGATCCTGCATATAAGTGTTGAGTTAGGTTTGTTTTTGAATTGGCTGATACTGGATACTGGATACTGGGTGCTGGATGCTGGATACTCGTCACGCATTACGTGTTACGTGTTACGTGTTACGCGTCACGATTTCTCCCTTAATCGGGGAATTGTGAAAAAGTAATACGATTTGGTTGAAATTTTTTAAAACATTTCCGGGGGCTTATTCAATACATTTGCAAAAAATGCTCCTGGAGTGACGAAGGGAACTGTTCTTTTCTGCCCCCTTGACTGGGGGATCGGCCATGCAACCCGTTCGGTTCCCGTGATCCGGAAATTCATGAAGAGCGGTTACCGTGTGGTGATCGCCGCTGATGGCAGGCCGCTGGCCTTCCTGAAAAAGGAATTCCCCGACTGCAGGGCTATACCTTTCCCGGGAACGAAGATCACCTACCAGAAAAATCATTTTCTGGCCCTTAAATTATTTACCCAGATACCGGCATTTCTCCTTGGGATAAGGAAAGAACACCGCTTCCTGAAAAAACTGGTGGAGCAGGAAAAACCGGATATCATCTTTTCCGACAACCGTTACGGAGCATACAGCCGTTCCGCATATAGTATCTTTATGACCCACCAGCTGCATGTGCTGCCACCGGAAAGGCTGGTTTTTTTATCAGGCTTCCTGAACAGGATCAACCATTCTTTCATCCGGAAGTTTGACGAATGCTGGATCCCGGATTTTGAATTTCATAATGGCCTGGCCGGGAAACTCTCACACCCCCCCATACCAATACCCAACCTCCATTACCTCGGAACGCTTTCCAGGTTCTCCTCGGAACAACGCTTTGCTGAGGCAGGAATCATGCCGGTCTGTGACCTGCTGGTCATGCTTTCGGGTCCGGAGCCACAGCGCACGGTATTTGAAAACATGATCCTGAAAATGATCGAAGATGCAGGGCTGAAGGCTATTGTGGTAAGAGGGAAGACCGAAGACGCCAGTGTGCAGGAAACCGGGAATAATATCCGTGTTTATTCTCATCTGCCAACAGCGGAAATGCGCGAAGCCATCCTCCAGTCGCACCTGGTGATCTGCCGCTCAGGCTATTCGAGCATCATGGACCTGGTGACCCTTGGCAAACAGGCGATTTTTGTCCCGACACCGGGACAAACGGAACAGGAATACCTTGCAACTTACCTGAAAGAGAAAAAGATCTATTTCTCCATGGCTCAGGATAAATTCGACCTGCTTTATGCCATTGAGATGAGCCGGAATTTTCCGGGGATGGTACTCCAGAATGATCTGAAAGAGCTTCAGGCACGTATCAATGCGATCCCCGTTTCCGGGCAGGAAGCCTGAAAACCAGAGAGAAGCTTTACACCTTGTTCAGTTCCTTGCCTTTTTTACCTGACAGGTAAATGAAAACGATGCCGGCAATAACCAGCGGGATCGAAAGCAACTGCCCGAGATCAAGGAGCATGCCCCGTTCAAAACCAACCTGGGGCTCTTTGATAAACTCAATGAGGAAACGGAAGCCGAATACCAGGATTAGAAACATCCCGAAAAGGAATCCGGGAGCAGTTTTCCCGTCCTTTTTATAATAGTAACCCCAGAGAAAAACAAAGATCAACAGATAGCAAAGTCCTTCATATATCTGGGTAGGATGACGTGGCACAAGCGAATCACCGGATTCCAGGGAACGCACGAAGCGGAAGCCCCAGGGAAGTGTGGTCGGTTTGCCATAGATCTCTGAATTCATCAGGTTGCCCGTCCGGATCAGCATGCCGGCAAGTGCCACCACGATCACGATCCGGTCCATGACCCATAAAAATGAAAGTTTCCGGACATAGGAATAAATCATGATGGTCACGATGATGCCGATGGCCGCGCCATGACTGGCAAGGCCGCCTTCCCACACCATCAGGATCTTGATCGGGTGCTGCAGGTAATAGGATGGCTCGTAAAACAGGCAGTGCCCGAGCCGTGCTCCGACCACGGTGCCGACCACCATATAGGTAGTGAGTTCATCCAGATATTTTATCGGAATATTCTCTTTGGTGAATACCCTGAAGAGGATCAGATAACCAAACAGGAAGGACGATGCAAAAAGCAGTCCGTACCAGCGGATCGCAAATCCTCCGATCCGGAAGATCTCCGGTCCCACATCCCATGTTATATACAGTGTGTTCAAAACGGTCCTGTATTACTGGAAACTTTTCAGTTTCAGGTTAAAAAGATCGTCCACCCGTTTCGCAAGTTCTGGGTCCTTGTTCTTCTCAGCCACCATGTTCATCCGTTTCAGAACACTCAGCGACTGCTGAATATCCTGCTCGAAATACTTCTTGTGCAGCTCACTGAATGAATAGTAATAGTCAAGGTTCTGACTACAGATCGTCATCAGCTTTTCAATGATCTTCCTCCCCTTATCCCTGGCTCCGGCAGAATAATAAACCTCTGCATAGGGTAGGGTATAGATATCGAGGGTGAGTTTTGTGTCCGGGTAATGCTCAAAGTAAGAATCCATCAGTTTGATCGCTTCCTTGTTTTTGCCCATATCCACCAGCGACTGCGCCGTTCTCAGGATATTGGTTTTCGGACGGGCGATATTGTTCAGGCTTTCCGGATCAATGTAAACATGGGGATCACCCAGGTTTCCCCAGGCACAGCGGTTCATCAGGATATCATAAGATGTCATAGGCTCAACACCTCCCATTGACTGGATATAGTCATTTGGACTGGCTTTTACCGGCATAAATTTGTATACCCAGCCCTGAACGAGAGCAAAGGAATCGATGTTCATGCAATGGCTGACGCTGGATGCCGTAGCGAAGTAGAGCGGGCGTTTCCATTTATTGGAAGCCACCAGGTCGAGCAGCATGATGTCATTTTTAAAGAGGTGGTTTGTCTTGATTGTCCAGCAGATCGAATCCACCATTTTCCCGGCAAGGTATTTGGGAACAATGCCGTATTTTACGCAGGTTGCGGAATCGACAGTGATCTTGATATTCCTGCAGGGGAAATATTTGATCTTCTGACCGTTTTCAAGGGGCCAGAAAGTGTTCGGATCATCACTTTTAATAAAATCAACCAGGTCTTTCAGCTCCACATAACCTTTCATCCCTTTATCGATATAGGGAATGTAATCGTTTGAACCCTGCTGGTACTGCTTACGTGCCAGGCTGAATGGCAATGGGTCTGACTCATATGCTTTTTTGAACATCTGGTCGATGTACCAGGATCCGGAAGCCAGCATGAGGTTGACAACCCGCACGTCTGTACGGATGCCTTCCACTTCCTGGGCGTACCAGAGAGGGAATGTGTCGTTATCACCGTTGGTAAAGAGGATGGCGTTCTTGTCACAGGAGTTAAGGTAATTCGCCGCAAAATCACGGCAGGCATACTTCCCGGAACGATCATGATCATCCCAGTTCTCTTTTGCCATGATTCCGGGGACCAGTAACAGGGTCGCCATGCTGACAGAGAAGATGACGACCATCTCTTTTTTCACATACCTCTTCAGGAATTCGATCAGTGCGATCACGCCGAAGCCGATCCAGAATGCAAAGGCATAGAAGGAACCTGCATAGGCATAATCCCGTTCCCTGGGCTCATAAGGCTGCTGGTTAAGGTAAACCACGATGGCCAGCCCGGTCATGATAAAGAGCAGCAATACGACAATGCTTCCCTTGTAATCCTTGTTCACATGGAAGAAAAATCCGATAAGTCCAAGTAAAAGCGGTAACATATAATACTTATTTGTGCCGCGGTTCTTCATGCTGTCGGGGAGGTTGGTCTGGGAGTTGCCCAGCCTCATCTTATCGAGGAAGGGTATCCCGCTGATCCAGTTGCCGTCCTGAATTCCGCCGTAGCCCTGCACGTCATTCTGCCTTCCCGAGAAATTCCACATGAAATAACGCAGGTACATGAAGCCGATCTGGTAAGAGAAGAAGTACTTCAGGTTTTCGGTAAAGGTGGGCTTGTTCAGGGTTTTGGTACTGCCGTCCTGGTCGGTCACTGTGACAGGTACGCCCGGGCCGGCCCAGTTATGATAATACTCCTCGGAACCATGGCGCTGGTTGCTCCACATTCTTGGGAAGAGTGTCGTGAATCGTGAATCATAAATTGGATTTGTCCCTTTTTTATCATCAACTACCACATATTTTTTGGCCTCATCGCTCCGCTGGTAAACCGGGTTTCCGTCTCCATAATCAACGATCGGGGCATTGTAATACTGCCCGTAAAGGATGGGGAAGTCGCCGTATTGTTCGCGGTTGAGATATGAAAGCATGCTGATGGCATCTTTCGGCGCATTCTCATTGATGGGGGTATCTGCATTGGCACGGATGATCAGCATGAAGAATGAAGAATAGCCGATCAGGATAAAGGCAAATGCCAGAATGGCGGTATTCAGAACCGTCTTCCCGCGTTTGCTTGTATAAACCAGGCCACCCACTATCAGGGCTGTCAGCAGGATAAAATAGAAGATCGTACCGCTGTTGAAAGGCATGCCTAAACCATTTACGAACATCAGTTCGAACAGACCGGAGAGTTTTACGAACCAGGGGATGATGATGAACATCACAAAGGCCAGGATAACGATAGAGAGGCTGAATGCCAGGAGCATCCCTTTTTTGGTCGGCTTGTATTTTTTGAAATAATAGACAAAACAGGTTGCCGGAATTACCAGCAGGTTCAGGAGGTGAACCCCGATGGCCAGCCCGATCATATAGGCGATAAATACCAGCCAGCGGTAGGAATGTTTTTCATCAGCCACGCTTTCCCACTTCAGGATGGCCCAGAAGGTGAGCGCCGTGAAGAAGGAGGACATGGCGTAAACTTCACCCTCTTCAGCCGAGAACCAGAAGGAATCTGTAAAGGTATATGCCAGCGCTCCCACGAAACCGGCTGCAAGGATGGTATACGTCTGTCCCTTGGTAATTTCATTAGAAGGAGCCACGAATTTTTTCGCGAGCAGGGTGATCGACCAGAAAAGAAAAAGAATGGTAAAAGCACTGCTGAGACCCGACATGATGTTGACCATCATGGCCACATGACTGGTATCGTTGAATGCGAACAAGGAGAAAAACCTGCCGATCATCTGGAAGAGAGGGGCTCCCGGCGGGTGGCCGACCTGCAGTTTGAATGCTGTTGCGATATACTCGCCGCAATCCCACCAGCTGGCGGTGGGTTCAATAGTGAGAAGGTAAACGGTTGCGGCAATTAAAAAAGTGATCCAGCCGAAAATAATGTTCAGTTTCTGGTACTGTTTCATCGGAATGAATGGGTGTATATAAAAACGTTGCGAAATTACCTAAAATAACAAGAGGTTTGCCGGGATTAAAAAAAATTCTACCTTTGCCCCCTCACACCCACATCCACACCCAAACCCACACCCATCTTGTCCCATGGTGTAAAGGCAGCACAAGAGATTTTGGTTCTCTTGGTCTAGGTTCGAATCCTGGTGGGACAACAAAGGCAAGTCCGGAGTCTGAAGTCAGCAGTCCATCCCCACTTCGCACTCCTGCTTTATGACTTTGCCCCACCCCGACCGCTATTTGCTCTAACCGTCGAAAAACAGGCTAAAAAACGTTCTTCAACCGACCTGCAGCGACTTTTCGATGGTCTGCGACGGTTTTACGGCGGTTGAACGACGGTTGAACGACGGTTTTATGACGGCATTATCAAACAGAGGTTAAGGACAGAAGGAGGAAGAATTGTGATGTGATATGGTGGGGGAAATTCAGAGTTTTTCGAATTTCCTTATCGACCGCTATTCGGACATCCTCTAACATTGCTACCTTATTACCGGCTTATTGGTGGCCTGTTGTACTTATGAAAGGCTTATGAAAGGCTTATGAGCGTCTTATCGACTGCCCGGTCGGTGGGTTAAAATCCGGGGTGGGAACCGGACGATTTTATGGGTTGTATTTTAATTTCAAAATGACCCACTGTATATAGAAGAAAAGAACAATATCAGTTTGCAAACATACAAAATAAAAATGCAAAAAGCAAATGGTTGCCGGCGTTTTTTAACCACCAAGGGCACAAAGGGCTTCACGAAGGGCACTAAGGTAGTGTTCCATATTGCTTACAGTTACTTGGATAATGAGATAATGAGATCACAACACCGTATCAGGGCCTTTCATCTATGGGTTTATAAGGATTTGCAATGGACCTGGTAATGCAATTAACCAATTGAATATTTGCAATTGAAAATCACATCGGATTCACAAGGTTTCATTGAAGGTACGACAAATCCAATAAACGCGATATGCGGAGATAATGTGGATAAGGGACCCTCCATTGAATTAATAGCATAATTTGGTAAATCGGATATAGGATTGGAGAATGTTGAATGGTCAATTGATAAATTGGAATAATTCCAAATTGTCGAACTGTTGAAAGTACAATAGTGGATATTAGCGTTACCTTGGTCAAACAGAAGCCCGTCAAAATTACCACCTGATCCAAACGATTCGAAAACAACGTTGTCATTCATAGTTAACGAACCATTTACTAATTCAAGTAATGCCCCCGGCGTTCCATGGATCGTGACATTTGAATGAATATTCATCATTCCAAAATTCGTCAATAACAGGATTTGTGGAAGGCCAAGGATGAGGTGGTTCTGTCCCTTTAAAAACCTTTGGATCACCGCTAATGATAAGAGCGTACCTTTTTTGTCCCATGTTGACAATTGAAAGAAATAGAAATAAAATCATTCCTGCTAAAGATAAATTTGCTTTCATAAGGAGGTTTTAAATTGGAATCTAGTATTGCTTACCTCAATGGAATTTCTAATCCGTTTTAATGACTTTAAAGCGATTAATTAAACCCCCGTCTGAAACGAATAAAAAATAAAGGCCTGGTATTAAAATTCTGCAATTGCCCTCCTGTAATGATAAGGTGAATCGTGCCTTTTCGTTTGGGATGGAATGAAACCTTTTTGTACACAGTAAATTCCCGGTTGGATCGAACAAATCAACGGTTATTTCGTTTTGAGAGTTTTTCAATAATTCTATTTCAATTTTATCGCAAAAAGGATTAGGATAAACCCTGCTGAAATTATCAGGTTGTTTCTCTGTTAAACCCTGAACAACATCAAGCCGCCTGATAACCACGTTACTATATGTATTTGAGTTTACATTATACAGCTTTTTATATATCCAATATATTTTTTTTCCATCCCTGTATAAGTGGTTTTGATAATAACGCTGAGAATTCGTGTCAATTACCTCTTTTTTCCATTGTCCATCCTTGTAAAAAAAGTGTACTAAGTTGAATCCCGATTGAACATCTTCAGTTGCAACGATATGAGTATCTCCATTAATATCAGTAATTATTGCTGGAATGGATGAACTATCTCCGACAAATTCTGGTATTGTTGGTAAGCCAGTGGATAAAGTGGAAGTATTTATCGCACAATGTCCGTCATTAAATGGGTCTGTGATAACAGCAAAAACGAAATCAGGTATACCTGCCTTATTTAGACTTAAATCGTTATCAAGTGTAGTTCTGACACTTGTCAGCAACTGAATATCCGACCAGTCTCCATTGACCGAGTTGAAATAGATCGATTGTGGAAAATCAGATGGGTTGGATGGATTATAAACTGTGCCGATACAATGAACATTATTGGAATTATCGCATGTAGCTTTAGATAACCGTATTTGTTTCCCTTGTGTAGAATATGGATTAATGATATTACCAGCGATGCCATTTTCAATACATATGTATGAGATTCCGCTTGAAATGCCACCATACCAAAAACAGTACACTTTATTATTTTGATCTATCGTTAATCTGTTGTTCCAAACTCCATTCAATGCTCCTGATAATCTTATCGAATCACCCCAACTAAACCCATTAAATTTCTTATAAAATACCTTCGTTTGGGTATAATTGAAAAGATCATAATCATAACTAACGTAAAGGTTGTTAAAAGAGTCGCAAACGATGTTCGCACTTCCCAGCCATTTATTATAATTTGCCGTAATATCCAATGGTTCAGACCAGGTTGTACCGTTATCAGTAGATTTGGAGTAAAACAGAGTTGACAGGTAAGCCCCCTTAGCATGTGACCAAACACAGTGTAAGGTCCCATCAGTAGAAATGGCTAAAGAAGGGTTGTCATTGCTACCAGCAGAAGAAACATTTACAGGATTTGTCCAAGATTGAGAATAAGTTGCTACTGAATCAAAGATCAATAAAATCAGGATGAAAACCAGGACGGTTAAATATTTTCCCATATCTGAAAAGATCGCTTTTAATTAAGGATCGAATATACAACTACTATTTTCAATCGGCAAGGCGGGTGCATAACAAATTCTGTGAAGGTAGGAAAAAGGTATGGCAATTCGGTTACTGATGTTGAGATGTTGAGATATTGAGTTTCTGCTGACTGCAATGCCTTCGCGTCCTTTGTGAAACCCTTTGTGTCCTTTGCGGTTAAAAGATAAAACGCAAAGTTCGCCAGGCAGTTCATTTTCATGCCTTCTCCCATAAGGCCGCAGAGAACGCAAAGATGTTATTCCTTAATACTAAGCCTTGGGTTGTTGTAAGTGCAGATTAGTCTTGGAGGAAATTTTTTAAGTAGTTGAATTTAGGTCAATTAGATCAATTAGATCAATTGGAAATTCCTGGTTTCTCTAATGCCTTTTCGGTTGCTCTTCAGACATCCTCTTACCTTCCCGGCTTATTGGTGGCCTGTTGTACTTATGAAAGTCTTATGATCGTATAATGATCGTATAATGATCGTATAATCGGTTGCCCGGTCGGCGGGTGGAAATCCGGGGTAGGATCCGGATTTTTTATGGGTTGCATTTCCAATTGTTAAAATGACCCACAATACATCAGAGATAAGAACTGAATCAAGAGACAAATATACAGGATAAAAACGAAAAAAGCAACGGATAGCCAGCGTTTTTTTAACCACGAAGGACGCAAAGGGCTTCACAAAGGGGTTTCGATTTTCGATTGGACGATTGAGAGATTGAGAGATTAAAATATTAACTTATTGTCGACTGCTGACTGCCGACTGCTGACTGAAGACTGCCGACTGAAGACCGCCAACTTTCCACTTCGTAGTTCGTACGTCGTAGTTTTACTTTAACAACGTAATATTCCCCTTTTTAAAAACCGGGTCGCCATCGATGCAACTGCCACGAAGGATATAGTTGTATACACCGGTTCCGAGTGGTTGGCCTTTATAGGTTCCGTCCCAGCCTTCGTTCTGATCCCTTGTGGAAAAGACCTGCTCGCCGGAGCGGTCGAAGATAAGGAACTCAAAGTCGTAGAAGCCGCCGCCGTAAACATACAGCTTGTCATTCTGGCCATCGCCATTGGGGGAAAAGGCGTTGGGTACATCCATCAGGCAGCGGGGGTATTCGTGGATCTTTATGGTATCGGTGGCGCTGCAGTTATCGTTGACGACAGATACCCAAACGGTCTGGCTCCCTCCCACCGTGACACTTTGGGTGGTCGCACCTGTTGACCAGAGGTAGGTGGACCCTGGATTTCCTGCATCCAGGTCAATGGTCTGGCTCCAGTGTACATTGACATCATTGCCGAGGTCAACCTTAATTTTCGGAAGTATGGTGATGGTTTTCACGACCGTATCGGAACAGCCTTCCGTGGAAAATGAGACCATGGTGACATCATAGCTTCCCGGATCCTTGAATGCATGGAACGGTTTAGGAGTGTGAACAACTTCCGGTGTTCCGTCACCAAAGTCCCATTTCCAGTCGACGACGGCATTCTGGTTGATCGTGCTGGTATCAGAAAAGGCAATGGGATCCTCTGAGCACTCAGGTTTATAATTAAAATCGGCATGCAGGATGGTCGGCTGGATCAGGGCCTTGATGGTGACCTTGCAGCCGTTCACGGAGGTGAGCTGGCAACTGTCGACCATACCGGGAACGGGATCCTCAACGGAGATCGTCTGGGTGGTTTCGCCGGTATTCCACAAATAGGAGAAACCCGGGGGTGCTGTGACGGTGACGGTTGAATTCTCGACGCAAAAGCCGACATTAAGCTGTAGCTTACTGCAATGTGCCGAGAGGTAGGCATACCCGAAGTGTCCTCCCTCCTCGCAATCGCGGGTTGTAAAGACAACCGTGATGGTCTGGCCAACCAGGTCCGAGAGGTTTAATCCAACAGTTGTCCAGTCTTTCCAGACCACTGTTGTGGAATCCAGCCCGGTGCTGTTCCTGCAGCTGTTCCATCCTGGCATACCCGGCTGTGCATAAACATAATAATATCCGCACTGCGGGTCGAAGACTGTACCTTCCTGGTTTCGTACCTCGATCGTAAAACTGGGCTGGTGGGACGGAACATGGCCGGGATCTTCAAGCACCACTGCATACTTATAGATGAAAAGGTTGTTGTCGCTGGAGACAGTATAGGTGTAACGCAATTCCTCTGCTTCTGCATTGACATCGGCATTGCCCAGTCTGGCGGAATAGGCTTCTCCCGGAGCAACAGTTGTAAGTCCGTTGCAGGTGGTGAAGTCTTTGGTTCCCGGACTCTGAATAATCATATGCCTGGGGTTGAAGGTATCCCATACAAACCCGTATTCTGCCTGCGGATTGTAAAAATCACCATAATAGCCTTCCCAGTTCGCAAAATTCCCGGCTGAAAAATCGAGATTAGGACAATAACTCTGACTTTGCGCAACAGTGAAAAAAAACATCAGCATAAACGCGGGGAAAAACCGGGTTGAGATGGTGCAGATCCAATGCAAACGATTCATTCTCATTTCTTTGTTTTTACAGGAAGCGGAAGTTTTCACAGGAACGGTTTTTCCTGGGGATTATAAATTTTTTCACGACGGAGACCTCAAATCCTCCAACAGATTTCGAGGCTTTCCTTAGTGAAGACACATTTAAATCATAACTGAATAACAGGCTGTAACGATGATAATCCAATCCGGCCATTACGATGATGTCGCTGCCCACCCTGTACCACAGCCCTGGACAGATGCCGATCTCTCCTTTTGTATAATGGAGCAGGATGCGCTGAAACTGCTGAATACAGACATCACGGTGCCAAACCTTTATTCGATGTCAGCCGACTCGGAACAGCTTTCAATTGACGGGATTCCCTACCCTGCTGACAGCACCACAACAATTCCCCTGGTACTTAAATTAAAGAAGGATGGACTTGTGATGTTCATGGTAAAAGAACTTGAAAGTATGCCATCAGAACTCAATTTTTACCTCTGCGACAATAAAACGGGCCTTTACCAGAACCTTCGTATCCATCCTGAGTATGTCACCTATCTCAGGGAGGGTGATTATGAGAACAGGTTTTCACTTGTCATCACCAATTATGATATCCGTCCACACCCGGCCGACGGAGAGCCGTTCTTCGTGTACAGTTCAAGAGACAGGATATTTGTTTTCACTCAACTTTCAAATGGTGAATCTGCAGATCTCTTTATTCACAATATGCTGGGGCAGAAAGTCTTTTCCAGAAAAATATACAGAAACGGCTACAGTGAAATTGATCTTGACGTCCGGCCGGGAGCTTACCTGGTATCAATCTATTCGTCCGGACGTGCGTACTCTAAAAAAATAGTCATTACAAACCCATGGTAATTCAATCAGTTCTTACGCGAAAAGTCAAAGCATTATTCCTGACCGCAATTATCGCAGGAATTTTAATGTTTATTGGCATGATATCACAAGCCCAGGAAATGCCTCCCCGGCCTGTTGGAATTTATTATACCCAAAGCCTTAGTTTTGGGGCTTTTTCACTGGGGATTTCCGGGGGGTCAGTTACCGTCTATCCATCAGGCATCCGATCATCTACGGGTGGAGTTGTTTTATTAAATCTCGGCTATCCTTTTTTTCCGGCAATCTTTAATATAGAAGGTAATCTTGGAACCGTTATCCATCCACTTCTGGGACCAGATGTAACACTTACCGGCAGCAGTGGGGGTTCCCTGACTTTGCACCTTGAAACGACTGACCCCGGAGATCCTATTATCATCAGCGTATCCCCTCCGGGACAGATTTCAGTAAAGGTCGGAGGCACAATTTACGTCGGAAACCAGGCCGCAAACCCGCCAGGGTTTTACAGCGGATTTTTCAGCATCATGTTTATCCAGGAATAGCGCACAGTTAATCATACCAGATCCCATAACAGGTAACCAGGCTCATGACTGCAGTAAAATTAAAAAACATGCTTGTCATCCCGGGGATCAGGATGTGTTTTTTCTTTTTGTGCCTTCTGCTTTTCATTTGTGTTTCCAATGAATCCTGCTTTGCACAGGAAGAGTCAGAATATGATGAAGTTTCCGTTTTCATGTACATTCCACAGATGGGAGTCTTTGATGTTCCTGCTTATATCCGGGACCAGGAATTATTTCTGCCGGTAATTGATATCTTTAACTTTTTAAAAATAGCCAACACTCCCTCCCCTTCCTATGACACTATTACAGGGTTCTTCATTAACCCTGAAGCCGAATATTTGATTGACCGTTCAAATAACAGGATCAGTTACAAGGGCAAAACCTTCGACCTCAAACCAGCCTCACTTATCCGTACCGAAAGCAGTCTGTACTTAAGAGCAATCTATTTCGGTCAGATCTTTGGACTTGACTGCATTTTTGATTTCCACGGGCTTTCGGTCATCATGAAAACTGACCTGGAGTTACCCGTTATCAGGGAGTTGAAACAGGAGCAGATGCGGAAAAATATTTCCAGGATTAAAGGGGACATTAAAGCAGACACCTCCATCAGCAGGAATTACCCGGCCTTCCATATGGGGATGGCTGACTGGGCATTCAATTCAATGCAGGAGACGGGCGGAAAAACATTCTATCGTTTTGACCTGGGACTTGGAGCGATCATCGCGGGGGGCGAGGCGAATATCGCACTGAACTACAATTCCAACACTGTCTTCAATGAAAAACAACAAAACTATTACTGGCATTTTGTCAATAATAACTTTAAATACCTTCGCCAGGTTACCCTTGGAAAAATCTCTACTCCAAATTATACTTCCCTGAACGGTCCGGTGGTGGGTTTTCAGTTTTCCAATACACCAACAACTTATCGTCGTTCATTTTGTTCCTACACCCTCAGCGATTACACTTCGCCAGGATGGATCGTTGAGCTTTATGTAAAAAATGTCCTGGTTGACTATGTCAAAGCAGATGCCTCCGGTTTTTTCTCGTTCGATGTCCCCCTTGTGTATGGAAACACTTCTGTTAAGCTACGGTTTTACGGTCCATGGGGGGAAGAACGGACCCGTGAATTGAATATCAACATTCCGTTTAATTTTGTTCCTCCCAAAGTTTTTGAGTACACACTGACCGGAGGAATTGTCGAAGATTCGCGATCCACAAAGTTTTCCAGGTTCAATTTCAATTACGGAGTAAGTAAAAAGATCACCGTAGGTGGTGGGCTTGAGTACAGTTCTGCTTTGACATCAACCCCTGTCATGCCTTTTGCAAATCTGTCAGTCAGACTTGCCTCCAATCTTCTTCTTTCCGGCGATTATCTTTATGGGGTTCGGGGCAGGGGTGTATTAAATTACCTGAGCAAGTCAGGTATGTCGCTGGAACTTAACTATTCAAAATATCAGAAAGGCCAGACTGTAATGATCACCTCATATTTAGAGGACAGGAAGATTGCTGTTTCACTTCCCGTAAAGATTAAAAAATCTCCGCTTTATCTTAGAATGACCCTCGACCAGTTCATTCTGCCTTTGTCAGAATATATCTATTCAGAGTTCCTGGTTTCAGGAAATGTCCTGGGGGTTAGTACCAATCTTACCTCATATGCAATGATTTCTAAATCTAACGGAGTAAACCTGAATACAATCCTTTCGCTTAATTACCGGTTCCCTTTAGGATTTATATTGACAGTCCAGTCACAATATGATTATAAAGCGAGCAGATTCACATATGTCAAAACAGGACTTGAAAAAAATCTATTTATACATGGCGTGGGAAGCATGAGCTGGGAGGAAAATTTATCCGGAAAATCACGGAGCTTCCAGTTCGGATTAAGGTATGATTTCCCATTCATGCAGACTGCAGCCAATGCAATAATCGGGAACAAGATGCAATCCTTCATTGAGGCTGCAAAAGGGAGTATCATGTTAGACACAAAATCGCACTATATTGGGGCTACCAGCATGTATAATGTAGGAAAAGGCGGGTTTGTTGTAATTCCATTTCTCGACATGAATTGTAACGGGAAGCGCGACCCTGATGAGCCCAAGGTTTCCGGTGTTAATCTCAAACTGACAGGAGGCCGCATGGTAACAGATGTCAGGGACTCGATCATCCGGGTTTTTGACCTTCAGCCCTTCACAAGTTATTTTTTAGAGTTTGACGGGAATAGCTTTCCGAATGTAGCCTGGCAGCTGCGATTCCATTCCATCAGTGCCATGACAAACCCAAATCAGTTCCGGCTGATCGAGGTACCAGTCTCAGTAGTCGGTGAAGCCTCAGGCATGGTTTATACAGAAAACAATGACAGTCAGAACGGCATCGGCAGAATCATCGTCTCTTTTTATAATGAGAAAAATGAAAGGGTCGGGAGAGTATTATCAGAAGTTGACGGATATTTCAGTTTCCTGGGGTTGCCGCCCGGGACCTTTAAAGTAATGCTGGATCAGGATCAGCTTAAGAAACTTAAACTCAAAGTGACGCCGGAGTCAAGGCTGATAACAATAAAAAAATCATCAGAAGGAGATATGGCAGGAGATATGGAATTTATTCTACGCCCGGTAGAATAAAGAGAAAAATGGTGGCTATTAAAATTTCCGTATGCAACGGACAGGGTCCTGGCTGTATTTAAGATCCTCATACTGGGCTCCATACTTATATTCCTGCTCCCAGGCAGATGTGGTAGGAGCTGTAGTAGTTTCAGTAGAACTCCAGTAAATACCATTGGATGTATTGAAATTTCCTACTGCAACCCTTTGAACCCATAATAACTGAAGTTCATATTTTGACGGAAGGTACCATCCTGTAAAACAGATATTATTTGTCGTTACTGAGTAATTATCGCAAAGTTTTGCAGCATAACTACCATTTCCCTGGACAGCAATAATTTTGGCAGTATTCATGGCTCCGGCATAAACGCCATCAGCAGTTGCCCCGGTAGCAACATTACTTCCATTTGACCACTGAATTCCATAACCTGTATTCTGGTCTGCAAGTGCGGAGATCAGTCCGTGATCACCGGTTTCGTCCACCCAGAAAACTTTACCCCCTCCATAGGATTCGCCAATATAATGTTTACCTGCAATAAAATTAACCCATTTGGTTCCGTTGTAATAATAATACCCGCAACCATTTCCATTGGTTATGGATGCATTTGTATTATACACCATCAGTCCTGCAGTCGGGGTAGCAATAGTAGATACATCAGTAGTACTTGTCAGGGCAATCCGGGGCGGGAGAAATCCTTTATTGGTAGCTTTCACATCCAGCATGGCAGAAGATACCGGCTGGCTGCCATCACTGTTGATACCAACCTGGGCATAACCACTGCTGATCAGGAGAAGGCAGATAATCATGAATCCGAAGGGTAGAAGTGTGGTTTTCATAGTATGAGGTGTTAAGAATTTAGTAAAGATATTAAATAATCAATTTACAAAACAAATAGAATCAATATAAAAAACAGAAAAACGGGGCACAGCCGAAATAAATGGAAACACAAATTAAACTAAAACAAACAAATTTTTTTAAGAAGAAGAACCAATACTATTGCAAGGGATTTTCATGGGTTATGATTGCCATCTTGAGCTTTACGTGCCCCGTTTTTTTAATTGGACAAAACATTACAGGTGTAGAAATGCTGGGA